>Ga0070689_100002464_pt1 | contig 12093 bp, 5 predicted proteins | sample KBSS23HmetaG_FD_64669 | JGI IMG/M metagenome (GOLD analysis project Ga0070689, IMG submission 64669) | Switchgrass rhizosphere microbial communities from Kellogg Biological Station, Michigan, USA - KBS S2-3H metaG | ecosystem: Host-associated > Plants > Roots > Rhizosphere ... | reverse complement strand
GATTATCACGACCTGCTGGATCAACCGGACATCGACGCCGTCACCATCGCCACGCCCAACCATCTCCACGCCCGCGTCGCGCTCGAGGCCCTGCAGGCGCGCAAACACGTGCTCCTGGAAAAGCCCATGGCGATGAACGCGAAAGAAGCCGCCAAGGTAGTCGAAGCCGCGAAAAAAATGCGGCGCACCTTCATGGTCGGTCAAAACTTCCGATTCAACCGGCACAGTCAAACCGCCAAAGCGATCATCGAGCGCGGCGATTTAGGGGAGGTCTATCACGCGCGTTGCTTCTGGCTCTGGCGCAGCAATATTCCCCGCATCGGCTCCTGGTTCACTCAAAAGCAATTCGCCGGCGGCGGTTGCATGGCGGATCTCGGCACGCACATGCTGGATTTGGGCCTGCATCTGCTCGGGGAGTTCGAAGTGAAATCGGTCTCGGCGCAGACGTTCGCCAGATTCGGGCCGCGCGGCCTGGGCGAAACGGATTGGGGCAAGAGTGCCATCGATCCCAAAAAGCCGTTCGATGTGGAGGATTACAGCCTCGCGATGCTCCGGCTCAAAAGCGGGCGGGCGCTGACACTGCAAATCAGTTGGGCCGGTTATCATGCCCCTGACGCCCGCGAGTATGGCGTGGATTTGTTGGGCACCCAGGCCGGGCTTTCGCTTTATCCCGCGCGTCTGTTTCGTCCCGGCCCCAATGGATACGAAGCCATCCACCTCTCGTTGCCGGTCGTCGCTCACAGCGAAGACCGGATCCATCATTTCGTCGCCTGCGCGCTCGAAGGAAAGCGGCCGCTCGTCCTGCCGGAGGAGTCACTCAAAGTGCAGCAGGTGCTCGACGCGATCTACTCCTCCGCGGCTACGGGCAAGGAAGTGCGGCTGGGTTGATCCCTGCTCCGCGCTGCGCCGAACCACGGGCTTTGTCCCACTTCGCTTCCCTGATTTGGGAGGATGGGGTCATGGCTTTGCCGTCACTCGCAAGCCGACTTTTCCGGGCGTTCTGGCGAAGGAAATCACACCCTTTTCGGCCGCGGCGCCGAGATAGGGATCGTTCGTGATGAGCAGATTGCCGTCGATGTCCAGGTAGTCGGCCAGCTCCGCCAGATGCGCGCCGGCGGTAATGAGCACGCTGGATTCGATCATGCAGCCGATCATCGTTTTCAAGCCGGCCAGGCGCGCGGCTTGCAACGCTTCCATGGCGGCAGTAATGCCGCCGGTCTTCACCAGCTTCACGTTCACTGCGTGATAACATTCGGCGCAACGGTCGAGGTCTTTGGCCAAGAGGTACGATTCGTCCGCCATGATCGGCAACGGCGCGCGGGCTTTCAACCAGGCAAGTTCCTTCGGGTCGGCTGTGGCGGGCATTGGCTGTTCGATGAATTGAATGTGACCGTCAGAAGCGAGCCATTCGATTCGTTTCAGGGCTTCCTCCTTTGTCTGCCAGCTTTCGTTGGCATCCACGCGCACGGGCTTTTTCGGCGCTGCCTCACGGAGCGCGGCGAGGTTTTGCTGGTCATCGGGACCGCCAACCTTGAGTTTCAAAACCGGATACGGATCGGCCTCCAGCACCTTTTGACGGATGACCTCCGGCTTGTCGATGCCGATGCTGAATGAGGTGACATGCTTGTTCTCGCTGAAGCCGAGTCCCAGATGGTCGTAAATCGGTTTTCCCGCAAGACGCGCGGCGCCGTCCAGCAACGCAATATTTACGGCACATTTGGCGGCAAAATTCTTAGGCGCGAGGCTGTCCAGGTAGTTCATGCTTCCCGTCAAGTCGGAGAAGGAAAGTCGACGCGGGTCAACCTGTTCAAGGAATGCGAGCGTGGAATCGACGTTTTCTTCGTAGCGCGAGGAGGGCGCGGCTTCGCCCAGGCCCGTGGCGCCGTTTTCATCGGTTAGTTCCGCGAAGACGACTTTGTAAACGTCCGTGCCTCCGCTGCCGCCGGGCCGGAAGCTTCGGGCGATCGCCCAGCGATGCGCCAGTTGCAAATCAAATCGACGAAAGTTAATTTTCACGGGGAGCACGAAATCGCAAATGAACGCGGGAAGCAACAGGTTGTTTTACGGCGGTTTGCGTAGGAGCGCGGCCTTCAGGCCGCTTCAGTGTGCGCGATTATCTAAGACGCGACTTTTCCGTACCGTCGCGTGTCTGTGCCACGGGGAAGCGACGTAAACGTCGCGCTCCAGCCGCTCGCGCGGCGACCACGCTAAGCACATACCCCGCCGACTGGTTTTGTGCGCCTGGAAGAAGGCGCCAAATGGCGCGTCGATGCGCCACGCGAAAGCTTTCGGCGAGACGCCAAGTATGTGTTTAGCGTCGCGCTTTTTTCTTCTCCCTCTCCTCCCCTGAGGGAGGAGAGGGCTGGGGAGAGGAGGCTGCATGGGGATGATGTTAGGACTCCCCCCCTCCCCGATCCTCCCCCCGCTCATACTTCGCGGGGAGAGGGGGGCATTTGTTGAATGCGCTAACCATTCGTAGAAACCAAATCTGCAACAAATGTGCCGGGTTTTTCAGGCAGCTTTGGGCCAGTTTGCTGGTCGGTTTGAGGCGGAGCTTCGTTGTACAGATACGACGCCGAAAACTGCGGGCGAGACGCCCGCGCTCCCGGTCTCACAGCACTTCGAGGTAGAGTTCACGGAAATCCGCTTTCGTCACCGGCACGGCGTTGGTCTTATGGCACGGATCCTCGATGGCCTGTTTGACGAGGGCGTCGAGTTGCTCCGGTTTCACAGCGTGGTCACGCAACTTTGCATGGAGGCCAAGTCCAGCCAGAAACCGGGCGATAAACTCAATCGCGTGATGGTCGGCCTCCGCGTCGGAACGGCTCGCGAGGTCGAGGCCGCAGGCGAGGCCGACGCGCCGGTAAAGACCGGGCTTGCGCGCGGCGCAGAATTTCATCCCTGCCACCAGGCACAAGGCATTGGCCAGACCGTGGTGCATCCCGCAAATGGCCGAGAGCGGGTGGGCCATCGAATGGACGACTCCGAGATCTTTCTGGAACGCCACCGCGCCCATGGACGCGGCCACGAGCATATGGCCGCGAGCATCCAGGTCGTTGCCGTCGCGATACGCGCGTGGCAAAGCCTCCACAATGAGGCGGATGCCTTCGAGAGCGATGCCGTCGCACATCGGGTGGAACGCGGGGCAGGTGAAGCTCTCGATGCAGTGCGTGAGCGCATCCGCGCCGGTAGCGGCGGTGAGTTTGGCGGGCAGGTTCCGCGTAAGTTCAGGGTCAAGGATCACCAGTTTCGCCAGCAGTTCGGGATGGAAAATCACCGACTTGCGTTTCTTGGCTCCGAGCGTGATCACGGAGCTGCGTCCCACTTCGCTCCCGGTGCCAGCGGTGGTCGGAATGGCGACGAACGGCGCGAGACCGGACCAGTCGGGTTGCTCATAAAATTTTGACAGGGCGAAGCCGGGCCGCCGCACCAGAAGACGGGCGGCCTTTCCGACATCCAGGGGGCTGCCACCGCCGATGGCGATAATGCCATCACAGTGATTGATGCGAAACGCCTCCGCCGCATCGAGGACATCCTGTTCATTCGGGTTTGCGTGAACGCCGAAATAAAGAAACCAGCCTTTTCCCTGCTTCTTTGATCCGAGGTTTTGGTCGAGCAGTTGGAAGGTTCCGGTGCCCAACAATCCCGGGTCGGTCACCACCAGCGGCCTGCGAATGTTCAGCGAGGCCAGCCGTTTGGGCAGTTGGGAAAGCGCACCCGGGCCAAAGAGGGTGGTGGTCGGAAACGAGAACGTGACCGGGCTCATGGATTCAGAATTTCACTTCTTCATACCGCCGGCGCACGTACCGGCGGGCATGGGTATAGCCGGCGCTGCGCGCCAGTTCGACGGCTTCGGCGAAGTTCATGCCCACTTCCCCCGGCGCGTGGGCGTCCGAAGCGAACGTGATGGGGATGCCCAGGTTCGCTGCCGCCTGCACGATTTGGGGGCTGGGATAAATCTCTTTGCAATCCTTGCGCAGACCGGAGGTGTTGAGTTCCATTGCCACGCCCTTTTGTTTGGCGGCCTTGAGAAAACGCGTGAACAGCGGCGAACAATCCTGCTCCGGGTAGAAACAGAATTTCTTGCACAAGTCGGCGTGGGCGATGATGTCGAAGAGGCCAGACTCCGCCGCCATGGTGAGCCGTTCGAAGTAGGCGCTCCAGACTTCGAACGGGTCGCGGTGCTTCCATTCGGAGATTTTTTTCGGGTTATCCAGGTCCCAGGAATTGGAAACGTAATGCACGGCGCCGATCAGGTAATCCCAGGGATGCCGCCCCGACAGTTCCCGGATCCAATCCTCGTGCCCGGGAAGGTAATCCACCTCCAACGCCAGCTTGATCGCGAGTCCTGGATGATCGCTGCGTGCTTTGTTGACTTTGGCGACGTACACATCCAGGTCGCCCAGCAGCATTCGCCAGTCATCAAAGTCGTCCCGCGGCATGGGGCTGTGTTCGGAAAAGCCAATCTCGCGCAACCCAATCTCTACGGCCCGGGCGGCATATTCCGTCGGCTCCCCCACCGCGTGGTGACAGAGAGGCGTGTGCATGTGATAATCGGCGGGTAATGGCATTCACCGATAAGTAAGCCACGCCTCTCTTGCCACAGCAAGGCCATTCCCGTCCCTGATCCGATGCACCTCACGTTGCGCAAAAGGCTTCTTTTCGTGGTTGCCCCGGCCGGAGTCATTCGGTTAGGTTAGCTCATTCACGCGCAGGCAGTATAAACCTATGAAGAGCTTCCTCTGCTCCGCTTCTATGAATAGATCCAAATTCTCATCCACAGGCGGCTTGTTTCGAAGGGCAGCCATTGCGACGAGCCTGGCAACTGCGGTCGCTTGTCTTACTGTTCCAGCCCTGGCAGGTCCCAAAGGCACCATCCATGTTCGTCCGCTCGGCGACCGCAAGTTGACGATTGACGGTAACATTTCGGACTGGCCGCTCGCCCAGTTCAAGAAAGTCGCCGAACAGCCGGTTTTCCCCGCCGGCCAAAACGCCGACTCCACCACGGCCGACGGCGATCACCTGGTTTTCGACAAGACCCGCATCGGCCTCTTCAACGGCACCACCATGGATGCCTTCCAGGCCAACGATTCGGATTTCGGCGTCACGACGTATTTCGCCCACGATCTGAGGAACCTCTACATCCTGGCCGTCTTCATTGACGATACTCTCCGCGACGACAACGACGTCACCCAGTTCGGCAGCACCGGATTTCTCAATGACGGGTTCGAGTTCTTTCTCGACGCGAAAGGGGACAGCACCGATTGCATTGCGGACGACGCGTTCCCCGCTGTGGATCAAGCCGCGCCGAACCTCGACGACTTCCAGGTCACCGTGGCAATCAACGCCACCTTCAAGCCGGCCGGCTCGCCAACCAATGTGCTTGGCGCGCGGCAGAGCGTCGAGCGTGCTGGCAACCTTGATCTGATCGGGCCGGACAAGGGCGGCCCGGGCGGCATCTATCGCGATCAGCTCGACGCCGTCACAGTTCCTGATATCGCGGCGAGGAGGTATGATGACCTGCGAGCGGCCGGGGCCCTCAATCCGGAGCTCGCCGCGAAGCCGAACGTGAAATTCACCGGCTACGCCATTGAAATGCGCGTCCCTCTCCGCGGCAAAATTCCGGATATGGTGGCCAATCACGCGATGGGGTTCGAGATCTTCTGGCGCGACGTGGACGAGGCGAACGATCCGGGCGCAGGCGGCAGTAACATCAGTTGGGCCTCCTGGGCGCAGAGCACCGAGGTTGCTTGCACGGATCCAAAGACGTCCCTCTTCAACACCGCGAATTGGGGACAGCTTGTCTTCGAGGAAACGGATCCATTGGTCCCGGTCCCGACTAACAAACCGACCATCCTCTTCGTGAATAATGACTCGTTTACTACCATACATGCGGACATAGATTTGATCGAGTTCTTCCAAGATGCCGGTTACGCCGTTGTGCCATTCACCTCGGCCGGAAGCACTCCCGACGCGTTACGGCAGGCTGCCGCAGGCAAGCAACTGGTATTCATCTCGGAAACGATCGGTTCCACTTCCGTCGTCGATCCGGCCGGCAGCGTGATCGGCATCTTTAGCCTGAAGGACACCGACGTTCCGGTGATCTCCTTCGAAGCCTTCATGTATGACAACGCGGATTGGGTGGTGAAAGCAGAGGACGGTTCGAACGATTTCTCGAAGTGGGGAAACTCGGGCCGCAATGACTTGGATGGCCTGCCTAATGGAGTCCCGACAGCAATTCAAGATGCCCGCGACTCTCTTTACATCAGAAACAGCACCCATCCTATCACTCAAGGCTTCAGTGGGAAGCTGAAGGTTTACGTCGATCCCTACAGTTTCAACTATGGAATCGTATCGGCTGACGCAGACGTCCTCGCCACCATTCAGGAAGACGGCTCATTCCCGACCCTGTTCGTTTACGAAAAGGGCGACAAACTCGCGGACGGAAGCGTGGCGCCGAACAAACGCATCGGTTTGTTTCTGGGCCAGATTGCCAACCCGAATGCCAATACGGACGTGGCGTTTACGAACCTCACTGCGGACGGCAAAAGACTGTTACTGAACACAGTCGTCTATGCGGCCGGGATCAGTGAGCCGCCCGCGTTGCAACTATCCGCTACACGTGTGGCGAGCAAGATCCATCTGACCTGGACCGACAGCGCCGCAAAGCTTGAATCAGCCAGTGCGGTCAACGGTACGTACGCAACCATTGCCAACGCCACCTCTCCCTACGAGCAGGATATCTCAAGTGCTCAACAACAATTCTTCCGCTTGATGAAGTAGGGGATTGCTACTGATCAGACGATTGTCTTGACTATCGGGAACCCCTTTAATCGCCACAAAACAATTAACCAATCAGGTGCGTAACCATGACAACTTATACTCACAGATTACTAACGCTAAGTCTGCTGACCACGTCGCTGGTCACCTTTTCCGCCACCGTGTCGGCAGCGAACACGCTCATAGATTTTGAATTCGACGAGGGAGCCGGCACCACGGTGACCGACAGCATCAACAGCCTGGTGGGGGTGCCGGCTGCCCCAGCCAATCCGCCGACCTTTACCAATGCTGTACCTTCCGGCAAAGCGGGGGATTTTGCGATTCATTTCGAGGCCGGCCAGTACATGACGGTCAACGATCCCGACACTCGAATGCAGCTCGACACGAACAATCCTTCGTTCACCCTGCAAGCCTGGGTAAAATTTCCTGGCCAGCCCGCTGGACGGCAGGTGTTCTTTTACAGTAATGGACGTGGTGGCGCCATTTCCTTTTCAGTTAACACGGACCGGACTGTCTTCGTGACAACATTGGGTATTGCGGACGTGCGGTCTCAAGCCGCAATTCCAGACGATGACGCATGGCACCATATCGCGGTCGTTCACGAAAACGGACTGGAAATAAGGTTTTACGTCGATGGCGTCCTGGGAGACACGGTGCCTTACACCAGCGGGGTGAATTTTACTCGGACACAAACGCTCTTCAGCCTGGGTGCGGAATGGAATGGCGCGCTGCAATATATTGGTTCGGTTGACCGTTTGAAGGTGAGCAGCGGGATACTGACCGCGGATCAACTGGATTCTCAAGCAGTGCCGCCAAGCGCGCTCATCGATTATGAATTCGACGAGGGAACCGGCACCACGGTGACCGACAGTATCAACAGCCTGGTGGGGGTGCCGGCTGCCCCAGCCAATCCGCCGACCTTTACTAATGCTGTACCCTCCGGCAAAGCGGGGGATTTTGCGATTCATTTCGAGGCCGGCCAGTACATGACGGTCAACGATCCCGACACTCGAATGCGGTTTAGCACGAATAATCCTTCATTCACCCTGCAAGCCTGGGTGAGATTTCCTGGGTTGCCCGCTGGACGGCAGGTGTTTTTCTACAGCAATGGACCTGGTGGCGCGATCTCCTTTTCGGTGAACACGGACCGGACCGTCTTCGTGACTACATTGGGAATTGCCGACGTGCGATCGCAAGCCGCGATTCCAGACGATGACGCCTGGCACCATATTGCTGTCGTTCACGAAAACGGAAAGGAAATACGGTTTTACGTCGATGGCGTGCTGGGAGACACGGTGGCTTATACCGGCGGCGTTAATTTTACCCGGACGCAGACGCTCTTCAGCCTCGGAGCGGAATGGAATGGCGCGCTGCAATATATTGGTTCGGTAGACCGTTTGAAGGTGAGCAGCGGGATAGTCGCCCCGGGTCAGCTTGATTCTCAAGCGGTGCCGCCGGCCGGGACGGCTGGGTTGACGATAGGGCGCCCCAGCTCGTCGCCATTCGGATTTAGTATTGGCGTGACTGAGGTGGGAGGACGAGTCGCGGATACGAACACGATTTCCCTGACTTTCAACGGGGCCGCAGTCGCACCGACTGCGGTGACAAAGAGCGGCGCGACGACGACGATCAGCTATAATGTTCCCAACCCGCCCCTCCCATCGGGTTCCACCAACACGGCGAACCTGACCATCAAAGATAGCCAAGGCGTTTCTTATACCAATAACGCGAGTTTTGTGGTGGCAACGTACGGGACACTGCCGGCCAACGCGGCATTGCCGGGCAGCGCGGTGGACAAGACCAAGAAGGGCTTCAAGATCCGAACCTACCAAACCGATGGAGGTACCCAGGACGGCACGATTGCCTATAACGAGGCTTTACTGGCGGGTCAGAATGGTCCGAACGTGGCGAATCTCAGTGACGCCGGCGGCGTGGACACCAACGGATTCTTCACATGGACGGCAGTAATCAACTTTGATACCACCACAACCGCGGCCAATGGTTATTTCAATGACCCGGAGTACCCGGACAACAGTTTCCCTGGCATCCCGGGAAGTCCGGCGACTGGGAATCCCATCGAAAACTTCGTGGAAGAGATCCTCACCGCGTTGGAATTCAAGGCGCCAGGGATGTACAGCATGGCCGTAAATACCGACTGGACGGGGTTCCCCAATGGAAGCGACGGTTACCTGGTCCGCGCAGGCGCTAATCCGCTGGTCGCGGCTTCCAGCGTTACCTTGGGCTACTTTGACGCCCTTGCCCCGGCCGGCCCCGCCCGTGGCGTCGCCAATTCGCCTTTCCAATTCTATGTGTCACAAGCCGGCATTTACCTGTTTCGTCTGATGTATTACCAAACCGCCGGGAGCGCCAACCTCGAGTGGTTTGTGCTCAACCCGGACGGCACGCGGACGTTGATCAACGATGCCGTGAAAGCTGACGCGATTCCGGCCTACTACCAGTGGACCGCGCCGCCCCTGGCCCCAACCTTGAGTGTCGCGAGGTCGGCCGGCGCGCTTACGATCACTTTCACCGGAACGCTCCAATCGGCGGATTCCGTGACCGGCCAATGGACGGATCTGCCAGACGCCAGCCCAATCTCGGTGCAGCCTGGCGGACCCATGAAGTTCTATCGGGCCAAGAGGATTAATTAGTTGGCCGAGCCAGAGAAGCGCAGGGGCGGATGCCCGGCGTCCCGCCAACCGGAGCGTTTGTTCGGCGAGGGCGCCGGTCACTGCATGCAGTTCCCGCGCTAACGCCATGTGATGCGCCCTTTTCTCAGCAATCGTTGGACCTCGAAAAACGTTTGGCCTTGAGGCTGGACTCCCAGCCGAAGACGAAGCCCCGTTCTATGCGCTTGGCCCGCTCACGTCATACGGATTGGCGATATCCTCAGCTTTCCCGCTAGACTGGCAGGGACGGATCGGGCATTAATATTAGCCTTGTGCAAACCAGTTTGAGATTCTTCCTTCGCTCGCGGTTGCCCGTCGCACTTCTTCTCGCCGCTCACGGCCTCTTCGTACCGATGATCCACGGCGCCAAAGTGGATGCGAGCAAACTTCCGCCGCCCGAAGCCAAAGACCCGCGCCAGCATTGGGGATTCAAACCGCCGATCCGTCCGGAGGTTCCCGCGGTGATAAACAAGAGGTGGGTGCGAACGCCGGTCGACAATTTCATCCTGGCACGCCTCGAGAAAGAAGGACTCAAGCCATCCCCTGAAGCGGACAAAGAGACTTTGCTCCGCCGTCTCGCCCTGGATCTGATCGGTCTGCCACCGACGATTGGGGAGTTGGACGCGTTCCTGGCCGATAAATCCTCGGATGCCTGGGAGAAACAAGTGGAGCGGTTGCTGGACTCCCAGCACTACGGCGAGCGCTGGGGCCGCCACTGGCTCGACGCCGCGCGCTACGCCGACTCCGATGGTTTTGAGAAGGACAAGCCGCGTTTCATCTGGGCCTATCGGGATTGGGTCATCAACGCGTTCAATCACGATATGCCCTACGACCGTTTTGTGATCGAGCAGATCGCCGGCGACCAATTGCCCAACCCGACCCAGGACGACCTCGTGGCCACCGGCTTCCTTCGCAACGCGATGCTCAACGAAGAGGGCGGGGTGGATCCCGAACAATTCCGCATGGAGGCCATGTTTGACCGCATGGACTGCATTGGCAAAAGCGTGCTGGGCCTCACGATCCAGTGCGCGCAGTGCCACAACCACAAATTCGACCCTCTTAAACAGGAGGAGTATTACCGGCTGTTCGCGTTCTTGAACAACGACCACGAGGCCTCGCTGGTCACCTACACGCCGCAGCAACAAATGAAAGTCGCGGACATTACGCGGGAGATGGGGGAGCTCGAGGCTGGTCTCCGCCACACAACGCCTGATTGGCAGGAACGGATGAACCAGTGGGAAGACTCGGTCAAAGAGGAACAGCCGGAGTGGGTTGTCGTGCGCGCCGTCAACGCCGGCGACAACGGCGAGCGTTACTATTATTACGACGACGGCTCCATCCGCGCCTCCAGCTACGCGCCGACGAAGTGGACGGCGCATTTCCGGGGCACGAACACCCTGCCGTTCATCGGCGGGTTCCGGATCGAGGAGTTGACCGATCCGAATTTGACGTGCAGCGGGCCGGGCCGATCCATCAAGGGCATGGCTGCGTTGAGTGAATTCAAGGTCGAAGCAGTCGATCTGCGTGAACCGACCAACAAGGCTTCGGTGAAGTTCGTCAAGGCAACCGCCGACTTTAGCAATCCGGAAAAGGAACTGGAGCCGGAGTTTTACGACAAGTCGGACAAAAAGAGGATTTATGGACCAGTCGAGTTCGCGATCGACGGCAAGGATGACACGGCATGGGGAATTGACGCGGGTCCGGGCCGGCGCAACCAGCCGCGCAAGGCGGTTTTCATTCCCGAAAAGCCACTCACGTTCACCAACGGTGTGGAGCTCAACTTTCGCCTGATGCAGAACCACGGCGGGTGGAACTCTGATGACAATCAAAACCACAACCTTGGACGGTTCCGCCTCAGCGTTACCAGCGCCACGAACGCCGTGGCAGACCCGCTCCCCGCTGGCGTGCGCGAAATCTTCAAGGTCCCGCGCGAGAAACGGACTGCCGCGCAAATCGCAACGGTCTTCAGTTATTGGCGCACCACCGTCGCGGAGTTCAACGAAATCAATCAGAAGATCGAGGCGTTCTGGAAACAATGGCCCGAAGGCGTCCCCACCTCGACGTTGATGACACGCCAGGGCAAAGGCCCCAGCGACGAATTGCGGAACACGCACATGCTGAAGCGTGGTGACTGGCTCAAGCCTGGTGAGGAAGTGACTTTCGGCGTGCCCGCGTTCCTCCATCCGTTGCCCCCGAATGCGGACGGCTCGCGGTTGACCCTGGCGAAATGGCTCGTGGACCGAAAGTCGCCGACCACTGCCCGAGTTTTTGCGAACCGAATCTGGCAGGCCTATTTCGGCAGCGGCATTGTCGGCACGCCGGAGGATTTCGGCACGCGCGTCGATGCGCCGTCGCATCCCGAGCTACTCGATTGGCTCGCCTGCGAGTTCATGGAGAGCGGATGGAGCGTAAAATCCTTGCACCGTTTGATTCTCAAATCGGCGGTTTACCGGCAGTCCTCGCGTGTGGCGCCGGAGCTCTACTCAAAAGATCCCTACAACCGGCTGCTGGCTCGCGGGCCGCGATTCCGGATCGAAGCGGAAATCGTGCGCGACATCGCGTTGGCGGCGAGCGGCCTGCTCAACCCGGCGCTGGGCGGACGGAGTGTTTATCCGCCGGCGCCGGATTTTCTGTTCCAACCGCC
>Ga0070689_100002463_pt1 | contig 12096 bp, 8 predicted proteins | sample KBSS23HmetaG_FD_64669 | JGI IMG/M metagenome (GOLD analysis project Ga0070689, IMG submission 64669) | Switchgrass rhizosphere microbial communities from Kellogg Biological Station, Michigan, USA - KBS S2-3H metaG | ecosystem: Host-associated > Plants > Roots > Rhizosphere ... | reverse complement strand
ACCGGTGGCGGCGAGCCCAAGGACCTGTTCTTCGCGCCCATCGACGCGGTGCAGAAGTTGATGAAGAAGATGGGCGTGAAGATCGACCACTTCGACCTCATCGAGGCGAACGAGGCGTTCGCCGCCCAGGCGCTCGCCGACGGCGACGCGCTCGGCTGGGACTGGGACCGCGTCAACGTCTACGGTGGCGCGGTGGCGCTCGGGCATCCGATCGGCGCCAGCGGCGCGCGCGTGCTGGTGACGCTGCTGAACGCGCTGGAGGCGCGCGGCAAGAAGACCGGGCTCGCGACCTTGTGCCTCGGCGGCGGCAATGCCGTGGCGCTCGCAGTGGAGCGCGTGTGATGGCTGCACCGGCGACGGAGACGGCCGCCACCGTCAGCGCCCACGTGAAGAAGGTCGCCGTCGTGGGCGGCGGCACGATGGGGAACGGGATCGCGCAGGTGTTCGCCACGGCGGGCTTCGACGTGGCGCTCGTGGACGCCCAGCCCGAGTTCGTGGAGCGCGCGCTCGGCTCCGTGGCCAAGAACCTGGACCGGGTGGCGAAGAAGCTCGGCTGGGACGATTCGAGAGCGAAGAGTGTCCTCGGTCGCATCGCCGGCGGCACGACCCTGGACATCGCTCGCGATTGCGCGCTTGTCGTTGAGGCCGTCACCGAGAACTTCGAGCTGAAGAAGCAGATCTTCACCACGCTCGATGCGGTGGCGCCGCCGAACGCCATCCTCGCCAGCAACACCTCCAGCATCTCGATCACCGAAATCGCCGCGGTGACCAAGCGTCCCGCGCAGGTGATCGGCATGCACTTCATGAACCCGGTGCCGGTGATGACCCTGGTCGAGATCATCCGCGGCCTCGCCACCAGCGACGCCACGTTCAAGGTCACCGAGGAGCTGTCGCGCCGGCTGGGGAAGACGCCGGTCGAGGTGAACGACTATCCCGGGTTCGTCGCCAACCGCATCCTGATGCCGATGATCAACGAGGCCTGCTTCGCGCTCATGGAGGGCGTGGCGACCAAGGAGGCCATCGACACGGTGATGAAGCTGGGCATGAACCACCCCATGGGCCCGCTCCAGCTCGCCGACCTGATCGGCCTCGACACCTGCCTGAGCATCATGGAGGTGCTGCACCGGGGGCTCGGCGACTCGAAGTACCGCCCCTGCCCGCTGCTGCGCAAGATGGTCGCCGCCGGCTGGCTCGGCCGGAAGACCGGCCGCGGCTTCTACGAGTACGGTCAGGCTTGAGGCATGGCGAACCCCTTCCACAGGATCGAGGGCGGGAGGCCCGAGAAACTCTGATGGCGTCCACGGTGACGGCGGCGGAAGGGCTCTCGTTCGACCTTCCCGAGGACGTGCAGAGCGTCCGCGAGATGGTGCGCGACTTCGCCGAGAGCGAGATCCGCCCCATCGCGGCGAAGCTCGACGAGACGCACGACTTTCCCGCCGAGACCACGAAGAAGATGGCCGAGCTGGGGCTGCTCGGCATGTTCGTGCCCGAGCAATGGGGCGGCGCGGGCATGACCTACCTGGCGTACGTGGTCGCGATCGAGGAGCTGTCGCGCGTGTGCGCGAGCCACGGCGTGATCGCGTCGGTGAACAACTCGCTCGTCTGCTACCCGCTGCTCCAGTACGCGAACGACGAGCAGAAGAAGCGCTGGCTGATCCCCCTCGCCAAGGGTGAGCTGCTCGGCGCCTACTGCCTCACCGAGCCCAACGCCGGGAGCAACGCCGCGAACCAGCAGACCACCGCGGTCGCCGACGGTGACCACTGGGTGCTGAACGGCACCAAGATCTTCATCACCAACGCCGGCCCCGCGGACGTGTTCATCACCTACGCCGCCACCGACAAGAGCCTCGGCGCCAAGGGTATCAGCGCGTTCATCGTCCCCGCGGACACGCCCGGCGTGCGCAAGGGCAAGAAGGAGCTGAAGCTCGGCATCCACGCCTCGGACACGCGCGAGATCTACTTCGAGAACGCGCGCCTGCCGAAGGATCACCTGCTCGGCGAGTACAACAAGGGCTACACGGTGGCGCTCGCCACGCTCGGCGGCGGCCGCATCGGCATCGCCGCGCAGGCGCTGGGGATCGCCGAGGCCGCGGTCGAGGCGTCGGTCAAGTATGCGAACGAGCGCTCGCAGTTCGACCGCAAGATCGGCGAGTTCGACGCCATCCGCGCCATGCTCGCCGACAGCGCGGTGGAGCTGGAGACCGCGCGGCTGCTGGTCTACCAGGCGGCGTGGCTGCGCGACCTCGGCCGCCCGCACATCAAGGAGGCGTCGCTCGCCAAGTGGCACGCGTCCGAGGCGGCCACGCGCTGTGCGAACCTCGCCATCCAGGTGCATGGGGGCTACGGCTACATGAGCGAGTATCACGTCGAGCGCTACTGGCGTGATGCGCGCATCTGCGAGATCTACGAGGGCACGACCGAGGTGCAGAAGATGGTCGTGGCCGGACAGGTGTTGAAGGAACACGCCATCGGTTCATAGGGAGGGGTCATGAAGCGTCCTGTTCGTCCCGTGGCACTGGTCGTACTGACGCTGTGCGCGCTGTATCCGGGGCTCACGTCCGTGTTCCAGGGGCTCTACCCCTGGGTCACCGGCCAGGAGTTCGCGCTCTTGAGCCAGCAGGGATCGTTCATGGACCTGAGCCTCAAGCTCGGACTGCCGATCTGGGCCCCGAACCTCATGAAGGCCGCGATCGGTGGCGCCTACTTGGCCGGCGTGCCGGGCCTCTGGGCCGGCGACTGGCGCGCGTGGCCGCTGGTGATGCTGGGCGCGCTCGGCTCGCTGCTGCTGGGCCCGGGCCCCGGCGTCATGGGCATCATCGCCATCCTCTGCCTCACCGTGTTTCGCGAGACGAGCGAGCACCAGCCCGCCTGATCGTACTTCCTAAAGAGCCGCCATGAACCTCGACCTCACCGAAGACCAGACCCTGATCCGCGACACGGTGCGCGAGCTGTGCCAGCGCGAGTTCGCCCCGCAGGCGGCGAACTGGGATCGCGACGACGCGGTGCCGCCGTCGGCGATCGCCAAGATCGCCGAGATCGGTCTCCTGGGCATGAACGTGCCCGAGGAGTGGGGCGGGCTCGGCTACGATTCGCGCACGGTGTCGATGGTGATCGAGGAGATCGCGCGCGTGTCGCCGTCGCTCGCGATCATGGTCTCGGTGCACAACTCGGTGGGTGCGTATCCCATCTACGCGTTCGGCACCGACGAGCAGCGCCGGAAGTACCTGCCACGGCTCACCAGCGGCGCCGTGGGCGCGTTCTCGCTCTCCGAGGCCGGCTCGGGAAGCGATGCCTCGGCGCTGCGGACGATGGCGCGGCGGGAGGGCGACCACTACGTCCTCACCGGCGAGAAGAACTGGGTCACGAACGGCCACCACACGTGGACGTTCCTGGTGATGGCGCGCACCGGAGAGCCGGGGCCCAAGGGCATCAGCGCGTTCATCATCGAGAACGACCAGAAGGGCCTCACCATCGGCAAGTCGGAAGACAAGATGGGGCTGCGCGGCTCCGACACGGTGACGCTGGCGTTCGACGGCGCGCGCGTGCCCGCCTCGCAGCGGCTCGGGCCCGAGGGTGAAGGCTTCAAGATCGCGCTCAAGAGCCTCGACGCGGGCCGGATCGGCGTCGCGTCCCAGGCGCTCGGCGTGATGACCGCCGCGTTCCACGAGGCGGCGCGTTACGCGCAGCAGCGCCAGGCTTGGGGTGCGCCGATCGCGAAGCTCCAGGCGATCCAGTTCAAGCTCGCGGAGATGGAGCGTCGTGTACAAGCGGCGAGGTTGCTCATCCAAAAAGCCGCGTGGCTCAAGGACACCGGCCAGGACTTCATCCGCGCCGCGAGCATGGCAAAGCTCTACGCCACCGAGGCGGCGACGTGGGTGACCCACCAGGCCATCCAGGTGCACGGGGGCTACGGCTACGTGAAGGAGTACGCGGTCGAGCGCTACTACCGCGACGCGCGCGTGATGGAGATCTACGAGGGCACGTCGGAGATCCAGCGCCTGGTGATCGCGAGGAGCCTGTTGAAGGACGGCGTGAGGCTCTGAGTTCCGCATGAGCCTCGCGTTCCGCCACGCCATCGTCGTGGGCGCCAGCTCCGGCATCGGCGCCGAGATCGCACGCCAGCTCGCCGCGGACGGCTGTGCCGTCGCACTGCTCGGCCGGCGGGCCGAAGAGCTTGAAAGGATCCGCGCCGAGATCGCGGGGCGCGGCCGAGGCAGCGCGATCGCCGCGGTGCACGACGTCACGCGCTACGACACCGTGCCCGCACTCCTGGACCGGCTGATCAAGGAGCTGGGCGGCCTCGACCTCCTGGTCTACGCGGCGGGCATCATGCACAAGCCGGCCGAGAGCGAGTACGACTTCGCACGCGACCGCGCCGAGATCGAGGTGAACCTGCTCGGCGCGATCGCGTGGACCACGCCGGTCGCGGCCATGTTCGAGGCGCGGCGCACGGGTACGATCCTCGGGCTCTCGAGCATCGCCGGCGAGCGCGGCCGGCGCACGTTCCCGGCGTACTCGACGAGCAAGGCCGGGCTGACGACGTGGCTCGAGGCGCTGCGGAACCGCGTCGCGCGCCACGGTGTCAACGTGGTCACGGTGAAGCCCGGGTTCGTGGATACCGCGATGACCGCCAGCCTCGAGCAGAAGCCCATGGTCATCCCGGTGCAGAAGGCGGCGTCGCTGATCCTCGCCGCCGCGCGCCGCGGCGGGAGCCCGAGCGCGTTCATCCCGTGGACCTGGTGGCTGGTGGCGATGATGCTGCGACACATGCCGTCGCGGATCTTCCGCCGCCTCGACATCTAGGTATGGAGTCCTCGCCGCTCCGGACGCACGCCGCCTGGCGCGTCCTCGACGGGTTCGGCGGCTCGGTGCGCTCGCTGTCGCGCTCGGTGTCGCCCGCGACCGTGGACGAGATGGCCGCCGTGTTCGCGGCGGCGCGCGCCGAGGGCATGAAGGTCTCGTTCCGGGGCGCCGGCCGGAGCTACGGTGACGCCTCGCTCAACACCGGCGGGCTCGCGGTGGACGGCCGCGCGATGCGCCGGATCCTGTCGTTCGACCGCGAGCACGGCGTGATCGAGGCCGAGGGCGGCGCGAGCATCGCCGAGGTGTGGCGACACACGCTGCCGCAGGGCTGGTGGCCCGCGGTGGTGCCGGGGACGATGTTCCCCACGCTCGCGGGCAGCGTGAGCATGAACATCCACGGCAAGAACTGCTTCAAGGTCGGCCCGCTCGGCGACCACGTGCTGGAACTGGACCTGCTCACCGCGGCGGGCGAGCGCCTCACGCTCAGCCGCGAGCGCGATGCCGAGCTGTTCCGAAGCGTCATCGCGGGCCTCGGCCTCCTGGGCGCGGTGACGCGCGTGAAGATGCAGCTCAAGCACGTGGACTCGGGCCGGATGCGCGTGCGGCCGCTGGTGGCGAAGTCGCTCGCGCACATGTTCGACACGTTCGTCGAGCGCATCCCGGATTCGGACTATCTGGTCGGCTGGGTCGACTGCTTCGCGACCGGACCGGTGCTGGGGCGGGGCCTCGTCCACCAGGCGCACCAGCTCTCGATCGCCGAGGATCCCAAGGGCGCGGAGACGCTGGCGCTCGCGAAGCAGGACCTGCCCGGTTCGATCATGGGCGTGCCGAAATCGCTGCTGTGGATGTTCATGAAGCCATTCGCCAACGACACGGGAACGAGATGGGTGAACAGCGTGAAGTACGCGCTGCCGGAGCAGGTGGGGAAGGACGGCACGTATCTCGATTCCCACGCCGGGTTCGCGTTCCTGCTGGACTACGTGCCGAACTGGCGGCTCATGTACGGAGACGCGGGATTCATCCAGGTGCAGCTGTTCGTGCCCGACGCGAACGCGCGCGAAGCCTTCGCCGAGGCGTTGCGGCTCTGCCAGCGGCGCGGCGTGATCTCGTACCTCGGTGTGTTCAAGCGCCATCGTCCCGACGACTACCTGCTCTCGCACGGTTTGGACGGCTGGTCACTGGCGCTGGACTTCAAGGTGCCGCACGAGCCGAAGCGGCTCTGGGACACGGCGGCCGATCTCACGAGGCTCGTGCTCGAGGCCGGCGGCACGTACTACCCGGCGAAGGACCAGGTCGTGGACGCCGACTCGTTCGCGCGCGCGTTCGGCGACCGACTCGTGCGCTTCCGAGACCTCAAGCGGCGGCTCGACCCCGACGGCCTGTTCGCGAACGACCAGGCGAGGCGGCTGGGGATCGTGTGACGCCCGCTCCCGGGGAGGCCGAGGTGTCCCGCCCCGGCCGGAGAAAAGCGCCATTGAACCGGTCGCGTGCGGGGTACAGAGTCGAGGTCCGTGGGGGCGGCCGCCCGGGCCATGGAGAATCGGGAATTTCGAGGAGGCCAGCCATGCGCCCTTGCGCCGTCGGACTCGCGCTCGCCCTGTCGATCTCGTTCGCGTTCGTCGCCCACGCCGATCCACAGCGCGGACAGAGCGACGAGAACCCATCGACCGGACCCGCGAGCAAGCCCGTCACCGCCGCACTCGAGCCGTCGTGGAAGCTTCTGGGGGCGCCGGGCACGTGGCCGGCCGCGCGGATGAGCGCCTATCCCGTCGTCGACCCCGCCCACGACCGCATGGTGCTGTTCGGCGGCTGGAACTTCCGCTACTTCTCCGACACGTGGGCACTCGACCTGGCGTCCGCCACCTGGACGCAGGGCACCGGCGACTCGACGCATCCGGGACCACGCATCGAGTACGCGAGCATCCTGGACCCGGTGCGCAACCGGATGATCATCTTCGGCGGCAAGGATCCCTACTCGAACGAAGTCTGGGCGCTGGATCTCTCGGGCACCCCGACCTGGACACAGCTCACCACCGCGGGCACGCCACCGATCCGGCGCGAAACGCGGGCGATCTACGACCCGGTACGGGATCGCATGGTGATCTTCGGCGGCTACAGTAACGACATCTCGTCGTACTACCTGAACGAGACCTGGGAGCTGACGCTGTCGGGGACGCCGACCTGGCACCAGCTCGCCACCACCGGCGGGCCGCCTCCCCGGCGCGCTGCCCACACCCAGATCTACGATCCCGACGGCGACCGGATGATCGTGTTCGGCGGCTCGGACGGCGGGAGCTTCATGAACGACGTCTGGTCACTGGACCTCGCCACGAACACGTGGCAGCAGCTGCTCACGGGCGGTGATTTCGTGCCGGTTCGATACGGTCACAGCGCGACGTTCGACCCCGAGCGCCGCGAGATGGTCGTGTTCGGCGGCTACAACGGCTATTACCTCAACGACCTCTACGTGCTGTCCCTGAACGGGAGCCCGACCTGGACGCGCGTGGACACGCCAGGCCCTTCCGTGCGCGACTTCTTCGCCACCGCGTACGACGGCGCGCGCAGGCGGATCGTGCTGTTCGGGGGGAACACGGGCGTCCTCTACGACGATCTCTGGGCGTTCGATCTGGGGACGCGCACGTGGAGCCGGCTCGGGCCTGCGGGTCCGCTGCCGCGGATGAGCTCGTACGCGGTCACCGACGCGAACAGCCAGCGCCTGGTGATGTTCGGTGGCTATGGCGGCCAGTACCTCGACGACACGTGGACGCTCGCCCTGGACCAGACGCCGCCGCTATGGATCCCGCACCAGCCCGCGGTTCATCCCCTGGCGCGGCTCGAGCACGCCACGGCCTACGACAGCGACCGTGACCGGATGCTGCTGTTCGGTGGCAAGGATGCCTACCAGTTCTTCAACGACCTCTGGCAACTCGATCTCACCGGGGAGCCCGTGTGGTCCCAGGTGATCCCCGCGGGCCCGCTGCCGAGCCAGCGCGAATGCCGAGCGGTCTACGATCCCGTGCGCGACCGGCTGCTCCTGTTCGGCGGCTACAGTCCGTGGGCGTCACCGCACCACCTCAACGAGACGTGGGAGCTGACGCTCTCCGGCTTTCCCACCTGGCATCAGCTCTCACCGACGGGCCAGCTCCCGCCCGCGCGCCGGGGCCAGAACATGATCTACGACGCCGTCGACGACGAGGTGCTGGTGTTCGGTGGCTACGACGACGTGACGTTCTTCAATGACGTGTGGTCGCTCTCGTTCAATGGTGGCCACGAGCACTGGGCCCAGCTGCATACCACGGGGGTCGGGCCCGGCCCGCGATACGGCGCGTCGGCGACGCTCGATCCCGTCCGTCGCCAGCTGATCGTGTTCGGCGGCTACGACGGCCATTACCTGAACGACGGATTTGCGCTGGCGCTCGACGGCACGCGCCGCTGGACTGCGCTCGACACGCCGACGCACCCGGATCCGAGGGACTTCCACGCCATGGCCTACGACCCGGGGGGAGATCGTTTCCTGCTCTTCGGCGGCAATGACGGCCATCCGTTCGGCGACCTCTGGCAGCTGAGCTTCGGGAACCCGATCCTGCTGCCACCTCCGGTGGCGATCGTTGCCGGCGAGCCGAGGCTCGCGGTGTCGGGCGTCAGCCTCACGCCGGGCTCGAGCGTTCCGTTGCTGCAGGTGACGGTGCCGAGCGTTGTGCCTGCACGTCTCGAGCTGTTCGACGTCGCCGGCCGCCGGCTCGCGGATCGCTCGTTCACGCCCGCCGCTGCGGGGAGGAACGCGATCCCGCTCGCCGAGGCTCGCGGACTCCACGCCGGGATCTACCTGGTGCGGGTCACGCAGGGAGGGAAGCGTGCCGTGGGGCGGGCGCTGATCGCGCCGTGACGGTCGAGGACTTGTCACGCCTATCCGCCCCGGGGCGGATAACGATCACCGCATCAGCACGAACTTCCCGATCTGGTGCCCGAGCGGCGAATCGATGGTGAAGAGATAGACGCCGGACTCCACGTCCTGGCCGTTCCGTGAGATCAGGTTCCACGGCGTCTCGCCATCGCCGTTCGAGCCGTCGTGGTCGATCGTCTGCACCAGGTCTCCGGCCAGCGTGTAGATGCGGATGCGCGCCTTCGCCTTCGGCAGGCCCATGAAGTCGATGTGGCGGGTGAACGCATCGCCCGCCACCGGCTGGCGCTCCCACGACGAGTTCGCGCGGTAGGGGTTCGGCACCACCCACACGGCGCCCGAGGCGGCCCGCGACCCGGTGTGGGGCACGACGCGCTCATCGAACGAGGCGGCGAACGGGCTCTCGTATTCCACGGCCGGCAGCGCGATCGCGCCGTTCGGGTGGCCGCGCAGGATCGTGGTCACCACGTAGTGGTAGTCGAACCCATTGAGCGCGCGATCGTCCTCGATGTGGTAGCGGCCCACCGGGTAATGGGGCCCGCCAGGGCCAGTGCCGTCGGGCGGGATCGTGGGGTCGATGATGTTCGCGAGCGGCTTTCCGCCCTGCGAGGGGTCGGCACGGTAGGCCGCGAGCTGCTGCCAGCGCTCGGGCTCGGGCAGCTCGGAATCGCGTTGCCAGTCGTCGAGCCGGTAGACCTTGTAGCCGGCGAAGCGGAAGTCGGAGCTGCCGACCAATGCGGCGTTGATCATCTGCTCGGGAGCGTTGTCCCATTCGACCCGCACGCTGTGGTCGCCGGGCACGGCACGCACGGCGGGTGACGGGGGCAGCCTCAAATCCAGGTCCCAGTGGTGGATCGTGTCCACGCCATCGTCACCGGTGCAGAAGTCGCAGTCGAGGTTCGTCCAGATGCACGGCTTTCCGTTCTGGTAGGTCACCTCGGTGGCGGTTCCCGGTGGGAGCGAGAACGGGCTCAGGGGCCGAAGCAGGCCGTCGTGGATGCCGTCGCGGTACTGCTCGGGACAGTGCGGATCGTAGTTGAAGACGATGCCGGGCGGCGGCGAGTAGCAGATCTCGTGGCCGTTCCACCCCGTCTCCCCGAGGGTGGCCGCGCCTCGCGGGCCCCGGTTCGGCAGCAGGTCGAGGCGCTGGCCGCGATAGAGCATCGCGGCGTCGAACGCCTGGGGCGCGGCGCTGTCGGGATCGGAGAGCGCGAACATGGCGAGCGAGAAGTCGAGCGTTTGCCCGGGGGCGAGGCGTGCGAACGGGCCACACGAGACGAGCACGGCGTAGTCCTGCGGATCGCCCGTGTTCGCGGTCGGGTACTCGCCCGCGAGCGCGCCATAGCGATCCGCGTCCACGAGCGGAGGGCCGCCCTGCCCCGGCGGCGCGTCCGGTATGAAGAATTGGAGGCGGAACGTCGTGTCCCGACGCGGGGCGCGTGCCAGCGCCCGCGCCTCGCGCACACCCGGGAACGCGTCGTTGATGAACCAGCCGAGCGGGTCGGTGGTGTGCGAAAGGGGCAGGATCGCCACGGCGGGAGCCCCGGTCGCGCGGCTCGCGTCACGCACCAGGGCCGCCTCGCCGCTGACGGTCGTGATGCACGTCTTCTCGTAGGGGCCTCCCAGCGTGTCGAGACGGGAGTTGATCACGACCGAGAAGGGCACGCGGGAGACGAGATCGTCGAGGTGTCCGGCCGTGCCGTTCCGGGTACGCACGTCGAGGTCCGCATAGAAGCCGAGGCGCACGTCGCGAAGCTCCTCGTTCCCCTTGTTCGTGATCGTGAACTGCAGGCCCGCGATGCCGTCGTGGCCGGGCATCGTCCACGCGTAGGCCTCCTGGTGCACGGCGAGCCCCAACGGCACGTGGCGCTCGCCGGTCGGGTAGGTGTAGTTCACGGCCTCGGGCTGGTCGTCGGTGTAGTCGGCGGCCAGCATCTGCTGGGCGGGCAGGAGCACGTCCTCGTCCACGCGCCCGTCGCCATCGTCGTCGCGGCCGTTCAGCAGCTCCTCGTCGATGCGTCCGTCGCCGTCGTCGTCCGCATAGGAGCGCGTCCCCGGGTCACCGGCATTCCGCACGCGCACGGTGTCCGCCGGGTCGAGCGTCGGGCGCCACTCGAGGATCGGCCCGCCCGAAACGCGAAGCGTGCCGTCGGCTTTGCGGGCACCCACCCAGAGATCGGCGTGGTTCAGGAGTTCGTGGCCGCTGCCGCGTGGATACTCGAACGAGGGATCGAACGAGAGGCCCTTGTCGAAGAACGCGTTGCCCACGACGCCGATGTTCGTGATGCGAAGCGCGAAACGCCCGGCATCGAGCAGCGGTCCGCGGTCGTTGATGTCCATGACCGCCGAGACCGGTCGCGCGAGCGCGCCCGCCATGAGCACGACTGCCAACGCGAGGCATCGCCGTCGCCAGAGATGGGGAGCCCGACGCGCTATGGGAATCCTCCCGCCCGATACGGGCGCAACTCCCGGTCCGGCGGACCGTAGCCGAGGGAGCGAGCCCACCACAATCCCATTCGCGCGCTGACAGGGCATCTCAAAGCTGGCAGAATCGCATGGACCGACCGGGCGCTGGGGGTGAGCATCCGTAATCATGCTTGGGAATCGCGGGCCATGGCGCTGGGAGGGCTCGGCCTCTGGGCCGCACTCGCCGCGACCAGCTGCGGGGAGACGAAGCTCGGCGACACGTTGCTCCCGAACCAGTCGCCGACCGTCGAGCTCACGCAAGTGCCCGCGCCGGCCGACACCGAAGGCACCTACGCCTACGAGGTGAGGTGGTCGGGATTCGATCCCGACGGCCGCGTGGTGCGCTTCTGGTACTCGGTCGATCCCCCGAGCCGCGCGAACGCCGAGACCGTGTGGGTGAAGACCACGGCCAACCGCGAGAAGTTCATCTTCCGTTCGGACAGCGTGGGCTCGAGCAGCGCCACGCGCGCGCGCGGCTTCCACACCGTGGCCGTGAAGTGCGAGGACGATCGGGGTGCGCTCTCCGCGCTCGCCACGGCGTCCTTCACCAGCACCACGATCACACCGGTGGTGCAGATCCTGGTGCCGGCACCGAACAAGCTGCTCGCCCGCTCCGTGGCGCCGGTGCTGCGCGTCGACTGGCTCGGCGAGGACCCCGACGGCCTCGACTCCAAGCGGCCGGTCGCCTATCGCTGGAAGTTGTTCGGACCCAGCTCCGAGTTCACGCCGGTGCAGGCGCTGGGCGACCCGGACGCGCTGCGACGGTTCTACGCCCCCACGTTCGCGGGCTGGGACTCCGTGGGTGGCGACACGAGCTTCGCCACCCTTCACGACCTCGTGCCTGGGCATGAGTACCTGTTCGTGGTCGTGGCGATCGACCAGGCCGGCGCGTACTCTCCCGTGTTCAGCGCCGACGTGAACATGCT
>Ga0070689_100002462_pt1 | contig 12101 bp, 13 predicted proteins | sample KBSS23HmetaG_FD_64669 | JGI IMG/M metagenome (GOLD analysis project Ga0070689, IMG submission 64669) | Switchgrass rhizosphere microbial communities from Kellogg Biological Station, Michigan, USA - KBS S2-3H metaG | ecosystem: Host-associated > Plants > Roots > Rhizosphere ... | reverse complement strand
CCCTGCGTTCTGCGCCGCCACCCACTCCGCGAGAAGAGCGCCGGCCTCCGTCTCGATGTCCGGACGGGCGGCCGCGGGTGCTTCACTGGCGACCGGCACCGCGGCGGCTTTCGCCGCCGACTTCGATCGAAGGCCGATCCCCAGGACCGTTCCCGCGACGCCCACCGCCAGCGCCGCTGCGACGACGAGCGGCCGCCGATTCGCCGCTGGCGCCGCGAGCAGCGCCCGCGCCTCCGCGCACGAGGCCGGACGCGCGCGCCAGTCGTCTCGCGTCAGGCGCGTGAGCAGCCGGCGGAATCGCGGACTGGCAGCGCCGTCGCCCAGCGCCGCCAGCGCGAGCTTGCCGAGACCAAAGAGATCGCTCTGGGGACGGACCTCGCCGCGCACCTGCTCGGGCGGCATGAACCCGGGCGTGCCCGCCACCGTCGGCTCGATCTCCTGCTCGGCCGAATCCATCGGACGCGCGGCGCCGAAGTCGACCAGGTGCGCGCGGCCTGTCGGATCGATGATCACGTTGTCCGGCTTGACGTCGCGGTGAACGATGCGGCGACCGTGGACGTGCTGGAGGATGCCGAGCAGCTCCTCCACCCACGGGCGGATCTCGGCCTCGGCGAACCGCGCCGCGCGCAGCTTCCGCGCCAGCGAGCTCCCCTCGACGAACGTCTGGCAGCAGAACAGGCGACCGCGCACCTCGAAGTCGCCGAGCGGCTTCGGGATGCCGCGGTGGTCGAGGCCGCCGAGGATCTCGCTCTGGCGGCGGAACCGATCGACGTCCTTCCAGTCCTTCTGCGCGCCGACGTCCAGCACCTTCACCGTCACGCTCAGCGTCCGGCCGTCCTTGCGGAGCACACCTCGAAACGCGCGCGTGACACCGGCCTCGCACGGCTCGACGAGCGCGAGGCGCCCGTCTATCCAGAGCACCTCGTTGCAGCTTTCACAGCGATCACCGTCCGCCGGCCGCGCCGAAAAACACGCCGGACAAATCCAGAGAGAATTTTCCATGCGCACAACTGTAGCCAACGGTCGGCGCGAAAAATGGCCGCGCCGGCCTAAATGCGCACATATACGAATCGCGAACGCTCTCTACGTATTCGCGATCCGTGCCTCGACTGTCGCCGCGCGACAGCTGTCGACGATCAGCCCTTGCTGATCATGTAGGTCAGCAGGTCGACGCAACGGTGGCTGTAGCCCCACTCGTTGTCGTACCAGGAGACCAGCTTGAAGAACGTCGGGTTCAGCTCGATCGAGCTGCCCGCGTCGTAGATGCTCGAGCGCTCGTCGTGGATGAAGTCCGACGACACCAGCTCCTCCTCCGTGTAGCCGAGGATGCCCCGGAGATAGCTCTCGCTCGCCGACTTCATCGCCGCCGAGATCTCCTTCAGGCTGGTCGCCTTCGCCGCCTTGAACGTCAGGTCGACGACCGATACCGTCGGCGTCGGAACGCGGAACGACATACCGGTCAGCTTCCCCTTCACCTCGGGGATCACCAGCGCCGCCGCCTTGGCCGCGCCGGTCGACGACGGGATGATGTTGATGGCGGCTGAGCGCCCGCCTTTCCAATCTTTGCGCGAGGGACCGTCGACCGTCTTCTGCGTCGCGGTGTAGCTGTGCACGGTGGTCATCAGCCCCTCCACGAGGCCGAATCCTTCCTTCAGCAGCACGTGTACGACCGGCACGAGGCAGTTGGTGGTGCAGCTCGCGTTCGAAACGATGTTGTGCTTGCCGGCGTCGTACTTCTCGTGGTTGACGCCCATGACGATCGTGATGTCCTCGCCCTTCGCAGGCGCCGAAATGATCACCTTCTTCGCGCCGGCCGCGAGGTGGCCCTTGGCCTTCTCGCCGTCCGTGAACAGTCCGGTCGACTCGATGACGTAGTCGACGCCCAGCTTCTTCCACGGCAGGTCGGCCGGCGACTTGGCGCTGACGACCGCGATCTCCTTGCCGTCGACGACCAACACGTCGTCGGCTTCCTTGTCGGTGCCCGACTTCTTCGAGCTGACCTTGCCGCTGAACTTCTGCTGCGTCGAATCGTACTTGAGGAGGTAGGCCAGGTTGTCGGCGGGAACGATGTCGCCGACCGCGACGACCTCGATGTCCTTGCCGTGAAGCCCCTGCTCGTGCAGGGCGCGAAACACCAGCCGTCCGATGCGGCCGAACCCGTTGATGGCGATGCGAGTGCTCATTTCTTCTTATCTCCCGTGATTCCTTTGAACGTTTGCGTGCGCGCACTCTATATGACCCGTAGGGCGGCGCCAAGCAACGCGATGCCGGGGAATCCCCCAAAGGATTACGGGAAGTTAGCGCGCGCGGCACGACGCGCGTCGACGTGAACGCGTCAGATGCAGCCGGCGACCTGGCAGACGCCCTGGTAGCAGGTCGGGAGGCCGGTTTGGCACGCCAGGTCTCCCCCGATGTCACAAACCCGGGCACAGGTGACGCCCTTCCTCGCGCAGCCGCCGGAGGGCCCGCAGGCGAAACAGATCTCCCGGTCGATGCTATTGGGCGGGCAGTCGCCCGGACCTGGCTGGTTGACGCACGTCGCGAAGCACTCCTCCCAGCTCGCGAACCGGTTGTCGTTGCCTTCACAACCACCGTAGACCATCTCGACGCAGTTGCCGCCGACGAACGCGTAGACGGGAATCGCACCCCGGCAGGGTCCAGGATCGAACGCGAGCGCGCACGCCGCCGCAGGCGTCCATTTGCTGTCGCGCCCGCCGTCCGTCGCAGGCGAGGACACATAGCAGCCCTGATCCGTGCAGAGCAGATCGCCCTCGCGCGAACCGGGTGCGCACGGGCAGCAGCCGCAGGGCGCCTGACAGCCGATGCCGCACATGGGCGGGAGGGCGCAACCGACGTTCGCGCAGCTCGCCGCATCCGGCGATTTCGAGAGGCTGCCACCGCACGCGGCGCCGAGCATCGCGAGGGCGATGGTGGCCACGACGGCCGCGCCGCGATCTTTCGGCCGCCACCTCAGAAAATCGAGGATCGATCGCGCGAAACATCGCTGTGCGGCGGCGTTCATGATGGCGGCCCGGGCGTTTCAGCAGACCCCGTGCCAACCGGTATCATCGCCGAGGTCATGGCCCGCAAGCGCAAAAAGCCGCTCGCTTTCGCACGAGGCGACAGGCGCGCCTGGCCAGACGCCGAGCTCTGGTTCCACCCGGAGCGCAATTCGCTCGTGTGGCGCGGCCAGCCGGCCGTCGAGACGGAAGAGACCAACTGTGTGGGCCTGACTCTCCCCGACGTCGACATGTGCATCTGGTGCTTCGACGGCCAGCACGCCCTGTTCGAAATGGACCTCTGGTGCGGCTCGCAACCCGAGATCGTGGATCGATCGACAATCGTCGAGCGCGCGGGCCAATGGCTCGAGGCCGGCGACACCTTCGAGCTACGGCTCGTGATCGCGCCCGATGGTCGTATCGTGCCGAGCGGCGTCTGGCTGAGCGACCCCCTCGATCTCGCGCTGTTCCGCTTCGACGACGACACGGCGAACGGCGACGACGCGCTCCGCGCGCTGCCGCGCGACACGGTCGACGTCATCTCGATCTCGCCCGACGTCTCGCTCGCCGTCGACCCGTCCTCGGGCACGTTGCGCTGGATCCTTGCGCGCGACATCGCGCGGCGGCAGCACCACCTCTACGACGCCAAGGTCACGCGCGAGAAGCACGGCGACGAATTGGTGCAGGCGCTGGCGCGGCTCTACGTCGCCTGCGCCCGCAAGCAGGATCGCGTCGAGACGAAGAGCGAGCTGCGCCGGCGGGTGGCGCACCTGGCGGCCGCCGCGCGCGATCTCGGCCGCAGGAAAGGGATCGATCTCGACAAGCCGATCGAATCGCTCGTCTCCAGCTACGAGTACCGGTGCCCCGAGTACGTCATCCCGCCGAAGCAGCCGCCCCGGCGCTGAAGGCAGGCGTCAGCGCGGCGCGGACCGTCGCAGCAGGACCAGCGTCGCGCCGTCGCCGCCGTCGCGGGGTCGCGCCGAGGTGAACGCCATGATGCCGGCGCGCTCGGCCGCCGTGCCGGCGAGCCACTCCCAGACGGCGGGCCGGAGGACCGGACCGCCCGCGTCCGATCCGCGGCCTCGCCCGTGGATCACCAGCAACGCGCGCGTGCCGCGCGCCGCCGACGACGCCACGAACCTCTCGAGCTCGCGCATGGCATCGCCGCGCGCGCGGCCGTGCAGGTCGAGCCGCGCGTCGATCGGCTGCGCACCACTCCGCAGCTCGCGCAGCACCTTCGCCGCGACGTCGCGCGCGCGCCCCGTGATCGTATCGGCCGTCTGCTCGACGATGAACGGAGACGGCGATGGCGCGGGCGCCGCGGAAATCTTGCGCCGCGCCGGACCCGACGGCGACGCTGCGACGCGCGCCGGACCGCGCTCGATCGGCCGCGCGCCGCGCATCGCCTCCTCGAACGCACGGTCATCGTCGTCGTTGCCGCCACGATTGGTCGGCGGCACGGCGCGGCTCAGAGCTTGCGGAAGGCGTCGACGACCTGGCTCGTGACCTTTCCGTTCGGGTCGCGCCGCCCGCGATCGAGCACGCCGAGCAACGTCAACTTCGTCTGGAAGGCGACGCCGGTGTTCACACCTTCGCGTCCCCACTGTTCCAGGAGTTGCGACTTGCCGCGGCTGAGCGAATCCTGATCGCGGTACTCGCAGACCAGCGCATCGACGGTCTGCACGCGGCCCTGCTCGCAGTAGACGGCACCGAACGGGACCGGCGTGATCGGCGTGAACGCCTCGGGGTTGAGACCAGCGCCCTGCCACGCCTTGATCGCGACGTCCGCGTGGGGCGTTCCGTCGACGTGCTGCGCAGCCGGCGCGGCGGCGTTGGGACCACCCCCGGCCGCACCGTCCTTCTTGCTACAGCCCGACGACAACGCGATACCCGCGATCGCGGCAACCGCCATCAGGCGCGGCATCATCGCCTCCAGCCGGACGGCTTCTGCTGTCCGTGCGGCGCCGGAGGTCCGTGCGCGGGCGCAGCGCCCGGAGCGCCGTGCCATCCCCCGCCGCTCGCAGCCGGCGCCGGCGCGGGGCCACCGCGCCAACCCCCGCCGTGCGACGCTGCGGGCGCAGGACCCGGAGCGCCGTGCCAGCCGGCGCCTCTCGCGGGCGGCGGGCCACCGCGCCAGCCCCCGGGCGCGGGTTGCGGCGCGCCACGCCAGCCACCCGCCGCCGGAGGCGGACCGCCGCGGCCGTGCTTGTACCAGCCGTTGTGCCGCCCGTTGTCGTGGCGGTCGTAGACGACCGGCGGCGGCGGGCCGCCGACGACCGCGCCCCCGCCGACGTTGATGCCGACGCCGACCTGCACGACCGGCGGCGGAGGCGCCGCGACGTAGACGCCCGCCGACACCACGGGCGCGCCGACGACGGCGCCCGCGCGGAAGCCCGGGCCCACCGCCACGATCTCGCCATGGAAGGCGGGCGGCGCGACGGCGACGTCGACGACGGGCCGCGTGTAAACGACGGGCGCGTACGCGTCGTTGATCGCCACGTAGCGCGGCCGCTCGCTGTAGTAGACCGGCTCGTAGTTGCCGACGTACCAGTAAGCGCCGCCCTTCATCTCGAACTGGGCCTGCGGCGGCGGCGCGTACCAGTGATAGTGAGGTCCGCGCAGGTAGCAGTACGTCGGCGCGCCGAAGTGCACGTCGACGTCCGCGATCGGATGCGCGCCGTAGTACGAGTAGCGCGGCCCCTCGTAGTCGAACGGGGCGGGATCGCCGACGAAGTAGTACTGCCCGTCCATCTGGCGATAGAGGCGCGGGTCGGACGGCTCGTAGTCGTGAAAGTGCGGAACCGTGATGTAGCAGAAGCCGTGTCCCACCTTTTTCGGGATGGGATGCTTCGATACATATCGCACAACGTGCGCCGCTGACGCCGTTGTCGTACCCAGCAAGGTCAGCACAAAAGCTGAAAGAATCAGTGCTCTGCGCATCGCATGTCCTCCTGGTATCAGCAGGATCATACGGCCAACAGGGCACCGGGGATACGCATAAAACCCCGCGGCGGCCTGTGAAATCGGCGGGCCGCGCCACACCAAAGAAAACGTCTTGATTAATCACGCTCGATTTTGCACGGTAGGGATTCGGGTTTTTTTCCCGATTCACCGCAACGGCACGGAGGGAGGCGCATGGCGCAAAAGACGGTTCTGCTGGCTGAAGACGACCTCGAGATCCGAGACATTCTGCAGGATCTGCTGGAGGCCGAAGGTTACGACGTCATTCCGGCCAGCCACGGCCGTCAGGCGCTCGAGTTTCTCCAGGGTGCGCGTGGGGAGAAGCTGCCCGACCTCGTCGTGCTTGATCTGATGATGCCGCTGGTCGACGGGCACCAGGTGCTCGACACGATGAAGAGCGATCCGGTGCTGGCGCCGATCCCGGTCGTCGTGCTGAGCGCGGTCGCGCGCGAGCGTCCGGTCGGCGCGGCAGCGTTCCTGCGCAAGCCGATCCCACTGCAGAAGTTCTTCGACACGATCAAGGGCTTCGTCGACGCGGGCCTGCCGCGTCCGAACCCCGCTTCGATCTAGCGTCGATCGAGGTCAGTTCGATTTCGGGAACGCCGGGCCCGCGTAGGGGTCCGGGTTCGGGACGGGCGCCGGCGGCTTCTCGCCCGCGGCCGCCATCTCCGGCAACGCGGCCACCGGCTGCAGCGTGGTCGACATCGCGTCCTCGTTGTCGAGGATCGTCTGCACCGCGGGCGGGGGCTCGCAGGAGTTGCGCAGGTTGCGCGCGCGCGCGAGCTCGCCGAGCCGGTAGTAGGCGACGACGCGCCAGAAGCACGCTTCCGGATCGTTGCGCGAGTCCAGCTCGCGCAGATGAAACAGCACCGTCCACCAGCGATCGGCCTGGGTGCCGGCGCGCGCCGCCTGCTCCGCGTCGATCAGCTGATCGCGGCGGTTCTGCGCGAGCGCCTTCTTCGCGTGCGGCGCGAAGCTGGGAAACGGCGTGACCTTCGCCTCGTCGTTGATCTCGTGTCCGACGTTGACCGTGAGGGCGCCGGGCCGCAACGTCCGCTTCGCCTCCTTGGTCGGGTTGGTGGTCGTCTTCTCGCCGGCCGGCTTCTTCTTGCTGGTGTCTTTCTTCGCGGCGGCCTTCTTCTTCACCGGCCCGTCGCCGGTCTTCGCGGCGCGGGCGCCGACGGGCGACAGCAAGAGTGCGCAAGCAACCAACAGCCAGGACAAACGCATCTTCAACCTCCGGGCGCCTGGGGAATACCGAACACGTCGCGCAAGCGAGGATACCGCTCTTTCGGGACGTCCACATCATGCAGTCCGATGCGCAGCGACACGGTCGTGCCGTCGCCCCACGGCCACCACAGCCCGAACGGTCCGGCCGCGTCGTCGCCGCCGCCCCAGAGGATCTGCTGCGCGGCGCGCAGGCCGCCGCATTTCTCGACCAGGGCGCGCACGCCCTCTCCCGCCGTGGGCAGGGTTTCCACTGAGAACGACACCGGCAGAACTTCGGCAATGGCTGCGCGCGCTTCCGCCTCACGCGCCAACGGAATCGACGACGCGACGCACTTCAGGCGGCGGTCGTAGGTCCAGTCTGGCGAGGGCCAGCGGCCCTTCAACCCTTCCAGGGCCGTGAAAATCCCCTCCCACACCTCGCTAGGATCGGCCATTGCGTCACAGGGTATCCGTTCCCACGATTCCCTGCAAAGTAGTAGAATGGCTGAGATGGCTGCAGACGTGCGACTTCATCGCATGCGCCTGGTCGCAGCGACGGCGGCGGAGACTGAAGCCGCCCGCGACCGTGACATCGAGCTGGCTCGGGCGCTGATGGAGGGCAGCAACCAGGCCGCCGAGCTGGCCTGGGAACGTTACTCGCCGCTGGTCCACCGGATCGTCAGCCGCGCCATCGGCCCCGATGCGGAGGTCGAGGACGTCACGCAGGAGATCTTCTACCGCCTGTTTTCGCGGATCGGGACTTTGCGCAAGCCGGAGGCCCTGCGCAGCTTCGTCATCTCGTTCGCGATCCGGATCGTCAAATGGGAGCTTCGCCGTCGACGGGCGCGGCGCTGGCTGACGCTGTCCGAAACCGGCGACGTCCCCGACGAGCAGCTGCTGGTGATGGACGCCGAGAGCCGCTACGCCCTCCGGCGCCTGTACGCCCTGCTGGACCGCCTCAGTACCCGGGAGCGCCTGGTGCTGGTTTTGAGGCATGTCGAGGGTATGACGCTGGAGGAGATCGCCGAGGCGATGGAGCTGTCCCTGGCGACGGTCAAGCGCGCCCTGCGCCGGGCCTCGCTGCGGGTGTCGCAATTGGTCGACTCCGATGACCTGAAAAAGCGTCCTACCGGCACTGCTATGCAGAGGCGATCTTGAACGATCGCAAGACCCCAGAACCAATCGACCTTTCGCCGCAGACCGCGGAGCTGACCCGGCTTGCCCGCCGTAGCCTGGGCAACATGTCGGAGGCCCAGCACGAACGCGGTCTGGCGGCCGTGCGTGGTCACGGAGCCCGGCGCCGCTTCGAGCGCCGGCGCCGGTTCCTTGCGCTCGGGGGCATGACGGCGGCCATGGGCGCGGCCGCGTTCCTGCTCGCGCCGCGGGTGCTACACCGGGGCCACGAAGGGCCGCCGCCGCTGGCGCTGCAGGTCGAGAGCGGCACGATCGATGCGGCCGGCGCGATTGTCGCCCGCGACGAGGGGGAGCCGTCGCTCCACTTCGCCGACGGCACCGTGATCGACCTCGGCCGCGAGACGCGCGGCCGGCTCACCGGCGTCGACGGCCACGGCGCGCACGTCAAGATCGAACGCGGCCGCGCGCACGTCAGCGTCGTTCCCAAACCGCAGGCGCGCTGGATCGTCGAGGCGGGTCCTTACACGATCACGGTCCACGGCACCGTCTTCACCGCGTCCTGGGACGAGAGCGAGCAGCGCCTGGACGTGAACATGGAGCACGGCCTGGTGTCCGTGTCGGGTCCGGTCACCAACGGACCGATCGCGGTGCGCGCGGGCCAGGCGCTGACGGTGAGGCTCAAACGCTCGCAGGTCCTGCTGCGCGATCTGGATCAGGAGGACGAGGCCGACCTGGACGCCGTCACGGAGTTCGGCCCGCCCGCCGAGGCCGCGCCGCCCGCGCCGGTTCGCGCGCACGTCGCAGCGACGCAGGCATCGCGGGGCGCGCACGCCGCGCGCGCCGGCAAGAGCTGGGCAGCCGCGCTGTCGGCCGGTGACTTCGACACCATCCTCGACGAGGCCGAGCGCGACATCGGGCGTGTTCTCGCCACGCGCGGGACGGAGGATCTGGCCGCCCTCGCGGACGCCGCGCGCTACCGGCGCCACGACGACGTCGCGCGCCGCGCGCTGCTGGCGCAGCGCCGCCGGTTCGCAGGGTCGCCGCGCGCCGCCGATGCCGCGTTCTTCCTGGGCCGCCTCGACGAGAACGGGGGCCGTGGCGCGGGTTCGGCGCTGGCCTGGTACGAACGCTACCTGGACGAGGCGCCGCGCGGGTCGTACGTGGCCGAGGCGCTCGGCCGCAAGATGATCGCGGTGCAGGAAATTCACGGCGCGGCCGCCGCGCGCAACGTCGCCGAGCAGTACCTCCGCCGGTTCCCGCGCGGGGGTTACGCCGGCGCCGCGCGCGCGCTTCTTGGCGATCGGTGATCCGCCGCGGCCGCCGAGCCGTCTTCATCACGATGGCGCTCGCGGTGGCCAGTCTTTCGCCGGACGCCGCGGTCGCGCAGCAAGGCTTGCCGGCCCCGAGGGTGAGCCTGCTGCGCCCGCCGTCGGCGCCCGCGGCGGTCAGGGAGGCGCTGGTGCGCCTGCGGGCGGAGCTCACAGTCGAGGGATTCGATGCGCAGGTGACCGAGCTGGACCTCGGTCCCGACGTGCGCGGTTCGCTGGAGAAGGTCGCGCCGACGATGGCCGCGACAGCCGTCGTCGCGGTCGTCGCCGGTAACGATCCGGCCAGCGCCGAGCTGTGGGTCGTCGATCGCATGACGGGCAAGACCGTCGTGCGCCGCGTTCACGCGGATCCGACGGCCCCGGCGCGCATCGCCGAGGTGCTGTCGGTGCGCGCCGTGGAGCTGCTGCACGCGAGCTTCCTCGAGCTGGCGATCACGTCGCGTCCCAGCCCCGACGTCGTCGAGGCGCCGCTGCCCAGCGCGCCCGTGGTCACGCGCTTCGCCAACGAGCCGCTCGTCGAGGCGGAACCGGACTGGACCTGGGCGGTCGAGGCGGGCGGCGGCGGCATGGGCGCGATCCAGGGGCCGGGCGGCGGCTCGACGCTGCTCGGCGAATTTTTGCCCGTCGCGCGCGTACAGCGCGCCTTCGGCCGGCGCCTGTGCGCGCGCCTGTCGCTGGCGGGCCTCGGCACTCAGGCGCGCGTCGACATGCCCGGCGGCTACGCGAACGTCGGACAGACGATCGGCCTCGTCGAGGGGCTGCTCCGATTCCGGCGCGGCCGACGGCTGGAGCCGGTCATCTCGCTGGGCGCGGGCATCTTGTACCTGTCGGGCGAGGGACACGAGATGGCGCCGTACATCGGCGGCCACGCCTGGCGCATCTCGGCGGCCGCCGACGCCGGCGTCGGCCTGCGCACGTCGCTGCGCCCGCGGCGGGTCGAGCTGGGCGTCGAGGTTCACGCCCTGGTCGCCGAGCCTTACCCGATCGTGCGGTTCTTCCACACGGAGGTTGCGCGCGCGGGCCGCCCGTCGCTGCTCGCGTCCGTGACGTTACTGGGAGGCATATGACGACGCGCGCACGGACGATCGCGATCGCGGCGGCGCTGGCGGCGGGCGGCGCGTGCACGCCGGGGCCGGTCGACGTCGCGACGATCGCGCCCAACAGCCTCGCGTCGCAAATGGTCGGCCACTGGATGCTCGACGAAATGGCGGGCGCCACCGCCCACGACACCTCCGGCAACCTCCGCGACGGCGCGGTGTTCAGCACCGCCCCGCCCGGCCCCGGCCCGTCCTGGACGTGGGCGCCCGGGCGTTTCGGCGGGGCGCTGCACCTGACGGGCAACGATCAGGTGACGGTCGGCTCGCCGCCGTTTCCGCAGGCGACCGCGAGCTACACCGTCGCGGCGTGGCTGCTCGTCCAGTCCGGCGATTTCGATCCGCCGATCGGCGCGATCGTCAGCACCGAGGCGCCGTTCGGCCTCGGGTGGTCGATGAACCTCGTGCTGCCGCAGCCGGGCGTGACCGGCCCCGCGACGTACAGCTTCGGGTACTGGATCGGCCCCGAGCCCGGAGACTTCGCAACCGTTCGCTGCAACTGCTTCGTCTGGAACGAGTGGGTGCACGTCGCGGCCGTGCTGGACTTGCCGTCGTCGTCGCTCGTGCTCTACGTCAATGGCGTCGAGAGCGATCGTCTCACGACGACGACGCCGATCATGCCGCACCAGGGGACGCTTTACCTCGGACGCTGGGCAGGCACGGGCCCCGGCGCGCGTCAGATCGCCGGGACGATCGACGACGTGGTCATCTACTCGCGCGCGCTCGTCGCCGAGGAGATCGCGCTGCTCGCGACGGCGCCCGCGCCGAATCCGTTTTGATCTGCGGCGCAGCGACTACTCGGCAGCGGGCGCGGCGAGCGACGTGAAGCCGTCGAAGAACTCGCGCAGCTTCTGTTTGCGCTCGTCGGAGAGGTAGTCGAAGTTCGTGCCGCGGTCGACGACCTCCCAGAAATCCTTCGACGTGATCGCCAGCATCTCGTCGCGGATCGACCGCAGGCGCTCCGGCGATTCGTGCGCCATGTCGTCGTAGATGCGGCGCGCGCGGGCCGGCTGATCGTTGAGGAGGTAGTAAGACGCGAGCTTGGCCTGGGCCTTGCGAACGCCACGCAGCGCGCGCTCCTCCGCCTGCGTCTCGGGCTCCCGATCGATCTCGAGGAAGACGGCGAGCAGACGATCGTGGCAGGAGGCATCGAACGTGCTCGCCATCTCGCAGAGCGCGCAGAGATCGTAGGCGGCCGTCTCGGTGACGAAGCCGAGGCCTGCCCCGTGCGCGAGCCGCGCGTAGTACTTGAAGTGTCCGGCGATGTCGACCAGCACCGCCTGCGGCCAGGCGTTGCGCGTCGCCAGCAGCGATTCCGCGAGCTGCCGGTACTGGTTGAGCACGTTGTACGCGGTGCGCACGTCGCGCGCGTTCAG
>Ga0070689_100002461_pt1 | contig 12101 bp, 8 predicted proteins | sample KBSS23HmetaG_FD_64669 | JGI IMG/M metagenome (GOLD analysis project Ga0070689, IMG submission 64669) | Switchgrass rhizosphere microbial communities from Kellogg Biological Station, Michigan, USA - KBS S2-3H metaG | ecosystem: Host-associated > Plants > Roots > Rhizosphere ... | reverse complement strand
ATAAAGAACGCTGTGTGCGCGGCATCGCGCTCAAAGACTTCTCCCACCATCCACAGCTTGGGATACTGCCGGTGCAGCGCGTTTGAAAGATCGCGAATAAAGAAGCGCGGCATGTACTGGATCGTGTCCTGGCGAATGCCGTCGATGCCGGTAACGCCCGCCCACCACAACGCATTCTGAATCTCGTAGCGCGCGACTTCCGGTTCTTCCTGGTTTATGTCAGGCAGATCGTCGCTGAACCAGCCATCCAGCGTGTTGCGAAAGTCGATCTGGTTGGAGTGTGGTGAGAGCAGCACGCTGTTTCGAAACTTGTTGAGCTGATGCTGTGCGAGCGTGCCGTGAAACCATTGCGGGAGTGGCGGATCGTTGACCCACGGATGTTGTGAGCCGACGTGATTGGCGACCTGGTCCTGGATGATCTTTATGCCGAGTGCATGCGCCTTCTGGATCAACTCGCGCAACGTCGCCATATCGCCGAAGCGATCTTCGACGGCGTAGTAATCGATAGCGTGATACCCGTGATAGTAGGTGTTTGGACACCAGGGTTTGTCGCAGCGATTTACGCCGTTCCAGTTGTCGTACCATGGCGTTAACCAGAGCGCGGTGACGCCGAGATCTTTCAGATAAGGCAACTGGTTAATGATGCCGCGCAGGTCACCGCCATGAAAGCTGCGCGGGTTGTTGCGATCGTTGGCTTCTGGCGGAGCGTCTTTGGGGGCGTTGTTCGCGAGGTCGCCGTCAGCAAAACGATCGATCATGATCAGGTAGATCACATCGTCAGTCGTGATGCCCTGGAAGTTGTTGCGCGTGTCGAGCGGCGCTTCGATTTTGAAGGGGATTGAGGTGTGACCATTCGTATTATCGAGGAGCAACGGGTAGTCGCCGGGACGCGCGGTTCCATTGATGTCCACATCAACAAACAAATACGAACCTCTTTCGTTAACTGAAACCTTCCCCACGCGCAGCGCTGGATTGGAAGAAGTGACGCGCGCGCCCTCCAGGTTCTTTCCCCATATCAAAAGTCTGACGGGATTGATCGTGTGATTGGCCCACCACGAAGGTGGATCGACTTTCGTGACGCTCGGCGTTTGCGCAAAAACAGAGACAGACAAAAAGCAAATGATTCCCAGCGCAAGTGCAACTTTTGGTTTCGTGTGCAAGGTTTTGTTTGTTTCCCGCAAAGGCGCAAAGGCGCAAAGAGAAATCCAAATCTAGAGAATAACTTTGCGCCTTTGCGCCTTTGCGGGAGAAATTCAATCTCCTGGCGTGCGTGGCTTCGCGCTGTCACCGGAGGCCGCGGTTGGTAACGGCGGCAACGCTTCGCCGTCCTTCATCGGAGTCAGCGGTGTATCGCCGTGCCGGCTACCTTCGTCCAACCTCTTGAACTCCGCCAACTCTTTGTCCGCCTCATCCTTCTTCTTCAACCGCGAGTAAGCGAGAAAGAGCTGGTAATGCACCCCTGGGTCTTTCGTGTTCAATTCAACTCCACGAAGCAGCAGCGGCACCGCTTCTTCGTATCGCCTCAACTTCACCAGCAAACGTCCCAGATCGTGATACGACGGAAATCCCTTTGGATCGAGCTCGATCGCGCGCCGCAGCAAGCGCTCCGCTTCGACATTTTCTCCACGCTGACTCGCGATGTAGCCGAGATTCGCAAGCGCGTCGGGATTGTCAGGCTGAAGTTTCAACGCCTGCTGAAACGCCGCGACTGCCTGGTCGTACTGTCCTACTGCTCGAGCAGAGTAGCCGAGCAGGAAGTAAAGGTTCGCATTATCGGGATAGCGTTCGATCGCTTTGGCAAATACCTCACGCGCGCGCTCGTATCGCCGGCCGCGTATGTTTGCAACGCCGAGACGCAGGTGATAGACGAGTTGACCCTGCGACTGTTCGAGTGCTTTTTCGTAAAACGGAATCGACTTCTCGGTGAACTGCTTTTTCAGCAACTCTTCCCCGACCATGAAATTGACTTCGGGAAACACCGGGCGCAATTCGAGAGCCTTGGTCCAATGCGTCAATGCCGCGTTTGAATCGCCTTGCGCGGACGCGATCAATCCGAGACGGTAGTACGGATCGGCTTCGCTCGGCGACAACGATGAGGCGGACGTCATCGCTTGTTGTGCTTCGTCGAGACGATCGAGGTTGTAGAGCGCCAATCCAAGGTTGTAGAGCACTTCATACGTCCGCGGCTTCAGCTCATTGGTGCGCTGAAACAGACGCACCGCTTCGGCGTACTCATGTGCCTCTGCCAGTTTCAGCCCCAGCGTGAAAAGCGCTGCAGCACCCGCGGTCTTTTCCAGCAGCGGGACGGCGCGTTTGTAATCGCCGCGCGCGGCATACAAAGCACCGAGATTGAAGCTCGCGCGTTCATGTTTAGGATCGATGCGCAGGACTTCTTCAAACTTCGCGATCGCTTCAGATGTGCGATTGGTGCGTGCCAACAGCACACCGTAATTCGACAAAGCACTCACCAGCTTCGGCTTCAAACGCAACGCCGCATCGTACTGCTTCTCAGCCTCGGCGGTATTGCCACGCTGATCTAGAATCACGCCGAGTAAACTATGAGCTTCAGCGTTGCGCGGGTATGAACCAATGATCTTCCGAGTAGCCGCCTCCGCCTCTTCCAGCCGTCCCGCCTGAACCAGCGCGCTGGCTTCGCTCAACAACGTGTCTGCGTTAGATGGTGTACGTTGTGGCGCAGCAACAACGAGGGACGCGAAGCAAAGCAAAACGAGCCCGCACAGCGGGCGTCGAGGAAACCGAGGTTCGCACACGGCAGCATAGAAGCGGGCGCCGAGCCCGCACAGCGGGCGTCGAGGAAACCGAGGTTCGCACACGGCAGCATAGAAGCGGGCGCCGAGCCCGCGCAGCGGGCGGCAGAATAAAGCCTGGGGCGCAAGCCCCAGGATAGAAAAAAAAGAAACGTTCGAGCCCGCGCAAGCGGGCGAAAGCGCATACATACAATTACACCGCAGGCCGTCGCCCGCTTCGCGGGCTCAACGCTATTTATTTCTCTGCGATCTGGGGCTTGCGCCCCAGGCTTTATTCTGCCGCCCGCTTCGCGGGCTCGGCGCCCAGTCTATCTGGCGCCCGCGATCCTTGGCTTCTTCGGCGCCAAGCGGACTGAAATGGACAATCGAGTGGCACGAATGTTACGCGCCACTCGATCAACTCACAACATCGGAATATCGTTAGAAGATGAACTTGAGGGAGAACTCCATCTGCCGGCGCCGCTGCTCACTTATGTCGCGCCCGAATTCGCCTTCGTTGTTGAAGTCGGCCTTCGGCGTAGAACGATTCGCGCGATTCAACACGTTATACGCGGAGAACCGGAACTGCACATTGAACGCTTCGCTAATTGCGCTGATGGGGAAATTTTTGAAGAACGAAGCGTCCCAGTAAAACTGCGGGCGACCACGGAACACATTCCGGCCGAGTGAGCCAATGTTGGGGAAGTCTTGCCTTCTGACGGTAGCGCTGACCGGCGGATCTCCCGCGAAAATTCTTGTAGTTGAACATCTAAAGGCGTTGCGATTCAGTTCGCGTCCTTCGGCCTGTTGGGCCGAAGTCGGAGTGGGATCTCCGATTATATCGACGCGACCGCTGTCGCATGTCACGTTAAATACCGGACCAGTCTGCCAGACAACGATGTTGTTGAACTGCCACCCACCAACAACCGCGTCGAGACCACGATTGATGTCGGTGCCATAACGCCGTCCTCTTCCGAACGGCAGATCCCAGACATCAGAAAAGGTAAAGCGATGTCTGATGTCGGTGTCCGCATTGCCGCGGTCGAGGTCAGGTTGCAAGGGATTGTCAAAACCGCAATCGCGCGCACTCGCGCCACCACTGCAGATCCCGCCCGGTGAATCGTCGATGGCGTGGGCCCACGTGTATGAGGCTAAGACCGAGAGTCCTTTGACGAAACGTTTCTCGAGCTTGGTTTGAAGTGAATCATACCTGGAGCTACCCGTGTATCTCTGAGTAATAACTTGAGAGATGTTCGGCACCTCTCGTGAGCCTGGGCCTCCCTGATCACCAGCATTGCCGATGTTTTGCAACACCAGAAGGTTTCGGCCCAACGATCCGACGTATGCAGCTTCCGCCAGCCAATTAGGGGCAAATTCATACTGCCACGTCAAATTGTACTGGTGATACATCTCATCCTTGCGATTCGGATCGTTGAAACGGATCGTACCGCCAGTTGGCGCGGGAAAACTCGCGCCCGGAGCCTGGACGGTAAAGGGCGCAGTTGGAACGCCGCGATCAAACGGATTGCGAGCCAGGAAGAAAGCCGGGCAGGCACCCGGATTAGTTATCGGGGTGCAGTTGTAACTGGCTGCGCCAGTACCCGGGTTCGAAGTGAGAGGTTGCGCCGCGGCGGTATCGGTTGAGTAGAGCAGACCATAGCCGCCGCGTAGAACCAACCTCTTATCACCCTTGAAGCCGCTGTAAGCGAAGCCGATTCGCGGTCCAAAATTATTCTTGTCAGTGTTTGCGAGATCGCGTCCGCCGGGCGCGTTATCACCCGCCATCTGAATTGTCCGGGTTTCCGGAACGAAGTTGCTCTGTAAATCGAAGCGCTCCGTTGGAGCAGTGAAGATGTCGTAACGTAGACCCAGGTTCAGAGTTAAATCAGGATTGACCTTCCAGTCGTCCTGGACGAAGAAAGCCATTTCCTTGCTCGATTGGTAGTATGGACCACCCGGATCGCCTCGAGTCACGAAACCCGGCCTGTAACCAAGCAGGAAGTTGGCCAGGGATGAGCCGGTATCGTTGGGACCGATGCCGTTGTAATTACCAGAGACGAACCCGCTATCGCTGGTGCCATACTGGTAGTTTCCCTTGGTGCCGCCGTTGCGACCACCGTCGAAATTACTGTTCTGCCTGATGCGGTAGTCACCGCCAAACTTGTAGGTTGAATTTCCTCTGACGACGGTGACAGCGTCGGCGACGTGAAAGTTGTTTGAGAGAAAATAGAAAGGACCACCATCGCCGGTAAATTCAGTCGCGCGATCCTCGCCGTTGAAGCCATCGACAATTCCTACCAGAACTATACCGCTCGTGTTTGGACTGATATTGATGTTGGGAGCGCCGAGATTTGCGGAGACTGTCGGACTAAATCCGCCGGTGCCGTTGACGCCGGTGTTGAAGATTCCGATTTGCACTCTCGTGTATCCGAAGCGCGCGTCGTTGACGACAGTGGGCGAGAAGATATGCGTATCGCCCAGCGTGAAGCCTTTCGAATCGCCAAACTCATCACCCGCCGATGGTCCAGCCGGAAGATCGTTGCCGTTAGGCGAAGTACCCAACGGGAAGAAGTTGTCGCGCGCCCGCGCTGTGTTGGATTTGCTGTAACGACCAAAGAGCGAGTTGCTGTCAGTAAGGCGATGATCGATACGGATGTCGTAGCTGTCGACGACGGCATGTTCCTTGCGATTGGTCTGGAAGTTTCGACCAATCCCCGGAAGATTCGGAAGCGGGAACGCGTTCACATAATTCACCGCAAAGGGTGAAAACGGACCACAAGTCGGACAGTTTCGCAGATCGTTTCCGGGAATGGGTGTGCCGTTAGGAGCGAAGATTGTTCCCTTGGGGGCCATGATCTTTACGTTTCCAACAAGCGTGTATTCCTGCAAAACTCCCGGTTGTAACAACTCGCCAAAATCGCCCAGGCGCATCCGTGCGGTCGGAACAGGTACTGCCTGCGGGTCGCCCGTGCCACCGAAGATGGGCGTGCTGTTTCGCTGACCGTTGAGCGAGAAAAAGAAGAACGAACGATTGCGGCCATCGTAGAGAGCTGAGCCACCCTCGCCAGGTCGCGGCAAAAAGATTGGACCACCAACGGTGCCGTAGTAGTTGTGAGTAACAGTATTCGGCACGGGCGGTGAAGTCGGATTATCAAATTTGCCGGCAGCGGCGCTCAGAAACCGGCCCTGATAGATCTCACCGGCCGTACCGTGGACCTCATTACCGCCCGACTTGAAAGTCGTGGAGATGATTCCCCCACCCGCGCGTCCCGATTCCGCCGAGGGCACACTCGATTCAATCTTGAACTCTGCAATCGCGTCCGGTTGCGGATAGATCGCGATCTGACCAAACTGAGATTCGTTGTTGTCGACGCCGTCGAGCGTGAAGTTGTTGTTGGTTGCGCGCGCGCCATTGACGACCAGCACGGAACCGCCCGATTCACGGAAACGGGTCGACTCAGTATTATTCTGCCCACCGCCGCCGTCGACGAAGTTTCCGCCGCCACCGAGCAGTCCAAGGTTCGGGCGCGTAACGCCAGGAGAAAGTCCCGCGAGGAGGGTAAAGTTTCTTTGCGGAATCGGCAGGTCCGTCACCTGCCGGCCTGTGATCAGATCGCCACGTACGCTCGTCTCACTTTCAACGAGCGGAGCTGATTCAGCCGTGATCGTCACCGAGGAGCTAGTGCTGGCGACGCTCGCAAACTTCACGTCGAGGGGTAGACGAGAGTTTGTCTCCACTTGCACAGCTTCAATCGTCACGGCCTGAAAGCCGGACCCTTCGACGGTAACGTTGTATGCGCCGGGCTCAAGGTTGGTCACCGTGTACGTACCGTCGTCACTGGTATCAGTGGTACGGACCTCCCCGGTTTTCACGCTGGTGACTTTTACCTGGGCTTTTGAGACGAGAGCGTCGTTGGGGTCTTTGACGGTGCCCACGATGGCGCCTTTATTGTTTTGGGCCAGGGCGGCAGTGGCGAAAATTAAGATGAGCAGGGTAGTGGCGAGTAACTTCGTCATTTTACGTTCCTCTATGGCTGAAAAAGCGGATAAAACGGCGTGCGGGTACTGAACACGCTAAGTGAAAACTTAGTTTGTTGTCTCAGCGAACGAAGTTTTTAGTATAGATTCCGCGGGCTGTCAACAGAATTTTCTGAAAAATCTCTTTACCACTAAGGCACAAAGGCACAAATTTTTAAACGGTTTGTGTCTTAGTGTCTTTGTGGTTAAGGACTGTTATGCGGCGAAGGCGGCGGCGAACTTGCTCGCCAGGACGAGACTGAGGGCGCCTCTTAAAGTGGGCTTTTCGCCCAGGGTCGAGGGGAGAATACGGGCGGAGGGGAGGCCGCGGCGGACGCTGTTGGCGATGGTTTCGGTTAACGCACTCTCGATCAGGTCCCAGGCGCGGGCGATCTCGCCGCCAACGACAACGGCTTCCGGACTGAAACCGATAATCAGGTTTGAAATACCAACACCGAGATCACGGGCAGTCTCTACCAGCGCTTCTTTCGCATTCGCCTCACCAGCCAAAGCGCGATCGACGACTTCGATAAACGTGACGTTTCTTGAACTGCACGACAACTTCAAATAACGCGCGATGGCCGCACGCTCTGACGAAAATGCTTCCCAACAGTCGTCGCTGCCGCATGAACACGGAACTGGCGCGCCACGCCCGATCACCATGTGCCCAAACTCACCCGCAGCGCCGCGCTGGCCGCGATAAACCTGACCGTCAAAAATGATCCCGGTGCCGACACCTTCCGCGACTAACACGAGAATAAAATCTCGCGCGTCGTTGACTTCGGGCCGGCCAAACCAGAGCTCTGCAAGTGCGACGGCGTTGGCGTCGTTGTCGATCACAACCGGCAGTCCAACCGCGCTCGAGATCATTTCGCTGATTGGAAGATCGCGCCAGAGGAAATAAGGAATGTAGAGCGCGTTTCCGGTCGATGGATCGACGAGACCGGGAAGACTTACGCCGACACCTTCGATCGATCCTTTGTAACGCGAATTAAAGTCGCTCACGATCTCGATCACGTGGTTGATTGTCTTATCAGGATCCGTGAGAAACTCTTCCTGATCGATGACGCGTCCGGCGAGATCGCTCGTGGCGACTGTCGTGCAGGTTGGAGTGATCGAAACGCCGAGCGCGATCGGTCCAACCGCTCGCAGCTTCAGCAACGTGGGCCGGCGTCCGCCGGTCGACTCTCCTTCCCCGACTTCCTCGACCAGTCCTTCGCTCTTGAGATCTTCGACGATGGCGGAGATGGTGGACCGCTGTAACGCAGTTTCGCGAGCAATCTCGGCGCGCGAGATTGGTTCGCGTTCGCGCACGTAGTTCAACACGATCTGCCGGTTGATATCGCGGATCGTATTGAGTCGTGCCGCCTGTGCCTTTCTTAGATCGAGTCGTCGCAAGTTCAGAAACTCCAGATACATTCTCACGCAAAGCCGCAAAGTCGGCAAAGGTAAGATATGACTCTTCAGATTAGCTTAGCTGTCTTTGCGCCTTTGCGTGAGAAACCAAACCAATACTAGCGGCCTTTACCTTGTGTGATCGTAATTATCTTGTCAACCGCGGGCACATCGAAGTTCTCGACGCTGCCATTAGCCCACGTGATTTCAAGTTTATCGACCTTTGTCGCCGCGCCCAATCCGAAATGCAACGTGAGGTCGTTCTGCGAACAATAAACCGCGCCACTCAAAACGTCTTGCCGCTGCCGTACACCGCCCGCTGTCAGATACGCAACACTCCCGATCGCGTCCTTCGGAGTCTTCTTCGCCACATCTCCAATCAATTTTAAACCAACCCAATGCCCATTCGTCGCGGCAACGTTGCGCAACACGACCGGCTTCCCGTCGAGATTATTGATCACGAGATCAGGCCGTCCATCGCTATCAAGGTCTCCCACAGCCAGTCCACGTCCGGGCCACGCATTCGCCAGCGCATTGCCCTGCCGCGCGCCCACTCGTTCAAACTTGCCCTTGATGTTGCGGAAGAGCAACGCCTGCTGCGCGTAACTCGTCCCCCACTGATGCTCATCGACAGCCGGATAAACATGCCCGTTCACCACAAACAGGTCCAGCCAGCCATCGTTGTCATAATCGACAAAGCTCGTGCCCCAGCCAAGAAACGGAATCGAAACCTCACCCAGGCCGGATTGAAACGTCAGGTCCGTGAAATTCTTATCGCCGTCGTTGTGGTAAAGCACATTCGAATCGTCAGAGAAGTTGGTGATGTGAAAATCGACACGTCCATCGTTGTCGTAGTCACCAACCGCGAGGCCCATTCCCGCCTGCTCGCGTCCATTCTCGTTCAGCGCCACTCCCGACGGGTAACCGATCTCCTCGAAAGTTCCGTTTCCCTTGTTGATGTAAAGCTGCTTCGGTGTCGAATCGTTTACAACGATCAGATCGAGTAGCTTGTCGTCATCGACGTGAACGAAAGCGGACGATAAACCATAATACTTTCCCGGATCGTTGACACCTGCTTTGACGCTTACGTCTTCGAAAGTGCCGTCAGCTTTCTGATGATAGAGCGTGTCGCTCTCGCCGGGCAGCCCGCGTGGACCACACATCACCGGCACGCCCCGAAACTGGCAGCCGGCGACTCCTGACTTCCCAACGTCGCTCGGTCTCGGCGGCAAGTTGTTGAGATCGATCTGCACATAACCGGGAACAAAAAGATCGAGACGGCCGTCGCCATCGTAATCGCCCCAGCTTGCGCCGGTACTCCAGCCCTTGCGCGCGACGCCTGACTTTTCCGCGACATCGGTGAACGTGCCGTCGCCGTTGTTGCGGTACAGGCGCGAAACGCCGAAGTTGCCGACAAACATGTCCGCGCGGCCGTCGTTGTTGTAATCGCCGACCGCAACGCTGAAGCCCCAGCGCTCGTTCGTTACTCCGGCCTTGTCTGTGACGTCTTCAAATTTCCAATTGCCGAGATTGCGATAGAGTGCGGCGCGTGGAGCTTTCTCTTTGCCGCGCAAGGCGGCGGTTGTCGATCCGTTTACGAGATAGATGTCCGGGCGGCCGTCCGAGTCGTAATCAAAGATCGCCACGCCGCCGGAAGTAGTATCGAAGATGTAGTCTTTGGCGACTTCGCCTGAGCGATGACGAAAGTTCGCGAGCGCCGTTTTGTCGGTTACGTCTTCAAAGACGATCGGCGCGCTCGGATCGGTTATGCCGGCAGTGCGACGCGAGGTGTAGGTCGCCGCCACTCCGGTTGAAGCGCCACCCATCGGTTGCTGCGTTTGCGCCGGTAGCACAAGCGAAAGCAGCAACGAAAAACAAACTAACGGTACAAACCTGTGGCGCATCGCAAATTACTACTTGGCAGCGATGACGACGTAATCTTTGCCGGCGTACAAGCGAACGCCACCCGGATCGGCAGACATCATCAACGGGCGCGGGCGTCGTAGCGCCTTATCGTTGGTGACCGGCACCGAGAGTAGATCTTTTCCGGCGAGGTCCATGACGGTCATCTTTCCTTCGGTCGCGAAACCGAATCCGTAGGCGCCCGGCGCCAGCGACTCTCCATTGAGCGTGATAGCTGAATCGGTGATCAGGAAACCGACGTATTTGGCCCGCACGTCAGCGGAGTAACCTGAGGTATCGACCAAACCCGAGATTACATAGCGGTCACTTGCGAAGCGCGCGGCAGCGGAGTTTCGCATCTGCGTCGGCGCACTGAGTCCCTGAAAATAAAATCCCGTCGGAACGACTCGCGTTAAATCCGCGCCCGTGAGTATCGTCGCGCCCCCCTGCGCCACCACCACACCGGCGACGATCAATAGCGCAATCAGGACCGAAAATCGTTTCATCCAAATTGTCATTCGATTCACCTCGCGGCACACAATACCCACAAAGACACAAAGACACAAATCATTTGCCGATTTGGGTTAAGACAAAATCAGGAATGAGGCGTAATCATCCTCGGCAAACAATTCTATAGTTGCGAAGTGTTTCCGCAGCAACTTCTCGACGTCCGTGGTCGAGCAATTTCCCAGGCGCACCCACAGAACTTTCGGAGGAAATCCCAAGAGGAAACTACGTTGGTGAAGGTCCGAATCCTTTGAGCAGATGATTAGCGAATGGTCCTGAGCGTATTGCCAGACCAGTAAATCATCAGATGCTTTCAATCCAACATCACGTACATGAACTGAATCTGGAAAGAGATCATCAAGCAAGCGTACCAGCTTGGGAGAAAGGTTCTCGTCAAAGAGCAATTTCATGCGGCTGGCACAGTAAGCAATCTTCGCTCGCGATCTGCGGCGAACGCAATGCAGGCTTTCAGGTCCTCGCGAGTAAGATCAGGAAAATCTTCGAGTATCTGCGTTTCCGTCATGTCAGAGGCGAGGTATTCCAAAACTTCATAGACGGTAATGCGCAAGCCGCGGACACAAGGTTTTCCTCCGCGCTTATTTGGGTCTATTGTAATGTAGTCACGATAGTTCATATTCTGAGATTAGGACTGGATTATCGGTAACGTCAAGACCACTTGAGAGCGGTGAGGCAATCATTTGTCCTTAACCTTCATGACTAACGGACGTAAACGGTTCCCGAAGAAACGTCTATCGGGTATTTGCATTTGCATCCTTCTCGTTCTGTCTTTTCCATGCTCGCCGATTAGTTATGAACCTCGCCTTGAATCTCGGGAGTTGATTCCGATTCTCAAACAGAACAACCTCGAGACGCTTGACCCTCCGGAAAGCCGCCGCGACGTTGCAGATGTTGAAGACCTCGATTCGAAATTGTATGAACCTTTAGCCGCGAAGACGATGTTTCTGCGAGCGACGGCGCCGACTGCCGACAGCAACGGAATGACGCCGAGATATTGGTTGCGGGTTGAGGATCATCCCACTGCTGAATTAGCTGTGAAACGAATGTCGGAATACCGCGCTGTCGGCACTTATGATCGCCTGGAGAAAGCTTGCAAAACAGACGTGACTATTTGGCAGGGTAGTTGTGACAGTTTCTTCCTATCAAAAATGTCGGTTCGAATATGGGCCGTAGCCAGAGGCAAGCGTGTCTACGCACTCACGACTGACGCCAACTTGTTTACTTTAATCGAGCTCCCGACAAACCTGCGAAACGCCATCGCCCGCCTGCCCGAGACCTAACAGCTACGACACCAACTGCACGGAAGTCGCAGGGCGCCTATAGTTGCGGCTTCGCCGCCCGATATGAGATACGTCTTGAAATCGAAACCCGATCCTGAAACTTGACTCGATCCACTCCGGCTTCGCCGCCCGATGTGAGGCGAGGCTCTGCCTCGCCGTTCAAGTTAGCTTTGATAGCTGGGCTACGCCCCTGGTTCGGGCTCTGCCCATTTAGTGATGGGGGCCAAAGGCCGAA
>Ga0070689_100002459_pt1 | contig 12116 bp, 4 predicted proteins | sample KBSS23HmetaG_FD_64669 | JGI IMG/M metagenome (GOLD analysis project Ga0070689, IMG submission 64669) | Switchgrass rhizosphere microbial communities from Kellogg Biological Station, Michigan, USA - KBS S2-3H metaG | ecosystem: Host-associated > Plants > Roots > Rhizosphere ... | reverse complement strand
TCAATTTCACCATCCCAAACAACCAAATCATCAATGCGGGCGGCTACCTTGTGGTGGCCAAAAATCGCACGAACCTGCTGGCAGGTTATCCGAATCTGGCGGCTAATCCGAGCCTCGTGATCGGCGATTACGGTGGGCAATTGAACAATGGCGGAGAGCGCATCGCGCTGGCCATGCCCGATTACAACTTCCGCACCAACGGCGCCGTCATCACCACGAACGTCTTCTACATTGTGGTCAACGAAGTGACCTATGGTGACGGCGGCCGCTGGGGCACCTGGAGCGACGGTGGCGGCAGTTCGCTCGAATTGATCGATCCGCGCGCCGACAACCGCCTGGCCGCGAACTGGGCCGACAGCGATGAAACGCAGAAAGCGCCCTGGACCTTGATCGAACGGACCGCCCTGGCGGATCTGGGCATGGGCGGCGCCAATGGGAGTGCCGACCGTTTCGAGATGTTCATCGAAGGACCGGGAGAAGCCCTCGTGGATGATGTGGAAGTAAGCAACAACGGCGGGCCCAACGTGCTCACCAATCCCGGCTTTGAGTCCGGGGCCACCGGCTGGACGTTCCAGGGAACGCACGTCAAGACCTCTGCGCAAACTGGAGACGCCTTCAGCGGCAGCCAATGTCTTCATCTTCGGGCAGTCGAGCGAGGTGATGCCGGGCCCAATCGCGTCCGCGCGGCAATCCCATTGCTGGCAACTGGCGGCACCAACACGGCCACGCTGCGGGCCATCGTGCGCTGGCTGCGAGGCGATCCGAACATTCTCCTCCGTCTGCGGGGCCAATGGCTCGAATGCGCTGGGACCATGACCGTACCATCCAATCTCGGCACCCCCGGCCAGGCAAACTCGCGCCTCCTCGCCAATGCCGGCCCGGTGATTTACGACGTCACGCACACGCCGATTCTTCCGCCGGCCAACGAGCCGGTCATCGTCACCGCGCGCGTCAACGACCCCGACGGCGTGGCGACCTTCAGCCTACGTTACCGTCTCGATCCCGAGGCAACGGTGTTGGAGGCCGCCCTGCGAGACGACGGCACCAGCGGCGACGCGGTGGCCGGGGACGGAATCTTCTCTGCGACGATTCCCGGGCAAAGTTCCGGCCGGCTGGTGGCCTTTCACTTGCGGGCAGTGGACGGACAGGTCGCGCAGACCTTCCCGAACGATGCGCCGACTCGCGAGTGTCACGTGCGCTTTGGCGAGAGTCTGCGCCCGGGTACCATCGCGACCTACCGGATGTGGCTCACGCAAACCAATCTGGAGTATTGGGCCGCACGCGAGCGCAACGCCAATAACGGAATTGACTGCACCTTCATCTATGGGAATTGGCGGGTGGTCTATAACGCCGAGACTCTCTACAGCGGCAGTCCGTGGCACACACTCAACGGTCCCTACACCGGGCCGCTGGGCAACACGTGCGATTACGAAGTCGGATTCCCCGCCGACGACCTTCTCCTGGGTTCGGCTGATTTTGTGCTCAACGGTCAAAACCCCGTCTACGGCTCCACTTTCAACCAGGACGTCAGCGCGCAGGCCGAGGCAACCGCCTATTGGTTCGGACGCAAGTTGGGACTTCCCTTCATGCAGAAACGGCACGTGTTCGTGGTCTTGAACGGCCAGTTCCGCGGCATGATCTACTTCGATCATCAGCAGCCCAACCAGGATGTGGTCGATGAATACTTCCCCAATGACGCCGACGGGCGTCTGCACAAGATCGAGGACTGGTTTGAGTTCGACGATGCCGGCAACAACTTCAGTATCATCACCTGCACTCTCCAAAACTTCGTCGTGGCCGGCCAAAAACGAGCCGAGCGTTATCGCTGGACCTGGCGGCCCCGCGCACGCACGGCCCCAAACGATTTTGCTGACCTGTTCGCATTGGTGGATGCGGCCAACGCCCCCAGCCCGGAACCGTTGACCAGCGCCACACGAAACCTGGTGGACTTGCAGCCATGGATGCGGCATCTGGCCCTCCAACACATGATTGGCAACTGGGACACCTACGGTTACGAGCGGGGCAAGAACTGTTACGCCTACAAACCTCGGAATGGAGGGTGGATGCTGCTCCTGTGGGACCTCGACCTGGTGCTCGGCAAGGATAGCCGCGAACCCACGGACGGGCTCTTCGACAATGGCGCCGAACCGGTCATGACGCTGTGGTACAGCCACCCGCCTTTTGTTAGGGAATTCTGGTGCGCGATGTCCGAGTTGGCCAATACGTGGATGGCGCCGACGGCTTACTCGCCGTTGGTGGACGCCCGCTTCGCAGCGCTCCGCGCCAACGGCGTGCCGGTCGACAGCCCGGACGCAGGCAATTCTGTGGGAGCATCGGGAGGGATGCGGGGTTGGATTGCGGCGCGCCGCACCTACATCCTCTCGCAGATTCCAAACGCCGTATTCAACGTGACCGCGCCGGCCGCCAACTCCTCGAGCAATTACATCACCATCACCGGCACGGCGCCCGTCACAGCCAAAGAGATTCTTGTGAATGGCGCCGCCTATCCGATCACCTGGACCAGCGCCACGGCGTGGACTCTGCGCGTGCCGCTGAATGCCGGCGCGAACACCTTGGTCATTGCGGCGGTGGACCGCTTTGGCGGCACGCTGGGCAACCGCACGAACACGGTCATCTACACAGGCGAGATGTCGGACCCGGAAGGCAACGTCGTCCTCAACGAAATCATGTTCAACCCGCCGGTGGACCAAAGCTCCTTTGTCGAACTGTTCAACAAGCACACGACATTCGCTTTCGACCTCTCCGGGTGGCAGGTCAACGGATTGGATTACACTTTTCCGGCGGGCGCGGTATTAGCGCCGCGGTCTTTTGCGGTGCTGGGCCGGAATCGCGCCGAATACGCCAAGGTTTTCGGAGGCACCGCGCCATTCTCCGCACAGTTCAACGGCGCACTGCAGAACAACGGCGAGACCTTGACGCTTTTGCGTCCCGGCGCTCAGGCAGGCGAGCAAATCGTCGTGGACAAGGTCAAATACGAAGGCCGCGACCCGTGGCCGGCGGCAGCCCGCGGCGGGGGTTCGTCGGTGCAACTCATCGATGCGGGACAGGACAACGCCCGCGTGAGCAACTGGAGCGATGGCACCGGCTGGCGAGTCTTCTCGGTCACCGGCGTGCCTGGGGGCACGCGACTGCTGTTTTTCCTCGAAACTGCCGGCAGTGTTTACATCGATGAGATGAGCCTGGTGGCCGGCACCGTGGCTGGTGTTGGCACAAATTTGATCGTCAATAACGGCTTCGAATCGCCCCTGGCACCAGTCTGGAGAACGCAGGGCACGAATGCCACCAACACCGCCATTAGCACCGCCGCCAAGGCCTTCGGCAATGCCAGCCTGGATTTGCGCTTCTTCCCGGCAGGGAGTGCGTCGCAATACGTCTATCAGGACATCGCCAACATTGTGACCACCAACGTGTACACCTTGAGTTTCTGGTATCTGCCTTCGACCAACGCCACCACTTTGCGGTTGCGCATGAGCTCCTCCTTCCAGCCGATAGCGAACGTGCGGGCGCCATCCGGACCGGTGGTCGTCAATGCCACACCGGGCGCCCCTAATGCGGTGGTCGTGCCGCTGCCCGCCTTTCCGTTGGTGTGGCTGAATGAAGTTCTGCCGGTCAACACCACGGGGCTGGCAGACGCGCAAGGCGAACGTGAACCCTGGATCGAACTCTACAACTCCAGCGCCCAGCCCATCCCCCTGGACAGGTTCTACCTCTCCGATGACTACTCAACCCTGGCCAAGTGGGCCTTTCCGCCCGGGGCCACCCTCCAGCCGCGCGAGTTCAAAGTGATCTTCGCCGATGGCGAGCCCAACGAAAGCACCGCCGTCGAGTGGCACACGGGCTTCCGCCTCACCAACGGCACCGGTTCCGTCGCGCTGTCGCGCCAGGGTGCCAACGCGCCACAGATCCTCGATTATCTGAATTTCGACAACGTGCCAGCCGGTCGCAGTTACGGGTCTTGTCCCGATGGCCAACTCTTCGACCGGCAGGAATTGTTTTTTGTCACTCCCGGCTCCACGAACAACTGCTCCTCCGCGCCGTTGCTTGTTTATATCTCCGAATGGATGGCGGCCAACCAGGGCTTCATTCGCGACCCGGCGGACAATGATCCGGACGACTGGTTCGAACTCTACAACCCGAACGCCTTCCCCGTGGACCTGGGCGGCTCCTACCTTACCGACAATTTGCTCATCCCATTCCAGTTCCAGATCCCCGACAACGGCCGCTACACCATTCCGCCCAGCGGCCATCTGCTCGTCTGGGCCGACAGCGAGCCCAATCAGAATTCAACCAACAGCGTGGACCTCCACGTCAACTTCCAACTTCGGCAGGCGGGTGAAGCCATCGGGTTGTTCGCGGCTGACGGCCGATTGATCGACTCGGTATCTTTTGGGGCGCAGACCGACAACGTCAGTCAGGGTCGTTACCCTGAAAGTGGCGGCCCCATTTACTTCATGCCCGTCCCGACCCCGGGCGGAGCGAATCCGAACCCGCAGCAATCCGCACCCGAAATCATCAGCATCACCGTCGTGCAGGAACTCGTCGAGTTGATCGTAAGCACCGTTGCCGGACGCACGTATCAGGTCGAGTTCAAGGACGACCTGAGCCTGCCTGCTTGGACGCCGCTCGGCGCAAGCCAGGTGGCCGCCGGCCCCACGCTTGCGGTCCAGGATGCGGTGGGCGGCAGGCCACAGCGGTTCTACCGCGTCGTGTTGCTGCAGTAACGGGACGACGCAAAAGTCGCCCACCCAGGCGGTTTTAAACCACGAATGGACAGGCATGACTGTGGATGGTGTAGGCGTTTGTGATCTGCAAAGGCGTTTTGGACGGGGAACAGAGAAGACGGAGAAAGGAGAAGGATGCCTTTGCGTTCCGCTTTTCACGTCTCCGCGAAGCATAGTCATTCGTGTCTATTGGTGTCCATTCGTGGAAGGGAACAGAGTTATAAATTGTCCATTTCGTGATTTCCGTTTTTTCCCTTACCGTTCTGGATGGTTGCTCAATCGTCTCGTCTCGCAACGGGCGCTTTCCTGATCATTGCCCTGCACGGACAATTCCAACCCGACGCCAGGGCTGAGGGCACCGCCGGCTGCGGCCTCAATTCGTGGGAGACCCGCCCGCCCCTGGTGAATACCTGGCTGCGCGATATTGCCTACGACGCCACCAGCGGGTTCGTGGCGGTCGGTGATTACGGTCAACTCCTGACGTCGATCGATGGCGAGAGCTGGACGCTGCGGGAACAGCCCGTCTCCATTGGATTCGCGCGGGTCCGGCGCGTCGACGGCCGTTACATCGCCATGGGCCGCCAGTTCGGCGCTGGGCCGATGGCGGACAGCTGGAGCGCCGTGCTATGGACGTCAAGCGACGGCCTGGCTTGGACTCCCCGTTATGAGGTCACCAACACGGTCGTAAATGGCGTGGCGTCCGGCAACGGAATGTTTGTGGCCATTGCCATCGAGACCGGGTCGAGTGGCGTTGCCACCTCCCGAAGTCTGGTCTCGATCGATGGCGTCCAGTGGATCGTTTCAGGAACGATTGCTGAAAGCTGGATGTACGATATCGCCTTTGGCAATGGCATCTTTGTCGCGGTGGGCGGGAGCCGAATCATGGCCTCGGACGATGGCGCCACCTGGGTCGAGACGCCCGTGCCCGGCGTCCAGGCCCTCCAGGCCGTGGGATTTCACTTGGGACAGTTCATTGCCGTTGGCGACCGAGGCACGATTCTAACGTCACCGGATGGTTTGGAATGGACCGCGCGCGTTTCCGGAACGACCGCTTTGCTGACGGGCATCGCGGCGGGCGGCGGCCAGTTGGCTGTCGCGGGAAGCGCTGGCACAGTGCTCACTTCGCATAACGCCGTCGATTGGGTGTCCCGAGTCGACTCCCGCCTGGATCTCCGCGGGCTGGCGTACGGTGCGGATAGCTTCGTGGCGGTCGGAAAGTACGGCACCGTCTATCAGAGCGGGGGGATTTCCGCCTGCAGCGGGCCGCGTTTGACGCTTACACGGGGCCTGCAGTCCCGGCTTGACCTGACAGGCCAGGTTGGCGCGCGGCATCGCATCGAATATTCGGACCAGCTCGGTGGAACGTGGCAACTGTTGCTGGAAATCGCGAGTCTGCCGGAATCGCCGTACGAGATCATCGACCCTACGGATTCGCCCACCGGCCAGCGTTTTTACCGCGCTATCCAGTTGCCCTGAGCCCCTACTCCAATAGTTCCATTGGCCAAAACCCGGTCTGGCCTGATACTCAAGGGGAGGTTCAGACCGAGACGTATGACCGGGAATGCCAGGAACGAAAGCACAGAAACACAGACCAGGGCCGAAGCGTTGCCCCGGTCCACCGTCTTTCGCACCCGCGGGCTTACCAAGATCTACGGCTCCGGCACCGCCGAAGTCCGCGCCCTGGCTGGAGTGGATCTGGATTTGTACTCCGGCGAGCTGGTTGTTTTGCTTGGGCCGTCGGGCAGCGGCAAGACCACCCTGCTCAACCAACTGGGCGGCCTGGATGTCCCCACTTCGGGTGAACTCTGGTATCGCGACCTTGACCTGACGATTGCCAACGAATCGCAGCTCACGCGCTATCGCCGGGAAACCGTGGGGTTCATCTTCCAGTTCTACAATCTCATTCCCAGCCTGACTGCCCGGGAAAACGTGGCGTTGATTACCGAGATCGCACGGGATCCGCTGCCTCCCGAGACTGCCCTGGACATGGTTGGGCTGGCGCCACGGCTGGATCATTTTCCCGCCCAACTGTCCGGTGGCGAGCAGCAACGCGTGGCCATCGCCCGCGCCATCGCCAAACGTCCGAAAGTTCTGCTGTGCGATGAACCCACCGGGGCGCTCGATGTTAAAACCGGCATCGTCGTGCTCGAAGCCGTCGAACGCGTTAATCGCGAACTCGGCGCGTTAACCGTCATCATCACCCACAACGCGGTCATGGCCGGGATGGCCGATCGGGTGATCCACTTCTCCGATGGCCGGGTTCACCACGTCACTAACAACGACCACCGCGAGCCGGTCACGACGCTCCGCTGGTAGCAGACATGCTGGCCCATCTTGATCTCAAACTGATTCGCGACCTGCGCCGCATGAAAGGCCAGGCGGCGGCGGTGTCGCTGGTGATGGCCTGCGGGCTGGCCATGCTCATCATGTCGCGCAGCCTCATCCACTCGCTGGAGTCAACGCGCGCCAACTATTACCAGGCCCATCGGTTCGCCGAAGTGTTCGCCGGCCTCAAGCGTGCGCCGCTCTCCATCCTCGAGCGAATCCGCCTGCTGCCCGGCGTGGCCACCGTCGAACCGGGAGTTTCCGTCCAGGTCACGCTGGATATCCCCGATCTGGATGAGCCGGCCACCGGCCTCGTCCGATCGCTGCCGGACTTTCGCGAGCCGGAATTAAATCGGCTTTTTCTTCGTGCTGGTCATTGGCTGAAGCCCGGGGGTCGCGGAGAGGTTTTGGTCGGCGAAGCTTTCGCCGAAGCCAACAAGCTGGCGCCGGGGAACGTCATCCCGATGGTGCTCAACGGCCGCCTGCAGAAATTTCGCATCGCGGGAATTGTTCTCTCCCCGGAATACATTTTTGAATCTCGACCGGGTTCGGCGTTGCCGGACAATCGCACCTACGGGATCTTTTGGATGCCCTACGAGGAGCTGGCCAACGCCTTTGACCTGGATGGCGCCTTCAACTTCGTAGCCATGACGCTGGCGCCGGGAGCCAACGAACGCTCGGTCATAGCGTTAGTGGACGGCTTGCTTCAGGCCTACGGCGGACGCGGCGCCTACGGCCGGACGGATCATCCATCGCACATCCGGGTATCCGATGAGATTCGCGTGCTGACCATTCTGTCGGTGGGCTTCCCGCTGATCTTTCTCAGCGTCGCGGCGTTCATGACCAATGCGGTGCTCTCTCGTTTGCTGAATTTGCAGCGCGAACAGATTGCGATTCTGAAGGCGTTTGGTTTCGACAACCGGCAGATATCCCTTCACTACCTGAAGTTCGCCTTTGCCTTCGTCGTGGCCGGCACGATAGCGGGCGCGCTGGGTGGCATCGCGCTTGGTTCGCAGCTGGTCAAGATGTACCACATGTTCTTCCGGTTTCCGGAGCTTGCATTTCAACTGGATGTTTCCGCGCTGGCCCTGGCGCTGGTGGTTGCCGCGATGGCGGCGACCCTGGGCGTCCTCGGCGCCGTCCGCCGGGCCGCCCGCCTGCCTCCCGCGGAGGCCATGAGACCGGAGCCTCCGGCAAACTATCGGCCGGCCGTCATCGAACGCACGGGGATCGCGCATCTTTTCTCCAACACGTTTCGCATTGCCGTGCGCAACCTGGAGCGCAAGCCAATGCAAGGGGTGTTCACCATCGCCGGCCTGGCTTTGGCCACCGGAATTCTTATCATTCCGAACTGTTTTCGAGACAGCGTCGGGCAGATTCTCGAGTTTCAGTGGGACACCGTGCAGCGACAGGATGTGAGCGTCGGACTGGTGGAACCGGACAGCGAAGCCGCCCGTCATCCCATGCGGCAACTTCCCGGGGTGATGAGCGTGGAGCCGTTCCGTTATGCCGCCGCCCGCATTCATTTCGGCCAACGCCATCGCCAGCTGGCCATTCATGGCATGGAGCCGGACAGCCAGCACGAACGGGTGATCGACGCGAGCCATCGGACCATTCCCCTTCCCGAGCAGGGCATGGTTGTCTCCTCCAAGCTGGCCGAAGTGTTAGGCGCCAGGCAGGGTGACTCGGTAACCGTGGAATTCCTGGAAGGAAAACGCCGGATGGTCGACGTGCGCCTGGCGGGTTTCAGTGAGGATTTCTCGGGGATGGTCGCTCACATGAACCGGCGCGCGCTGAATCGACTGCTGGGCGAGGGCGACATCGTCACCGGGGCCAGCTTTCGGGTGGATCGCGGATACTGGACAAAGTTTCTGCGCGAATTGAAGGAACAACCCCGGGTGAGCTGGGTGGTGGTCAAGGAATCGTTGCGCGCCAATTTCCGGAAGACCACCGCGGCCAGCATCAATCTGATCCAGTCGATCTACCTGACCTTCGCGACGATCGTCGCGTTTGGAGTGGTTTATAACAACGCTCGAATCTCCCTGGCGGAGCGGGGCCGCGAGCTGGCCACCCTGCGCGTGATTGGATTTTCCCAGCGCGAAGTCGGCGCCGTGCTCGTGACCGAGCTGGTGATCCTGGCCTTGGTGGCCGTGCCTATTGGGCTGGCTTTCGGCACATTTCTCGCCACCGGGATTTTGCAGGCGGTGAACACGGAAACAGTCCGGCTGCCGACAGTCTTTACTTTGCGGAACTATGCCTTCGCGGTGTCGGTGGTGGCGACGGCATCCACTCTTTCCGCGCTGGTCGTCCTGCGAACATTGAAAAACCTGAACCTGGTAAGCGCGCTCAAGGCGCCGGAATAGGAGCGGCACGATTTGAATTTATGAGTTCGGAAACTTCGACACCCTTCAACAAACCGGCGAGGGTCAACGGGCGCCGGCCCTGGCGATGGTTGCCGTATCTGGGCGCGCTCCTGCTCCTGGCGTTCATCGTGGTGGGATTCATTCCCAAAGCGACGCCGGTCGAAACAGCCCGCGTGACCATCGGCCGGCTGCGCTCCACCATCAATGAGGAGGGCAAGACCCGGATCCGCCAGCGCTACGTTATCTCCGCCCCGGTGGCCGGGCAGGTGCGGCGAATACCTTTCAAAGCGGGAGCATCACTGAATTCCACCCAGGCCGTTGTGGCAATCATTGACCCGGTTCGCCCTGCCCTGCTCGACGCCCGCACACGCACATTGGCCGAGGCCCGCCGCGACAGCGCGTCCGCCCAATTGGAACGGGCCCGCGCCCAGCACAAGTTCGCCTCCAGCGAATTGCAACGGAACGAAAAGCTGTTCAAAGAGAGTACGGTGTCCCCGCAGGAATTCGAACAAGTGCAATGGCGCGAAACGGCCGCCTCCCGCGAATTGGCCGCGGCGGAAGCCGCCCTGCGCCAGGCCGAGGCGGAGCTTCTCGAATTCACCCAACCCACCATTGGGCCGCGCCCGCCCATTGAACTGAGCTCCCCCATCTGCGGCAAGGTGCTCAAGGTATTTGAAGAAAGCTCGCGCACGGTGGCGGTAGGCACGCCCCTGCTGGAGGTGGGCGACCCGACCGATCTGGAGGTGATCATTGAGACGCTCTCGAGGGACGGCGCCATGGTTGTACCGGGAACGCCCGTGGAACTCGAGCAATGGGGCGGGCCGGAGCCGCTGAAAGCGAAGGTCCGCTTCGTCGAGCCGGCGGCGTTCACCAAGGTCTCCGCGCTGGGCGTGGAAGAACAACGCGTTTACGTGGTGGCCGACCTAACGACTCCTGCCTCCGAGCGCGGCAACATGGGTGACAACTTTCGCGTCGAGGCACGCATCATTACGTGGCAGAACGAACGAACGTTGAAGGTTCCGAGCGGAGGGCTGTTTCGATTCGGCAATCAGTGGAACGCTTACGTCGTGGCTGAGGGACGCGCCCGGCTGCGAGCGGTCAAAGTGGGTCATTCCAGCGAAACCGAAACGGAAGTGCTGGAGGGCTTAAAGGACGGCGACGAGGTCATCCTGTATCCAGGCGATCGCATCAAGGAAGGATTGCGAGTGAAGATCGTGAAGATCTGAGCGCAACCTACCTGGCCGGCGTGACCAGCTTGTAGTACCGCGCGGGCTTCCCATCTGGATCCACCACCGTTCTGACCCGGTTGCTCGCCTCGGCAATGAAATCCTGAAGGTTGGACCAGGAGCCGCTCCCGAGATTGTCGGTGTAGAGCACCGAGTATGTTTTTGCCGCCACGGCGTTGAACGAAATGGTGGCAACCCCCGGCACCACGCCGAGGTCAACTCGCAGGTAGCTCGCCGGATCGTTCGGGTCGGTTCCCGCCATGTACTCCTGCCAGTTGGATAATCCATCCTGATCATCGTCCGTGTTGCGATCGCCGGCGCTGGCCGGATTCGAACCATATTGGGTTTCCCACGCATCCGGAATTCCATCGCCGTCGCCATCGGCGACGATCGTGATATTGGCGAAAGCGCTGGGCGCGCCGGGCGACGGATTGGCCGCGTTCTTCACCACGGCCCGGTACGTTTCCGGACTGGAGCCCGGAACCATGTTCGTCACCGCCACGGTGAAGAAGTCGAACCGCCGATTGACGACGTGCGTTTCCAACGGCAGCGAGCCGCGCCTCCATTCGACGGTGAACGGCAGCGGATTTCCAGAGGCCTCCACACTCAAGGTAATGGTCGAGCCCGGGGGCACGGATTGGCTGGCCGGATTGATCGTGATGATCGGCCGAATCAGAATGTCGAGACGCGCCGATGACACCGCTGTTCCGGCCGCATTGGAGATCAACACATCGTACTGTCCATCGTTGGCGATCTGCACGTTGGCCAGGCTGAGCGTCGGGCTGGTGCGACCGGGAAGATCCACGCCGTTCAATCGCCATTGGTATTGCAGCGGCGCCGAACCGCGGGCCACCACGGTAAAGACGATATTGGAGCCCGGGAAGGTCGCGATGCTCACCGGAGCGGACAGAACCATCGGAGGCACGCGGACAATGATACGTCCGGAACTGCTGACGGCCGAGCCGCCGGGATTGCTGACGATGACGTCATAAAGGCCATCGTTCTCCAGAACCGGATATTCGAAGACGAAGGTGGAGTTCGTGGCGTCGGGAACAGATATCCCGTTAAAACGCCACTGATAGGTCAGCGGTGCTCCCGATGCGGCAACGCTCAGCAGGAATGATTCACCTTCGAGCGTGATCAGGCTCTCCGGACTGGTGACAATGGTCGGCGGCGTCACGGCACCGGCGCTGTTGGCCGCACCGGCGGTTGGCAGCGCGCCCACCCACTGAACCGGATCGTTGCCGTAGCCCAGCGGAGATTTTCGTTGCAACGAGTAGCCGCCTCCATCGACCGCTCCGGCCGGCCACGGAGCGCGATCCTCATACGCCAGCCGGTCGACCCTGAGATAGGGCACAAATCCGAAGTCAGGGTTTCCGAGCCCTTGCGGCGCATCCGGACGAACCAGTTCGACACTGTCATCTTCGTTGTCCAGGCGGCCGCTGTACGGTCCGAAAACC
>Ga0070689_100002458_pt1 | contig 12116 bp, 11 predicted proteins | sample KBSS23HmetaG_FD_64669 | JGI IMG/M metagenome (GOLD analysis project Ga0070689, IMG submission 64669) | Switchgrass rhizosphere microbial communities from Kellogg Biological Station, Michigan, USA - KBS S2-3H metaG | ecosystem: Host-associated > Plants > Roots > Rhizosphere ... | reverse complement strand
CGGATCGGGAGAGCGCCGCCTCAAAGGCAAGGTGCAGGTCGATCTCGAGCGCGGCGGCCGCCTCCGGATCCGCACCGCGTCGACCGACATCGGGCAGGGGACCGAGACCGTCTTCCGCCAGATCGCGGCGACCGCCGCCGACGTCGGGATCGACGCGATCGACTTCGAGGTCCCGTGCACGACGAACGTCCCCGATTCGGGCCCGACCGTCGCCTCGCGCACGGTCATGGTCGTCGGATCGATCGTCGAGCAGGCGTCGAAGACGGTGGCCGAGCGCGTCCGCGCGTCGGAGGCGTTCCGCGCCGGCGCGTCGTTCGCCGAGGCGGGCGATCGGCTGCTCGACGTCGAGGAGGTCGTGTCGCTCGTCCAGTACGAGCCGCCGGTGGCGGCCGAGTGGAACGACGACACGTACCGCGGCGACGCGTACCCGACGTACTCGTGGGGCTGCGACATTGCAGAAGTGGAAGTCGACCTCGACACGTACGAAACGAAGGTGATCGGCTTCTGGGCGGCGCAGGACGTCGGCCGCGCCATCCACCCCGTCCTCTGCGCCGGGCAGATCGAAGGCGGCACGCTGCAAGCGATCGGCTGGGCGCTCCACGAGGCGGTCGTCTGGAAAGAGGGGCGCATCCAGAACCCGCGGATGACGAACTACGTGATCCCGACGAGCAAGGACGCGCCGGCCTTCCGCACCATCCTCGTCGAGCACGCGTTCTCCGGCGGTCCCGGCGGGGCGAAAGGGGTGGGCGAGCTGCCGATGGACGGAGGCGCGCCGGCGATCGCCACAGCAGTCGATCAAGCCATTGACGCAGTGTGCTATGACCTCCCGCTCCTCCCCGAGGATCTGCTCCGTGCGGTCCAGCGATCGCGCCGCTGAACGATTTCCATGGTCCGCGCCGATCCGGGCAACCGGGGATTCGATGTCTCAGGGCGGATGAAGGTCTAAGTGGTGAGAGTGAAAAATTCTGCCGGAATCCGTGGACAGCGGACGTCCGATCGGCCGGCACGCACGCTGCACGGATCTCCCTCGTCGAATGAAGGTCCAGCCCTTTCCGACCACATTATCAGCGACTACGTACACCGCTGACGACATCGACGACGAGGACGCGACCATCGTTCTGGCGCGGAGCGGCGCCGTGCCGCGGATGCACATCATCGCGGGGCGCTACCACATCCTCCAGACGATCGGCGCGGGCGGGATGGGGCGCGTGGTCGAGGCGAACGACCTCGAGACCGGGCGCAAGGTCGCCATCAAGTTCATGCAGCCGTCGTCGGTCGCGAGCCCGGACGCGCGCCGTCGGTTCGCGCGCGAAGCGCGCGCGGCGGCGCGCCTCAAGAGCGATCACGTGGCGCGCGTCCTCGACGTGGGGACCGCCGAGGACGGCGCTCCGTTCATCGTGATGGAGCTCCTCGTCGGCGAGGACCTCGCGACGCGTCTCGAGCGGCGCGGCCCGCTCCCGTGGCGTGTGGCGGTCGAGTGCATGATGCAAGCATGCGAGGGGATCGCCGAGGCCCACGCGCGCGGGATCGTCCACCGCGACATCAAGCCGCGGAACCTGTTCCTCTCCAAGGAGCCCGACGGCGCGGCCCACGTGAAGATCGTCGACTTCGGGATCGCGAAGGACATCCTCCGCCGCGATCACGGGCAGACGCTCACGCGCGGCGCGATCGCGCTCGGCTCGCCGCACTACATGGCGCCGGAGCAGATGGCGTCGTCGCGCGACGTCGATCAGCGGACTGACGTGTGGGCCATCGGCGTGTGCCTCTACGAGCTCTGCTCGGGGCAGCGCCCCTTCCGTGCGTCGAACGTCCAGAAGCTATTCGGGAAGGTCCTCACGCGGGCCCCGAAGCGCCTCCGCGCGGTCGTGCCCGACGCCCCCGCGGGGCTCGAGTCGATCGTCGCGCGGTGCCTCGAGAAGGAGCCGTCCGCGCGCTACGCCGACGCCGCCGCGGTCCGCGACGCGCTCGAGCGTCTCGTCCGGCGATCGCAGTCGCCGTGGCGCGTGCTAAGCCCGCACATGGCGCTCGGGATGGCGCTCTCGGCGGTGCTCGGCGCCGCCGCCGCCGGTCTCGGCACCTGGATCGCGTCGTTGCCGTAATTTTGAGTTGGTGCCCCCACTCGCGGGTGCTCGCCGCCTGCGGCGGCTCCGCCCCCGCGGTCTCCCCCAAATCGCGTGCTCGGCTGCTTCGCAGCCTGCGCGCGCGATGGGGGAGACTATGCAGCGCGCGGTGCGTGCGGGTACGATGAGCCGCCAATGATGCGGATGACGGTGAACGGTGAGCCGCGTGAGGTGGAGGCGCCTCCGATGGCGCGTCTCCTCGACGTCCTTCGGGGGCCGCTCGGCCTTACTGGGACGAAGGAGGGGTGCGGGGAGGGGGAGTGCGGCGCGTGTACGGTGCTCCTCGACGGGCTCCCGGTGAACGCGTGCCTCGTCGCCGCGGGGCAGTGTCACGAGCGCGATGTCGTGACCGTCGAGGGGCTTCGTGATGTCGACGGATCGCTGTCGGCGCTCCAGCGGTGCTTCGTCGAAGACGGCGGCGCGCAGTGCGGGATCTGTACGCCGGGGATGCTCGTCGCCGCGGAGGCGCTCCTCCGGGCGCGCGCCGAGCCGACGGAGGAGGAGGTCCGCGACGCGATCGCCGGCAACCTGTGTCGCTGCACCGGCTACCAGCGGATCGTCGACGCCATCTTGCACGCCGCCGTGCGCCGCCGGGCCGAATCGACATGATGGTCTTCTCCGATCCGGAGCGGATGCCCGCGCACGCGCCCGCGGGGCTCGCGAGCGCGCGCGTCGTCTCGCCGCGCACCCTCGACGAGGCGTGCCGCCACATCGCGGACGCCGCGGCGGCGAAGGACGCGGCGATCCTCCTCGCCGGTGGGACCGACGTGATCGTCGATCGCCACCTCTTGCCGGTGGAGCGCGCCGCGCGCGTCGACGTCGTCGTCGATCTCACCGCGATCGAAGGCTTCCACGGTGTGGCGCGGACGGGGCCGCCCGGCGACGAGCGCCTCGTCCTCGGCGGCGGCGTCACGTACTGGGACCTAAGGACGCACCCGACGATCATCGACGCCGCCCCGATGCTCGGGCAGATGGCGAAGGACGTCGGAGCGGTGCAGATCCAGACGCGCGGCACGCTCGCGGGGAACGTCGCGTCGGCGTCGCCCGCCGCAGACGGCGTCGCGGCGCTCATGGCGCTCGAAGCGACGGTGCATCTGCGAAGCGCAGCGGGCGCTCGCACCGTCCCGCTCGAAGGGTTCTTCATCGGCTATCGGCGGACCGTCCTCCGCCCCGACGAGATCATCTCCGCGATCGAGCTCCGCGTCCCGACGCCGGGGGCGCGCGTCGCGTGGCGCAAGGTCGGGACGCGCTCCGCGCAGGCGATCAGCAAGGTCGCGCTCGCGAGCGCGCTCGAGATCGACGCCGGCGTCGTGCAGCGCGCGCGCTTCGGCATGGCGTCGGTCGCGTCGACGACCCACCCGCTCTTCGCCGTCCGCTCGTACATCGAGGGGCGCGCCGTCGCGCAGATCGATCCCGCCGAGCTCGACGCCGCGCTCTCACGCGACGTGCAGCCGATCGACGACGTCCGGAGCACCGGCGAGTACCGCCTCCACGTCGCCCGCGCGCTCGTCCGCCGCGCCGTGCTCGGTTAGTCCAAAGTCTCCTCAGTCTCCTCCATCGCGCGCGCAGCCGCCGCAGGCGGCGAGCACGCGATGTGGGGGAGACCGCAGGCGCGCAGCTCGCCGAAGGCGAGCGAGCACCTGCGAGTGGGGGCACCAATCCACCTCACCAGCGAGTGGGAGCCTCGTCACCTGCGAGTGGGGGCACCCTCAATCTTAACTCAGTTGTTCGGCGCGCCGCAGGAGAGCCAGCTGTTGATCTTGTCGAGGTCGTCCTGCGTCGCGGCGCCCGGCGCGAGCGGCATCTTCGCCGACAGGCACGCGCCCGAGAGGTTGCACTTGAACGCCGAGTCGTCCGCGTTCTTCGAGCAGATGTCCACGTACGGCTTCGGCGATCCGGGATCGATGTAGTTTGCAAGCGAGTTCCACGCGGTCGTCGCGTTGTCACCCGGGATGCTCGGGAGCGTCGCGGAGCCTGCGCCGTGGCAGTTGCCGTCGGCGCAGTCGAGCGACTGCCCGGCCGCCATCTTGGGATAGATGTCCTTCGACCAGCTCACGGTGCATCCGCCGCCGTCGGGGTTGATCGGCCCCGCGCCGTTGCACACGGTGGTCGTGTTCACCGAGCCGGCGTCGGGCAGGAGCGCGGTGCCGGGGTGGCTCGCGTCCGGGACGTCGCGCCCCTTCAATCCGGTCGGCGATCCGTAGCTCGTCGAGATGTCCTGCATGCAACCGGACACGGCGGCGACGAGCGCTGCGGTCCCCGTGAGGATGCCTGCCGCGAGCGCGAGGAAGTTGTTCTTGCTCCTCATGCGGCACATTGTGAGAGAACGATCGCCGACCGCGCAAGGTCGAACGGAGAGCTTCGCGCGTGCTTTTGATCTTCATCGCGCGCTGGGTGAAGGGCGATCCACGCGCGACTCCCGCGTCGTAGATCATCAAAGATCCAAGCGGTACGTCGGCGCACCATGCCCCGCGCGAGGTGATAAAGTTCCCCTCCTGCGTTTGCAGTCACGGAGTGCATGGATCGGCTCGTGCACGCGATCCGCGACGCCTCGAGGAGCGTTTGCCATGAAGACCACGTGTTCTATGGTTCGATGGGTCGGGAGCTTGATCGTCATCGCGATCGCCGCGTCGTCGGCGGCGTGCGCGCCCGTCGCGCCGTACGAGCGGGGCACGCTTGCTCACCCGACGATGACGCCGGAGGACATGTCGACCGCCATGGACGAGCACGTGCGCGGCGTCTCGGAGGGGGCGCACGGCGGCCTCGGAGGCGGCGGGGGTGGCTGCGGTTGCAACTAAGCGCGTGCCCTAGCGAGTCGGTTTCCGGTACGGTACGGCGCGTGCGCCATCCCAACGTGCGGTGGGTCGAGGTAGCGCTGCTCGCATTGTCGTTGGCGCTCGTCGCGCCGTCGGCTCGAGCCGCGTCCGACGATGCGGCGGTCGGGAGCACGGTGCAGAACGTGCTCGAGAACGAGTACGCGCAGGCGAGCTACGCCGACGCGAAGAGGAAGCTCCTCGCCGCCCTCCAGAAGTGCACGAAGGGGAACTGCAGCGCCGCGACGCGCGCCAAAGTCTACGTCGCGCTCGGGATGGTCGCCTCGCAGATCGGTCAGAACGACGAGGCGAAGACCGACTTCACGAACGCGGTCCAGGAGGATTCGAAGGCGTCGTTGCCGAGCGCCGGGACGAGCCCGGCGATCCGCTCGCTGTTCGCCGACGCGCAGAAGGCCGCGGGCACGTCCGACTCCGCCGGCGGCGAGGACGACGCGACGATCGCGACCGCGCCCGGCCCCACCGCGGAGGGGCAGGCGCCTCCCGGCTGGAAGAGCGCGAAGGCGTTCCAGGCGGCGAGCGCGGGTCTCGCGGCCGACCTCGCGGGGAAGCTCAATGAGTGCGTCGAGAAGGACAAAGAGTCGCTCGGGATGGAGGAGCAGCCGCGGACGCGCCTCCACCTCGCGTCGTGCGAGGCGCGGAACGGCAAGCTGATCGACGCGCTCCGCGACGCGCAGAAGGCGCTCCAGGTCGGGATCGAGCGCCACGACAACCTGGTGATGAAGGCCGCCGGGAAGCGCGTGCAGGAGCTGATTCCGAAGATCCCGCACGTCACGTTCCAGCCGCCGAGCGGCGTGACCGATCTCAAGGTGACGTTCGACGAGCGCCCCGTCCCGACCGAGAGCCTCACGAAGAAGTTCTCGATCGACCCGGGCAAGCACCTCGTGCACGCCGAGGGCGCGGCGAACGGCGTCCCTCTGACGTACGAAGAGGAGTTCACGGTCAAGCCGGGCGAGCTCCTGACCGTGACGATCACGCTGAAATCGCAGGAGCCCGGCTTCCTCACCGGCGGCCAGCTCAAATGCATGCTCAGCGCGAAGAGCCAGGAGGAGGTCAACAAGTGCCTCCCGCAGAACGCGAAGAACCTGGTCATCCGCGCGGGGACGGAGGTCTCGGGCTACACCGACACGAACCACGTGCACGTCGCGTCGCCCGGGTTCAACGGGTCGATCACGTCGCCCACGTCGGGGTGGAACGTCGGCGGGAACTTCCTCGTCGACTTCGTCACCGCGGCGTCGCCCGACATCGTCTCGATGGCGTCGCGCCACTTCCAGGAGACGCGCTACGCCGGCGGGCTCAACGGCGGATACAAGCCCGGTCTCTTCGGCGTCTCGGCCGGCGGCAACGTGTCGCACGAGCCCGACTACCTCTCGATCACTGGGAACATCGCCGTCACCGCGGACCTGAAGGACAAGCTCGTCACGCCGCGCCTCGCGTTCGCGCACTCCGACGACACGATCGGCTATCGGAGCTCACCGCTCAGCGCGTTCGAGCGCAAGTTCTACACGAACGAGTTCGAGGGCGGGCTCACCGTCGTCATGTCGCCGACGACGCTCCTGATGCTCGGCGCGACGTTCTCCACCGAGCGCGGCGATCAGTCGAAGGTCTACCGCTACGTGCCGATGTTCACGCCGCAGATCGCGGGGCGCATCCCGGCCGGCGCGACCGTCGACCTCGTGAACTTCTACCGCCTCCCGCTGCGATCGATCGAGCAGCTCCCGACGGAGCGCGATCGATATGCCGTCGCCGCGCGTATCAACCATCGCTTCACGAGCGCGACGCTCCGCCTCGAGGAGCGGATCTACTACGACTCGTGGCAAACCAAGGCGACCACCACCGATCTCCGGTACATGCAGGACCTCGGACGGTACCTGCGGGTGTGGCCGCACGTGCGTCTGCACGCGCAGAGCGGGACGAATTTCTACCAGCTCGCGTACTCCGCGGTCATCCAGGCCAACGGGCAGATCACCGTGCCGACGTATCGCACGGGGGATCGCGAGCTCGCGCCTCTGGTCACCGCGACCGGCGGCGGCGGGATGCGGATCGCGCTCGGTGCTCCCGAAGGGAGTACACAATATGGGCTGACACTCTCGGGTGACGTCATGTACTCGCGATTCCTCAACTCGCTCTTCGTGACCACACGCACCGCGTTCTACGGCGCGGTCGCCTTCGACGCGGAGTTCCAATGATCCGCGCGTTCGGCTTCTTGGGCGTTTTGGCGATCGCTGCGCTCACGGCGTCGTGCACGGATCCCGTGTATGATGCACAAATCCAGGCACTCGGCGACGAAGCGCCGAACGTCCCGGCCGGCGACCTCCACCGCCCCGGGCAGCCGTGCGTCCTTTGCCACTCGTCGACCGGTCCGGCGAGCAGCCGCCAGTTCGCGATGGCCGGGACGGTCTTCAATACGCTCACGCCGCCGCTCAAGGGGGTAGGGGGCGTCGAGATCTTGATGGTCGACTCCAACGGGTCGTCCCCCAAAAATCCGATCTTCACCAACTCCGCCGGCAACTTCTTCGTCGACACGCAGGACTGGCCGGAGCTCGCCTTCCCGGTGAAGGTGCACATCTACAAGGAGGGGCTGCGGCGGCCGATGGTGAGCCACATCTCGCGCGAGCCGTCGTGCGCCGGGTGCCACGCGATCATCACCAAGTTCAACCGGCTCACGTCGGTCGGGCCGGTGTACCTCTCGCAGTAGTCCCTCGCAGGAACGCAGCCACGGAGCCTTACGCCCATGAGGAGCCCGATGACGACGACGGACCCGCAGTCGAGTGGACAGAGCGGCCCCTCGGTGCGCGCGGCGCGCGCTTCACTCGGGGTCGCCGGCTTCGTCTACGCGGCGATGGCGTGGGCGTGCGCGTCGGTCCCGGACGAGACGCGCTACACGCGGATCGCGCAGCCGGACGCCACGGCGTTCCAGGGCCCGGGCAACCTGGGCGTGAGCTATTTCCTCGAGCGCCGCTGCGGCACGCTCGACTGCCACGGCCAGGTCGGGCGCGCGCTCCGCGTCTACGGGCGTGACGGCCTCCGCCTGCCGAACGACGCCGGGATCACGCCGCTCTCGGGCGACACGACGCCCGCCGAAATCGCCGCGAACTACCGCGCCGTCGTCGCGCTCGAGCCGGAGCAAATGAGCCGCGTGGTCGCCGGCGGAGAGGACCCGGAGACGCTCCTCCTCTTGAAGAAGCCGCTCGACATCAAGTTCGGCGGCGTCCAGCACAAAGGCGGTCCCGTCATCGCCGCCGGCCACGCCGATCCCGGCTACCAGTGCCTCACGTCGTGGCTCACGAACACGACTGACTTCGCCGCCTGCCAAAGCGCCGCGATCGCACAAGAGCGCTAGCGGGAGAGAGAGAGGGGCCCCCCTCTCTCTCCCTAATGCCCGCTTGCTTTGTCGCGGAGGATGCGCGCGGCTTCGCGGTATGCGGGGTTTCCCGGCTGCTGCGCCGCGAGCTCGTCGTACATCTTCGCGGCGAGGTCGAAGTTCCCCTCGGCCCACGCGTCGGCCGCGGCGCGCTCGGTCGTCTTCTTCCCGGGCGGGAGCGCCTCCTCTTTCGGATCTTTGGAGTCTTTGGGATCCTTCGCGTCCTTGTCTTTGTCTTTCGGATCTTTGGAATCCTTCGGATCCTTCGGATCCTTGGAGTTCGTCTGCTTGGCCGTCGGGAGCGCCGAGATGACCCCGTCCTGCGGGGTGTTGCTGCCCACCGCGCCGACGACCCCTCCGGCCGTTGTCGCGGCGGTGGCGAACGGCGCCGTCGTTCCAGTTCCGGTCGGAATGGTCCCGACCGTGTTCGCGGCCGTCGCCGTCGGTTGCGCCACGCTGATCGTGGGGCCGCTCGAGCTGAGCGCCGCGCTCGATCCCTGCGTCTTCGCCCCTCCGTTCGGCGTGGGCGTCCCCGGCTCTTCGTCGAAGATGACGAAGAGCGCAGCGACGATCGCGAACGGCGCGAGCGCGAGCGCGGCTTTGCGCGTCGGCGGGAACGCGTTCCAATCGGCCTTCGCCTTCTCCAGGAATCCCTGGTTCGCGGCGGGGGGCGCGGTCGTCTGATTCGGCATCCCGGGCGACGTCCCCATCGGAGACATCCCCATCCCGGGCATCCCGCCCATCGGCATCATCCCGGACGAACCGGGCATCCCCATGCCGACCGGCTGCATCCCTGGGGCCATCCCCATCCCGGGGGGCATCCCCATCCCTGGGGCCATCCCCATCCCGGGGGGCATCCCCATCCCGGGCGGCATTCCCATCCCCGGGGCCATTCCGGGGCCCATCCCCATCGCGCCGGGCGGCATCCCTTGCATCGGCATTCCGCCCATCATCGGCTGCTGCATCCCCTGCATTCCGCCCTGCATCGCGACGGGCTGCGGGCCCTGCATCGGGTACGGAGCCGGCGCCGGCGCGCCGGCCGCGGGGCGAGGCGCGCCCATTCCTAGTTGGCCTGGCTGGCCCGGTTGGCCCATCCCCGGCATTTGCATGCCCATGAGCGGCTCGATCCGGGTCATCTCCTTCGCGTTCGGGTTCTGCGTCGCCGCGAGGTTCGGGTTCGGGTTCGGCCGCGGCGCCGGCGCAGCCTCCGGGCCGCTCCCGTCGATCGGCGCGAAGCGCGTCGACTCGTCGTCGGCTCGGTTCGCGAACGCGCCGCCGCCCGGCTTGAAGCGCGGACCGTTCTGCGCCGTCGGCGGCATCGGCTGCGGCGCGGGGCGCGCCGGCGGCGCGTCGTTCCGCTTCGCGGCGCCGGGGACCCCCGGGACCGCGCGCGCGACCGTCTTATCGCCGTCGTCGAACTCGACGGTCTCCTGGCGATAGTGGAGCTCGGCGCGCCCCACCTCGATCGTGCTCGGCGCGCGGACCTCGGTCCACGCCGTGGCGACGCGGTGCTTGTTGACCATGAGCGGCTGCTTGTCGTCGGCGCTCTGGACGAACAGCGACTTGCCGTCGAAATAGATGTACCCGTGCACGTCGAGGACGCCCGGCCCATCGACGCGCCACATCCCGGCGCGGCCGATGCTCGTCGGATCCATGACGGTGCCCGCGTTGAGCGCGAGCTCGGACGGCTCGCCCGTGCCGACCTTGACCTGGATGATCTGCGCGGCGTTAGCCATGGCCGCCGCCACGCTGAGCGGCGTCGTAGCACGCCGCGGGGAGATCCATTCCGTGCTCGTGGAGCTGCTCGAGGCAGCGCGGCATGACCCCGGTCGGCTCGAACGACGTGACGAGCATCCCGCGGTCGTCCTGCCCGTGGTACTTCCGGACGAAGATGTCCTGCGTGATGTACGCGTTCGTATTGAGGTCGAACCCGAGCACCTCGGTGATGTGGGTCATCTTCCTGCTTCCGTCCTGAAGTCGCGCCACCTGGACGATCAAGTTTACCGCGGAGGCGAGCTGAATGCGGAGCGCGACGAGCGGCATCTCGATATCGCTCATCATCGCCATCGTCTCGAGGCGGCTCAGCGTGTCGCGAGGATAGGTGGCGTGGAGGGTCGAGAGGCAGCCGCCGTGACCCGACGTCATCGCCTGGATGAGGTCGAGCGCCTCGCCGCTTCGGATCTCGCCGACGACGATCCGATCGGGGCGCATACGGAGCGTCGCCTTGAACAGATCGCGGATGCTCACCGCGAAGCGCCCCTTCGGATCCGGCGGGCGCGCCTCGAGCTGGACGACGTGGACGCGCTGGAGCTGGAGCTCGCGCGAGTCCTCGATGACGACCACGCGCTCGCCGTCGGGGATGAACGACGAGAGCGCGTTGAGCATCGACGTCTTCCCCGAGCCCGTGCCGCCGGCGACGAGGACATTGAGCTTGCTCGCGACCATCGCGTGGAGCGCGCTCGCCGCGTCCTCGGTCATCGCGCCGAAGCCGATGAGGCGCTCGACGGTCAGCGTCTCTTTGAAGAAGCGCCGGATGGCGATGTGCGGCCCCTCGGGGGCGACCGGCGGGATGAGCGCCTCGACGCGCGATCCGTCGGGGAGGCGCCCTTCGAGGATCGGCCGCTGCTCGTCGCACCCTTTGCCGACGAACTGCGCGAGGTTCCGGAGCGCGGCGATGAGCGCCTCTCTGTTCTCGAACTTCGCCTCCGTCAGCGTGAGCTGACCTTTGCGCTCGATGAAGATCTGGTTCGGCCCGTTGATCATCACCTCGCTGACCGACGGGTCGTCGAGGAACGGACGGATCGGTTGGAAGAACTGGAGGAGCGTCTCTTCGAAGACTTCCTTCGGGATCTGTTGATGGGAGCCGCTCATGGGACGCTCTTGAGGAGAGAGGATTGGGCTTCTTCCGCGTGCTCTCCGGCGGGCTTCAAGCGAAGGTATTCGCGGAAGTGCGGGTCGGCGGCCACGGGGTCCTCTTGAATGTCCCGCATCAGGACCGCCAATGCAAAGTGCGCGTCCGCGTCATCGGGTCGAACGGCGAGGACGCGCTCCAGCTCTGCTCGCGCCGCCACGTTCTCCCCCACCCCAGCATAGAGCGTCGCCAGGACGAAACGCGTACGAGAATCGTCGGGTCTTTTTCGCAGATACCCTTCGGCGTACTGGATCGCGACCCGATACCGTGCGTCCTGAATGCAGACTCGCAGTATCAGCGGAATGATCTTCCGGTCGTCGCCGCCCCGTTCGAGCGCCGCGCTGAAGTACTGCTCCGCGCGCGTCGTGTCGCCCACCGCCGCGAAGCCTTTCCCGAGCGCCACGAGGCGGTCGGGGTTCATGTCCTTCTGGAACGTCTGGACGTTGGCCTTCATTCGCTTCCCCTCGTTCGAGGAAGCGCACCCGCCAGAGAGGAACGACGCCGCCAGCATCGTCATCGCGAGCCACGCGCGCGGCTCACGGAGCACCTTGGGGATGTCGCGACGCATGTTCGGGATAGGCAAGACGCGGTCGCCTTCGGCGCCGCTGGGCTAGACGCGGTGCCTTCGGCGCCGCTGGGGGTGTGTGACTTGGACGTAGACGGGCCGTCTTCGATCCGATCGATCTCAGCTCGGCGCCCGACCGAGCTTCAACTTCAGCTTTCGATCGAGGTTCTGCAGCCAGGTGACGTACTCGCCCTGCTTCCCCTCGGTGAACTCGAGGAGCGTGTGCACTTCGCGCCGCGCGGCGAGGAGGTTCAGCGGCGGTGCCGGCGGCTCCGGGTCGGGCGTGTTCAGGAAGTGATCGAGTCTGACGCGGTGCGTCCGATAA
>Ga0070689_100002457_pt1 | contig 12116 bp, 6 predicted proteins | sample KBSS23HmetaG_FD_64669 | JGI IMG/M metagenome (GOLD analysis project Ga0070689, IMG submission 64669) | Switchgrass rhizosphere microbial communities from Kellogg Biological Station, Michigan, USA - KBS S2-3H metaG | ecosystem: Host-associated > Plants > Roots > Rhizosphere ... | reverse complement strand
CTGGGGTGGCCACGGAGGGCCACCCCTACAAATGATAATTTAGAGGAGGAGCCCATGTTTGAATACAAAACTACCCGTCGTTTCTTGTTCCTTGCCCTGGTATTCGCATTATCACTTCTCCTCTTGCCCGCCGCGGCATCCGCGCAGACCGTCACCGGAACACTTCAAGGCACGGTGAGTGATTCGAAAGGCGCGGTTGTGCCCGGCGCGGACGTGGTCATTCGTAACATGGAGACGGGCCAGGAACGCAACGTAAAAACCGGAAGCGAAGGAACCTACCTCGCGACGTTTCTTCCTCTCGGACGCTACACGGTTACCACCTCGAGCGCCGGCTTCAGCAAGGTCGCGCAGGAAAACATCGAGGTCACACTGAACCAAACCATTGTCGTCAACTTCACTCTGAATCCCAGCTCGGTGACTGAAGCCGTCGTCGTGACCTCCGACGCAGCGCCAATCAACACCACAAACTCCGAGATCAAAGGCTCACTCAACGCGCAGGAGATCCTCGATAAACCGACGCTCAACCAGGGTAGCTTCCTGACGCTGGCCGATACGTTTACCGGCTTCCAGGAAAATCCGACGAGCGGCCAGAACAATCCAACCGCCTCATCCGGATCTTCGATCAACTTCAACGGCACCGGCACGCGCGGCGCGACTTTCCAGATCAACGGCGTCAACAACGACGATTCTTCCGAAAACCAGAACCGCCAGGGCGCATCGCTTTCGACGATCAAAGAGTTTCAAGTCATCACCAACAACTTCAGCGCCGAGTTTGGTCGTGGTTATGGCGCGGTAGTGCTGGTCCAGACCAAGTCGGGCACCAACAATCTCCACGGCGACGTCTACTGGTATCACAACGACAGCGCTTTGAACGCCACCAACAATGTTTTCTCGCCCGGCGTAAAGAAGGGCGTCACTCGCCGCAATCAATTTGGATTTACGTCGGGCTTCCCGCTGCTCAAAGATCGGCTGTTTAGTTTTATCAGCCTGGACCACACCGAGAATTCAGGAGCGAACGCTTACAACCGCGATGTTTTCACCGTGGCCGAACGCAATCCCAACAACTGGTTCAAGCTCGTACCTGCGAACGACACGCCCGCGAATCGCGCCTTTATTCAGGACTTCATCGATCGCTTTGCCAACGCGGTCCCGAACGATCCCGCTGCCGGTGCGCGAGTGTTTCGCGGCCAACAGGGATTTGATTTTCCGGCGCGCGATTACTCGGGCCGGCTCGATTGGAATGCTCGCGAGAAAGACAACTTCACTGCTCGTTGGCAATACACGCGGCAAAAGTTCCTGGCCGACGACATCATTATCGGCGAACGTGCCGATCAGAATCACAAACAGCAGAACTTCGGAATGACGTGGACTCACCTTTTCTCAGCGGCGACCGTCGGTGAGTTCCGTTATGGACTCGGTTTGCGCACCACGCTGGTAAACATCACCGCCGGCAACGATACTCCGATCGTTCGCCTCTTCAATCCGACTCCCATCACTAGCCAGTCGATCGTCGGCAACGCCGGCAACTTCCCGATTCAGCGTTATCAAACGGACAATCAGTTTGTTTACAATCTCACCGCGGTCTTTAGCACGCACCAGGTGCGCGCCGGCACAGACATTCGCCGCCAGCGACTCGACGATCTGGCCGACAACTTTTCACGCGGTTTCTACAGCAGCACCACGACCACCTGTAACGGTTTTGTCTACCCCAACGGATTTCAGCAGCTCATCAACGGTTGTACTCCAAACTTTCAAAAAGGATACGGTCCGTTCTTTCTCGAGAATCGGGTAAACGAAGCAAACTTCTACTTCGAAGACAATTGGAGGGTGCGCCCTAATCTCACGCTCAATCTCGGCTTGAGATATGAATACGTATCGGCGCCTGAGGAAGCCGCGGACCGCATCAACTATGGTTTCGAAGACGATAAAGACAACCTGGAGCCGCGCCTTGGTTTTGCCTGGAGTCCGAGTTTTGAATCAGGATTTCTGAATCGCGTGTTTGGCAACGTCGGGGATTCGTCAATACGCGGCGGCTACGGCATCTATCATGGACGCTTGTTCCAGTCGATCTTTTCGCAGGGCGGCGCCACGGTGAGATTCAATCCACCGAATGCTTTCTTCTACAACCAGACTGGAGTGGCAACGTCGAGCTTTAATCCGGTGAACCTGGCCGATCCGACTAATGGTTTTGTATTTGTGCCTGGACCACAAACTGCACGTCACACAATCACAGCGATCGATCCGGGTCTCGAGATGCCTTACACGCAGCAGTGGAACTTAACGATCGAACGGCAGATGCCGTTTGCATCGGCGTTCCGCGTGAGCTACACCGGCAATCGCGGCATCGGATTGCTGAAATACTCGCTCGATAATCTGCCTGTGCACGATCCGATCAACGGCGTGCGGGTCGCAGATCATCCGAACAATCCCGCGAACCTGCGCGGTCAGATCATCAAGCCGGCCGCCGATATTCATTGCGCCGGCACGGCTGGAACCACAGCCATTCCGTTTACAGCCCTGTGTCCCGTGGTGGTTCCGATCGGCGCGTTCGAATACAGCTTCCGCGTGCCGCGCACAAACGAGCGCCGGCCAAATGGTCTCTACGGGACCAATCTCGCGGTTTCGAATGCGGCGTGGAGTTACTACCACGCGATGCAGCTCGAATGGACGAAGCGTCTCAGCAGTAATCTCAACTTCCAGGCTGCTTACACGTGGAGCAAAGCGATCGATACCACTTCGGAAGCGACGGCAGTGGGCGCCGGCGACAGCAATCAAAACGGAAATGACGCCCGGCTCAGCCGCGGTCTTTCGCGTTTCCATACGCCGCATCGATTCACGGTGTACGGCACTTATCGTCTGCCGTTCTTTAATGGCGACAAAGGGTTATTGGGCCAGGCTTTTGGCGGCTGGCAGTTTTCAGCCGTGATGAAGTTGTCAAAAGGCAATCCATTTACGGTCACCACCACCGCGACGGATCTTAACTTCGATGCCTTCAGTGAAACCAGGCCGGTGCTGCTGGATCCGTCAGTTCTCGGTAACAGCGTTAGCAATCCAGCAACGTCGCGGGACGCACTGCCACGGGCGGCGTTTAAAACGCTACTTTCGACAGATCTAAACGCGGTGCTCCTGGGTCGAAACACTTTCTTCCTCGACGGTGTAAAAAATGTTGACTTTGGTATCGCGAAAATTTTCTCGATGCCGTGGGAAGGGCACAAGATAACGCTGCGTGCCGACCTGTTCAATGCTTTCAACCACGTGCAGTACGGTTTTCCGAGCTCCGTCGTAACGAACACGAATTTCGGAGCAATCACGGGCGTTGCGGCCCTCTACACGCCGCGTAACATTCAGGTGTCGCTGCGCTACCAGTACTGAGGCCACGGATGAACACGGATTTGAGACGGATCGCAATTCGCGTTTTGCAGTTCGTGGTTTGTTTCGGGTTGTTGTGTCCGGCACTGGCGGCGCAGGAGGTGAGAGCGTTGTGGGTCGTGCGGACAACGCTCACGTCGCCGGAGAAGATTCGGCAGTTGGTTCAATCGGCGGCTGACAACGGGTTCAATACGTTGATTGTTCAGATTCGCGGTCGCGGCGACTCTTATTACAAGTCGAAGGTCGAACCGCGTGCGATTGAATTGAAGGATCAGCCGCCGGCATTTGATCCACTAGCATTGACGATTGAAGAAGCGCACAAGCGCGGATTGAAAGTTCACGGCTGGTTGAATACCAACCTGCTCGCAAATCTCGACGCGCTGCCAACCGATCCGGCGCACGTTTATCACAAGCATCCCGAGTGGCTGGCGGTTCCGAAGCCCGTCGCCGCGGAACTCTACAACATGTCGCCGCGCGATCCGGCTTATCGTCAGAAGATCGTCGAGTGGTCGAAAGCGAATCGCGGTGAGCTGGAAGGTGTTTACACCGGACCGGCCAATCCGAAAGTGCGCGATCACATTTACAACATCTGGATGGACGTGTTGAAGCACTATCCGGTGGATGGCTTGCACTTCGATTACGTGCGTTTCGCGAGTCCGGATTTTGATTACAGTCGCACATCGTTGGAGAAGTTTCGCAAATGGCTGGAGCCGCAGCTGACGTCCGACCAGCGCCGCGAGCTGAAGCAGTCGTTGAAGACGAATCCACTCGCGGCGCCGGAAATGTTTGCTTCGAACTTTGCGGATTTTCAGCGCGCGCAAGTGACGGGGCTGGTCGAGCGCATCTATCACGCCGTCAAAAAGAGACGGCCGGAAGCGTTGGTTTCGGCAGCGGTGTTTGCAAACGACGAGAATGCCTATACGCGTCGCTTTCAGGACTGGCGTCGCTGGTTGCAGATGGGAATTCTCGACGTTGCGTGTCCGATGGCTTACTCGACCGACACCGCCGTGTTTCAAAAACAGATCGAGGTGGCAGTGACGACTGCTCACGCCGCGAAGCGTCAGGTTTGGGCGGGCATCGGCGCCTATCGAATACCGTCTGAGTCAACAGTCGAGAAGATCAACGTCGCCCGCGGGCTCAACGCCGAAGGCTTCATTCTGTTTTCGTACGACTTTACAACTCGGCCCAGCGAGTTGAACCCGGACGGCGCCTACCTGGAACGTATCCGCCGCGCTGCTTTCTAGTCCAACTGTTGCGCATGTCTGAACTGTATGTAAAAATGTCCAGACTCGTTTTACGAGCGCAACCTTCTTTCCAACGACAATTGCCTGGCTTGCAAGATTACAAAGTGTGGTTCTCCCAACGCCTCGTCGCCTTGGCGGGCACCGTTTATTAAACCATTAAAGAGGATTTCCCCATGAAACGTCATATCCGACTAACGACCATTTTCTCGTTGCTGGCACTTCTGTTCACTATCAGTGGCGCCGCTTTAGCCCAGGAGGTTACGGCAAACCTTAACGGTACCGTAAAAGACACAACAGGCGCCTTAGTTACAGGTGCGACCGTTACGCTTACAGACACCGATAAGAAAGTCGTCGTTCGTTCGGTGACAACCGGCGACGGAGGTGAGTGGAGTGCTCCAAATCTTTTGGCCGGCAACTACTCGATATCAATCGAAGCGCCCGGCTTCAAGAAGGTTGTTCAAGGCGACATAAAACTGGATGTGGGCCAGCGGCGCACGGTGGATATGACGCTCGAAGCCGGCAACATCGCCGAGACGGTGATGGTGCAAACGGATCCGGTGGCGGTGGAACTAACCACGGCGACAACATCGACGCTCGTGAATGGTGACCAGGCCCGCGAGCTCTCGCTCAACAATCGCAACTGGGTGCAACTCGTGGCCATCGCGCCGGGCGTATCAAACGATCTCTCCGACCAGGTTTATGTCGGCACGACCAATCCCGAGGGCCAGGCAAACACTGTCAACCTCGCGGTCAACGGCGCCAGAAGCAGTCAAAATACATTCACCGTCGACGGCGCCGACATCACGGACCGCGGTTCGAATATAACGATCCAGGCGTATCCGAGTGTCGACTCGATCGGTGAGTTTCGCGTGCTGCGCAGTTTGTTCCCGGCCGAATCCGGGCGCAGCGGCGGCGGGCAGGTAAACGTCATCACCCGTTCCGGAGGCGACAAGTTTCACGGCAGCGCCTATGAATTCATTCGCAACGAAGCCTTCAACGCGAATAATTTCCTGAGTAACGCCGTGACCAATCCACAGTTCGGACGAGACGAGAACGGCAAAGCCAAACGCGCACCCTTCCGCTACAACAATTACGGTTGGACGCTCAGTGGTCCTGTTTATTTTCCCAGGTTTGGTGAAGGCGGTGCCTCGATTGAGCGCATGCCTCGGACGTTCTTTTTCTTCTCCCAGGAGTTTCGCAAAGACCGACGTTTCTCGGCTCCGGTTACGACGGTTGTTCCCGATGCGGCCCTGCGAAATCTAATTTTCCCGGTAGATGTATGTATTAATCGGAACAACGTAGCGTCAGAAAACTGCAACGTCGGAAATCCTGGCAGGCTTCCGGCAGGAACACCGCTTCCCGCCAGCTTCCTGAATACGACAGCGGCGGGCTACCTCGAAGGAATTTACAAAAGGCTTCCGCTACCAAATGCAGCGACGGCTGCTGCGCCGTACAACTTGAACGCATCAATACCAGGCGTGGCTGATTTCCGCCAGGAGATCATAAAGATCGATCACACGTTTACTACTAACTGGTCGGGCTATTACCGTTTTCAGAAAGACGCGATTCCGACCATTGATGCGAATGGACTTTTCTCGACCGGCCTCGGACTTCCGGGTGTCTCGACGACCGAAACCGATTCGCCAGGTAAAACACACACGGCCCAAACAACCTACGTAGTGAGTCCAAACTTAATTCTCGAGGGTCGCTACGCTTACGGATGGGGCGCAATTCTCAGCCATAACGTTGGCTTGCTCGCAACGAGCAACACTAACGTTCCCGTCACTCTGCCGTTTGAAAACCAAAGAGACCGAATTCCGACGATCTCCAATGCCGCGGGAACGGCCTTGATCAACGGGTTCACGAACCTAACCGGTTTTGGACCGTACGATAACTTCTCTTACAAACATAACTTCAGTGGTAGTGCGACCTGGATTTTCGGAAGTCACACCACGAAGTTTGGCGGAACCTACTCCGTTTACCGTAAGAACGAAAACGCCCTCGCAGGTGTGAATGAAGGCCGGTTCGAGTTGTTCGGCAACACGGTCGCTTCAGGAGTGGCAAACACAGCTCTTAACCAGAACCTGCAGAAGTTTGCGAACTTCCTCGTTGGCAACCTCGGACAATTCTCGCAAGCACGCTTTGATTTCACGGGCGACTTGCGACAGAAAGCATTTGAAGCTTTCTGGCAGGATGAGTGGAAGGCGCGACCAAATCTCACCGTGTACTATGGCGTAAGGTATTCGTGGTTCCCGTCGCCTTATGACAAGAATGGACAACTGGCGAATTTCGATCCCGCCTTCTTTAATCCGGCCCAGGCGCCGCAGGTGAACGGCGCGGGCAACCGCGTCGCAGGCACAGGAAACTTCTGCAACGGCATCATCGTCAACGAGCAGAATTTCCAAACCGGTCCGGCGTCGTTCAACTGCACGCCGACTGTTTCTCCTTATGGAAAATACGTGATCAAGAATCCAAACAAGGATTTCGCTCCGCGTTTTGGAATCGCCTGGGATCCGTGGGGTACGGGTAAGACCTCTATTCGAGCAGGATACGGCGTCTTCCACGAACAAGTTTTGGTGGGAACGTTCCTGCAAAACATCGGCACCAATCCTCCGTACCAGGAGACTGTGTCGACGAGCGCTCAGACTCGACTCGATAATCCCGTAACCTCCACGTCCGTTGGTGGAGTCCAGAGTCTCAGAGCTGTTCAGTCCGATTGGCACACTCCGTACATGCAGCACTGGTCGCTCGATATCCAACACCAGATCAGGAACAACACTATATTTACGATCGGTTATTACGGTTCGAAGGGCACGCACCTGATCGGAATTACGGAACTCAACTCCGTAGCTCCAGGAAAGGCGCTCGCCTCGAACTGTATCAACGCTTTCAATCAGACTGTTCGCTGTCAAACGCCGGGATACGTTTTCCGGAACGCAGGCAGCAACACAGTCAATGTGCCGAACAATCCGAATGCAAATCAGACCAACACGGCACAGCAGAACACAGACCTTCTGATTCTCGATCAGCTTCGTCCGTTCCGCGGCTACAGATCGATCGCGATCATTCAGCCGCGCTACAACTCGAATTACCACAGCTTGCAGATAGGTGCGCAGCAACGACTGTCCGGTTCTTCTCAGTTGAACCTCGCGTATACCTTCTCGAAGAACCTGACCGACAGCCAAAACGATCGCTCTGCCGCTCCGCAGGATACGTACAACACGAAAGCGGAATACGCGCGCGCCGCTCTCGATCGGACGCACGTTTTGAGCGTCAACTACATCTACGAGCTGCCGTTCTTCCGCAAGCAGAATGACCTGGTGGGTAAAGTGCTCGGTGGTTGGCAGGCGTCAGGGATTGTCACTTACAACAGCGGCTTACCGTTTACTGTGACCACGTCGAACTTCGATCCAGCGGGCTCTGGCATCATCAACGCCAATCCCACGGCAAGACCGATTCTGCTTTGCGATCCAAATGCAAACGCGCCGCATACGGCTACGCAGTGGTTCAATACCGCCTGTTTCCAGCCAAATCCGGCCAATACGGCGGATACCGCGGCGTTGGGATTCCAGAACGTATTCGGTAATACGCCGCGCGGTATTGTCGAAGGCCCACCGACGCATCGCGTCGATTTCACGATGTCGAAGAGCATTCGCTTTACAGAATCAGCTCGACTGCAACTGCGCGCGGAAGTCTTCAACATTTTCAACCATACAAACTTCCGAGGGTTCTCCAGCTTGAACATCACAGGCGGAGCGAACTTTGGCAGAATCGGAAGTGTTCGTGATCCGCGCACGATGCAGTTTGGCGCGAAGATTGAGTTCTAGGGTTTAGTTAAAATCAGGGCCACAGATTTCACGGATTTTGATCTGTGAAATCTGTGGTTGTTTTTTATGTTGCTGAAAAATGCAAATGTAGTTTTGCCCGATCGCGAAGTGAGTGGTGTTTCCGTTCTCATCGCTGACGGAAAGATAGCTTCACTCGACGGTTTCGGCGCGGGCGAGGAAATTGATTTAGCTGGAGCGACGCTGCTGCCGGGTTTTATCGATGTGCATATTCATGGCGCTGCGGGTATCGACGTCATGGACGCGAGCGCGGCGGATCTGGGAAAGGTGTCTGAGTATCTGGCGTCGCAGGGCGTAACGAGTTGGTTGCCCACGTTTGTGCCTGCGAGCGATGAGAATTATGCGAGCGCCGTCGCGTCGATTTCGGAAGCGATGTCTGGGCCTGGTGCACAGATTTTGGGTGTGCATTACGAGGGACCGTTTGTGAACACGGCGCAGTGTGGCGCGCTGCACACGGAGTATTTCAAAACCTACTCGGGTCCTGAAGATCTGAATTCGCTACCGCTGCCTGGGGACGCAGTGCGAATGATAACGCTGGCGCCGGAGGTGAGCGGCGGCATCGATCTCATTCGTGAGTTGAAGGCGCGCGGGTGGGTGATCTCGATCGGTCACACTCGTGCGGATCTGAAGGTTTTGGATCAAGCTGGCGACGCCGGCGCGCGTCACATGACGCACTTTATGAACGCGATGGCGCCGTTGCATCATCGTGTTCCCGGCCCAATTGCGTGGGGCCTGTCGCGCGACGACGTGACCTTCGATCTCATCGCCGACGGTATTCACCTCGATCCGTTCATGCTTCGCTTGCTGTTGAAATTAAAGAACGCCGATGGCATCAGTTTAATCAGCGATGCGATCGCCGCGGCAGGCAAGGGAGACGGTGATTACAACATCTGGGGCGAAACCATCACCGTTAAAAACGGCCGCACCGCAAACGCCTCAGGGAGCATCGCTGGCTCGGTGATCAGCATGCTCGACGCCGTTCGACTGCTGCATTCGCTCGGCGTCTCTTACGTAGACCTCGCCCGCATGGCTTCTTTCAATCCCGCCCGCCTGCTCGGCGTCGATCAGTTTTGCGGCTCCATCGAACCCGGCAAACGCGCCGATCTCATCGCCCTCGACGAGAATGGCAACATCAAACTCGTCATTATCGCCGGAATCCGTGTCTTCTAGTCCGCGTTAATCCGTGGCTAATCTTCGTAGAACCCGGCACGTTCGTACGCCTGGTCCACAATCTCTACCGGATGACAAACACGTAGTGGTATTCCCGAAAGCGAGGCGCCGGCGCCGATGTGCATCTGGCAGCCCGGATTGCCGGTGGCCAGTATGCCGGCGTTGGTTTCACGGACATGGTCCAACTTTTCTTTTAGCACGCGCTGCGACATGTCCGGCTGGAGCAGATTATAAACGCCGGCGGCGCCGCAACACCTTTCGCTGCCGTTGAGCGCGACAAATTTATCACCAGTAACCGTGCGCAGCATACGCTCCGAGGTCTCGCCGCTGCGTTGACCGTATAAAAGGTGGCACGAGGCGTCGTAAGTCACGTACCCTTCGACCGGTGTTTCAGCGGTTCGCATTCCTGTACTTGCGAGTTGTTGGCTGACGTCACGCACTCTCGCGCTGAAGCTGGCGGCCTCATCGTTCGCGAGCAGGTGGCCGTAAGTAGTTAACATTGCGCCACAGCCGCCGGCATTCGTAATGATTGGAGCATCGGATTTGGACTTGAAGGCGGCGATGTTCTTTCGCGCAAGCTCTCGCGCACCCTCGAGATCTCCGGCATGGGCGTGCAACGCGCCGCAGCAAACCTGTTCTGTTGGAGTCGTGACGTTAAGCTTATTCGCGCGTAGCACACGCTCGGTTGCACGATTAACCCTGGCGAACAGTCCCTCGCCAACGCAGCCCGTAAACAACAATACGTCCTCGCCGTCGCGATTGGATTTAGCTGAAGCTTGTCTATCGCGGATCATCGGGCGGGAGCTCTCGAGCAAAGCCAGGGCAAATGCAGCGCGCGGCGATATCGAATGGACCAGTCGCAGCTTCAACAACTGTCGCGCCAACCCCAGATCGCGAAACAATCTGGAAGCGCCGAAGAAGAGTCGCAATCGCCACGACGACGACCACACGTGTCGCAACATCAGACGCAGAATCCTGTTAGCTACATCCGACTTCGGCTGCGCTTCTGACAATACCTCACGGCTCGCCTCGAGTAATTGGCCGTACTCAACGCCGGCGGGACAAACCTGCTCGCACGCCCGGCACCCCAAACATCTATCGATATGCTTCGCAAACGCGCTCGACTTCTCCTCCAGCCTCCCCTCCGCCACCGCCCTCATCAGGTAGAGTCGCCCGCGCGGCCCATCATTCTCATTCCCCGTAATCACATACGTCGGGCACGCCTCCAGGCACAAGCCGCAATGAATACACGCCAGCAGCTTTTCCTCATTACCAGCTATAAGATTAGCCACAGATTTCACTGATAAACACAGATTAATAACCAACCGCTTGTCCGTCGCTGCGGCGGGGGTCGGTGGCGCCGAGGCGCATGCCGGTTTTTTCTTCGATCATGATGCCTTCCGCGTCGCCGAGGTAGCGGAGCTTCGCGAGTTTGTGGCCGCGCGCAGTCAGGGCGCGTTGTGTGTCGCCCGAGAGGCCGAACGGTTCGCCGACGAGCTCGTCAGGCAGCCATTGGTGATGAATGCGCGGGAAGTCGATTGCCTGTTGAATATTCATTTCGTAGTCGATCACGTTGGTGATGACGCAGAGAACGGTGTTGATGATTGTCGGTCCACCAGGACTGCCGACGGTGAACCACAAACTACCGTCCTTGCGCAGCACGATGGTCGGCGTCATCGCCGAGAGTGGGCGCTTGCGCGGCGCGACGGCGTTTCGCTCACCCTGGATTAAGCCGTACAAGTTCGGCGTGCCGGGTTTTGCGGCGAAGTCGTCCATCTCGTCGTTGAGAAGAATTCCAGTGCCTTTGACGACAGCCGCCGAGCCATAAGAGTTATTGAGCGTGTAAGTGTTTGAGACTGTGTTGCCTTCAGCGTCGACGACGGTGAAGTGAGTGGTATCGTCGGATTCATAACCCGCGGGACGCCCCGCTCGAACCTCAGCACTCGTCGAAGCGCGATCGGTGTTGATAGTCGCGCGCAATGTCGTGGCGTACGCTTTATCGATCAAACCCGCTACCGGAACTTTCACAAAATCACTGTCACCCATGTACTCAGCACGGTCGGCGAACGCGCGTCGCATCGACTCCGCCATGAGGTGATATCGATCCGACGAATTCGCCTCCAGCTTCTGCAAATCAAAGCCTTCGAGAATGTTGAGCATCTGGATCAGCACCGCGCCACCGGAAGAAGGCGGGGGCATCGAGATGATCTCGTGACCGCGATAGCTTCCGCGCACGGGCGTGCGCTCCTTCGCGACATAACCATGCAGGTCTTCCATCGTCATGAGACCGTTATTGCGTTTCATGTCGGCGACGATCAGCCGCGCGGTTTCGCCTTCGTAAAACTCGTTTGGACCAGATCGTTGCAGGCGCGCGAAAGTTGCGGCGAGCTCTGGCTGACGAAAGATCTCGCCTTCCTTGTAATAGTTATGACCTCGCAAATAGATGCGGCTGGTTTCGGCGTACTTTGAAAGATACTCCTGGGTACCT
>Ga0070689_100002451_pt1 | contig 12121 bp, 9 predicted proteins | sample KBSS23HmetaG_FD_64669 | JGI IMG/M metagenome (GOLD analysis project Ga0070689, IMG submission 64669) | Switchgrass rhizosphere microbial communities from Kellogg Biological Station, Michigan, USA - KBS S2-3H metaG | ecosystem: Host-associated > Plants > Roots > Rhizosphere ... | reverse complement strand
CGAGAAGGTGAATGTGCGCGACGCCGGCGACGGCGGCACGATCGAAGGGTTTTCGACGAAGCACAAGGTGATTACCGCCAGCGCCGACATGAACATCGGCACCGCGCCTCCGATGCACCTCGAGCTGACGATGGAGTCGTGGACGACCGACAAGGTCCCCACCGATGCCGCCGCCTTCCTCCAGCGCCGCCTCGGCAGCACCGGCCTCCCGATGCTCGACAAGCTGATCGTCGCCCAGAGCGAATCGGTGAAAGGCTTCCCCCTGAAGCAGGTCACGTCGATGAAGGTCGCCCAGGGCGGCGGCACCATGATCGAGATGAGCTCGACGACGAACGTGACGAACGTGAAGACGAAGCCGGTAGCGCCCGCGACGTTCGTGGTGCCGGCCGATTACAGGAAAACTGCGAGTCCGGTTCAGAGGATGATGGGGCAGTAAAAGCTATTGAGCGATTGAGCTGTTGAGCTGTTGAGCGGCTGAAAGCTCAACCGCTAAATCGCTCAACCGCTCAACAGCTCTTTCAGAATGTCATTCGCCATCTCCGCCTTCGCCTTCCCCCTCGTCTCCTTCATCAGCTGCCCGACGAGGAATCCGAAGACCTGGGTTTTGCCGGCGCGGTACTGCGCGACCTGGGTGGCGTTGCGCTCGATGACGCGCCGGGCGGCCTCGCGGATCACGGCGGGGTCGCTGACCTGCAGCAGTCCCTTGCGCTCGACCACGCGCTCCGGATCTTCGCCGGTCGCGGAGATCTCCTCGAACACTTCCTTCGCCGCCTTGCCGCCGATCGCGCCGCTGTCGAGCAGCTTGATCAGGCGCGCCAGTCCCTCCGGCGCGAGCTTGTAGTCGCCGCGCTCGTTCTGCATCCGAAGTACGTCGTTGCGCACCCAGTTCGACGCGGCGCGCGCGTTGCCGCTCGCCGCCGCCGTGGCGTCGAAGTATTCGGCGATCTCGCGGCTGGCGACGAGGATGTCGGCGTCGACCGCCGAAAGCCCGTGCTCGCGCTGGTAACGCTCCGCGCGCTGCGCCGGCAGCTCCGGCAGTGAGCGCCGCACCTCTTCGATCCAGGCGTCGTCGACCACCAGCGGCAGGAGGTCGGGCTCCGGAAAGTAACGGTAGTCATGCGCCTCTTCCTTCGAGCGCATGACGCGCGTCTCGCCGCTGTTCGGATCGAAGAGCCGCGTCTCCTGCACGATCGTCCCGCCGCGTTCGAGGACCGCGGTCTGGCGCGCGATCTCGTGCTCGATGGCGGCACGGAGGAAGCGGAACGAGTTGAGGTTCTTCACTTCCGTCCGCGTGCCGAGCGGCTCGCCGCTCCGGCGCACCGAGACGTTCGCGTCGCAGCGCAGCGATCCTTCCTCCATGTTGCCGTCGCAGACGCCGGCGTACATGAGCGTCTGCCGCAACCGCGTCAGGTACGCATCGGCCTCGGCGGACGTACTGATGTCAGGCTCGGAGACGATCTCGACGAGGGGAGTCCCGGCGCGATTGAGGTCGACATGCGACACGTCACCGTGATGGAGCAGCTTCCCGGCGTCCTCCTCCATGTGGATTCGGCGGATGCGAATGCCGTTGACCATGCCGTCCGTGGCCAGGGGGCGATCGAACTGCGAGATCTGATAACCCTTCGGGAGGTCAGGGTAGAAGTAGTTTTTTCGGGCGAAGATGGAGCGGTTGTGGATCGTGCAATCGGTAGCGATGGCGATCCGGATGGCCAGCTCGACGGCCTTCCGGTTCAGCGCCGGGAGCGCTCCCGGATACCCGAGACACACAGGGCAGACCTGCGTATTCGGAGGCGCTCCGAAGGCGACGGCGCAGCCGCAGAAGATTTTCGTATTGGTCAGAAGTCGCGCGTGGACTTCCAGTCCGATGACCGCTTCCCATCCCACAGGAAGTGCTGAGTGCTGAGTGCTGAGTGCTGGGGTCTGAGTCACAGCCGGCGCATCTTATAAGACTCAGCACGCCAGCACTGAGCACTCAGCACCAAGCACTGGTGTGTGGTTAGTTGTAAAATAAATGTCTCTCTCACACGTCTAAGTAATAAGGCGTATGCCTCGTGCCGCAATTTATCGAAGCTGGCAGATCGCAGTCGTCGTCCTGACCGCGGCGGCGGTCGTGTGGGCTTTTGCCACGCACGACGCCGCGTTCGCAGGCTACGCGCTGTTCTTCGCCGGGCTTGTCCTCGCCGCCTCCTTCTTCAAGATCGAGGCAGGGGAGGCGTCCGTCAGTTTCGAGGCCTCGGTCGTCTTCGGCGCGATCATCCTCTTCCACAGCGCGCCGGTGGCGCTCGTCTCCGTGGCCGCCGGCACGCTGCTGCACGCGGTCTATCTTTTTCTGAGACAGAAGAGCGTCCGCCTCGAGCCCGTCTACAACGGCGCGCAGCTCGCGCTCTCGTACAGCATCGCCGCGCTGCTCTACACCTCGGCCGTCCTCCCCGGCGCGCCGGTGATGGCGAAGATCTCCGGCTACATCCTGCTGCTGGTCGGCTACCTCATCTTCCATCTACTCCTCGTATCGCTGCGCCGCTGGTTCGAAGGCGACGCCGATCCGCTCGACTTCCGCCGCGTGGTGATGGCCCAGGGCCGCATGCTGATCCTCGGCAGCCCGGTGGTCGGCATCGAGATCATGCTGTTCTCGACGTACGGCATCGCCGGCTTCACGCTCGCCGTGCTGCCGCTGCTGCTCGTGGCGTACGCCATCCGCACCGAGTCGGAGATGCAGCAGCAGAACGCCGACCTGGTGCGCCGCAACCGCGAGCTCTCGATCCTCACCGAGTCGTCGACGCAGATCCTTTCCGCCGAGGGCGATCAGGAAACGCTGCGGCGCCTGATGAGCCTTCTGACGCGGCTGGCGAAGCTGCAGGCCTGCGCCGTCGTGACGTGGGAAACCAATCCCGACATCCCCGGCACCGTGTATCGCTTCGGTGATTGCCTGCCGAGCGATCAGGACATTCTCAAATGGGTGGAATCGGCCGGCTTCGCGCAATCGGCGCCGAGCCGCGCGTTCGTCTTCCAGGCCGACATGCGCCGCTTCCCGCTCTCCACCGACCGCGCCATCCAGGTGCTCATCGGCATCCAGACGCAGGAAGTCATCTACGGCATCCTCATCTTCGAGACCGAGGATCCGGCCATCCTGAAGAGCGGCAGCATGAACCTGCTGACGCTGCTCGTGAATCAGACCGCGCTGTCACTGCAGGACCAGCTGCTCCGCCGCGAGATGCGCGACAAGACCGAGCAGCTGGAGAAGCAGGCCGTGACGATGTCGACGATTCTCGAGGTCTCGAACTCGCTCATCGGCTCGTTCGACATCGACGCCGCGTTGACCCGCATCGCCCAGGCCATCCGCAGCTCGCTCGGATTCGAGGTCATCGTCTTCGCGCTCTTCGATCCGAAGCACGGCGAGTACGTCCGCCGCGCGCATGCCGGGCTCGATGACGTCTGGGAAGAGGTGCGCAAGAAGAAGGTGTCGTCGGCGGAGATCGAGACGTTTTTCAATCCCGAGTTCCGCGTCTCGAATTCGTACTTCGTGCCGCACACGTCGCTGCGCCAGAGCGAGCACGATTTCTTCGTCGTGCCGGAAGACACGGGCGTTTTCCTGCCCGACGACTGGCACGAGAACGACATGCTGATCGTCCCGCTCCTCGGCGGCGATCAGGCCATCGGCTACCTCTCCGTGCGCCAGCCGAACGACCGCAAGGTGCCGAGCATCGAGAAAGTGCAGACGCTCGAGATCTTCGCCGTGCAGGCGGTGACGGCGCTGCAGTCGGCGCGGCAGTACGAGGAGATCCGGCGCCTCACGTTCATCGACGCGTTGACGCCGGCGTTCAACCATCGCTACTTCCAGGAAGCGCTGGGCAAGGAGATCCACCGTCACGCGCGCAGCGGCAACGAGTTCGCGCTGGCGATGCTCGACATCGACAACTTCAAGCGGATCAACGACACGTTCGGCCATCCGATCGGCGACGAGATCCTGAAGGGGCTGGTGGAGGAGCTGCTGACCAACGCGCGCGACAGCGACATCGTCTCGCGCTACGGCGGCGAGGAGTTCGCCATCATCTTCCCCGACACGCCGACCGCCTCCGCGCGCGACGCCGCGAACCGCCTGCGCGAAGTGGTGGAGCGCCGCGAGTTCCCCCAGACGTCGATCAACCGCACGCTGCGCATCACCATCAGCGTCGGCGTGGCCGTCTACCCGCGCGACGGCGTCAACGCCGCCGACCTCATCGCCCGCGCCGACGCCGCGCTCTACTTCGCCAAGAAGAACGGGAAGAACCAGGTGGCGATGGCGGGAGAGGTTTTGGCGGAAGGGCAGATGGCTCTTTAGTTGGCAGGGGGCAGTTGGCCGTTTGCCGTTTCGCTCCTGCTTCAGTGGTGCGCGTCGGCTAGTTCGGATCAGACGTTCTGCTTCGAAGATCACGCGTCGACTACTCAGAATCAAACTTTCTGCTTCGAAAGTCACGGGTCGACTACCCAGAATCAAACTTTCTGCTTCGAAGATCACGTCGCGTCTTCTTCGAAACAAGATTCCACTTGTTCGAAACAGGATCTGGCTTCTTCGAAGCAGGATTTGGCTTCCTCGAAGCGAGATCTGGCTTCTTCGAAGCAAGTTTCCGCTTGTTCGAAACAGAAGTTCTCTTCTTCGAAGCAAGATTCCTCTTCTTCGAAACAGAATCTCTCTTCTTCGAAGCACAATTTCTTATCCGAAGATCACTCCGGGTCTATTTCGGATCACGCTTCCGGCCAACAGTCATCTGTTATCTTCGTCCGCCATGCGCACGCTCGTAGTCCTTCTCCTCCTCGCTCTTCCTCTCGCCGCACAATCGATCGACGACCGCGTCTCGAAAGAACTGCCGCGGCTCGTCGAGACGTTCAAGGCGCTGCACACCGCGCCGGAGCTGTCGACGCAGGAGGCGAAGTCGTCCGCGCTGGTGGCGTCGCGTCTGCGCGAGTTTGGTTACGAGGTGACGGAGCGCGTCGGCAAGTACACCGATACGGACGCCACCTGCTACGGCGTCGTGGCCGTGATGAAGAACGGCAAGGGGCCGACGCTGATGATCCGCAGCGACATGGACGCGCTGCCGGTGGAGGAGCAGACCGGCCTGGCATACGCGAGCGCGAACAAGGGCGTGATGCACGCCTGCGGACACGACATCCACATGACGACGCTCATCGGCACGGCGCAGGTGCTGGCCGGGATGCGCGACAAGTGGCACGGGACGCTCGTGCTGATCGGACAGCCGGCGGAGGAAGTGGTGAAGGGCGCCGAGGCGATGCTGCGCGACGGGTTGTACGAGCGCTTCCCGCGTCCCGACTTCGTCATCGCGGTGCACGACAACGCCAGCCTCGCCGCCGGCACGATCGGCTACACACCGGGCTATCTGATGGCGGCCGCCGATTCGATCAACCTGACGATCCGCGGCATGGGTGGCCACGGCGCCTCGCCGGAGAAGACGAAGGATCCGGTGGTGATGGCGTCGGAGGTCGTGCTCGCGCTGCAGACGCTGGTCAGCCGCGAGAACTCACCGCTCGATCCGGTCGTCATTACCGTCGGCTCCATCCACGGCGGCACGAAGCGCAACATCATCCCCGACCAGGTGCAGCTGCTGCTGACCGTCCGGACGTACAAGCCCGAGGTGCGCAAACGCGTGCTCGACGGCATCCAGCGCGTGGCAAGAGGAGTGGCCATCACCAACGGCCTCCCCGACGACCGCATGCCGGTGTTCGAGCACCTGACAGGTGAATCGATCGGCGCGACGTACAACGATCCCGCCCTCACCGAGCGGATGGTGGCGGCCGTATCGAAGGAGATCGGCGCCGCCAACGTGATCAAGATCGACCCGCTCATGGTGAGCGAAGACTTCAGCCTCTACTCCCTCGACCACAAGATCCCGGCGGTGATGTTGAATCTGGGCGCCGTCGACCCTGCGCGCGTCGCGTCAGGCGAGCCGCTGCCGTCGCTGCATTCGTCGAAGTTCGTGGCGGTGCCGGAGGGGACGATCAGGACTGGGGTGAGGGCGGTGGTGGCGAGCGCGGTGGATCTGCTTCGCTGACGCGAGGTTGCCGGTTGCCAGTTGCCGGTTGCCGTTCGAGGCCGCGAACGTATGTGATCAAGCCGGCGAGTGCTTTGCCGGTTTCTCGACAGTCGTTGCGGAGATTCTGTCCATCCTCTTCCGAGATGAAGCGCAGGCGCTTGGCGATGATGAGTTGCGCTTCGATCTCATACAGCGACCCGCGAGCATGACTCAACAACTGGCGCCATTCACCGGCCGTGAGGCGGCCCTGGCCCTCGGCGATGTTGCTGATCACGGAGATTCCGGCGCGGCGCATCTGCGCCTGAAGGCCGTACCGTTCGGATGGAGGAAATGACTCGGTCACCTGGTAAATCGTGACGGTCATGTCTACAGCTGCCTGAAACGCATCGAGATTCTCAAATGTCTTCATGTAGTCGCTGAAGAAGAGCGAGCGACATTCGTGCGGCAGCCGTCCAGATTCTCCCTCGGCAACCGGCAACTGGCAACCCGGTAACCGGCAACCGGCAACCGGCAACTAAAATCGCGAAGTGCACGACCCCACAATCAACCCCAGAGAAACCGGCTTCATCAGACTCGACCTCAACGAAATCTTCGGCAACGACCACCCGGTCATCATCGAGATCGGCTCCGGCAAGGGCCGCTTCCTCATCACCACCGCCCTCGAGCGCCCCGACCTCAACATCATCGGCATCGAGAAATCGCTGCATTACCACCGCGTGATTCGCGAGCGGGTGATGAAGCGGCATCTCACGAACATCCGGCTGATCAATCACGACGGGTATCTCGTGCTCAAAGACATGATCCCGGACGCCTCGATCGCCGAAGTCCACATCTATTTTCCCGACCCGTGGCCGCGGACGAAGCAGCAGAAGCGGCGGATCATGCGGCCCGAGGTGCTCGAAGAGATCGCGCGCGTGCTCGTGCCGGACGGATGGGCGATCTACGTCACCGATCACAAGGAGTACTTCGATGTCGCGGCTCCTCTGATCGAACAGCGATTTCACGCCGAGCGACGCGTTCCGGGGCCCGACGATCCGCCGCGGACGAACTACGAAGCGAAATATCGGGAAGAGGGCAGGGAGATTTACGAGATCCGCTTTCGAAACAAGTTGCCGGTTACCAGTTGCCGGTTGCCTGAAGCGGAGCGGTAACCGGCAACTGGTAACCGGTAACTAACCGGCAACCAACAACCGCTCCGATTACAATCGGAGCAATGAGGATTCTCGGCGTCGACCCCGGCTCCATCACCACCGGCTTCGGGGTCATCGACTACGAGCGGGGGCGGCTCGCGCTCGTCGAGCAGGGGGCGATCGGCACCCGGCGCGGGGCGGAGCTGGCGGAGCGGCTGGAGAGGATCCACGTCGAGCTGCTGGCCGTGATCACGCGCACACAGCCTGACGCCATCGCCGTCGAGACGCCGTTCGCCGGCCATAACGTGAAGAGCCTCGTGCAGCTGGCGCACGCGCGCGGCGTGATCCTGCTCGCGGCGCAGAGCGCGCGGCTGGAGATCTTCGAGTACGCGCCGCGCTCGGTGAAGAGCGCGGTGGTCGGTTACGGCGCGGCGGAAAAAGAGCAGGTGGCGAAGATGGTGCGGATGCTGCTGCCCGGTTGCGCGGCGCTGCGGCTCGGCGCCGATGCCGCCGACGCGCTCGCCGTCGCCATCTGCCACGCCCACACGGCCGGGCGCAACGTCCGGCTGAAGGTGAGAGCGGGCGCATGAGCTCGTCGCTGCCGCAGGAAGAGACGTTGGAGTCCGAGCTCCAGGCGCCGCAGGGCGCGTTCGCCCGCACGTTCAGCGCCCTTCGTTATCGCGACTTCCGCCTCCTCTGGTTCGGCGCGTTCACCTCGACCACCGGCACCTGGATGCAGACGGTGGCCCAGAGCTGGGTCGTCCTTTCGATGACCAACTCCGCGTTCCTCCTCGGCGTCGACGGCTTCCTCTCCACCGGCCCGATGCTCCTCTTCTCGCTGATCGGCGGCGCGCTCGCCGATCGCCTGGAGCGCCGCCGCATCATGCTCCTCTCGCAATACATGCAGATGGCCTTCGCCTTCATCCTCGGATTCCTGATCTGGACGAAGACGGTGCAGGTCTGGCACATCTTCCTGCTCTCGTTTCTCACCGGCAGCGCGCAGTCGGTGAGCGGGCCCGCCTACATCTCTCTATTGCCGTTGCTGGTGAAACGGGAGGACGTGCCGAACGCCGTGGCCATGAACTCGATGCAGTTCAACCTGGCGCGCGTGATCGGTCCGATCCTCGCCGGCATCGCGCTCACTGCGTGGGGCGCCGCGATCTGCTTCGGACTCAACGGCCTGTCGTTCGTGGCCGTGATCATCGCGCTGATGCTGATCCGCTCGCCGCAGATCGCCGGCGGGAGCGACGAGAAGCGCGGCTTCATGGACGAGATGAAGGATGGATTCCGCTTCGTCTGGCAGCGGAAGTCGCTTCAGCTGCTGACGTTCCTGGCCTTCGCCGGCACGTTCCTCGGCATGCCGATCGTGACGTTCCTGCCGGTCGTGGCACGCTCGATCTTCAAGCTCGACGCGCGCGGCTATTCGTGGCTGCTGACGGCGTACGGCGTCGGCTCCGTCGCCGGCGCGCTCGTCGTCGCCGCGAGCGGTCACGCGGAGAAGAAGGGACGCATCGCCCTCACGCTGCAGGCGGCGTTCGCATGCCTGCTCTTCGCCTTCGCCTTCTCGCGCACGCTGGCCATCAGCATGACCATCGCGTTCTTCGCCGGCGCGTGCATCGTCGGCGTGATCTCGATGTACAGCTCGCTGGTGCAGCTCACCACGAGCGACGCCATGCGCGGCCGCGTGATGTCGATCTTCATGCTCGCGTTCCGCGGCGGCATGCCGCTCGGCAACCTGCTCGCGGGATGGGTGGCGCAGCGCTGGTCGATCACGATCGCGCTCGCCGTGAACGGCGCCGTCCTGGCGCTTGTCGCCGTGATCTTCCTGCTGCGGGGAACCGATCTCGACGCGGGGCTGGCGCCGGCGACGGCGTAGGCGCTGGACGACGCGGTCGCATGCGACGTATTGCCTCGCATGAAGACCCTTCTCCTGGTTCTGTTTCTCGCTCTCCCTCTCCACGCCGAGATCCGCGGCGGCGTCCGCGCCGGCAGTTATCAGGGCAACGTCGCCGGCACGGTCGAGATCGAGGCCCGTCTGGGCAACTGGTCGCTCGCTCCGGCGCTCGACGTCATCCGCGGCGGCTACGACCTTCACGCCATCCACGTCGACGTGCGGCGCCTCTTCCACACCGAGCACACGACGTCGTGGATCGGCGTCGGTCCTACGTTCGTCCGGTCGAATTACCCCTCCTCGGACAACACCTGGAACGTCGACGTCGGGCTCGCGCTGCGCACGAAGAGCCCGTGGGAGCCGTTCGTCGCGGCGCGCTACTACACCTACGACCTGCCGGTCTTTCGCGACGAGATCAAAGGCACCAGCGGGGAGATCTCGGTCGGGATCTCGCGCCGCTTCTAGCTAGGACTTCTTCTTCTGCTTCGCCGCCTTCGCCATCTCGTCGCGCATGTTCTGCGTGTTCTCGCGCAGCTCGGGATCGGTGATCGACGGCAGCAGCGCGTCGATGAGCGCGAGCGCCTCGGTGAATTTTCCCTTGGTCGCCAACTCGATGGCCTGGTTGATCTGCCCGGCCTGCTGCTCCGCCTGATTGTGGCCTTCGTAGCTGGAGAGGAGCGACCCGATGCGCGATTTGAGATCGCTGTTCGACGTCGCGTTCATCACCGAGCGGAGGATGGGAACGGCGTCGTCCATCTTGCCCTGCTGCATCAGCGTCTGCGCGCGCTGGACGTCGGCGAAGAGGATCGCTTCGCGGCACTGGCGCACCGCGTCGGGTGAGCCGGTCTTGGCCACGACGCCGTCGAAAAGGTTCGCCGCGTCATCGCGGCGTCCGGCGCGCGCGTAGAGCTGCACGAGGTTGAACGCGACGTCGTCCTGCCCCGGCGCCAGCGCCATGCTCTTCTCCAGCGCCGCGATGCCGGGCGCCGGGTCGTCTTCGCTGATGACGTACGTCGCGCCGATGCCGGCGTACGCGCGCGCCGACTGCGGGGCGAGCTGCGCCGCTTTTTCGAACAACGCGCGCGCATGCTGCAGCTCCGCCGGCGGCGTCTTCGCGCCGCGCGCGGCGGCGTAGACGTTGCGGAACACCGTCACGCCGTAGAAGAGGTAGACGTCGGGATCGCTCGATCCGAATTTCACGGCGCGCTCATACTCGACCGAAGCCTCGGCCGCGCGTCCGCTGAGGTCGTGGAGCAATCCGAGGGTCGCGTACGCGCCGGCGTGCTCGGCGTTCTCCGAGATCGCGGCCCTGAGGAAGCGCTCCGCGTCGGCGTTGCCGCGACCATCCGTACCGCGCGTCAGCAGATCGCCGAGGCGATAGAGCACCTCGGCGTGGTCCATGGGAACGGGCGCGGGCACCTGCGGCAGCGCGAGGTCGGCGACCGAATAGCGGCGGTACTGGAACGAGAGGCGGCGTACGTAGCCCTTCAGCTCGCGCTCCATCTCGTCGAACGTCACGTTGAAGGCCGTCCGAAACGCCTGATCGGCCGGCTGCTTCGCCGCGAGCAGCGCCAGGAACCTCGGCAGCTGATCGTGACGCTGCGGATTGCCGGCGAGGAGGTAGTGCATCAGCGCCCACGACTCGGCGTAGAAGACGCCCTGCCGCGAGCCTTCGTTGTAATCCTTGTCGCCCGTATCCATGGCGAAGAGCTGCTCCAGCGGAATCAACTGCTGGTCGCGGAGCCAGAGGACGTGCTCCTTCACCGGGATGCCGAGGTCGACGCTCTCGCCGTGCGCGGAGAAGGTGGAGTAGTACTCGGCGATCCCTTCGTGGAACCAGAGCGGCAGGCCGGCCAGCGTGTTCTTGACGAAGTAGTGCGTCAGCTCGTGGTAGACGACGCGATCGATGCCGCCCGGCGCGTCGGCGTCGAGGAGGATGAAGTTCGCCTGCTCGTTGCCGAGAAAGAGGCCGCTGATCGACGCGTTGCGCCCGAGGGCCGCGTCGCGGTACGGCGCGAACGACGAGCTGCTGCGGAAGACGTAGACGTTCGTCGGAACGGCGGAGTGCACCTTGAGCTGCGTGATTCGTCCGATCGCCTCGCGCATCCGCACCAGGTTCCCGGCGATCTCCGACGTCTCGCGCTCGCCGGCGTTGCTGAAGACGTGCAGGTCGCCGGCGTCGATGACGATCCACTTCTCGCGCTCGGTGGGTGGAGTGATCGCGAGGGCGGAGAAAGTGAAAGAAAAGAGGAGAAGACCAAGGACGATTGGACGGGGCATCTCGCTAGGTTAACGCAAGCCGCCGCACTCCATGCATGGCGTGACGCACAGTTTTTGCTTAGAATCCGTGGCCCTCATGGGGAAGCAGAAAGCAGAACCGTCTACTGCCGTCGCTGATGTCGCGGCGTGCGCACCGGAATGGACCGAGATCCTCCGGCAAATGATCTTCATTCGCCGCTTCGAGGAGGCGACGGAGCGCGAGTTCCGCCGCGGCAAGATCGGCGGATACCTCCACGTCTACAGCGGGCAGGAAGCGGTCTGCGTCGGAATTCTCGGCGCGACGAAGAAGGCCGACATCGTCTTCGCCGGCTATCGCGATCACGCGCATGCGCTCGTGCTCGGCTCCGACCCCGGCCGGGTCATGGCCGAGCTCTTCGGCAAAGCGACCGGCGTCTCGAAGGGGAAGGGTGGCTCGATGCACCTCTTCGACGTCGAGCACGGCTTCTACGGCGGCTACGGCATCGTCGGTGGACATCTGACGCTCGCCACCGGCGCCGCGTACGCCGTCCGCTACAACCCGAGCGACCGGATCGTCGTCTGCTACTTCGGCGACGGCGCGATGAACATCGGCTCGTTCCACGAGGCGATGAACATGGCCGGCCTGTGGGGCAAGCAGGGGATGTGTCCCGTGCTCTTCGTCATCGAGAACAACGGCTACGCGATGGGGACGGCGATCGATCGCCACTCCGCGCTCACCGATCTCGCCGCCCGCGTGAACGCGTACAACATCCAGAGCGAGAAGGTCGACGCGCAGGATGTCTTCGCCGTGCGCGGCGTGGCCGATCGCGTGATCA
>Ga0070689_100002448_pt1 | contig 12123 bp, 9 predicted proteins | sample KBSS23HmetaG_FD_64669 | JGI IMG/M metagenome (GOLD analysis project Ga0070689, IMG submission 64669) | Switchgrass rhizosphere microbial communities from Kellogg Biological Station, Michigan, USA - KBS S2-3H metaG | ecosystem: Host-associated > Plants > Roots > Rhizosphere ... | reverse complement strand
GAGGAGACGCCGGGCGAGAACATCCGCCGAATCAAGATCGCGCTACGCCGACCACTCGCGCTCCTACCGTCGTCGGCGAACGCGATCATCGCCCAAACAAGTCGCGCGCAGCGCAGGTCGCCCGAAAGCGGCTTGCCCTCACCCGCCGCGCCTTCGGCTCGGCGGCCTCTCCCGCGAGCGGGAGAGGCGCAGATCAGATCGCGACTACGGCGTCAGTGCGAAGACGCGCGTGTCGGTCGAATGGATCAGGCGGCCGTTCGCGATGATCGGCGATTGGTGGCCCTTGGTCGTCGCGGTCGCGATGGGGTTGCCGCTGAGGATGCTCGCGCCGGTGTCCGCGTTGAGCGCGTTGACCTGGCCGTTGGTGGCGACGACCCAGACGATGGCGTCGGCGCCCTGCGCGTTGGTCATGCTGACGATCGGGTTGCTCGCCTGGCTCGGTCCGCCGCACCACGCGGGCGTCAACTGCGGCGGCGACGCCGCGGTGACCCGGACCGCCATGAGGCCGCCCGTCGACCCGGTCGGGCAGCCGGTGACGCCGCCCCTGAACACGAAGTACGTGCCCATCGCGGTCGTGTACGCGGCCGCTGCCTGGATGATCGTTCCGTTCGCGACCTTCAGCGTCCGCACCGGGGCGCCGCTCATGCCGCCCATATTGGCGCGGTTGAGGAGGTACGCGTTCCCGTCCTTCGCGAGGACGAGAGCCAGGGTGGACGGCGTCGCGCCGGGCGCGTCGAACAGCACGACGGCGCTGCCGCTGATGTCGGTGTCGCTCGAATCGAGGCTGGACCAGTTCGACGGCACCCAGAAGTCGGTCGCCGTGGTCGTTCGCGCCAGGCTTGTTCCCAGCTTGTAGACCGCTTCGCCGTCGCCATAGGTGGACGGCGCCGAGAAGCCACCGCTCGCGCTCGCCTTGGTGTTGCCGGTCGTGAAGATGACGTTCGTCCCCTCCGACGAGATACCGCCGGTGGCCCAGATGCCGCCGCACGCCGCGCGCGTCGACCACGACACCACGTCGGTCGGCGTCGTCGTCGAGACACCGACCACCCAGCCGTGGTAGTCGCCGGCGTCGCCGATGTGGCCGCTGTAGGGCACGAAGACGCGGCCGCCGACGAGCGCCGCCGCGCCGCGCTGATTCTGGTTCGTCGGCGTGAAGCCGCTGACGGCAGTCTCGGTGACGACCGGCCAGCCGGTCTTCTCCATCCCGTTGGTCAGATCGAGGGCGTGGATGCGATGCCGGATGGTGCTGCTCACGTTTTCCGCCGCGTTGAAGTAGAGCGTACGCGTGGCGGGATCGACGGTCCCCGTACCGACCACGCCAAACGGAAGCAGCGGCCGGTTCGACGAGCTGATGTTCAGCTGGGTCGTCACCGGCGGGCCGACCTGCACGTTCGGCCAGACCTCGGCGCCGGTCGACGCGTTCAGCGCGTAGACGCGGCTCTGCGCCGTCGTGACGACGACCATGTCCGGCTGACTGGTCCCCGCGCCGCCGACGTACAGCGGCTGCGCGTAGACCGGGCCCATGATGGCGGTGTTGGCGAAGGTCGTGTCGACGTGAATGCCCGCCGCCGCTGCGCGCGTCATCGCCGCGTCGACGTAGACGCCCGTCCGCCCGAGGTTGTTGTGGAACGTCGTGACCATGGTGGACGTCGACGTCGCCGGCCCCGACCCGCCCGTGCCGGTCGTGCCGCCGCGGCCCGCCGTACCGGTCGTGCCGCCGCGGCCCGCCGTGCCCGTCGTGCCCGCGCCGGCGCTCGTGCCCGCGGTGCCCGTGGTACCGCCCCGACCCGCCGTCCCGGTCGTGCCCGCGGTCCCGGTCGTTCCGGACGTACCCGTCGTGCCGGCGTTAGAGCCGCCGCTGCCGGTCGTGCCCGCGTTGCCCTCGGTGCCGGCCGTCCCTGTCGTGCCGGCGTTGCCCGACGTGCCCGCGACACCGCCGTTTCCGGCGTTCCCGTTCGTGCCCGCTGTTCCCGCGCTGCCTGGCGACCCGCCGCCGCAGCCCGCGATCGCGAGCAAAAGCGCGGCACCGACGAAGCGAATATGACCGGAACGCAGAAGCGCGGCGTACATGGGGGGCCTCCTAAAGCGGAAAGGCAAAGGCTCTTCCCGGGAGGCCGAACTGTCAAGCATTCCCGCGCGATGCGATCTGTTTCGACGCGTTAATAACATTTATTTTTTGAGCCGGTTTCGCGCATTGGTGTTTTTCCAGGTTCAATCAGAGTTCGTCCACAGCAGGTGAAGGCGCGGCTCGCCCGCGGCGCCGATCCGCGCGCCGGTCGCGCACAGTGCGGCATGAAGCCGGTCGTCGTAGCTCAGGCGATCGTCGACCACCAGATCGGCGCGCCCCGTGCGCAGGCTAGCCTCGTCGAGCACCGTGATGCCGCGACCGGACTCGCGAAGCGCGCACGAGAACGCCCGCCACCCGCGCACGGCGGCGAGCGGTTCGGCAGGCGCGCAGCGCACGAACGCTTCGATGCCGCTCTGGAAGGCCGGCAGCGTAAGAAACGCGCGGCGCACGAACGCGTGCAGCCGATCGAGCACCGCGCGATCGTACGGTTTGCCCCAGGTGAGCACCGCGCTGCGCAGGGCCGGGAACTCGCGCGCGAGCAGCTCGACATCCGGATCCTCCGCCATGGCACGCAGGCCGCGGATCACGTGCGCGGCAGCGTCGCCGCCGCGGTCGGCGTTCACGGCCAGCGGAAGCGCGGCGCCGACCACGCACGGATACGACATGGACAGGCCGCCCGCCTGCTGGTCGAACACCAGGACGCCGTCGGGCGGGTCATCGATGGCGATCGCGCGATCGAGGACGTCGCCGTCGACCTCGAAGCCGACGACGACGGCGGGCAGCACCTCGTCCATGCCCATGCATTCCAGCCGCAGCATCGCGCGCGGCGAGTTTAGATCGCGTGAGGAGCCGGCGAGCTTTGCTCGCCGCGTATCGTCGCGGGAGGGTTCGGGAACCCTCTTAGGGTTCCCGAGTCAATTGCAGGGCAGGACGCGGAGGATCTTGATCTTCGTGCCGCTGGAACCGGGTGCCGGGTACGCGACGCTGCCGTCCGGGTAGGCGCGAAAATCCTGGTAGCGGCTGCCCAGCACGTTGGGCGTCAGCTTCAGCGGCCCGGCCGACGCGGCCGTCGATCCTGACGGCGGCATGCCGGTCGTCGCGTCCAGCACCTGGATCCACATCTGACGGCCGGCGGCGGTCTGCGAGAAATCGCCCGTCGCGGTCGACGTCTCCCACGCGGCGACCAGCCGGCTGGCGCCGTAGGCCGCCAGGTGCGGCGCGCGATCGTTGAGGCCGTCGCTGACCAGCGTGATGTTCTGATCGGGCGTGGGCGCGCTGGTGCTGGCGACGTGAAGCAGGTGAATGTCGGCCAGCCCGTTCGCGTTGGCCGGCTGTCCGGTGCGGATGTCGCTGGCGATCATCCAGTAGCCGCCGCCACCCGCCATCATCACGTTGCCCAGCTGGTTGTAGTTGAGGTCGACCGGATAGATCGTCGTGGTGGCGGGCGCGAAGGCGAGCCGCCCCGACTTTCCGCCGGTGGGCGCGTCGTTCTTGCAGACGGAGACGAACTTGCGCGCGGTCGGGTCCCAGGTGACGCGTTCGTAGCCGCTGTGGCTGCAGCCCCAGTCGAAGCCGCTGGTCTGCAGCGCGCCGCTGCCGTTCACGACCTTCATACGATCGCCCTGGTGGATGTTCACGCCGTTCGTCAGCGTGCTGGATCCCTGGCAGGCCTGGCCCGGTACGGTGATCGCGGCGCCGAAGTAGCCCGCGTAGTTCGTGCCGTCGAAGGCGATGCGGCCGTTGTGCGCGTACTGCGACCAGATGAAGATGACGTTGCCGCCGCTGGTCGCGCTGGTGCCGTAGGCGGGCAGCGACGGGCTGGTGTCGGTCAGCTTCGTCGCCCACGCCTCGGTCGTGCCGTTGAAGCGGACCATGTACATGTCGTAACAGGACGCGGCGGTCGGGTAGTTGGCGACGAGGCCGCACAGATGGTTGATGTCGCCGCAGTTGTGGTTGTCGGTCGAGCCCATCGCGCTGCGGCTGATCAGCAGGACGCCGCCCGTCGCGTCCGCATGGATGTCCTGGACGTCGTAGCCGGGAAGCCCGAACGAGCCAGCGACCTGATCGGCGGCGTCGAGGTTGACGACGTGGACCATGTTGTCGGTCTTGCCCAGGAACGCGAGGCGCGAGCCGCCGCCGGGGATCGGCGCGATCATGAGCGGCGTGAGGCCCAGGTTCGGGCCGTTGTTGTCGATCTCGTTGTAGGCGTAGGTCGCGCCGACGTCGATCTCCGTGATCCGGACGCGGCTGGCGAGGTCCGACGAGCAGCTGCCGGAACCCGCGACGCCTCCCGTTCCGGTCGTGCCCGCGGTCCCGGTCGTCCCGGCGACGCCCGTCGTTCCTGCAACGCCCGTCGTTCCGGCGACGCCCGTCGTCCCGGCGACGCCGGTCGTGCCGCCGCGGCCAGTCGTCCCCGCACCGCCAGTGGTTCCGGCGATGCCGGTCGTGCCCGCCGTCCCGGTCGTCCCGCCCGCGCCGGTCGTGCCGCCGCGGCCGCCGTTGCCCGCGGCGCCCGTCGTCCCGCCGCGACCGCCGCTACCTGTCGTGCCGGCGCTACCCGTCGCTCCGGCGTTGCCCGTCGTGCCGGCGCTCCCCGTCGTTCCGGCGCTCCCCGTCGTTCCGGCGCTGCCCGTCGTGCCCGCGCTGCCCGTCGTCCCGGCGCTGCCCGTCGTGCCCGCGCTGCCCGTCGTGCCCGCGCTGCCCGTCGTGCCGCCGCGTCCCGTCGTCCCGGCGGTGCCCGTCGTGCCGCCGCGTCCGGTCGTCCCGGACGCGCCGCCGATGCCGGTCACGTCGCCCGGTTCGGACGTCGCGCACGACGCCGCGAAAGCCAGGATCAAGACAGGCCAAGGGCGAATAACAAGGCGCATATGCCCTAATGTGCCGTCCGGGGGCGGGCGTGGCTCGACAATCGTCGAGCCACGATTACGTCAGCCGCGGCTCCAGTGACTGGTGCCGGGAGGGGCGTTCTGGATGACGGAGATCAGCTCGCGCCGGTGCTCCTCGTTGCCGACGAAGTCGATGTCGGACGCGTTGACGATCAGCAGCGGACCTTCGTTGTAATTGAAGAAGAAATCCGCATACGCCTGCGCGACCTCCTGGACGTACTCGGCGCGGATCGGCTTCTCCTCCGGGCGGGCGCGCTTGCGGATCCGCTCCGTCAGCACCTCGGTGCGCGCTTGCAAGTACACGATCAGATCGGGCCTGACGGTGCGGACCTTCAGCATCTGATAGATGCGGTCGTACAGCGTCAGCTCGTCGTTGGTCAGGTTCAGGACCGCGAACAGCCGATCCTTCTCGAAGATGTAGTCGGTCACCACGCCGCCGCGCGAGAACAGATCGCCCTGCGCCAGCTCACCCTGCTGGGCGTATCGCTGCAGCAGGAAGAACAGCTGGACCGACATCGCGTGCCGGCGCTGGTCCCGGTAGAACGCGCCCAGGAACGGGTTTTCCTGGGGACGTTCGTCCAGAATCACGCGCGCTTGCAGCTCTTGCCCGAGGATCTCGGCGAGGCTGCTCTTGCCCACGCCGATCGGCCCTTCGACGGCGATGTAACGCGGCTTCTGGCTGCGCACCACACTTCCTATACCCCGCCGGGCTCGTTCCTGGCTAGCCGCCCCCGCGCGCAGCGCGGGATCGCGGCTACAGAGACAAACAATAGTCACACACCGCGCCTGCGGCGCGGAGTGACTACGGCGTTCCGAGCACCATCTCGGTGCGCGCGATCGTCGCCTTGCCGGGCGACGGCACGGTGAAATGCAACCGCTGCTTCGCCACCGACTCGACACAGTGGGCAAACCGCTCGTCGTGCGGCGCCGGCGCCTTGACGATGATGCGCGTCGGTTTTCCGCGCGCGTCGACGTCCATCTCGATCGCGATGCGGAACGTCGAATGCGGCGGCAGGCGAACCTCGGCCAAGCATTCGTCGAGGATCGTCAGCCTGTCGCGCCAGGTCGCGTCCACCAGCGGCGCCGGGATCCCGCCCGTCGCCAGCACGGTTCCGAATCCGATGACGCGGGCCGCGACGCCGCCGGACGCGGGCGCGGCGCGCGTGCCCGTCCCCTTCTTGGCCAGATGCGCCTCCGCGGCGCGCACCCAGCGACCGCGCGGCGCCCGCGTGATGAACTCGCGGAAGGCGGCCTCCGCGTCGCCGTCGCGCCCTTCCACCTCGGCGGCCAGACCGACGTAGTACAGCACCTCCCCGTCGGGGACGAAGAACACATCGCTGCCCGACGTCGACGCGACCTTCAGCATCGCGGCGGTCGGATCGTTGGTGAGCGCGCGCAGCATCGCCTCGCGCGCCGCCAGCGGTTGCTCGTCGCGGTCCAGCGCCACCGCCAGGCCGTAGTACGCCAGCGCCAGCTCGTGCGCGCGTTCGCGGCGATCGCCCGCGCCCAGATCGCCGGCGGCCGAGATCGCGTCGCGATAGCGGGCCTCGGCGTCGGACAGCCGGCCGGCGGCCATCAGCACCTCCGCGAAGTTGGCGTAGACCGCGGGGTCGGCCGTGCCGTCGGCGACGACGGCCGCGTAGGCCGTCGCGGCCTCGCGATAGCGCCCTTGCCGCGTGCGCACGATGCCCAGGCGGAACCACGCGGCCGCGCGCTCGGCGCCGGTGTAGCGAGGCAACGCCCGTTCCAGCAGCGCACACGCGGCGTCGAGCCGACCGGCGCTCTCCTCGCCGTCGACGCGTTCGAGCACCTTCGCGATGTCGCTCGTATCGCGATCGTTCGCCGCGCGCGCCGGGCCGCCGACCTTGCCCCAGAACGAGCCGTCGGGGACAGCCCCAGCCGGGGCGGCCACCAGCAGCCCCGTCGCCAGCGCCACGACCCCGGCACGCTTCATATCCACCAGTATATGGACGACTTTTTCCGGTTTCACGGTAATCTCGGGTCGTGAGGTCCGTCGACCAGTCGGGCGCGTCGAGCTCCGGCATCATCGCCCTGTCCGCCGACGACAGCGGCGCCATCTCCGCGTCGTTGCTCGCGTCGCCCGAGATCGCCGAGATGCGCGCCGCGGCACGGCGCGACGAGGAAGAAGAATCGCTGATCGCGCGCTGCCTCGAAGGCGACGTCGAGGCGTTCCGGCCGCTGGTGCAGCGCTATCAGCGCGTGGCGTTCTCCGTCGCGCTGCGCATGCTGGGCAGCCGCGCCGACGCCGAGGACATCGCGCAGCAGGCGTTCGTCGACGCGTTCAACGCGCTGGATAGGTTTCACGGCGAGGGCCGCCATCACGCGTTCTCGACCTGGCTGCTGCGCATCGCGGTCAACCGATCGAAGGACGTGCTGAAGTCGAAGCGCCGCACCGAGGAGCCGCTGGAGCGCGAGGTGGGCGCCGGCGAGGCCGCGTTCGCGTACGATCCGCCGACGCCGGAGGCGAACGCCTTCAACGACGAGAACCGCGCCCAGCTGGAAGCGGCGCTGCTGTCGCTGCCCACGAAGTACCGCGAGGTGCTGGTGCTGAAGGACGCCGAGGAGCTGTCCTACGAGGAGATCCGCGGCATCTTGCAGCTGCCGATCACGACGCTGAAGATCCGCGTGGTGCGCGCGCGCGCGATGCTGCGCGAGATCATCGAGAGCCAGGGACTGACGGCGTCGGGCATCAGGCAGATGCCATGACCCGGACTGCCGACGGTTCGGGCGAGGTCGCCGAGCAGCCGATTCACGAGCTGTCGGCGCTGCGCGACGTGCAGCCTCCCGCCGCGCTGGTCGCGCGCGTGATGACGACGCTGGCGGAACCTCGGCCGCCGTCGATGTGGCGGTGGCTGCGCCGGCCGGTCCCGATCGAGATTCGGTTGTCGCCGCTGGCGATCGTCTGCATCGCGCTGGGGTTGGGCGCGCTGTTCGTGCTCGTCGGCGCGAACATGAAGTGAGCGGACCGACCCCGACGCGGCGCGCGTTGCTGGCGCTGGCGCCGGCTGTCGCGATCGCCTGGGCGGCGCGGCGCGCTCGGGCGGCGGACGCGTGGAAGTTTCTGTATGTGCAGCCGCTGGGCGACGAGCTGGCCGGCGAGGATTCGGCGCTGGTGAAGACGGCGCTCGAAGCGATGATCGGCGTTTCGGTGAAGCTGCTGCCGCGCGCGGCGCTGCCCGCGAACGCGTGGTATCCGGCGCGACGGCGTTACCGCGCGGACAAGCTGCTCGATTTCCTGGACACGCGTCTGCCCGCCGACGGAGCGCGCATCCTCGGGCTGACCGGCACGGACATCTCGACGACGAAGGGCGCGGTGTTCGACTGGGGCGTGCTGGGGCTGGGACGGATTGACGGCGCGTCCAGCGTCATCTCGCGCTTTCGCTGCGCGATGAAGTCGCGCGGCGCCGCGCACGCGCGCGAGCGGCTGGCCAAGGTCGCCGTGCACGAGACCGGGCACACGCTGGGCCTCGAGCACTGTCCCAACCGCGGCTGCCTGATGGAGGACGCGGAGGGACGCGTCGCGACGTGCGATCGCGAGTACGACTTCTGCGCGCGCTGTCGCAAGCTGCTGGCCGACGCGGGCCGCGCCCTACCCGTCGCGCCGAGGATCCCCTGGCGGCGGCCTTCGTAAGCAAATTGAGCCGCCGTCGCGTCAATGGATCACTTCGTTCGGGGACAATAATGCGTATCGTGCGAAGGCCGGCGGGCTTCCTTATTGGCAATGTTTTCGCGGTCGTCGCGGCGGGCGCCTGGGTCGGCTGCGGCGGTTCCGGCGGCGGCGGACCGGGGACGGCCGGAACGACCGGCAGCGCAGGCAGCGCTGGGACGACGGGCGGCGCGGGCACGACCGGAACCGCGGGCACGACTGGCGGCGCCGGCACGACGGGCGCCGCGGGCACGACAGGCGTCGCCGGCACGACCGGCACGGCGGGTACGACCGGCGCCGCGGGAACCTCGGGCAGCGCCGGTACGACGGGCGCCGCCGGCACGACGGGAACCGCGGGACGCGGAGGAACGACGGGCACCGCGGGCACGACCGGAACCGCCGGCACGACCGGAACCGCGGGACGCGGAGGAACGACGGGCACCGCGGGCACGACCGGCCGCGGCGGCACGACCGGCGCGGCGGGTACGACGGGCACCGCCGGAAGCGGCGGCGTCGCGGCCTGCCCGGCGACACCGGTGACGTTCACGACCCGCACGCTGTCGACACAGCAGGTGGGCGAAGGCGCCGACGTCGGCGATATCAACGGCGACGGCGTCCTCGACCTCGTCGCGGGACCGACCTGGTACGCGGGCCCGAACTTCGCGACCGGCGGCATGGTGATCGCGTCGCTGCCGACCCTCTCGATGGATCAGTACTCGACGTTCTTCCTGACGTTCGTCGACGACGTCAACGGCGATACCCGCCCCGACATCATCGGCATCGGCGACGCGGGCGGCGGCAACGGCAGCGGCAACCCGAACGCGTTCTGGTACGCCAACCCGGGGTCCGCCGGCCTGACGCAGCCGTGGACGAAGACGGCGATCTACAACGGCCTGGTCTCGAACGAATCGCCGGCGTTCGTGAATCTGGTCGCCGACAGCAAGCGCGAGCTGGTGTTCATGACCAGCAACCAGCTGGGCTACGCGCGCCCGGGCGCGACGGCGACCTCGCCCTGGACGTTCACAGCGGTCAGCGGCACCACCTCGTTCGGCACGCCGTTCGTCCATGGTCTGGGCGTCGGCGACGTCGATGGCGACGGCATGCCGGACATCGTCGAGCGCAACGGCTGGTGGCGGCAGGTCGCGGGCGCGACCTGGGAACGCCACGCGTTCGACTTCTGGATGGGCAGCACCTCGGGGCGCGCCAGCAACTGGGGCGGCTCCGAGATGTACGTCTACGACGTCGACGGGGACGGCGACAACGACGTCGTCACCGTGCTGGCCGCGCACCAGTACGGCCTCGCCTGGTTCGAGCACCAGGGCACGGGCACAGCGACGACCTTCGTCGCGCACGAGATCCTGCCGACGGCCGCGTCGTCCAGCAACCTCTCGCAGATGCACTCGATGGTCGTCGCCGACGTCAACGGCGACGGCCTGATGGACCTGGTCACCGGCAAGCGCTGGTACGCGCATCCGTCGTCGAACAAGGATCCGGGCACCGACGATCCCGCGCTGACCGTCTGGTTCGAGCTGCGGCGCGAGGGCGGCGCGCATTACTGCCAGCACGTCATCCACAGCGCGAGCGGCGCCGGCTGCAACTTCGTCGCGCGCGACGTCAACGGCGACGGCAAGGTCGACGTCTTCACGACCAACAAGCACGGCACCTTCCTGCACCTGCAGAACTAGCAGCCCCGCGCGAAGCGCGGGATCGCGGCTACCAGAAAAAAAGTAGTCGCACACCGCGCCTGCGGCGCGGAGCGACTAGAGCGTCGCCAGGCGCTGGCGCGCGTCCGCGAGCTTGTCCGAGAACGCCTCGGGGTAAGCGGACGCCAGCTCTTCGTACAAGGCGATCGCTTCGGTCGCGGCCGCGATCGCATCGTCGCGGCGGCCCGCGGCCCCGTGAATCCGCGCGAGCTCGTGCAGGCTCTGCGCGAGATCGGCGATGACCGCCTGCCGCGTCTTCGCGAACAGCGTCCGCTGCAGTCCGATCGCTTCCGTCGCCGCCGCGAACGCTTCCGCGTGGCGCCCTTCCGCGGCCTGCGTGCACGCGAGCTCGTACAGCGCCTTTCCCAGCAGCGGCATGAACCCGCGCGGATTGGCTGCGACGAGACGGCGCGCCAGCGCCACGCACTCCGTCGCCTCTTGAAGCGCCTCCGGCAGGGCGCCGAGCGCCCGCCGCGCGCGCGCCGCGCGCAGCACCACCTCGGCGCGCGTGGGCGAAACCGTGGCCGGCAGCCTGTCCTCGATCCGGCGCCGCGCCGCGAGCGCTTCGGATGCGCTCGCGAGCGCCTCCTCGAACAGACCGAGGTCGAACTGGCGCTCGCTCAGACCGATGAAGCTGCCGATCAGGTACTCGGCCACGTCGTCCGGGCTGCCCACCGCCGGCCGCTGCCGCAGCGCGACCGCCTCGGACACCAGGTCGAAGGCTTCCTGCTTCATGCCGAGATCGGCCTTCACGAGCGCGAGGTTGTTGGCAGCGTGCGCGAGGCGCTCCTGATGGCGGCCGGGGTTCTCGGCGGCGAGCGTCCGGCTCAATGTGATGCCCTCCGTCCCCGTTGCCAGCGCTTCCCGCCGCATCCCCAGCTCGCGTTGCATGAGGCCGAGGTTGTTGATCGTCAGCGCCAGCACCGCTCGCCCGGTATCGGGGAATGAAGCCGCATACGTGCGAGCCGATGCGACCGCGTCCACGCCCAGCTGCGACGCGTCTTCGAGGCGCCCGGCGCGACAGGAGACGACGAGCAGGTTCGTGAACACGGACGCCAGGATGTTGTGCATCCACACGGGCCTTTCGCCCGTGATCCGTCGTGTCAGATCCAGGGCCTCGTCACTCGCCACGACGGCCCGCCCGATCTCCCCGGCTTGCGCCAGTGCAAAGCCCATCTGGCCCAGAGCGGCCGCGACGCCGACCAGCGGCGTGCGCGGGTCGCCCGTCGGACTCTCGGCCAGCAGGCGGCGCCAGATGCCAACCGCCTCTTCGATCGCTGCCAGCGCCGCCTCGAACGAGCCCCGGCGCGTCTGGTGGCCGCCGAGCACGAGGAGGCTGTGCGCCAGCATTTCTTGAAAGAGGCGCGGATTGGCGGCGGCCAGCGCCCGACAATGCGCGACGGCTCTTGCGGCCGTCTCCAGCGCCCGCTCGCGCTGCCCGAACGAATCCTGGACGGATACAAGCGTCAGGAGGGCGTTGCCCAATCCGTGCGTGACCAACGGCGGGACCGCCCCGTCAACGGTTCCGAATAGATCGACGGCGACCTCGGCCGATTGCAGCGCCTCGGCGGACATACCCAGCGCGTTCTCCTGCCCGCTGAGATACGCGAACGCCTGCGCCAGCTGCGCGGTTGACGCCGGTGTTCCGTCCTCGGCGAGCTGCCGGTAGATCGCCAGCGCCTCCAGCATCGTGGCGTGCCCTTCGCGTTCCTTGCCGACCGCCGCCTGGCAAAACGCGAGGTTCTCCAGGCTCGTTGCCAGCGGACCGCGCCACGCCGTCCCTTCCAGCCGACGACAGAC
>Ga0070689_100002443_pt1 | contig 12145 bp, 10 predicted proteins | sample KBSS23HmetaG_FD_64669 | JGI IMG/M metagenome (GOLD analysis project Ga0070689, IMG submission 64669) | Switchgrass rhizosphere microbial communities from Kellogg Biological Station, Michigan, USA - KBS S2-3H metaG | ecosystem: Host-associated > Plants > Roots > Rhizosphere ... | reverse complement strand
AGCGAGGTGTTCGAGACAGTCGTCCCGAGAAACGTTCCTTTAGCCGAAGCCCCGAGCTTCGGGAAACCCATAATTCTCTATGACGTTGCCTCGGTGGGAGCTCAGGCGTATATGCATGTCGCCAAAGAGCTTATGGGACGCCGCTCATGAGCAATGAGAAGCCCCGTCGGTTGGGAAGGGGATTGGAAGCACTGATTCCAGGGGCGAGTACCGCCACAACCGCGGAGAGCGACCTTCAGCGCATTCCGCTCAACCGCGTTCGTCAGAACCCCTATCAACCACGACGCCAGTTCGATCCGGCAGAGTTGGCGGAGCTCGAGGCCTCCCTGAAGGCAAGCGGTCTCCTTCAGCCGATAACCGTCCGACGACACGGCGACGCGTACGAATTGATCGCCGGCGAGCGACGGCTTCGCGCCGCCAACAACCTCGGTTGGACCGAGATCACCGCGATCGTTCGTGAGTTCGACGATCGGGCGATGCTCGTCCTCGCCCTCGTCGAGAATCTTCAGCGGTCGAACCTGAACGCCATTGAAGAGGCGCGCGGCTACCGCAAGCTGATCGATGAATTCCGCCTGACGCAGCAGCAGGTCGCTGAGGCAGTAGGGAAGGATCGCACGACGGTTACCAACCTTCTCCGCGTCCTCTCACTGCCGGAGCAAGTGCAGCAAATGGTCGAGGGTGGCGCGATTAGTACCGGGCACGCGCGGGCACTCCTTGCCCTGAACGATCCCACCCATTCGCTTCGACTGGCAAACGAGACAATTGCCGAGTCATTGAGCGTTCGAGAGCTCGAGCGTCGGGTCCGCGAGTTGATCAAGCCGGAAGGCTCGCCACCTCCACCGTCGAAAAGCTCTGCGGTCTCGAGCGGAAGGACTAGTTCGATGCCGGCGGACCCGAGCGTCCGCCGCATTGAAGATGATCTGCGCCGGTATCTCCAGACCGACGTCAAATTGCACCTCAGCGGTACTGCGCAGGGACGGATTGAGGTGACGTTTTACTCAAATGAAGACCTCGAGCGAATACTTGACCTCGTCTTGCGAGAACGTCGGCAGGACTACTAGCTCCAAGCCGCCATCTTAGAGCCAGTAAGGCGTCATCTACTACCGGGCTCGACAAATGTTGCGCGAGTGGTGAGAGAGGCTCGGTCATGCGTAATCTACATGATGTGCACAGTCCGCTAAAGCCAGGCACATCAACAACTAAGCTCATCAATATGGCGATGGTTCGAGCCTTTTCCACATCATTTTTGGCGGTCCTTACGCTTGCCTTCTCTCTCGGGTGTAACGAGTCGAAGCGCCCATCGTCTGGCGGCCTTAAAGTCGCGCTTCTCACCCCTGGGCCAATCTCCGATCAGTCCTGGAATAGCGGTGCTTATCAGGGCCTGATGCGCATCAAAGACAGCCTGGGAGCCGAGGTCAGCCACATTCAGACAAAAACTCCCGCAGAATTTGAGGAAAATTTCCGCCAGTATGGAGCGCAGGGCTACTCACTCGTCTTCGGCCATGGATTCGAATTCCAAGACGCCGCAACCCGCGTAGCACCCGAATTCCCGAAAACGATCTACGTCACCACTTCAGGCACCACCGCCGGGCCGAACCTTGCCGGCATGTCCTTCGGATTTGCCGATGCGTCCTACCTCGCGGGCATTCTCGCCGCTTCAGTCACGAAGACGAACCGACTCGGCGTGATCGGTGGGACGGAGCTGCCCCCGGTCGTCGAGAGTTTTCGTGCGTTCCAAAAGGGCGCGCGCGAAGTCAATCCGTCAGTCGAGATTGTCACGTCGTACGTCGGGAATTGGGACGACGTGAGCGCCGGAAAAGAACAAGCGCTCGCCCAGATCTCGCACGGTGTGGATGTGATATTCCAGAATGCTGATGCAGCGGGCCTCGGTGTGTTTCAAGCTGCGCGAGAGCGAAAGAGCGCCTTCGTCATCGGGTCGAACTCCAATCAGAACACCGTCGCGCCCGATGTCACGCTTGGCAGCGTCGTCATCGATCTGCCGCTCGCATTTCTCACCATCGCCAAGCAGATAAAGGCGGGAACGTTCAAACCCGGAGTCATCGAGTTGGGCGAATCGTCGCGCGTCGTGATGCTCGTGCTCAACCCCACGCTCGCGCAACGAATTCCGGCCGCGGCCCGAACTCGAATCGATTCGCTGCAGGCACGGATGCTCGCGGGGCAGCTCACGATCTCTCTCGACAGCCTTGTGAACCGTTGACATGCCCAGTCTCGCCGAACTCGCGGACTTTCTTGATACAACTCTAAACATTGCGGCGGTTCCCGATTATCCCGCCGCAGTGAACGGCGTACAGTTGGCCAACGTCGGCGCGATCAGTCGCGTCGCAACCGCGGTCGATTTCTCCAGCGAAACGGTGCGCGGTACAATCGACGCCGGTGCAAACCTTCTGATCGTCCATCACGGAATGTTTTGGGGCGGCGTGCAACCGCTCACTGGCCATCGACACAAACAGCTTCGTGAATTGATCACGCACGACGTCGCCGTATACTCGTCGCATCTGCCGCTCGACGTCCATCCGACGTTCGGAAACAATGCACTTCTCGCGCGGCGTCTCGATCTGGAACCGCGTGGCGGCTTCGCGAAGTATCAGTCGATCGACGTCGGGCTGAGCGGAACCGCGAGCATTCCGACGCGGGCATTGGCGGACAAGGCGCGCGAACTGGCGGAGGAGTTTGGCGGGCAGCTCGTCGCGACGCCGTTTGCCGACGACCGCCTCACTCGCGCGTGGGGGATTTGCACGGGCGCCGGCGCGGATTCCGCTACGCTCCGAGAAGCCGCGGCGAAAGGACTCGATACGCTGATCGTTGGCGAAGGTCCGCATCACACGGCCGTTGAGGCACGGGAGTTGGGCATCGTCGTTCTCTACGCCGGCCATTACGCCACCGAGACGCTCGGCGTCCGCGCCCTCGGCGATGCGGTGGCTGATCGATTCGGCGTGACCTCGACGTTCGTCGACGCGCCGACCGGTCTGTGACGCCGACCGGCGCGGCGAGCGGCGAGGTTCCCGCGCTGGCGCTATCAGAGATCTCAAAACATTTCGGCTCGGTCGCGGCACTGGAAAACGTTTCGTTTTTCGTGCGAGCCGGAACGGTCCACGCGCTCGTCGGCGAGAACGGAGCGGGAAAGACGACGCTGATGCGCATCGCGTTCGGGTTGATCGCGTCCGACTCCGGCACCGTGACGGTCGGACATTCCGGCGCTCAAATCAGGTCAGCCGCCGAGGCCATCGAAGCTGGAGTCGGCATGGTTCATCAGCATTTTACCAATGTGCCGGCGATGACCGTCGCCGAAAACGTCGCGTTGGGTGGACGACACCGACTGTCGATGGCAGACACGAGCCGGCGCATCGCCGACATCGGACGGCGAAGCGGGTTGGTTCTCGATCCCGAGGCGCGCGCAGCAGAACTCTCCGTGAGCGGGCAACAACGTCTCGAGATCGTCAAGGCGCTGGCGCGCAATGCAAGAACGTTGATACTGGACGAGCCAACCGCGGTTCTCGCCCCCGCCGAAGCGGAAGAACTGTTGCGATGGCTTCGACAGTTCGCCGATGACGGAAACGCCGTCGTCCTCATCACACACAAGCTGCACGAAGCGCTGGGAATCGCGGACGACGTCACGGTGCTGCGTCGCGGCCGAGTTGCGCTTCACGCCGCGGCCGGTGCGCTCACACCGGAGCGTCTCGTGCACGCGATGCTCGGTGCGGACCTCTCACCGGAGCCGAGCGCATCGATCGATCGTTCGCCCGGACCCGTTGTCGTGCTTGCCGCTGGCGTAGACGTGTTGAATGACCGCGGTCGCGTCGCTGTTCGTAATCTGAATCTCTCGATTCACGCCGGAGAGATTCTCGGAATTGCAGCGATCGAAGGGGCGGGGCAGCGAGAGTTACTGCGAGCGCTCGCGGGTCGGGCACGCGTCGCTGCAGGCGAATTGCGACTGCCGCAGTCGATTGGCTTCGTTCCAGAAGACCGCCATCGTGATGCGTTGGTTCTTGGCTTCACGCTCACGGAAAACGTCTCGCTCAAGGGCGCCGGAAGGCGCCGCGGGCGACTTACACCTGGACGGATTCGGGATCACACGTCCAAGCTCTTGCGTGAATTTGACGTCCGCGGAGGCAGTGCTGATTCCGCGGCCTCCAACCTTTCGGGGGGGAATCAACAGAAATTCGTACTGGCGCGAGAGCTCGATGGCGAACCCGAGCTTCTTGTAGTCGAGAACCCGACGCGCGGGCTCGACATTCGAGCGGCCGCGGCGGTTCGAGAACGGCTTCGGAGTGCTGCTGCGGCGGGAGCGGGTGTCGTGGTGTTCTCGAGCGACTTGGACGAAGTGCTGGCGCTGGCAGAGCGAGTCGTCGTCCTTCACGGTGGGTCAGCGACGGAGTGCGCGCGAAACCGAGAGGCCGTGGGCCAGGCGATGCTTGGGATGTAGACGCGTGTGCGGAGAGGCGGGAATGGGACGGGAATGGGAGCCGAATCCAACCACGCGAACAACTCGAAGCGCGCCAGCAATCGAACCGTGCGACCTCTCCGCGCCTCCCTGGAAAACAAGCGAGCTCTTCGGGCGTGAATCCCCGGGAAAATTTCCCGGTTCCCTGATTCTAGTGGAAAACAACTAGCCATTCCTGCGCTGTAACATATTGATCCACAGTCACTTATGGTTTCAGACCCATCGGCACGACCGTTGCTTTAGACATCGCTCGCGACCGGGGCCTTCAGTCGGCCGCGACCATCGAAAGTACACGTCTTTGATTCGCTACACGCAGCGTTCTTTAACCCATTGGTGACCTGTGAGACTCTTCCATTCTATCCCGCTCGTCGTTCTGTCCGCCGCCACGTTCGCGGCCTGTGACAACGGCGCCAAGCAGAAGCTCGCCACGCTGACGACGACCGATTCGCTCCGCGTCGACTCCCTCTCGAACGTTCGTAAGGAGCTGTTGGAAGAGGTGATGACGTCGACCCAGTTCGTCAACCAGATCAACACTGAGCTCGCGAAGGCGAAGGCGATCGCCGCCAAGCCGGCTCCGCAGCTCGAGTCGACGGCTGAGATGTCGCAGGTGAACGACCAGCGCAAAGCGGTCGTCGCCCGTATCGCGCACCTCGTCGCCCGTCTTGATTCGGTTCAGACCCGCCTCGCCAGCACGCGTGCTCGCGCCGCGGCGCTGTCCAAGAAGGACTCGGCGTTGGTCGAGCAGGTTGCCGCGTATGAAAAGAGTGTCGCGGATCTTCAGGCAGCAGCCGAGCGTCAGCGCGCCCAGTTCCAGACCGTGATCGATAGCCAGACGGTTCGCATCGCCTCGTTGGGCAAGTCGGTTGACACGCTTACCAACACGCTCGCCGTGGTTCGCACCGCGTCGGCCGATACGATTGGTCATCTGACCACCGAGAAGAACACGGCATACTACGTCATCGGCACCAAGGACGAGTTGATCAAGAAGGGCATTCTTGCGGCCGAAGGCCAGAAGCGCTTCCTGCTCGTTGGCTCGCGCAACGTGTCGCCGGCCCGTGAGCTGGATCCCGCGAACTTCACGAAGATCGACCGCCTGGCGAACCGCACCATCACGCTGCCTGACGGCGAGTACAAGATCTTCTCGCGACAGAACCCGGCGTACGTCACGCCGACGACCGTGAAGGATGGCAAGATTGTCGGCGGTCTCACGATCGATCAGCCAGAGCGTTTCTGGGAGACGTCGCGGTTCCTGATCATCGTTCGCTCGTAATGCACTAAAAAGGGGCACCGCGCTCGAATAGGGCGCACCGCCCAAGTGGCCTCGAGGTGCTTCACGGCGCTTCGAGGCCGCTCTTTTTTCGCCAGAGCTTTCATGTAGTGCGATCGGACGACCAGATTACGCGCATGGAGTCGACACGTCTTGACGTCCTGGTCGTGGACGACGAACCCGCGCTCCGCGAAGTGCTCTCGCTTCGCATCGAGGGTTGGGGCCACGAGGTTCGCGCGGTTGGCGATGCCGTCGAGTGCGAGCGCGAGCTCGACCGCCGTCGCCCCGACATCATTCTCTGCGACGTCGTACTCCCAGGCGCATCGGGCCTAGAGCTGCTCAAGCGGGTCAAGCGACAGGATGAGCGGCTTCCGATGGTGATGATGACCGCGCACGGTAACATCGACGCGGCGGTCGAGGCGATGAAGTCGGGCGCCACCGATTTTCTCACGAAGCCGCTCGACTACGCCATGCTGTACGCGTTGCTCGAGGCAACCGCGAGCGAGGTCCGCCAGCGACGCGGCAGCCAATCCCTGAGCGATCGGCTCGAGCGACAGACGCCGGCCAGCGGAATGGTTGGGCAGAGTCGCTCGATGCGCGAGATCCAACGAACGATCGAAGTCCTGGCGTCCAGCGACGCGTCGGCGATCATCACGGGAAAAAGCGGTACCGGAAAGGAAGTCGTCGCGCGAGCCGTTCATTCGCTCAGCGCGCGGAGGGACAAGCCGTTCATCGCGATCAACGCGGCCGCCATTCCAGAGGGCTTGATCGAAAGCGAGATTTTCGGTCACGAGCCGGGCGCGTTCACTGGCGCGACGCGCGCGCGGCCAGGCGTCTTCGAGCTGGCGAACGGCGGCACGCTCTTCCTCGATGAGATCGCCGAGATGCCGATCTCTCTTCAACCCAAGTTGCTTCGCATTCTCGAAGACGGCCGTGCGCGACGACTGGGTGGAGGAAAAGAGGTGCAGTTCGACGTACGGGTCATCGCGGCGACGAATCGCTCGCCAGCTCAAGCAATCCGAGACGGCTTGCTCCGCGAGGATCTGTTCTATCGGTTGAACGTATTCGAGTTGTCGCTTCCCGCGCTCAACGAGCGCGCCGAGGACATCGGCCTATTGGCGCAGCACTTCGTCGGAGAGTTTGCGCGCAAGCATCAGATGAACGTCGAAGGCGTTGGCGAGGCGGCGCGCGCGTTGCTCGACTCGCATCCGTGGCCAGGAAACGTGCGAGAGCTGCGCAACGTCATCGAGCGAGCCGTCATCGTCGCGCGAAGCGGCTGGATCGAACCGCGGCACTTGCCGCCGTATCTCCAGGCATCCGCGCCCGGCGCCAAATCGACGCTCACGCTTCCAGCCGGGACGACGCTCGCTGAGGCTGAGCGTTTGCTCATTCTGCAAACGCTGGAGCGCGTCGGAAACAACAAGGCTGAAGCCGCGCGGCAGCTTGGCCTCGATGTCAAGACGATCCGCAACAAGCTTCGCAGCTACGGGCGCGACGAATGACCGTCTCGAACCGGCTGCGCGGCGCATTCGGATTGTACATCGCGTTGCTGGCCGCGCTGCTCGTCTATCACGTCAGAACGATCCAGCATGTCGTCGGCAGCGGCCATGAGCTGAGTGCCATCTCGTCGCGCCTTCGCAGCGCGTCCACCGTGCAGCTCGCGCGGATCGGACAGATGAGCAACGACGCAGAGAAGTACCTCGTGACGCGTGACGCCGGATATCTCGACAAGTTTCTCGAGACGGCGCACGCCTACGGGCTCGAGCTCGAGCGCCTGCACACGCTTCCGTTGAGCGCGGCCGAACGCACGTGGCTCGCGCCGCTCGACAGCAATTGGCACGACGTGGCGGCGGAGGCGCAGCAGTTGGCCGACCATCGCAGCGCACCGCCCGAGACCGCAAGCGCGTCGGTCGTGCGCTTACAGGCATCGCTCGAAAAGGTGCAGCTCGAGACGCAACAGCTTGCCGCTGCCGCGCAGGACGCGATGTCCCACGAGTTGAATGAGTCCGAGCTGTCCGCACAACGCGCCGAGCAGTTGTCGTGGATCGCGGCGGTGGGTGCGCTGCTCTTGAGTATTCTCTTATCGGCGATGCTCGCGCGATCGATCGTCCTCCCGCTCGAGCGGCTCACGGAAGGCACGCGCGAAGTCTCGGCGGGACGCTTTGACTACCGTCTCGAGATGTTTGGGACTGATGAATTCGCGCAAGTCTCGAACGACTTCAACTCGATGACGGAGCGGCTCGACGAGCTCGATCGTATGAAGCGCGACTTCGTGTCGAAGGTTTCGCATGACCTCAAGACGCCGCTCTCATCGATGCAGGAGACGATCAGTGCGCTTCTCGATGAGCTGCCTGGTCCGCTCACGCCGAAGCAGCGCCAACTGCTCGAGCTCAATCGCGATGGCGGACGGCGGCTGTCGGCGATGCTGAGCAAACTGCTCGACCTGTCCCGGATCGAGGCGGGCTTGGAGCCGGATTTCCAGATGGTGGACGTCGTCCAGCTCGTTCGTCATTCGGTAGAGCGGATGAATGCGGCGCGCCGGGAGCGAGGTCTGCACACGTCGATCACGGAACCCGCACGCCGCGTGCTGGTACGAGGCGATTCCGCAGGGCTCGCTCAGGTGTTCGACAACTTGCTCGAGAACGCAATAAAATTCTCACCTAACGGCGCGGAGGTGAGCGTAACAATCACCGACCTGCCGATGGGGTCGGAGCGCGTGCCTCCCGATCGCTGGGCGGCACTTCCGCATCGAGGGTTGGGTGGCGACGCCGTTTGGCTCGCCGTTCGCGACACGGGCCCCGGAGTGCCCGACGAAGAGAAGGAGCGCATCTTCGCGCGGTTCTACCAAGCGGAGGCTGGTCGCGCAATTCCGGCGCGAGGCGTGGGACTTGGATTAACGATCTGCCACGAGGTTGTGATGGCGCACGGCGGGACGATTTGGGTGAGCGACAATGAGCCACGCGGCAGTGTGTTCAACGTTCTCCTGCCGGGAGCCGTGAGTATGCCGGACGACACGCAGATCGCCGCGGTTGCCGCGGCCACGGGTGCGCAGGGGTGAAACAGCATTCACGAATTCGCAACGTAGTCGTTGCAACGCTCGGCTTCGCAGCCGCGGCGTGCGCGACAACGACGCAGTTCGACCGATATTTGAATGAAGGCCGTTGGACGGATGCCGCGCGCGTCTTCTCGGCTGACTCGTCGCTGCTGAACAGCGACGACGCGATGTATGCGGCCGGCGTGCTATACGGCTCGCCTGAACGACCGACGTTCGATCCCGCCATCGCGAGCGATGTGTTGCGCCGATTGATTTCGCGGTTTCCCGACAGCAAACATCGCGCTGACGCCGCCGCTCGTCTGGCGCTGCTCGATCAAATCATTCGTGCGCGACGGGATGCCGAGGATCGACAGCGCGCGTTGGCGGCGGAGATCGAAGCGTTGACCGCGGATACGAAGTTCCTGCGAGCGCGCCTCGATTCGGTCAGCCTGCAAGGCGATCAGCTGCGACGAAACACGACGCGACTCGAGGCCGAGTTGCGCGATCGCGACGAACAACTGCGAACGCTGCGCCGCGAACTGCAACGACTCAAGGAAATCGATCTCAAGCCGCGCCCGCCGGCGGTGATCAAGCCCTGAGTGCGCCACGCCGCAGACGCGTCAGGCGCCGAATTGCAGCGATGCCGGCCGCGGGCCCGAACGCGAGCATGACAAACGCCCAGCGCCAGCCGACGAGATGCTCGACTGGTGGCACCAGTTGGATCGACACCATCGTGAGTAGGAAACCAATCGACGTTTGAACGGTGAGCGCCGTGCCGACCGCGTGCGGCGGCACCGATTCGGTGACGAGCACGCTGAACTGCGCGCTGTCGGCAATGACGAAGAATCCCCACGCGAGCGCGATCGGAACGAGCAGCCACAAGCTTCGTCCGAAGGTGAATCCGATCAGGAGCGCACAGACTCCGCTCGCGGCCATCGCCCAAGTGACGAGCCATTCGCGTCCTCGCCGATCGGCCACGCGCCCGCCCCACACGCAACCAATCCCACCGATCGCAATCGCCGCGAAGGTGATTGCAGACGACAATGAATCCTGCGCTGGTCCCGAAGGCATCCCAGCGGCCGTCGCACTCGCCGCGACGAACACAGGCAGCCACGTCCATGCGCTGTAGAGCTCAAACATGTGTCCGAGATAGCCACCGGTCGCGAGTCGCCACTCTCGCTCTTTGAACACCGTCGCGACCAACGACCACGAGAATGGCCGCGGCGGAAATGGATACGGCCCGTCGACATACCAGAGCGTGACGAGGACGGACGCGAGAATGGCAGCAATGCTTGCCGACAGCACGACTGGATTTTCGCCGGCGCCGGGAATCGCGTGGACGAGATACGGACCGGCTTTGCCAACTGTGAGCGCGCCAACGACGGTTCCGACGGCGAGCCCGCGCTGACTCCGAAACCATGTCGAGATCATTTTCATTGCCGGCGGATAGACGCCGGCGAGAGCGAACCCCGTGAAAAACCTGCACACCAACGCGGCCTGGTAGCTTGGTGCCGCAACGAGAAGCGCGTTGGCCACTGCGCCAACAAGCGCGGATGCGGCAAACAAGCGGCGCGCCGGGAGAATATCGGCCAGATTGAACAGCGCTGATGTTGCGGTACCGATCACGAACCCCAGTTGAACGATTGCCGTGAGCCATCCAACCTCGGAGACCGAGAGCGTCCACCGCGCACCGAGCTGGGACGCGACCGCGCTCGCGGCGAACCACAGCGACATGCCGAACAGCTCAGCGAGCGACAGCAAGCCGAGGATTCGCCAGCGCCGCGGGTCGTTGTCGGGCGCGATCGAACTTGGCGCGGAAGTCGGCGTCTCCAAGGAAATGCTCATGGTTCGGAATGGTAACCTTTGTCATCCCGAGGAGAGAAGCGACGAGGGATCCGGCCTCGTGGTGGACCGAAGCTACTTGGGCGAGGCAGTGCTCGAACCTCAATGGCCTAGATCCCTCGCTGCGCTTGGGATGACCCAATGAGACGCGAGCCCCCCTGCCCGCAATGAACTTTGCCGTGCGCGGAGACCGCGCCGCGGGCTGGATCGTGGCGGCGACATTGATCGTCGTATTGCTCGGCACGGCGGGAATGCTCGCGGCCACCGGCGCGAGTGTTGGTCGCGCGATGACCGCGCTCTTCACGGGGGCGTTCGGATCCTGGTACGCGTTCGGATCGGGAACGCTGGTGCGCGCGACGCCGCTCGTGCTCACCGGACTCGCCGTGGCGATTGCTTTTCGGGCCGGTGTGTTCAACATCGGAGCCGAAGGCCAATTCCTGCTCGGTGCGACCGCAGGTACCACTGTGGCGCTCGCGCTTTCCGGATTGCCGGCGTTCGTGACGATTCCAGCGATCCTCCTCGGCGCGGCGATCGCGGGTGCCGCGTGGGCTTGGATTGCCGCCGTACTTCGCCTCCGTTTTCACGTGCTCGAGGTGATCAGCACGATTCTGCTCAATTTCGTCGCAGCGAATCTCGTCTCGTATCTGGTGCGCGGTCCCCTGCAGGAACCAACACACATCTACCCGCAGACATCGGCGATTCCACTTGTCGCTCAGCTACCGCGCTTCGGAGCAGCGACGCGTCTTCATCTTGGGTTCGCGATCGCGGCACTCGCCTGTGTTGTCAGCTGGTGGGTGATTCGCTACACGGCGGGCGGATTCCGACTACGCGTGGTGGGAGCCAATCCGCACGCTGCACGCTCGGCCGGACAAATCAACGTCGAGCAGGTGACAATGCGCGCGTTCTTGACGAGCGGCGCGCTCGCGGGACTCGCGGGAGCGATCGAGGTGTGCGGCGTGACCTACGCGCTGTATGAAAACATCTCTCCCGGGTATGGGTTCACGGCGATTGCCGTCGCACTGCTCGCCCGTCTCAATGCGGCCGCTGTGATCCTCACGGGTATCGCCTTCGGCGCGCTCGAGGCCGGAGGAACGGCAATGCAGCGCGACGCTGGAGTACCGTCCGTGGTAGTGTCTGTAGTAGAAGCGGGAGTCATCCTCGCGCTGGTCGTGTTTCAGAGAACTCGCATCGTCAGCTCGAACACGGCGGACAAATGAGCTCGCCCGTGTCGGCGTTTCTCGAAGCGACCGTCCGGACCGCGACACCGCTGGCTCTCGCTGCACTCGGGGAAATGGTTGTCGAGCGCGCAGGGATCATCAACATCAGCCTCGAGGGAGTGATTCTTTCGGGCGCCCTCGGCGCGCTCGTTGGCGCGACGACGTTCGGCGTCGGTGGCGGGTTTGTCACCGGCGTTGCCGCCGGTGTGGCGATGGCCGTCGTGTTCGCGGCGTTCGTGATTCGCTTGCGCGCCGACCAGATCATCACGGGAACCGCGATCATGTTGCTCGCCGTTGGGCTCACGGGGACGCTGTATCGAGCG
>Ga0070689_100002442_pt1 | contig 12146 bp, 11 predicted proteins | sample KBSS23HmetaG_FD_64669 | JGI IMG/M metagenome (GOLD analysis project Ga0070689, IMG submission 64669) | Switchgrass rhizosphere microbial communities from Kellogg Biological Station, Michigan, USA - KBS S2-3H metaG | ecosystem: Host-associated > Plants > Roots > Rhizosphere ... | reverse complement strand
GCAGGCCGTCGAAGCGCGCCAGTGCGTTGGCGCCGAGGCACAGTCCGAGCAGCAGCAGTTCGCCGGTGCGAACGCTCGTGCGCCACGCGACGAGACGGTCGATCGCGAGCAATAGGAACAGCCCCTGCACCGGCGGCTCGAGCCCGCACAGGTTCCACGCGATCGCGCGGTAGCTGAACAGGAAGAACAGCGTCGCGGCCCAGGCGATCGCGGGGGCGACGCGCAGGCGCCGCAGCAGCCGCCGGAGCAGCATCGCCTGCGCCACGTGCAGCACCGCCGCCACCACGAGCGACAGCCGCATCGCGAGCGTGCGGTCGGCGACGGCCTCGAGCAGCACGCAGACGGCCATCCACATCGGGTGGAACCCGTTCGTCGGCGCGGTGCCGTCGAACGTGGCGCCGTCGCCGCGCACGATGTGGTCGGCGACGCCGAGGTAGTAGAAGAAGTCCTCGTAGAGGATGTGCCCGAGCAGCAGCTCGAACGGCGCCCACGCCAGGGCGAGCGCAGCCGCCAGCGCCACCGCGTAGGCGGCCCACGCCCATGCGCCGGTGCGATCGATGCGTTCGGCCGTTGCCGTGCTGGCCGGCGGCGGGGGCGTGTGCACGCGCCGAGTCTTACGGCGCGCAGGCGGGCCGTCCAGCGTCCGCCGGTCATCGCTGCGCACGCGGCCGTGCCGACGGTAGGCTGGCGCGCATGCCGCGCCTCCTGGCCCTCGAGCCGCGCCTGCACGTGCACGACCTGCTGCGCGCGATCGCGTTCTACCGCGACGCACTCGGTTTCCGCGTGACGACGGTGTTCCCCGAGCACGAACCGGTGTTCGCGATGCTCGCGCGCGACGGCACCTTCCTGCAGCTCGGCGGGCCGGCGGGCCGGCGCCAGGCCACCGACGCGTCGACCTGCACGCTCTACTTCGACGTCGAAGACGTGCGCGCGCTGCACCGCGACCTCGCCGCGCGCGGACCGATCGAGTGGGGCCCCGACGTGTTCTTCTACGGCCGCCGCGAGTTCGCCGTGCGCGACCCCGACGGCAACGTGGTGGTGTTCTCCGAGCAGACCACCGATCCACCCACCTGCCGCGAGGAGTGAGCGTCGTGGTGCACCACGCGTTGGCCAGCTCGACCCATCGGCCGTGGCCGCTGCCGCAGCGGCCGTGGGCGCTGACGATGGACTGGGAGGACCTGGCGTTCCTGCACTGGCCGGTCGCAGCGTCGGCGCTGCAGCAGCTGCTGCCGCCGGGGCTCGAGGTCGAGCAGTACGACGGCTCGGCCTGGCTCGGCGTGGTGCCGTTCCGCATGGCGCGCACGCGGCTGCGCTGGCTGCCACCGCTGCCCACGACGCACGCGTTCCCGGAGCTCAACGTGCGCACGTACGTGCGCAGCGGCGACCGCGCCGGCGTGTGGTTCTTCAGCCTCGACGCCTGCAGCCCGCTCGCGGTCGCCGGCGCGCGCGCGCTGTTCCGGCTGCCGTACTTCGCCGCGACGATGCAGTGCGAACGGCTCGACGGCTCGGTCGTCTACGCGAGCGGCCGCCGCGACCGGCGCGCGCCCGCGGCCACGTTCGTGGCGCGCTGGCGCAGCACCGGCAGCGCGTTCCGGGCGCCGGCGGGGTCGCTGCCGCACTTCCTGACCGAACGCTACTGCCTGTTCACGGCCAGCGGCAACGGCCGGCCGCGCTGCGTCGAGATCGCGCACGCGCCGTGGCAGCTGTCGCCGGCCGCCGTCGAGATCGCGACCTGCGACATGACGCGGCTGCTCGGCTTCGACCTGCCGGCGCTGCCGCCGTACGTGCTGATGGCAGCGCCGCAGAGCGTCGTGGCGTGGACGCCGGCGTGAGCCGGCGGCCCGGCAAGCAACAGCGCGGGACTTGCCCATACGGCGCGTCCGAGCGAAGCGAGGACCGCCCCGGCCCGGATGGGTTGCGGGCAAGGCCCGCGTGGACGCCGGCGTGAGCTGCGGGGCTCCCGTTCAGGCCGCGAAGAACTGGCGCCGGATCGCCGCGACCAGCTGCGGGCTCGCACCGAGCTGCTCGGCGGCCTGCAGGTAGCGCTCGCCATCGCCGCGGCGGCCCAGCAGCGCGCACGCCTGCGCGAGGTGCATCTGCGGCGACGGATCGGTCGGCGCCAGCCGGCCCGCCTGCTGCAGGTGGTCGTGGCCGGCTTCGACGTCGCCGCGCGCGACCAGCAGGATGCCGAGCCGGTTGTGCGCCTCGGCCAGTTCGCCGTCGAGCGCCAGCGCGTGGCGCAGCGCGGCCTCGGCGCGGCGCTCCTGCCGCAGTTTGTGCCGCACGATGCCCAGGAACAGCCACGACTCGGCCGCGTGGCGCGAGTGGCGCACGATCGTGCGCGCCTGGCGCAGCGCCCAGCGCGCCTCGCCGCGCGCGAGCAGCGCGTCGACGCGGCGCATCGCGCCGAACAACCCCGGCACGGTCGTCAGCCGCAGCAGCCGCTCGATGTCGCGGCGCGAGTCGGCGGCGCCGGCGCGCCGGCCGGCTTCGTGCAGCGCGTTCGCGGCCTCGGCGCGATCGTCGAGCAGCAGGCAGGCGCGGCCGAGATCGAGCCAGAGGCCGGCGTCGGTGGCGTGCGACCGCAGGCAGCGTTCGATGACGGTGCGCGCGTCGGCAAAGCGGTCGCGCTCGATCAGGAACGAGCCGACCAGCCGCGCGACCGCGGCCGGCAGTTCCGGCATCGGCACCAGCAGCTCGATCAGTTCGTCGCGCAGCGCGCCGTTGCCGAGCCGGTCGGCGATCGCCGCCAGCTGGCCCAGGCCCGCGGGACCGAGCGCGCCGCGGCCGTGCGCTTCGCGCAGCACCACGCTGGCGTCCTCGAGGCGACCCTGCCGGAACCACAACCCGGCGCAGGTCTCGACGTCCTCGGGGCGCGGTTCGATCGCCAGCGCGCGCGTCCAGGTCGCCGCGGCACCGAGGTCGTCGCCGGCCGCCTGCAGCAGGCCCGCCGCGCGCCGCATGACGACGAGGTCGGCGGTGCGCTCGCCGAGGACGCGCAGCAGCGCCGCCACCTGTTCGCGCCGCTTGCCGGCGCGCAGCAGGAACGCGGCGGTCTCGATCACGACCTCGCGCTCGGCGGGCCAGTCGTTGCCCAGCGCGCACTCGCGCGCCGCGCGCAGCAGGTCCGCGGCCGGATCGCCGGTGACGTTGGCCTCGAGCGCGAGCAGTTCGTCCTTGGCGATCAGCAGCCACGCCAGCTCGGTGCCGGCCGGGTGCGGCGGCAGCTGCGGGCGGCCGCTCCAGCCGAGCACGCCGGTGATCTCGAACCAGAGCCGCTGCAGCACCTCGAACGGCCGATCCGGCTGGAACGGCATCGCGACGTCGAGCAGCGGGCGCAGCGTGCTGCCGTCGTGCACGCGCAGCCGCAGCGTGTCGGCCGTCAGCGCGCCGTCGACGAGCACGCGCACCTCGCCGCGCTGGTGCAGCGCCGCCAGCGTCGCGATCGGCAGCGGCTCGCGCACCGGCAGGAACATGCGCTGCCCGTTCGCACTCGTGAGGTACGGCAGGAAGCGCATGCCGCGGTCGACGCCGCCGTTGAGCACCTGCACGAGCTGACGCGGCAGCTGGCGGCCGAGCACTTCGTACGGCGCCGCGCCGACGACGGGCGGCAGCCCGTCGGCGACGGCGAATCCGAAAACCACGGCGAGCGTCAGGGCGTTCTCCTCCGATCGAACGCGATCTGCAGCCACGGATTGGCGGCTGCGCGCAGGCGTGCCGGCAGCCCCGCGTCGGCCGGCAGATCGCGGTCGAGCAGGAAGTCCGCGCGCCCGTTGAGCCGGACCGCGGTCGCCGGATCGCCTGCCAGCTCTGCCGCCAGCACCAGGGCGCCGATCACGGTGCGGTCGGCACCGGAACGATCCTCCGGCGACGCCGCCATCGTGTATCGGCCGACGTCCTCGCTGCTGACGAACGTTTTCGGCCCCTGGCCCTCGAGCCACGCCGCGCCGGCCATGGCATCGGCGATACGCGCGATCAGCGGCAGCAGGCGCGCGTCGTCGGTCGCCTGGTGCAGCGCGGCGAGCCCGCGCACCAGCTGCGCCATCTGGGCGGGCGCGTCGAACGCCGTGTCGCCGCCGAGCACCTGCGGGTGCGCCGGCTGCGGCAGCGCCGCCGCCGAATCCGCCGGCGCGAGCGCTGGCGCGATCTTCTGCAGCGCGTGGTCGACGAGCTGCGCCAGCAGCGCCGCGTCGCCGTTCGCGCGCGCGCTCAGCGTGCCCGCGAGCAGGCAGCTGCCCTCGCCGCGCGAGGTCATGAACGGCACGGCGGCCAGCATCGCGACCACCGAGCGGCCGACGCGCGCGAGTTCGTCGCGCGCCCACGGGTCGCCGGTCAGCCAGAAGTACTCGAACAGCAGGTGCGCCGAGCAGTGTTCGTAGTCGAGCGGCCACCAGCCGTGCGGCGACTCGATCGCGCGCTGCGGCAGGCCCTGGCGCAGCGGCGCGGTGTCGGCCGGCAGCCGCACGGCGCGGCCGCCGCTCGGCCGCAGGCCGTGTTGCAGCACCATGCCTTCGGCGACGTCGAGCAGCGCGGGGCTGCGCCAGCGCAGCACGTTGTGCAGCAGCGAGTCGCCCTGGCGCAGCAGGCCCGACCGGCGCGTGTCCTCCGGATCGCCGAAGCCCGACCACGGCGTGAACGTGGTGCCGAGGCGCCAGTACTCGAGCTGGCGGCCGGCGTCGCCGGGATCGCCGTCGGCGCACGGCGCCGGCCCGCCGCATGCGCCGTAGGCGCGGCTGCTGCGCACGTGGTCGAGGGCGGCGAACGCAACGGTGCGCAGCGGCGCCCATGCCGCCGCGTCGCGCTGGCCAGCGTCGACGTCCGGCGCGTCGGCGAACAGGTGCAACCGGAACACCTTCGCGGTGCCATCGCCGAGGTAGAGGTCCTGCTCGGGCACCAGCAGCCATTGCACGCAGCCGCCGCCGGGTCGCTGGCGCGGCGGCGGCAGCCAGTTCTCGCCCGCGAACATCGGCACGAAGCGCAGCGCGTCGTCGTTCGTGCACATGCGGAAGCCGCCGATGCGCACGGGCCCGAGCGGGCCGGCCGACGGCTCCTGGTCGTCGAGCACGAGCGTCAGCTCGGCGCGGCGCTCGCCGTCGAAGGTCAGCAGATAGGCGCGCAGGTCGAGCAGCGGGCGCCCCGCGAAATCGCCACCGACCGCGCGGTGCGCCGACCGGAAGCGCACGATGCGCGCGCGGCCGCAGTCGAGCACCACGCCGTCCGGACCAGCCGTCGGATCGGGCACCAGGTCGGCGCGGTAGACGCGCCCCCACGGGTCGAGCAGTTCGGTCCACAGCGGCAGCGGCGACGGCACCAGCGCGTGGTGCGCAACGGCCGGCAACAGCGCAGCCGCGCCGCCTTCGCCGACGCGCGGCGTGGCGACGACGCGCACGGTCGCGCGCGGCCCCACCGGCACTGCGAGCGCTGCCTGCAGCAGCGCGATCGAACCATCGGGCCAGCGCAGCAGCGGCACCGCGGGCGCGGTGTCGACCGCGACCATCTGGCCATCGCGTTCGGCCGTCACGTCGACGGCCAGCAGCGTTCCGGGCGCGCCACCGCGCAGCGCGCCGCGCGGCAGCGGCAACGACGCGAGTACGGTGCCGGTGCGCGCGACGGTGGCCGGATTGACGAGGTCGACGGCCAAGCTCGGCTGCTGCGGCAGCAACGCGAGCAGCGACGCGAGCGCGCCGAAGACCAGATCGGCCATGCGCGCATTGGTGCCGGCCGACCGCCGCCGCGCAAGCATCGCGCGGCGCACGGCGCGCCCGCTTCACTTCGGCGGCGTGGGCGGACCCGACTGCGTCGCCTTCGCCTCGCTGCGCCGCCACGAACGCAGTCGCTCGAGCCCGGGCGGCTGGGTCTCCGCCACCGCGGGCGACTTGTCGCCCGGCGTGCGCGCGACCTCGACGCGCAGGCGGTCGGGCGAGTCGCTCCACTTGTAGGCACGCCGCCACACCAGGTCGCTGGCCGTGCGCGCGAGCGCTTCGGCCTTGCTGCCGTCGCGCGCGGTCATGCGCACGATCATCGTCTGCTCACCGTCGACGCTGCGCGTCAGCACTTCGACCGCGCCGACGAGATGGTCCGCGCACGCTTCCTGGAGTTCCTCGGCGACCGGCGAATGCGACCGCTCGTGCTGCACCTTGAGCAGATGCTGCATCATGAGGCTGAGCATCAGGCACCCGGCGGCTCCGATGGCGCCGACGATGTAGACGTTCTTCGACACGTCCTTCTCATCGACATCGGCGTCCCGCGGGCTGACGGCGACCTCGGCAGAACGCGCCAAAACCGCGTTCTGCGGCCGGCTTGCGCCACCCCGGCGAAGCCCGTTTTTTTGCCGTCCCAGGCATTGCCTTGGGGTCCGGCCATGGTATGCATCCGGCGCGGGTGCCCCCGCACCTCCTCGTCCAACAGCAACAACCATGGGTAAGTCCGTTCACTGCCGGGAGTGCGGCAAGGTCTACCGCGAACTCGACGAGCTCGAGGACCTGCGCGACAACGACAGTGTCTGCCTGGTCTGCAACAACACCGTCGAGGTGGCCGACTGGGACCGGATCCTGGCTTCCTTCGAGGAGGACGACGGCGACGTCGAGGACGTCGACGACGACGATTGGGATGACGAGAAGGAGACCGAGGACGAGGACGACGTCGAGGTCGAAGAGGACATCGAGGAGGACCTCGACGTCGACGCGGACGAAGAGGAGGAGGGGGACGAGGACGAAGACGAGGACGACGAGGAAGAAGAAGAGGACGAAGACGAGGACGAGGACCGCGGCTGAGCCGACGGCTGGCGCCGCCCGACGGCGCCTCCCAGCGCGATCCGCGAGCGCAGCCAGCTCATTACGGGCGGCCAACTTGGCATGCGCCCTCCGCGACTGCCTGCCATCCTGGCATCGAACAGCCTCCGCTCCCTTCAGCTGCGGAAGCGCAACCAGCGGCCGAGCCTGTGTTTGAGACCTCCGGCGGCACCGGCATGAGCGTTGCTCAGGCGCGCGCCCTCGTAACGGCCCAGCCGAACGGCGCATGCAGCAGAGTTTCCGAGTGCTCCTGGTGGAAGACGACGACTCGCTCCGGGTCTGCCTGGGCGAGTTCCTCGCGGACCACGGCTGGAGCGTCGCGCTGTGCGCGTCCGGCAACGAGGCGATCAAGCTCGCGAGTGCGCAGCGGTTCGACTTCTCGATCCTCGACTTCCACCTCGCCGATGGCCAGACCGGCCTCGACGTGTTCCGCCGCCTCAGCTCGATGCGCCCGCTGCCCGCGATCCTGATGTCGGGGGCCGCCAACCGCGAGGAGACTGCGCTGGCCATGCAGGCCGGTGTGTTCACCTTCCTGCGCAAGCCGCTCGAACTCGAACGCCTGCGCCACTCGGTGCAGCTGCTGATCCATCACCACTTCGGTGGCCCGCTCGGCTGGCCACAGGGCATGCGCTGATCGCACTGCCCGCCGCGTGTCGCGCGACACCGGTCCGCTCTCCCACTCTCCCCACTCCCCAGAACCTCCCAAGACCCTCCCAAGAGAAGGAAGTCCGATGGCCAAGACCAAGTCTGCAACCGTCACCCCCCTGGGCGACCGCGTGCTCGTCAAGCGCGTGGAAGCCGACGAGAAGACCAAGGGCGGCATCATCCTGCCCGACACCGCCAAGGAGAAGCCGCGCGAAGGCGTCGTCATCGCCGTCGGCAACGGCAAGGTGCTCGAGAACGGCACGCGCCAGGCGATGACGGTCAAGCCCAAGGACCGCGTGATCTTCTCTTCGTACGCCGGCTCCGAGATCAAACTCGACGGCGAAGACCTGATGATCCTCGGCGAAGACGAGATCCTCGCCGTGATCGAGTGAACCCAGTCGCCAACGCAACCAGGAGCTGAAACATGGCCGTCAAGAGAATCGCCTACGACCAGGAAGCCCGCGAGCGCATGCGCGACGGGGTCCGCAAGCTCGCGCGCGCCGTCAAGGTGACGCTGGGCCCGCGCGGTCGCAATGTCATCATCGAGAAGTCGTTCGGCAGCCCGTTGGTCACCAAGGACGGTGTCACGGTCGCCAAGGAGATCGAGCTCGAGGGCAAGTACGAGAACCTCGGTGCCCAGCTCGTCAAAGAAGTCGCGTCGAAGACGTCGGACGTCGCCGGTGACGGCACCACGACCGCCACGGTGCTCGCCGAGGCGATCTTCGAGGAAGGCATCAAGAACGTGACCGCCGGCGCCAATCCCGTCAGCATCAAGCGCGGCATCGAGAAGGCGGTCGCGAAGGTCGTCGAGGCGATCAAGAAGTCGAAGATCGACGTCAAGGGCAAGAAGGAGATCGCGCAGGTCGGCTCGATCGCGGCCAACAACGACGAGGAAGTCGGCAAGATCCTCGCGGACGCGATGGAGCGCGTCGGCAAGGACGGCGTGATCACCGTCGAAGAGGGCAAGAGCCTGCTGACCGAGGTCAAGTGGGTCGAAGGCATGCAGTTCGACAAGGGCTACCTGTCGCCGCACTTCGTCACCGACCAGGACAAGATGGAGTGCGTGCTCGAGAACCCGTGGATCCTCGTGCACGAGAAGAAGATCACGGCGATCAAGGACATGCTGCCGCTGCTCGAGAAGATCGCGCAGAGCGGCCGTCCGCTGCTGCTGATCGCCGAGGAGATCGAGGGCGAGGCGCTGGCGACGCTGGTCGTCAACAAGCTGCGCGGCGTGTTCAAGTGCTGCGCGGTCAAGGCGCCGGGCTTCGGCGACCGCCGCAAGGCGATGCTCGAGGACATCGCGATCATGACCGGCGGCAAGGCGATCTTCGAAGACCTCGGCATCAACCTCGAGTCGGTGACCACCGGCGAGCTCGGCTCCGCCAAGAAGATCGTCATCGGCAAGGACGACACGACGATCATCGAGGGCAGCGGCAAGACCAAGGACGTCCAGGGCCGCATGGACCAGATCAAGGCCGAGATCGCCAAGACGACCTCGGACTACGACAAGGAGAAGCTGCAGGAGCGGCTCGCGAAGCTGGCCGGCGGCGTCGCGCAGATCATGGTCGGCGCGGCCACCGAGGCCGAGATGAAGGAGAAGAAGGCCCGCGTCGAGGACGCGCTGCACGCGACGCGCGCCGCGGTCGCCGAGGGCATCGTCGCCGGCGGCGGCGTGGCACTCGTGCGCGCCGCGGCCGTGCTCGATTCGCTGAAGCTCGACAGCGACGAACGCATCGGCGCCGACATCGTGCGCCGCGCGCTCGAGTCGCCGATGCGCCAGATCGCCGTCAACGCCGGCGTCGACGGTTCGATCGTCGTGCAGACCGTGCGCACCAGCAAGGACCCGAACTTCGGCTACAACGCCGCGACCGACACCTACGAGGACTTGGTCAAGGCCGGCGTACTCGACCCCGCGAAGGTCGTGTGCTCGGCGCTGCAGAACGCCGCCTCGGTGGCGACGCTGCTGCTGACGACCGAGGCGCTGATCTCGACGGTGCCCGAGAAGAAGAAGGCCGGCGGCGGTGGTGGTCACGACCACGACCACGGCGGCATGGGTGGCATGGGCGGCATGGGCGACATGGACTTCTGAGTCCGTCCCCCAGCGCCCCGCGCTGCTGCAGACGAGGAGTCCGCTCACGCGAGCGGGCTCCTCGTTCGCGTTTCGGGGGGTGCCTGGCGTGCGCCGCGCCGTTCCGTCGTCTTTCCCTGTGCAAGGGGAGAGCTCACGCCATGTCCTCGCCAGCAACGCCACCGGTGCGCGCGCAGGGCGCCGCACCGGCCCGCCACCGCCCTGCACCGGCCGCGCCGCCAGCGGCCGGCACAGCGCACGCACCGACGGCCGCCCGCGGCGAACTCGTCGCGGCGCACGTGGATGCGATCCGCATCGCGTGCATCCGCTGGCTGCGCGGGCCCGACCTCGACGACTGCGTGCAGGACGTCATCGTGCGCGCGCTGGCCGGCATCGACCTGCTCCGCGACCCGACGCGCATCCGCGGCTACCTGCGGCGCATCGCGACGAACGCGTGCATCGACCGCATCCGGCTCGGCCCGCCGCCGCTGGCGCTGAGCGAACTCGACCGCGAACCGTCGACGCCGGAGGAACCGGTCAACGACGAACGCGACGCCGTGCGCGCGCATGTGCACCGCTGCATCGCCGCGCTGCCGGAGCTGCAGCGCGAGGTCATCACGCTGTTCTACTTCGTCGGCCTGACGCACCATCAGATCGCGCTGCGCATGGGCACGACGACCACAGCAGTCAACCAGCGGCTCTACCGCAGCCGCCGCACGTTGGCGGAGCTGCTGGGAGCCGCCAGCGCGCCGCGCCGGCCGCGGCCGCGCGCACTTCAGCGCGGACCTCGCCCCACTGCCCCTCCGGGCCCGGGCGGTCCTCGCTGCGCTCGGACGCCCTCCAGGGGCAAGGCCCGCGCTGGTGTTGCCTAGTGTATGACTGCTCCGTCCGCGGCAGCGGCAGATCAGGGCAGGAAGTCGATGCGCAGCGCGTTCGACAGCACGATGCCCGACGGCAGGCCGGCGTCGACGACGCCCCACTGCGCGTAGACCGCGAATGCGCCGAGCCCCCCGCCGATCGGGATGTCGATGCGCCCGTTCCCGTCCGCCTGCACGGGGCCGAGCACCTCGGGCCCGAGCGGCACCAGCGTGCCGTCGAACACCAGGGTGATGCCGCGGCCGAACGCGAAGCCGAGGTAGGCCATCGCGTTGGCCGGCAGGTCGAACAGCGACAGCGTCGCGGTCTGCCCCGACGCGAGCGCGCCGCAGATCGCGGTGCGCGGGAAGCGGCCGTTGCTGCCGAGGCTGGCGAAACCGAGGTCCTGACCCGCGCTGTTGCAGCCGATCGGCGCCGGCAGGACGAAGTCGCCGATCACGGGGAAGTGGTCCGACGCTGCCGCGCTCGCCTGCGCCGCGCCGAGGCCGAAGCCCAGCACCTGCGGCGGCATCGCGCCCGCCGGCGTCACCGTCGACGCGTCGAACACGAACGAACGGCGCAGCGCGCCGATGCTGTCCTGCCAGATCAGGTAGTCGTCCTTGAACGCGGAACCGCCGAACGTCGCGCGGCTGCCCGTGAACAGGTCGAGCGATTGATCCACCGCAAGGTCGGTGCGGTTGCGGTCGGGCCCGTCGGCGCCGGCACCGCTCGGCGTCGCCGACGCCGCGCGCGAGATCCAGGTCACCGGGCCGTCGGTGCCGTTCGTCAGTTCGTCCTCGTTGAGGTCGCCGCCGGTCACGAACATCGTGTTGGGCCCGAGCACCGAGGTCACCGGCGGACTGTCGGCGATGCGGCCGCGCGGGTCCGGCACCGTGCCGCCGGCGCCGTTCCACAGGTAGTCGATGTAGTAGGCGATGTTCTTCGCAGCCGTGATGCGCTGCGTGTGGTCGCTGCTCTGGCCGCCGGCCTTGAGGTGCGAGTTGCCGATCACGAGGTCGCCCGCGTAGAGCGCGTCGGGCAGGTCGATCTCGGCGGTCATGTAGCCGCGGATGCCGCCTTCGCCGCCCGGCGCGTAGAGGTCGGCCGTGATCGTCGGGATGTCGCTCTGTGTGCTGTGCCCGTCGCCGTTGCGGTCCGCGAACGGATGGCGGCTCAGCACGACGTTACGGTTGAAGTTGTCGGTGACCGAGTTGACGAACACGAACGGCAGGTCGTAGCCCGGCGCGAACGCCTGCACGTACTGCGTCACCGTGCCGCCGCGGAACGTGTCGGTGCCGCCGTGCAGGAACATGCCGACCGTCGCCGCCAGGTTGGCGACCGAGTCGACGTTGCTGCCGGTGCCGTTGCCGCTGTTGTCGCCGCACTCCTGCAGGATCAGCACGTCGGGCTGCATCGCCGCGACGATGCGCGCGACCGCGGCCCAGTTGTTCCCCGCGTTGTTCTTGACGTTCGTCGAGCAGATCGTGTCGAGCACGTTCCACGTCATCACACGCAGATCGCCCGGCGCGCTCTTGCCCCACTGACCGGCGGTCGGGTTCCACTGCGCGAGGGCGGCCGGCGCCAGCGCGCAGGCGGCGAGGACGGCACTCGCGCGCAACAGCGCGGCGCCAGGATGACGGGACGACGGCATGGAGTCGTGCAGCAAAGCACGACCGCGCGCCGCGGAAAAGCCTCTGCGCGTGCCCCGCGCCCGTTCAGCGCCTGGCGCGCGCCAGGATGCCGAGGCAGAGGTCCTTCACGTCGGTCGCCGCGACGGCGTCGCGCGC
>Ga0070689_100002439_pt1 | contig 12150 bp, 3 predicted proteins | sample KBSS23HmetaG_FD_64669 | JGI IMG/M metagenome (GOLD analysis project Ga0070689, IMG submission 64669) | Switchgrass rhizosphere microbial communities from Kellogg Biological Station, Michigan, USA - KBS S2-3H metaG | ecosystem: Host-associated > Plants > Roots > Rhizosphere ... | reverse complement strand
CTCCTCGACGCCGGCGATGAACGGGAAGCCGAGGTTGCGGGCGGTCGACGCCGGAACGGCACCGAGCCCCTCGTCGTCGGAACGCGCGCCCATCAGGACGAGGTCGGCGCCGATGTGCTTGATGCCCGACGCCAGCGCCTGTCCCAGCGTATGAAAATCGACGCTCGCGTAGTCCTCACCGCCGAGGCGGATGGCGCGCGCCGCGCCGGCGACCAGCGCGCGCTGTAGCGGCGTGGCGTCGTGCGACGTCCCCGCGAGCAGCGCGGTCACGCTGTCCTCCTTCGCCTGGGCGAGCGTCAGCGCGTGCACCAGCGCGTGCGCGTCGTCGCGGCCGAGCCCGGGGCCGTCGGGATCGGGCGGCGGTGTGTGCAGGCAGACGACGATGTTCACGACCGCGGCTCCGAAGGCGCGCGAGCGACGAGCGCGGGCAGGCTGGCGATCAAATCGTCGACGATCGCGTCGAGCGATCCCCCGGCCGGCACGCGCAGCAGGACGTCCGCCGGCGGCCGCTGCTGCTTGGGCGCCGGCGCCGCGGGGAGCACGGCGCCGACACGGCTGCGCGGCGTTCCCCACACCATCGCGCCGCGGGCCCCGACTCCGATCACGACGCGCGGGACGCACGTCGCGATCGCCGGCGCCGCCGCGACGGCGTCCACCACCGCGACGCCCGCCGGCGCGGCCGCGGAAATCTTCGCGACCGCGGCGTCGCCCAGCGCGGGATCGACGACGACCAGGATCGACGCCAGGGCCGCGGCGGCCAGATCGTCGGCCTCGGACGCCAGCTCCGATATGCCGACCTTCGCCGGTGGCACGCAGGTGATCACCTCGACCTCGACCTCCTCGGTGCCCCGATCGGCCGGTGGGCCGCCCGACGGCAGGATCGCCACGACCGGCCGCTCCAGCTCGACCGGATCGAGGCGCCGGTACGACGTGCGATCGCCGCGCCAGCGCCGCACGAAGATCCGGGCCACGCCATCCGCAAGCGGGGTGGCCGCCTCGCCGATCTCCAGGTCGGCGCTCGCGGCGAAGGCGCCGCCGAGGCGCGACGCCAGCCCGGGCCCCAGCTGCGGCCCGGCGCCGCCCGCCGGAAACAGCACCAGCAGGGGCGGGATCCGTTCGACCGCCGCATACAGGGCGGCGCCGTGGGTGACGTCCAGTGGGGGCGCGCCCAGGCCGGGACCCTCGCAGGAAAGCACCTTGTCCGCGCCCGCCCGGCCCAGGTGAGCCGCCACCTTCTCGTCCAGGTGACGCTCCGTCATCACGATGGCGAAGACGGTCACCCCCACGGCGTGCGCGGCCCGGCGGCCCTCGGACAGGGCGAACAGCGAGGGACCGGTCGGTACGCCGTCGTGTAGATCGATGGGAACGAGCAGGTTCGGCAGGAGCGCCTCGCGGAGGGAATCATGCCTGGGCCAGCGGGTCCATGTCCATTGATTGACACGATGATCCACGGATAGCTGATAATCTCGTCGGCCGCACGGCATGGCAGAGGGATCCGACGGCGACGACGACGAGCTCGTCGAAATCGAGCTCGAGGAGCTACCGGGGGAGGCGCCGGTTCCGCCCCGCGCTCCCGCGCCGCCCAGCGTCCCACCCGTGCCGGCGGCGCCGCGACGCCCGACGCTGCCCGTTGCCGCACTGACGCCCCCGGTCGCGGCGGTTCCGACGCCGGTGGACGAGGCGCCGACCGGCCCCGAAGGTGAGGTCGAGCTTGCCGATCTTCTGGAAGTCCGCCAGCCGATCGTCGAGGCCGCCGAGGCGGACCCGCGCGTAGACCGGGCCCTGTTCGAGAGCGAAGCCGCGGCCGCGGTCGAGCCGTCCCGTCGCGCGGCGCTGCTGCTCGAGGTCGCGCGCCTGGTGGAGGCGGAGGGTGACGGAGAGGGCGCCCTCGCCGCGGCCCGCGACGCGTTCGCCGCCGATCCCTCGCTGATCGTCACGCTGTGGGGATTGCGCCGCCTGCTGTCGCGCGCGGGGCTCTGGCAGGAGCTGGCCGAGGCCTACCGGGTGGCGGCAGAGGCAGTCCCGACGACCGCGGCGGGTGAAGCGCGTGCGCGGCGTGCGCGCGCGGACCTGCTCATCGAACGGGGGCGCTTGCTCGAGGATCGCCTGCAGCGCGACACGGACGCGCTCGCGAGTTACGAGGAGGCGCTCGCCGCCGATCCGGATCACGCGGGGGCGCTGCTCGCGTTGCTGCTGGCGGGCGCGCGGCGGCAGGAGCCGGCAGCCGTGGCCGCCGCGCTGGGCGGGCTCGCCCGGCGGTCGGAAGGCGCGCGGCGCGCCGCGCTCGCCGTCGAGGAGGCGCGCGCCTTGCGGCAGCAACCCGACGGCGCGGCGCGCGGGCTCGAGGTCCTGATCGCGGAGCTTGCGCGTGGCGATGCCGCGCTGCCGCTGGCGACCGTGCTGGTCGAGCTCGAGACGCTGACCGGAGCCGATGCGCCGGCCGACGTCGCCGTGCGCGCGCTTGCGGAGATCGCCGGTCGGGTCGCCGCCGCCGATCCGGGACTGGCGGTCGCGCTGTGGCGCGAGAGAGCGCGCGCCCAGACGTCGCGCCTCGATGCGCCGACGGAGGCGCTCGCGTCACTGGAAGAGGCGGCGCGTCTGGATCCGGCGCACCCCGCCGTCGCGGCGGACCGGCTGCAGCTCGTCGAGGCGCTTTCGGGCGCCCCCGCCGCCGATGCCCTGGCGCCGGAGCTGATCGCGCAGGCGGGGAGCGACGACGAGGCGGTCGACCTCGCGCTGCTGCACGCGGAGATCGCGTTGCGCGGAGGACGGGACATCGCGGCCGGGGCGAGCCTGGAGATCGCGCGCGTCCGCGAGCAGCGCGGCGCCCGCGCCGACCTGCGGGCGCTGGAGATGGTGCTCGCCGTGCGCGCGCGGGATGCGACGGCGCTGCACGACCGATTGCTCGCCGAGGCGGAGCAGGCGGCGGGCAAGGGCCCGGGCGAGGCGGCCTCGGCGGCCGATGCGTTCGTCGCGTCGGGGGCGATCCAGCAGTGGCGGTCCAACGATCCCGCGGCCGCCGAGGTGCTGTACCGCCGGGCTCTCGATCGGGTCCCCACGCACGCGCCGGCGACGCACGCGCTCGTCGACATGCTCGAATCGGCTGGCCGCAGCGCGGAAGCGGCGGCGTTGCTGGAGAAGACGCTCACCTGGGCCGCGGACATCTCGACGATGTTCGAGGTGTGGGCGCGCCAGAAGATCGTATCGATTTACGCAGACGAGCTGGGCCAGCCCGACAAGGCGGCGGAGCACCAGCGGCGCCTCGTCGAGCTGACGCCGAAGGACGTCGACCGGCGCGTGCGGCTCGCCGACATCGAGATGTGTCGGACGCCGAATGCGGACGTCCAGAAACGCGTCGACAACATGCTCGCGCTCGCCGATCTCGCTGGCGATCCCGCGGTGTCGATCGCGCTGAAGGTCGAGGCGGGGCGCATGCTGATCGCGGCGCCCGCGCCCGACCTGCGCAAGCGCGGGGAGGCCCTGCTCGCCGATCTGGTGACCCAGGACGCGAGCGGGCTGGCGGCGTCGGGGCTGGAGGGCGTTCTTGCCACGCCCGCCGCGCGCGCCGCGCTGGTGGTCGAAGAGATCGCCGCCGCCGAGACCGATGCGCCCGCGGAAGCGGTGCGCGCGCTGCGCTTTCGCCTGGCGCACCACTACGAGGCGGACGGCCGCTTCGCGGAGGCGCTCGCCGCGCTGACGCCGCTGCGGTCGGAAGGCGATCCGCTGGCGCGCGCCTGGAGCTACGAGCTGGCGCGGCGGTCCAACGAGGCGATCCTGGAGGTCGCGATCCTTTCGGAGGAGACGCGCGCGTCCGACGACGTGCTCGGTGACGAGGCTTCCGTTCGCTTCGCGCACGGCGAGGCGCTGGTGCGCGCGGGTGATCCCAGCGGCGCCGCGGCCGCGTTCCGCCGCGCGATCGCCGCCGCCGGCCCGGGGCCGACCGCGGTCGACGCCGCGCTGGCCCTGGTTCGCATCGCCGCTGCCGATCGGGCCGGTGGTCCGGCGCCGCTGGCGGACGCCTTGCTGGCGTTTTCGGACGCCGTCACCGAGGATCCGGCGCTGGCCGCCGCCGCCGTTCGGGAGGCGGCGCTGCTGCGGGTGGCCACCGGTGAGGCGGAGCCGGGCGATACCGCGGAGGCGGCGCCGGAGACGGCGCTGCGCGCGCGGGCGGACGTCGCCGTGCTCCGCCTGATGTCGGCGGCGCGGCTCGACGATGCCGGCTCGGTGGGCGAGGCGCTCGTCGAGATGGCGCTGCTCGCCGGGCAGGATTCGGCGGGCTCGCTGGCGACCGCCGAGCCTGCGTGGAAGGCGGATCTCCTGAGCCGGGCGGTCGCACGAGCGCGCCTGGGCGGGCCGGACGTCGCGGACGCCGTCGCGCGCCGCGCCTGGCAGACGGCGCACGTCCCGGCCGTCGCAACGATGCTGTCGGATCTTCCGCTCGCGGCCGGCGGCGCGTGGCCCGAGCCGCGTCCCGACACGCGCCGGGCGCGCGCCCGGCGGATCCACGGCTCGCTCGGTGTCGCGCTGGAGCTGGAGGTGGCGCTGGACGCCGAGCGGCGCGGCGCGCTGGGAACCGCGCTCGCGATCTACGGCGCCGTCATCGCCGAGGACCCCGACCGGCTGGAGGCCTGGACGGGCATCCGGCGCGTCGCGCGCGCGGGCGGCGACGTGGTGGGCGAGGCGCGCGCGCTGGCCCGCCAGGCGGCGGTGGTCCGTGATCCGGGCGAGGCGGCGGCCCTGCTGGCGGAGGCGGCCGGGGTGTACGAACGGGCGGAGCGGGTTGACGACGCGATAACCGCCCTCGCGAAGTGCGTGGAGCTGCGCCCGAACGATTCGACCGTGTACATGCGGGCGTACCAGCTGCTGCGCACGGACCTGGATGCCCCGGGGCGGGCGGAGCTGTTCGACGCGCTCCTGTCCCACCGCCTGGCCGCGGCGACGCTGACGCCGGCGGCGCGGGTCGCGCTGCTGTTCGAGCGTGGCCAGCATCGCCTGCAGCGCGTCGCCGATCGCGAGGCGGCGTTCGCGGACTTCAAGGAGATCTTGAAGATTCAACCGGAACACCGCGAGGCGCTTTTCCGCCTGGCGCGCGGCGCCAACGAGGACCAGAACCCGGAGTCGGCGGCGCACTGGCTGGTGCAGTTCCTCGCCGTGGCGTCGGACGATGCCCGCGCGCCCGAGGCGCGGCTCGATCTCGCCACCTGCTACGAGGCGCTGCGGGACCGCGGGCGCGCCGTGGTGACCCTTCGCCGGGCGGCCGGCCTGCGCCCCGGCGATCCGAAGCCGCTCCAGCGACTTTCGGACCTGTACCTGCGCCACGGCGAATGGAAGGGCGCCATCGAGGCGTTGCGCGCGTCGGAGGAACGCTACCCGGACAGCGTCGATCGCGCTGCCGTGCACCTGCGCATCGGGTCGATCCTGCGCGACCTCGGGCGCGATCCCCAGGGCGCGGCGGCGGCGTTCCGGCGCGCGGCGGAGCTGGATCCGCTGGGAGAAGGCACGCGCGCCCTGGTCGCGCTCCACGATTCCGTCGGTGACTTTGGCGGGGCGCTGGGCACGGTCGACCACGAGGTGGCCGACGTGCGGCGGGCGCTCGCCGCCGATCCGCTGGACGTGCGGCGGCTGGAGAAGCTGCGCGAGTTGCTCGAGATGGCGCGCAGTCGTGGGTCGGAGGCGCCGATCGACGAGGCGCAGGCGGCGGTCGCCAGCGTCCTCGGCCTGGTGAAGGGGAAGACCGCGTTGGCGGCGCCCGCCGGGCGGGCACGCCCGGTCGCGCCGAAGGAGGCGCGCGCGTTCTGGCTGGAGCTGGCGCATCCGGCTGCGGGCGGCTTCGCGGGCGAGCTGTGGCCGAACCTCGTCGAGGCCGCGATGGAGCTTTTCCCGGCGCCGGCCATCAAGGGCAAGCGGCAGCAGATCACGCCCGGGAAGGTGCCGCAGATGGCCTGGATCGAGACCAGCGCTGCCGCGCTCGGCATCAGCGGCCTCCACATTCAGGCGCAGGAAACCGGAAACGCGCCCGTGCTCGCGCTCGAGGAGCCGGGGCCGGTGCTGCTGCTCGTGGCCGGCTTCGAGAACTCGATCCCCGTGCGATTTTCCGTGGGGCGCGCGCTGGGAATCCTCGCGCAGCGGGCGACCGTTCTCGAACGCGTGGAACCGGATGATCTCGAGCCGCTGTTCGCGTGCGCGGCGCTGCTCGCGGGGGCGGCGCTGCCGGCCGGGCTGGCAAAGCCGTCGGACGACGTCTGGCGCACGGTCTCGCGGGCGGTGGGCCGCAAACAGCGAAAGGCGCTGGCGCTGCAGGCGTCGCGGTTCGGGTTCGAGGAGATCGACATCGCGTTCTGGCACGAGGGCGTCCTGCGCACCGCCGATCGCCTGGGGCTGATGCTCGCGGGCGACGTCGCCTCGTCGGCGCTGGCGCTCGTCGGCGCCGGCGCTGCGAACCGGGTGGTCTCGGCCACCGAGGTGGCGACCAACCCCGCCGCGCTGGACCTGCTGCGGTTCGCGCTGGGCGAGCAATACCCGGCGCTGCGGAAAGGCGTGGGCTGATGGCCGATCCGCGCAAACCGCCCGGCTCCGACTGGGATCCGACGCTCGACGACGCGGAGATCTTCGTCGAAACGCCGACCGTGCGGTCGGACATCGCTCCGCTTCCCGAGAGCGACGACGACACGATCGGCGTGGCCGACGTCCTTCCCGACGACGGCGAGCTGCTTCCGGCGATGGACGGCCAGATCCCGATGATCGCCGAGCCGCTGCCCGAGATGTACGCGGAGATGTGGCAGGCCGGAATCCAGGCGGTCGTCACGGTGCCCGACCAGGCGCCGCCCGTGGCGTCGCCGGCGGAGGAGTGGGCCGCCGAGGCGCGGCGGTACCGCACCGAGAGCGCGCACGCCGACGGACCGGCGGAGGCGGCGCGCCTGTTGCTGGCGGCCGCGCGCGCCTTCGAGCAGGCGGGCGATCCGGACCAGGCCGAGCGCGTGTGCGACGAGGCGTTGCAGCAAGACCCGAACGCGGCGGAGGTGCTGCGCGTGCGCGCGCGCCTCGCGGAAGGCCGCGGCGACCACGACGCCGCGCACGCGTTCTGGGCGCAGCTCGCGACCGCCGTTCCGTCGGCCGAGGAGCGCGCGCAGTACGGCGCGCTGACGGCGGAGTGGACGCTGGCTCGCAGCGCCAGGCTTCCGGCCATCGCCCGGCAGTCGATGGCGCCCGGACCGGCGCGCTTCCTGGCGCAGGCGGAAGAGGCGCTGCGCGCCGACGCGCCGGGGGAGGTGGCGTCCAACCTCGCCGAGGCAGGTCGCGCGATGGGCGGCGCGCTCGGCGCGGCTTTGCTGGAGCACGCCGCCCGCTGTCGCGAGGCGGCGCGGGATCGGGTGGCCGCGGCCAGCGCGCGCGCCGAGGCGGCGAAGCTGGATCCCTACGCGGCGCGATCGCTGCCCGGGCAGTTGCGCGACGCCGCGCGCGCCGACGACCGCGCGGCGCGCGCGTTGCTCGACGAGCTCGCGTCCGGTCCGGAGGGTGTGTTGTCGATCGCGCTGGCGCGCTGGACCGCGGCGGTGGCGAGCCGGGCCGGCGACAAGAAACACGCGGCAGTCCTGCGCGAGGGGCTGGCGCCGGTGACCGCGGCGGCGGCCCGCGATCGGATCGATCAGGAATCTGCCGCGGGCGTCGCGCTGGATCCGGCCAGCCTGGAACGGCTGCGCGCCGGGATCACCGGCGCGGCCGGGATCGCGGTGCTGAGCTGGATCGAGGCCGGGAATCTCGCGCGGCGCGGGGAGACGGACGCCGCGCTCGGGGTCATGGGACAGGTGATCGCCGCGAACCCCGACGCCATCCCGCTGGGCCTGCTGGCGCAGCAGATCGCGAACGATTCGAAAGATCCCGACGTGAAGGAGGCGGCGTTCGACCTGTGGCTGCGCAGCGATCCGGGGCGACGGGCCGAGGCGGCGCTCGCGCTGGCGGAGGCGCGGCAGTTCGCCACCAGCGACGAGACTCAGCTCGCGGCGCGCGGCGCGCTGCAGACCGCGATCGAGGCGGCGCCCGGTTCGGCGCTGTTCTGGTCGGTCGCCGCCGGTGACGCGCGCGCGGGACGGCAGGTGGACGCGTCCGCCACGCTCGCGTACGGCGCCGAGATGTGGGGGCCGAGCGCGCTCGGCCCGGGCCTGCGGGCCTGCGCGCTCGCGCACCTCGGGCTCGGCGATCCGGCGCGCGCCTTCGAGGGTCTCAAGGCGCGGCTCGCCGAATCGCCCGATGTGCCGACGGATCCGTTCGCCGTGGAGGCGCGGGCGCGGCTCGCCGAGCGCGCGGGCGACGCCGGGGCGCTCACGCCGATGCTGGCTGCGGCCGCCGCAGCCGCCGATCCGGAGCGCGCGGCGTCGCTGGCACCGCGGCGCGCCGATCTGGTGGACGCGGCCGCGGACGCCGGTGGACGCGCCCGCGTTCTGCGCGAGGCGCTGGAGGGCCGGCACGACGATCCGGCGGCGCTGGCTTTGTACCTCCTGGAGGCCGCGGTCGATCCGGCGGTGGCCGCCGATGCCCTGTGGCGCGCGGGCGAAGCTGCGGCGGCGGGCTCCGCGGGACCGATCGCGCGCTTCTATCGTCTTGCCGCGAACCAGGGCACGGCGCTGGCGGGCGACGCCGAAGCGGCGGTCGCCCGTGCTTCCGACTTGATCACCGCACTGCCCACGGACCGGCTGGCGAAGCGTGCGCTGCTGCGCGCCGCCGCGCGCGTGGGATCCGCGGAGCGCTCGCAAATCATCGCCCAACGGATGGGCGATGCGGGCGGCGATTCCGCCGACGCGGTGCTGGCGCTGGCGGTGTCGGACGCGCTGTCGGATGTCGGCGACGTTCGGGCGCGCGCCGCGTATCGGTCGCTGGAGAAGGGACGGTTCGCCGCGGAGGCGAGGCGGGCGCTCGCGCGCGTCGATGATCAGGCGCCGGCCGAAGGGGGCGGACTGCCGTCACGGCTGCTGTGGGCGCCGCCCGACGACGCCGCCGCCGCGGCGCGGACCGCGCTGACCGATCTCTTCGATGCGGCACGCAGCGGGACCTGGGGCGACGCCATCACATCGCTGCGCGACAGCCCACCCCACGAGGGCGCCGCCGGCGCGGTGACTCTGCACGCGGCGGCGGTCCTGGCCGAGGGCCGCGGGCAGGCCGACGACGCGGCGGTGCTCGAGGCCGCCGCGCTGGTCGCCGCGGGCGGCGATCCAGATGCGCTCGCGCTGTCCGGCCTGGCGCGAATCATCGAGGGCGACGGCAAACCGGAGCTGCGGATCGGCGCGCTGGAGCTGGCGTCGGCGCGTTTCCGGCAGGACGAGGCGAAGATCGCCGTCGCCGCTGTCCAGTCGATGCTGGCGCGGCATGCCGAGCAGGCTGGTGATCGCGCGAACGCGACGGAGTGCTGGCGGGCGGCGCTCGCCGTGGATTCGGGCTGTCTGCAGGCCGCGCGCGCGCTGCGCCGCGACGCCGCCCGTCGCGGCGACCTGCCGATGGCGGTCGACGTGACCGAGGCCGAGTCTGCCTGCCTGCAGGTGCCCGAGCACCGTGTCCAGACATTGTTGCTGGCCGCCGCGCTGGCAGAGGACGCCGCGCGGGGCGAGGAGGGGGGCATCCCGCACCGGCGGCGCGCGATTGCGCTGCTGCGCGCGGTGCTGGCGATCGACTCCGGGCATGAGGGCGCGTTCGAACAGCTGCGGACGCTGCTCGGCGAATCCGCGGACACGATCGCGCTCGCGGAGATGTTGGCGGCACGCATCGCGGTGGCGGCCAATCCGTTCGAAGTGACGTCGCTCCGCCTCACGCGGGCCGAGCTGCTATCGGAGAAGCTGGCGGATCGCGCCGGCGCGCGGGCCGAGCTGGACGCGATCCTCCTCAAGCAGCCCGAACATCCGCGCGCGCTCGCGCGGCTCTCCGAGCTGCTGTGGGAGGAGCAGGCGTGGAGCGAGGCCGGCGAGATCTACCTCCGCCGCGCGACCGTCGAACGCGAGCCGGCCACGCAGCGCGAGATCTTCGTGCGCCTCGGCCACATCTACCGGGAGCGCGTTCCGGATGTGCGGCGCGCCATCACCGCGTTCGAGCGGGTCCGGGGCATCGAGCCCGACAACCGCGAGGCGCTGCAGGCGCTGTCGGATCTCTACGTCGACGAAGGCGACACGAAGCAGGCGTTGCCGGTCACCGAACGGTTGGTGGCGATCGAACCGGACGCGAAGCAACGGACCGCCTATCGCGTCCGGCTGGGCGAGCTTCTCATGCGCGCGGGCGATCTCCGGCGCGCCGGCACCGAGCTGCGCCGGGCCGTCGACGGCGATCCGCGCAACGTCGCTGCGGTGACCGCGCTGGCGCAGCTGCTGGAACGGTCGCGCGACGTCGGCGGCCGGCGCTCGCTGCTGGATCACTCGGTGGGTCTGCTGAGGCACGACGTCGAACGCGGCGAGCTGAACATCGAGACGTTGCGGACGCTGGTGGATCTGCTTTCGCTGCGCGAGCGGCCGCGCGCGGCCGCGGCGGTCTCTGATCTCGTGACGGTGCTGTCCGGCGGCAAGGGCGCGCCGCAACGCCCGGGGCGGCCGCTCGCCGCGCTTCGCCGCCCGGAGGTCGACGAACGCTCGTTCCCACCCGCGCTGCCGCCCGGCATCCGCCAGGTCATGCGGCTCATCGGCCCTCACCTCCGGCCGGGCGGCGGCGAGCTGGCGCAGCACCTGTCGCGCCAGGGCGTCTCGCGCAGCGATCGGGTCGGCCGGGGCCAGGACCCGCGGCCGGTGTTCGACGCGCTGGGCGCCGATCTGGGCATCGCGCCCGGCGACTTCGATCTCTTCGTCAAGGAACAGCCGGGCGGGAAGGGCGCGCTGGTCCTGCGCGCGGAGCCGGGGGCGCCGGCTGGCATCGTCATCGGCGCGCCGATCCTCGCCCTGGGGCCGGGAGCGGTCCGCTTCGCGGCGGCCCGGACGCTCCGTCTCGCCGCCACGCACCTGGATGCGCTGCTGGCCGCGTCGCCCGAGGAGGCGGCGGCGCTGCTGGTGGGCATCATCCGCCAGTTCGTCCCCGAGTACCGGCACCCGGACGTTCGCGACGCGCTGGTGGACGGTGAGGCCGCCCGGGCCGCCCGGCTGATTCCCCGCAAGGTGAAGCCGGTCGCGTCGGCGTTCGCCATCGAGAGCGCCGGCGCCTTCGACGTCGGGGCCCTGCACGCCGCGGTGCGCGACGGGGCCAACGCCGCCGGGCTGATCGCGTCCGCCGACCTGCCGGCCGCGCTGACGGTCGTGCTGGCCGCGTCCGGGATGCGCGAGCAGCCACTCACACTGTCGCCCATCGTCGCCAACCCCGAGGCGCTGGCGCTGCTGCGTTTTGCGGTGTCCGACGCGTACGATGAGCTCGCCGCGGCCATGGAGGGCTGACCCCCAACATGATAGATTTAGCGACCGTATGCCCGTCGGCGATCCCAGCGAACCGACTGACGATCCGCTGATCGGGAAGGTGCTGTCGGAGCGGTACCGCATCGTCCGCAAGATCGGCGAGGGCGGGATGGGCGCCGTGTATCAGGCCGAGCACGCCCTGATCGAGAAGAAGATCGCGCTCAAGATCCTGTTCCAGGACCTGACGCGCCGGCCCGATCTGATCCAGCGGTTCCTCCAGGAGGCCAAGAGCGCATCGCGCATCGGCCACGAGAACGTCATCGACATCTCGGACTTCGGTCAATCGCCCGATGGCCTGGTGTTCATCGCGATGGAGTATCTCGACGGTCAGGACCTCGGGAAGATGCTGAAGGCCACCGGCGCGATGGAGTGGGAGCGGGCGCGGCCGATCCTGATGCAGATCACCAAGGGTCTGCGGGCGGCGCACGGTCACGGGATCATCCACCGCGACATGAAGCCGGAGAACGTCTACCTGATTCAGAAGGAAGGGCGTCCTGACTTCGTCAAGGTGCTGGACTTCGGCATCGCCAAGATCGTCAACGACGACACGGGCGGGCCGGCGCTGACGCAGACGGGGATGATCTTCGGGACGCCCGAGTACATGTCGCCCGAGCAGGCGCAGGGCAGCACGCCCGATCACCGCGTCGACGTCTACGCGGTCGGCTGCATCATGTATCACATGCTCACGGGGCAGGTTCCGTTCACGGCGGACAACTTCATGGGCATCCTGACCAAGCAC
>Ga0070689_100002435_pt1 | contig 12159 bp, 6 predicted proteins | sample KBSS23HmetaG_FD_64669 | JGI IMG/M metagenome (GOLD analysis project Ga0070689, IMG submission 64669) | Switchgrass rhizosphere microbial communities from Kellogg Biological Station, Michigan, USA - KBS S2-3H metaG | ecosystem: Host-associated > Plants > Roots > Rhizosphere ... | reverse complement strand
GCGGAGCGATGGTATCGATCGCGGCGCCCGAAGCCGAAGTGTCCGCGGCGATCGAGCCGTATGCCTCCGAGGTATCGATCGCGGCGATCAACGGCCCCGCGTCCGTGGTCGTTTCCGGCGTCGAGGTGGCGGTCACCGCCGTGGCCGAGCGCTTCGCCGCGCGCGGTCTCCACACGAAGCGTCTGACGGTTTCGCACGCGTTCCACTCTCCGCTCGTGGAGCCCGTGCTGGACGAGTACCGGCGGGTCGCAGAATCGGTCACGTACCGCGCCGCCCAGGTTCCATTCGTGAGCAATGTGACCGGCGCGCTCGCCGGGAAAGAGGTCGAGGCTGCCGACTATTGGGTGCGCCACGTGCGCGCCGCCGTGCGCTTTGCAGACGGAATGCGCGCGTTGCAGTCCGCGGGCGCCCATCGTTTCCTGGAGCTCGGACCCACCTCGACGCTCCTCGGGCTCATTTCGTCGTGCATGCCGCCCGACGCATCGGAGACGACGCTTCTCGCTTCGCTGCGCTCCAAGCGCCCGGAGTCGGAGGCGGTGCTCGAAGCTCTCGGCGGCTATTGTGTCGACGGCGGGAAGGTCGATTGGAAGGCGATCTTCCCGGCGCCCGCCCGCCGCCTGACCCTGCCCACGTATGCCTGGCAGCGAGGACGGTATTGGATCGATCCGCCCCGGCAGACCGAGAACGTCGAGAAGGGGCTGCGCCGTCTGGCGGAGCAGGGGCTGCTCTCGCAAGCGGCCCTCGCAGCCCTCCCCGAGCTCCTCGCGGCGCTCGAGCTCCAGCGCCACGCGACGTCGCTGGAAGAGCAGTCGACCGCGCCGGCCCAGGAGGGCGTCCTCCGCGATCTGCTCGCTCGAACCGCGGGCCACGAGCGCCCCGCTGCGATCGAGGGCTTCCTGCGAGACTTGATCGCCGAGGCGCTCGGCCTACCGCCGACCCGCATCGACCGGACGACCTCGCTGACGACCCTCGGCCTCGATTCGCTCAAGGCGTTCTCACTCCGCAATCAAATCGTCAAAGCGCTCGGGCAGCCCATCCCCGCTACATCGCTTCTCACGTATCCCACGATCGATACCCTCTCCACGTTCCTGCTCGGTGAGTGGACCGGCACGGCCTCTGCTGGTCCGGATGACGTGAATGAATTGCTCGAGAAGCTCGACGAGCTACCCGAGCAAGACCTGGACGATCTCATCCGCACTCTCACCGAAGGTAAATCCCAATGAGCAAAGAGTTGACTTTGGATGAGAAGCGGGCGTTCGTCGGCGAGTTGCTCCGCAAGCGGCTCGAGCTGCAGAAGCTCCAGGCGCGACCGGCGACCGCCACGCGGATTCCGCGCGTCTCGCGCAGCGAGCCGCTGAGCCTCTCCTTCTCACAGGAGCGGTTCTTTTTCCTCCAGCAGCTCGAGCCGACGAGCTCGATGTACAACATATCGGCGGCCCTGCGGTTCACCGGGCCGCTCGACGCCGGCGCGCTCGAGCGCGCTTTCGAGCAAATCATTCGACGGCACGAAGTGCTGAGGACCGGATTCACGGCGGTCGACGGACAGCCGATTCAAGTGATCGGCACGCCGACGTTCAACCTCCCCATCGTCGACCTCGCGGGGCTCGCTCCCCAGGAGAAGGAAGCGGCGCTGGACCGGCACCGGCGCGAGCGGGCTACGAAGCCATTCGATCTCCAGGAGGCCCCGCTCCTCCGAGGGACGCTCGTCCGTCTGGGCGAGGCCGAGCACGTCCTCTTGCTCACGGTCCATCACATCGTCTTCGACGCTCTCTCCTTCGGCCCGCTGCTCGGCGAGCTGTGCGAGATCTACAACGCCTCCAAAGAGCAGAGAGCGCCGCGCCTCACCGATCTGACGACGCAGTTCGCCGACTATGCGGCATGGCAGCGCGGCGCTCTCGTGGGCGAGCCGCTCGAGAAGCTGCTCACGTACTGGAAGAAGCAGCTGGACGGCGTGCCCCCCCTCGAGATGCCCACCGACAGAGCGCACCGCGCGGCCGGAGGCACCGAGTGCAAACGGGAATGCATCGTCCTCCCGAAGGAGCTTTTGGAGGAGCTCAAGCTCCTCGGCCGGCGTGCAGGCGTCACCCCATTCACGATCATGCTGACGGCGTTCGAGGTCCTCCTCCACCGCTACAGCGGTCAGGAACGATTCGCCATCGGCGTACCCATCCTGCACCGTGCGCTACCCGAGGTGGAAGCCTCGATCGGGTGCTTCGCCCACCCGCTCGCGCTCGCCGCCGACCTCTCGGGGGATCCGACCTTCCTCCACCTGCTCAAGAGAGTGCACGACGCCACGTTGGAAGCGTATGCGCACCAGGACTTGCCCTTCGAGAAGCTGGTCGCGGAGACCTCCCCCGAGCGACAGATCCATCGGAATCCGATCTTCCAGGTCTTGTTCGGCCACCACGCCGGCGCCGCCGCCCCCACGTTCCTCGGACTGGAGACGACGTTCCTCTCCGAGACCGGCGGCGAGACCACGATGGGCATGGATCTGTTCTTCAACCTGTTCGAGCAGGCTCACGGGCTCTTGTGCTCGCTGGACTATTCCGCCGACGTCTTCGATGCGTCGACGGTCGTTCGTCTGCTCAGGAGCTACGAGGCGCTCTTGAAGGCGGTCGTCGTCGATCCCGAAGAGCGCGTCGCGGCATTGCCGATCCTCGGTCGCGACGATGAAGAGCGACTCCTCGCGTGGAATAAGGCCGCGCGACCCGCGCCGCGCGACGCTTGCGTCCACGAACTGATCGAGCACCACGCCGATCGAACGCCCGACGCTCCAGCGGTCACGTTCGGGCGTGAGCATCTGACGTATCGAGAGCTCGACCGGCGGGCGAACCAGCTCGCGCACCATCTGCGGTCGCTCGGCGTGAAGCCGGATGTCGTCGTCGGTGTCTGCATGACTCGCTCGCTCGAGATGGTGGCGGCGGTGGTGGGGATCCTCAAGGCCGGCGGCGCGTACCTTCCGCTCGATCCCGAGGAGCCCGGCGAGCGGCTGGCCTCGATCGTCGCGGAGGCCCGCCCCGCCGTCATCTTGACGCAGCAGGCGATCCGCGGCGCTCTCCCTGATTCCGGGACCCTTAGCGTCTGCATCGATCCTTCGTGGGAGCTCGTCGCGAAGGAAGGAACGGACCGGCCCGACCGCTCCGCGAGCGGAGAGCACGCAGCGCACGTCCTCTACGTGTCGGGCCCGGAAGGGCGCCCTGTCGGCGTCGTGAACACCCACCGCGGGCTCGTTCAGCAGCTCGACGGGATGCGCGAGAGCTATCCATTCCGCGAGACCGATAGCGTCTTGCAGCACACGCCTCCGAGCTCCCACGTCTCGTTCTTGGAGACGCTTTGGCCGCTTTGTTCGGGGGCTCGTCTCGTCCTCGCGCCGCCGAACGAGGCGCGGAGCCTCCACTCCGCGGCGAGTGGACGCCCGGTCGGGATTGCGATCGCCGCGACGTTCACGGCGGAGCCGCTCGAGGAGCCGATCGCCTTCTGGTCACGCGAGCTCGAGCAGCCGTTCCATATCCAGTTTGCCGGCCACGGGCAGGTGTTCCAGGAGCTCCTGGATCCCTCCGGACTGTTCTCGAGAAACCAGGATGGCGTCAACGTCGTCCTCGTCCGCTTCGACGATTGGATCGAAGCCGGCATCGAAGAGGGCCTCGAGCGCAACGTCACCGACTTCGTTCGCGCATTGCGCGCGGCGACGGAGCGCTCCTCCACTCCGCAGCTCGTCGTCCTCTGCCCGGCCTCGCCCGGCGCGCACGCGAATCCATCGTGGACCGCCGCGTTCGACCGCATGGAGCGAGTTCTCCAGTCCGCGCTGGCGGCCATGCACAGCGTTCACCTCGTGGTTCCTTCCGAGGTCGAACGCCGATATCCCGTCGCCGAGTGCCACGACGCCGCGAGCGACGAGCTCGGTCGCGTCCCGTACACGCCGGCGTATTTCGCGGCCCTGGGGACGACGATCGCCCGCAAGGTGCATGCGCTCCGAAGGCAGCCCTACAAGGTCATCGTGCTCGATTGCGACGAGACGCTCTGGAAGGGCATCTGCGGTGAGGTCGGGCCGTTGGGGGTGGAGATCGACCCCGCGCGGAGGGCGCTCCAGGAGTTCGTGATTGCGCAGCACGAAGCTGGAATGCTCGTCGCGCTGTGCAGCAAGAACAACGAAGCGGACGTCGTCGAGGTCTTCGAGCGCAACCCGCATGTGATCCTCAAGCGGGATCACGTCGTCTCGTGGCGAATCAACTGGAGCCCGAAGTCGCAGAACCTGCGCTCCCTCGCCGAGGAGCTCAACCTCGGGCTCGACAGCTTCATCTTCATCGACGACAGCGCCCTCGAGTGCGCCGAGGTCAGGGCGAGCTGCCCCGACGTCCTCGTCCTGCAGGTGCCCAAAGACGACGCCGCGATACCGAGGTTCCTCGACCACGTCTGGGCGTTCGATCGCCTTCGAGTCACGGCGGAAGACCGGAAGCGAAACGAGCAGTATCGCCAGAACGCGCTCCGCGAGCACGCGCGGCGAGACGCGCTCACGTTCACCGATTTCCTCGCGGGGCTCGATCTGCGGATCCACATCGCCGAGATGACCGACCAGCTCCGTCGGGTCTCTCAGCTCACGCAGCGGACCAACCAGTTCACCGTCACGACGATAAGGCGGACGGAGGCGGAGATCGAGCACCTCGCGCGGAGCGGAGAGCTCGAGTGCTACGTGGTCGACGTGAGCGATCGCTTCGGCGACTACGGGCTCGTCGGGGTCGTCTTTTTCCACGCTTCGCTCCGCTCGCTCGATGTCGACACGTTCCTTTTGAGCTGCCGCGCCATGGGGCGCGGCGTCGAGCATCGAATGATCGCTCGGCTCGGTGAAATCGCGCGCGAGAGAGGGCTGACCGACGTCGTCGTCCCCTACGTCGCGACGCAGAAGAACGAGCCCGCCCGTCAGTTCCTCGAGACCGTCGGACGCGATTTCAGGGAGAACGCCGGCGATCGCGTCCTCTTCCGCTTTCCGACCGATTTCGCTGCGGCGCTCGCGTTCGCGCCCGGCAATGGCGAAGGCCCGAGCGTCGATGCGGATCGGCCGGAGGCGCCGAAGCGCGCCGCGGGCGCACGCCTCGCTCGCTCCGAGAAGGCGACGCGGATCGCGACCGAGCTCCATGACGTCGCCGAGATCCTGAAGTCCTACGGACCCGGCGACGACTGCATGTCCGAGGCGGCCTCGCGGGATGCGCTCGAGGCCAAGCGGATCGCGAAGCTCCTCGTCGAGGAGCGGATCACGACTGCATTCCTGTCTCCCGACGTGCTGAGCGCGATGTGTCGAGATGGTGAGATCGCTCGTTCTACGACGCTGCGGCGCGTCCTCACCAGCGCCGAGCTCATGCCCCGCGAGCTCCCGCAGCGCTTCCTCGAGCACGTCGGGGCGGAGCTCCTCGCGTTCTATGGGGCGGCCGAGGTGGGCATCGTGACCGTCTGCTCGCACGATAGGGCGCACCCGTCGCAGCCGTCGCTCGGACGCCCCACGGTTGGCCGGCACGTCTTCGTCCTCGACGCTCAGAAGCGACCGGTCCCGATCGGCGTCGCGGGCGAGATCTACGTCGGCGGCGACGGCATCGCGCGTGAATACCTCGGAGCCCCGGAGCTCACGGCAAGCCGGTTCGTGCGCGCTCAGGAGGGCGTCGCGGCTGGCGGCCGCTTGTACCGTACTGGCGACGTTGCCCGATATCGGTCCGATGGAAGTCTCGAGGTTCGAGGGCGTCGCGACGATCGCGTCGCCGTCCACGGGTTCCATGTCGAGGCGGCCGAGATCGAGGCGGCGCTCGCCGCGCATCCTGCGGTGGAGGACGTGGCGGTCGTGGCGCGCGCCGACGAGTCGGGCCGGCGGCGCCATTTCGCGTGCGTCGTCCCGACGGAAGGGGGGCGAGCGCCGGCGGCCTCCGAGCTTCACCGATTCCTCGCGGCGAGGCTTCCCGGCCACGCGCTTCCGTCCGCCATCGCCATCCTCTCGGAGCTCCCGCGAACCGCGAGCGGCGCGATCGATCGACACAAACTGCCGGGGACCGCGGAGCCGACCGCGCGCCGGAGGCCGTTCGTCCCCCCGCGCGACGATCTGGAGGCTCGCATGGTCGGCATCTGGCAGGAGCTGCTCGGCGCTCGGCAGATCGGAGTGCACGACGCCTTCTTCGAGGTCGGCGGCCAATCGCTCCTCGCCGTGAGGCTCCTGAGCCGATTGAGGCGCGAGTTCGATCGCGATATCCCGCTTTCGGCGATCTTCGAAGGAGGGACCGTGGAGCACCTCTGCGACATCCTCCGGGAGGGCCGGCGATCGAGCAGCTCCGTGCTGGTGCCGCTCCGGACGAGCGGCTCGCGCCTCCCGCTCTTTCTGGCTCACTCGATCATCGCGTCGCCCATATCGTACGGGGCGCTTTCGAAGGAGCTCGGCGCCGATCAGCCCGTATATGGCTTTCAAACGCAGTACCTGGACTCGGACGACGTGCTGCTCGAGACCGTCGCGCGGATGGTGGACATCTACCTCGTCGAGCTTCGCCGCGCGCAGCCCCGCGGGCCGTACCACCTCGCGGGCCATTCGAGCGGCGGCGTGCTCGCTCTGGAGATGGCGCAGAAGCTCCGCGCCCAGGGCGAAGCGGTGGAGCTCCTCGCGCTCATCGACACCCTGCACCCCGATCGTGCGGTGAAGGACGCGGACGACGCGACCATCGCGCTCGAAGTGCTCGGGCTCGACGCGCCGCCCGCGTCGTGGGAGACGCGCACGCAGGGCGAACGGTTGCATTGGGCCGTCACGCAGGAGCTCGACCCCGCAAACAGCGGCGGCATCCGCTCGTCCCTGGCCGGTCTGGATCCGAAGACGCGCTTGCGAATCGTTCGCATCATCGCCGCCCAATACCGGGCGTGGCGCGGGTACGCGCCGCGGTCGTACGGTGGAAGAGCGATATTTCTGCGAGCCAGCGCGCCGTCGGCCCCGTCCCGTCTCATTCGGAATTTCGACGCGCCGCAAGCCGAATGGGTCGACCTCCTCCCGAAGCTCGAGGTTCGGGACGTGGCGGGCGATCACCACACGATGCTCGAAGCTCCTCACGTGGCCGATCTGGCCCGAACGATCGGCTCGGTGCTCGGAGCCCGGTCGGCATCACGAGACTTCGCGCCCGCGGCGAAGACGACCGCCCTATCCACGAATGGGAGAAGCACATGAATTGGTTGAGTGAGCCCGAACTGCTCGATACCGCCATCAAAGTCACCCAGGGCCCGACCGACTTCGGCGACCCGTCGTTTTCGACCCCGCTGCGGGCCCTCACCGACTCGCTGAACCGCGAGGCCGAAGTGCCGGAGATCGCGCGCCCCGCGATCCGCGGCGGGCTCATCAACCACCTGGCGAACCGCCTTCGCATCCAGCGCGACCTGAAGGCGCGTCCCGCGATCAAGGATATCGCGATCCGCCGGCCGCTCGTCATCGTCGGCTTCCCTCGCAGCGGAACGACGCTGCTCCACAACCTCCTGGGGCTCGATCCGCGGAGCCGGATGCCCTTGTTCTACGAGGTGCTCTCGCCGGCCGCGCCCGTCCCGCGCGAGGACGGTCAGGACTCGCGTCTCATCGAGACGCGGGCGTTCTTCAAGCGGTCCGCCGGGTCGGCCTTCGACAGAATCCACCCGTGGGAGCCCGACGGCCCGGAGGAGTGTCACTGGCTGTTCCGTAATTCGTTTGCGGCCTGGACGTACTGGTCTTCGTGGCACGTGCCGGGCTACCAGGCGTGGTTGGCCAAGCAGGATTTGGCGTGGCAATACCAGGAATACAAGGTCCAGCTCCAGCTCCTGCTCGAGCAGCGAGCCGGCGATCGGCTGGTCCTCAAGTACCCATTCCACATGGCGTATCTCCCCGTGTTGTTCGATACGTTCCCTGACGCGTGCGTGGTCCAGACCCACCGCTCGCCCGCGGAGGTGGTGGGGTCGTACGCCAGCTTCATGTACGAGGCGCGCTGTATTACCTACGGGTCCGAGGACCGGAAACGCGTCCTCGAGGCCACGCTCGACCGGCTCGCGTTCGCGCTCGACCGCAACCTCTCGGCTCGCGCCTCGCTCGGCACGGGCAACGATCGGGTCTTCGACCTGCGCTACGAAGATCTGATCAAAGATCCGGTGAAGAGCGTTCGCGAGATCTACGAATGTTTCGGCTACCCGTTCGAGCCGGCGATGGAGGCCGCCATCCGCCGCTGGCTCGACGGGAACCCGCAGCACAAACACGGAGTCCACCGGTACTCACTCGAGGAGTTCGGAGGCGAGGCGGGCAGGGTAGAGCGCATGTGGAGCGCTTACCGCGATCGCTTTCGCGTCTGACGCTCGACGACGTGGCGGCGGAGCGCCGCGGCGACGGCGAGCGCGCTCCGGCTCGCGTCTCGCCTCGTGACGGCATAGAACGATAGGCGCGGAAAAAGGCGGGTCACGTCGCGCGCGACGATCGCGCGGCCGCGCGGCGGGTCTCCGGGGAGGCGCGACAGGAGCGCGACTCCCAAAGACAGTCGCACGTAGGCGACCGCGCCGCGTCCGTCCTCGACCTCGGCGCGGACTCGAACGCCGCGCGGAACGAGCGCCGCCATCGTGCGCGCGCGCGTCTGCGACGTCTCGCCGTAGGTGATGAGCGGCGCTCGCGCGATGTCGTCGAGCGACACGGAGCGCGCCGTCGCCAGCGCGTCGGCCTTGGGAACGACCAGCCAGAGGCGATCGTCACACAACCGGATGGCGGCGAGCTCGGGTGGCGGCGCGCCGGCGCGGACGACGCCGACGCCGACATCGCCGGCCTCGACGGCGCGCAGGCAGGCGGCGCTCCCCATCCGGCGCGCGCGGACGTCGATCCGGTGAGGCGGCTGTTCGAGCGCCGCCACGACGAGCGGGACGAGCTCGGTCGCGATCGTGCCGGTGCACCCGACGATCACCGTGGCCCGCGCCTCGCCGATGTCGTCGCGGAGCGCGGTGGCGGCGGCGAGGATGCGCCGCCCCGCGACCTCGAGGCGCGCCCCGGCGTCGGTGAGCGTCATGCGCGACGCGCGCCCCGACAAGAGCGGCGCGCCAAGGTAATCGGCGAGCGCTCGCACGCGGCGCCGAAGGACGCTGGGATCCACGTGGAGCTCGCGGGCCGCCCGCTCGAACGCGTGGGGTCGCATGTCCTTCACCGCGCGCGCGATGGCGTCGAAGCCGTGGAGGTGTGCGAGGAGGTCACCGTCGAATGAGGCAGACATTGCCTCGAACCGTAACCAACGTTGCATCGAACGATCAAATGGTGCGCGCTATGTTCCCCGGATGAAGGACACCATTCCGACCCATTTCTTCGTCCTCGCCGTGGTCCGCGACGGCGACCGCTTCCTCGTCGTCGAGGAGCGTGACGGCACGTGGTACTTGCCGGCGGGCCGCGTCGAGCTCGGCGAGAGCCTGGTGGCCGCGCTCGTGCGCGAGACGATCGAGGAGGCGGCGCAGCTCGTCGGCGTCCACGGGATCGTCGGCGTCGACCACACGTGGCACGGAGGCCACGCGCGCGTTCGATTCGTCTTCTCGGCGTACCTCGGGGTACGCACCCCGCCGAAGGACCAGCCGGATCATCACAGTCGCCGCGCCGCGTGGCTCTCGCGCGAAGCGATCGCCGCTCTGCCGCTGCGCCACGTCGAGGTGCTGCGCTGGATCGACCGCGTCACCCGCGGTGCGCCGCTCCTGCCGGCGAGCGCCTACGAGTGGGTCGGCCCCGAGGGGAGCCCGCAGACGATCGAGGGGCGGCAGTAGCTGGTATATTCACGACTCGATGCCCACCCTGCGCGCGCGACGCATCGAGGCCGCGACGTTCGAGCCGCGCTTCTTCGAGCGGAGCCACCTGTTCTGGCCGATCGCGCGGGCCGCGCGGATGTTTGCGGAATGCACGGATTGGCCGGAGCCGGCGGAGCTCGCGCGCGCTTTCGCCGACGACGCGCCGGTCACGTTCGTGCCCGCCGCGCCGCGCCCTCGGCGGCGCAAGGGTCCCGTCGAGGCAGGCCGGCTCTACGACGCGCGCATCGTCCTCGAGCGCTGCGTGCCGACGCGCGCGCGGTCGTGGCACGACTATTTGAACGCGCTCGTGTGGGCCACGTTTCCGCGCGCCAAGGCCGCGCTCCACGCGCGGCAGCACCAGGCGCTCGCGGGGCGCATCGTCCCCGGCGCGACGCGCCTGCCCTCGACGCGCAGCCGCGAGCACGACGCGCTCGCGCTGATCGACGAGGGCGGCTTGGTCGTCCTCGAGGCATCGGACGCGCCGGCGGTGTCGCTCATCTTCGGCCACGCGCTCTACGAGGGGCTCGTCCTCGGCGTGCGCGCGATGATCACGCGCGCCGTCGTGGCGCGCGTCGCGCACGTCCCCGAGATCGCCGAGGAGCGCACGGCTCTCGCCGACCGCGTGCTCGAAGCGTGCATCACGGCGCCCGAGCTCGCCCCGGAGTGCCTCCCCCGCGTCGCGCTCGAGCCGTGAGCCGAAGCGGCGTGGAGCGGCGATCGGAGAGCTCGCGGCGCGCCCGTTGCACGCACATCGTGGGACATCAAAGGAGCTGACCCATGATTGACAACATCGCTCTCGTTCCGGACGCAGCCGCGGTGCCGCTGAGGACCGTAAGATTGAGTTGGGGAGGCCTATTCGGTGGGATCGCGGTTGCGGTCGGCGCGTGGCTGCTCCTCACCGCGCTCGGCTTGGCCGTGGGCCTCTCGTCCTTCGATCCGAACGACCCGATGGCGAGCGTCGGGTTCGGGGCTGGGATCTGGTCCATCATCGTTTCGATCATCGCCCTCTTCCTCGGAGGCCTCGTCGCGTCCCGGACGTCGGGTATCCCGGATCGCGTCATTGGGGTCATCCATGGAGCGGTCATCTGGTCACTCGCGACGATCCTGAGCGTCCTCCTCGTCGCGAGCGCCGTCCGCGGCGTCGTCCGCACCGCCGGCGCGGCCGCTGGTACGGCCGCGGGTGCCGCCGCGACGACGGGTGTGGGCCTGAGTCAGGCGCTGGGGATCGACGCGAACGACGCGATCGGGCCGATCAACGAGCGCCTCCGCGCCGAAGGGAAGCCCACGGTGACGCCGGCGCAGGTGCAGGCGGTCGTCCAGAGCACCGTATCCGCGGGCGTCCGCGAAGGCCGCATCGACAAGGAAACCCTGGTGAGGTCGATCTCCGGGAACACGGCGCTGTCCCCCGCCGACGCGCGCGATTTCGCCAACCGCATCGAAGCGCAGGTCAATGCTCGGGCCGGCGCTGTGGGGCAGGAAGCAAAGTCGACGGCCTCCAAAGCGGCCGACGTGATGGGTAAAGCGATGTGGTGGGCCTTCCTCGGGATGCTGCTCGGGCTCGCGTCCGCGGTCATCGGCGCGACGTTGGGCGTCGGCCGGAGGCGGGGTCGCGGCATCGGTATCGAGCCACGCTCGTCGGGACCGACGCGTGAGGTGCGCCCGTGAGGGGCGAGCCTGCAGCCGCGTGACGAGATCGCCACGCTCCATCGCAAACAGGCGGGTCACGCGCGCGATCCGACGGGTGGGAGCCGCGCGAGCGCGCGCGTGAGGTCGCGGCGATACCGCGCGGTGAGCGCGGCGAACGCGTCTCCCTCCGGCGAGCCGGCGAGCGCCATGGCTGTCGTCGCAGCGTAGCGGGAGCGAAATGCCAGATAGGCGACCTCGTATGCCGGCAACCGTCGTCGCGGATTGTCGCCCGACGCGCGCGCGTACCGTTCGACGAGCGCGTCGGCTGCAGTGGTGTCGAGGTGGAGCTCGGCGATCGCGCCCGCGAGGTCCCACGCGACGTCCGTCGGCCCCGGATAGAAGTGGTCCGACGCGTGATCCACGCCGTCCGCCTTCACGAACCCGCGCGCCCCGCGCAGCCACTCGTGCGGGAGCATCCGCGCGTCGCCCTGCACGGGAGATGCGAGCTCGAGGCGCATCCGGTCCACGCGGCGCTCCCCCGCGTCGCCGAGCGCTTCGCGGACGTTCACGCGCGCCATCTCCGCGAGGGTCTCGGGCGCCGTCGGTGTGGTCGCGTGGAACGTCCGTCGTACGAACGCGAGATACCGCGCGATCGCGTCGAGCCACGACGCGTCGACGTCGGCGATCGTCTGCGGCGCCCCCGCGTCGAGCTCGAACGCGAGGAAGCCGTCGTGGAGCTCGCGGACGATCGCGCCC
>Ga0070689_100002432_pt1 | contig 12169 bp, 17 predicted proteins | sample KBSS23HmetaG_FD_64669 | JGI IMG/M metagenome (GOLD analysis project Ga0070689, IMG submission 64669) | Switchgrass rhizosphere microbial communities from Kellogg Biological Station, Michigan, USA - KBS S2-3H metaG | ecosystem: Host-associated > Plants > Roots > Rhizosphere ... | reverse complement strand
CCAGGAGGGTACGAGCGCGCCGCAATTCTTGCAGGCCGGATCGCGCACGGCGCCTCCCAGTTCGTCCATGTGCCCGTCGGTAGTCCTTCGCGCCGAATGCATCACCTCGCGCCATCGGCGGGGCTCGGGATCCTCCAGCATCAGCACGGCCACGGTAGGACGCCGCTCGTTCGACACGGCCGCCATCGCCTGCAAGGCGGCCCTGACCACGCGAAATTCCTTCTGCGCCTCTCTGGCATCCCAGTAACCCCGCCATTGCTGCGCGAACTGCCACAGCATCAGTCCCACCATCACCACGTACACGATGGTGACAACGGTGCGGAAGCGCCGATGGATGGATTCGCCGGGTGGTGCTGCCCTTGGCATCGATGTGCATGGCCTCGGAAGCGGGTGGTTCTTGAAGAGCGTGGCGGTGCCGCCGATTCGTCCGCTCCCCCGTTTCGTGGCTCGTAGTCTCGGCGGCGGCTCGTGACGGCTTCGTGGGGACGGTCTGGGGAGCCGACGAGGTGGCCGCGGCCCCATCGCGCGCGGCGCGGTTCAGCGGTACATTCGCAGGTGACCTCCACGCGCTCAAAGGTGTCGATCATGGCCCACCAATTCACGCCGGCGGACGCCAAGGCGCATGCGTGCTCCTACATCCTGCTCAGCCTGCTTCAACGCATGGACATGAAGGAGCCGGGTCTGATCGACGAACTGTTGGCCGGTGCCGAAGGCGACTTCGCCGCCTGCCAGAAACAGGAGGATCTGCCAGCGCCGGTGCCAAAGATCTTTCGCGAAGCGATCGCCATCCTCACCCGTGCCAATGCCTACAAGCTGAACATGGCCGCCAGCGCCAACGACGACGGCTGATCGTTTTCCGCGCACCCCATGAAGCGACGTCATAAGCGACGTATCGTTCGGACCCTGCTCACCGTGGCGGCGGTAGGAGGCCTGCTCGGGGTCGCGAGCTGGCATCGCTGGCACCGGCCCGTGGACGAGATGGCGCTGGCGGAACAGACGCGTCATCAACGACAGATCGCCTCCTGCGAGGCGCAGATCCGGCCGACGCTGCAAGGCGAGATCGAGGGATGGCGCCTGGTCGGCGAGGAGTCGAATGCCATCGGCAGCCAGCTCACCTTCGCTGCCAATTTCAATGCGCGGACGTCGCTCTATCACTGCGAGGTGGACCACTCCGCGCAGGTGGTGGCGATCGACGGTCCCGAATGACGCGTTTCACGCGCCGGGAAACGTCGCCAGAAGCGCTTTCAAATTCTGCGGACTGACCCGGATCAGTCCACCACGTGGGCTGTCGATATCCGCGATGAGCATGAAGGACACGGCGACCACCAACGGGAGCACCAGCAGCAGCCCCGGTTCCGACGATCGTTTGCGCCAACCCACACCCACCAGAAGATTGCAGCCCAGCGCGATGACTGCCATCAGCAACCATGCCGCCACCGGTATGCGATTCCACCACGCCGCCTGCGTATAGCCTTCCGAATTCAACACATCGTTCATGCCCGATACCGCCAGCGCCGTGAGCGGATTGGGTGATTCGTGGGCCGGCGTGGCGACCGCGCTCCACAGATTCGACTGCAGCTGGTTCTTGGCGGCGGTGAGCGCGGGCAGCTTGTCGCGATCGGTGGTTTCATAGAACACGATGCGTTGCTTCAGATAGCTCACCAGCAAGGGGCGCAGCTTCGCTGCGTCAGCAGCCGGAAGCAGGTCCAGCCGCACATATTCCGTGCCGATGGCGTTCGCTTCCGCCTCTTCGTAATTCTTGCGCTGGTCGTAGCGGCTGATCGCCATGGAAAAGCTGAAGCCGATGATCAGGCCGAGCAGCGTCAGCGTGGCGCCTTGCACGACGCCGAAGGTCTCGCCCGATGTGGGCTCGGTGGCGGGACGTCGCTGCGCCCACCAGGCACCAAGGTGCTCGGCGAGCCACAAGACGACGAACGAAATGACAAACACCATCAGCGGGTGGTTGAGTGCGAAAGCCATGACATCCCCTTCGGCCGACCGCGGATGCACCACGCGTCCGCGGACCGATGCGATCCTCGTGCAGCACAAGTGAAGAAAGTGGATAGCGGATCCAGGAATAGCTGCCGCCACACGCCAACGCGATCGCATCATCGAAGGTGGAGGGGACGGCCACGCCTGAGGCGGGGTAGCTTGGGACGCAACCGCCCCTCCATAGGTGCCCAGTGGGGGCAGCGCAATTATCCTCAAGCCTTTGCATGGGGAACCGTGCCGGACGTCAGTGGCATGCATGACGATCCACCGAATGTCACATCGTCGAGCAACACATCGTCATGGCGTGTCGATGATCGACAAATATTCCGTCATCACTGACGAAATCGGTTCTCGATCGTTCCGTCGCCTTGAGCGAGAAAAGACATGCACCAGACCCGCGTTCAATCCGCCGCGGCGAAGTGGGCCATCTGATCCGCGAGCGCTTTCACAAACGCAGGGCGAGCGGTGGCGCGCGCGATGTACTCGCGACAAGCGGGATACACCTTGAGTCCGCCGAGGCGTTCGACCAGGCGCAGCACTTCCGTCATGGCGATATCCGCGACGGAGAAGCGATCCGCCAGCCACTCGCGTTCCGCCAGGATCGGTTCCAGACGGTTGAGCCTGAGCTTCACAAAATCGTCCAGACGCTTCCACTCCGGCGTTTCATCGCTGTAGCCGGAGAACACGAAGATGGACCAGGGCACAGTAGCCATCTCCATCGAATTGAGCGCGGCGAACACCCACTCCATGGTCTGGCTACGGCCACGCGGATCCGAAGGCATCAGCGCCTCGCTGCGAAGACCCAGATGAAGCAGGATGGCGCCGCTCTCGAAAATGGAGATATCGCCGTCGGTAAGCCAAGGCACCTGACCGAATGGCTGATGGGCGAGATGATCGGCATCCCGGCCTTCAAACGGCACACTGGCGACCCGATACGGCAATCCGGCTTCCTCCAGTGCCCAGCGCACGCGCAGATCGCGTACGTGGCCACGCGGCCATTCGGGAACCCACTTGAACGTGGTAACGGTCAGCTCGGCCATCGGAATCTCCATCGGGCATCAGGGCATGTCGTACGAGCTTACGACGCCACGAAATATGTTGGAGAACATATTCTGCATCGCCTGCGATAGGGTAGCCTTCGGTTCGGGCGTTCCATGGAATGCGGGCTGTAACGGCCGCAGCGTTGTTAGCGGCCGTCCTGCAATCATCATCACGGGTCGGGAGGCTACGATGGCGTTACGCAATCGGTCGTTCTTGCTTGTTTTGGCCGGCTTTGCCGCAGGCGCGGCAACCGTCGCTGCGGGGTTCGTGGTTGCCGCGCCGGGTGGCTCCGCGGACGAGCCGTCCGATCACGCCTATGTGGTGTCCATCGACGAAATTCGCAGCAATCTTGTGCCGGGCCAGGTGTTCTCCGGACAGTTCACTCGCCAGGTCACGATGTCCGACGGCTCGATCCGTTTGGTCACGCTGCGACCCGTTCGACAGAACGGCGAAGAGTGGGTGGAATTGATCGACACATCCGCTTCGGGTACGAACCGCAGTTACATGGGGCCTAACGGAACCACCACGAACGGCACCCTCATGATCAATGTAAAGGACGCCGCTGTATTGGCCGCCGCGATAAAGCGGTTGCACGAGTCGTCGACGAAGTGATGCAGCGAAGGGCTCTGGGGTTGCTCTTACTTTGACGGGCCGTACAGCCGAAGAAACTCTTCGGCGGCACGCTTGGCACGTCGTTCGATCTCTGTGGCCTTCGGCGCTTCGCGCAGGCGCAGCAGCAGACTTACCATCAGGTCGTCCCAGAGCAGAGCTAGGAAACGGACGTCCATATCGCGCGGTGCCTGTGGGTCGATCAGTCCGGCGGATCGCGCCTGCTCGGTGATGCCGCGGACGGCATCGCGTACCGATCGACGTGCGGACTCGAGTGTCTCCGCCACTTCGGGGGCGCGTTGGGCTTCCGTGATCGCGAGCCGAAAGACAGCGATGACGCCAGGCTGGCTGACCTCGCGCAATACCATAGCGCCCAGCCCGGCGAGCAGCGTCTCCAGCTCGTCCCGATGGCGAGGTGGTCGTTGGGTGGGCAACTGCATGCGGCCCGCGCGATCGGCGATGCACGCCGCCAGCATCGCCTGCTTGGTGCCGAACAGCGCATACAACTCGCGTTTGGAAACCTGCGCCCGGGTGGCGATCTTCAACGTGCTCGCGCCCGTGTAGCCCAACTCCACGAACGTATCCATGGCGGCGTGCAGGATGCGTTCGCGCACGGGCCGTGAGCCGGATGCCGGGTCGGATTGCTCTTTCACGAAGTTCCTCTTGCGCCGGTACCTGGCGGTACCGTAACATGGTACCCATCGGTACCGGCAAGAGAAGTCAGCCGACCCCGCGCGATACACCGCCGCCGGGGCATCCAATGCACTGAGCCATCGCGACCCACGGCGAAGGAGAATTCACGTGTCTACCGCCCATATCTTCACGCTGCAGCTCATGCTGGGTTATCTCGCCTGGCTGCTTTGCTTCCGCGCCTACCTGTGGCCCCGGTTGCGATCCATGCGACACGAGGACGCGCACCGCGTCATCGCGACGCTGCACAGCTTTCGTTTCTTCGGGCTGGTCTTTGCGGTGCCCGGTGTGGTCGGGACCCTTCTTCCGACGAGCTTCGCTTCGTTTGCCGCCTACGCCGACCTGGCCACCGGCGTACTGGCCATGCTCGCCTTGCTCAGCATGAGAGTGCGGCCGCTCTTCTGGAGCTTCGTCGTCGCTTTCAATGTCGTGGGCATGGCCGATCTTCTGCTCGATTACTTCCACGCCGTCCGCGCCGATCTTCCTTCGGTGGCAGGGGAGTTGGGAGCGGCTTACGTTATCCCGATCATCTACGTGCCGTTACTGATGATCACGCATGTCACGGCGTTCTATCTGCTGTTGCGCCCCACGAAGGGACAGGCCGCTGCGCTGGACTCGGCCGGAGCACACGCGCCCATGCAAGCCATGGATGCTTACGTGCGCTGACGGTCGAGCCGATCGAGTGCCGCAGTCACGGACGATTGGATCAAGGCACCGACTTCACGAGGCGATCGGCCTGGGACGAGCAGCCGGAACATGGCCATGCTCGTCAGCGCAAAGATGAGGTCGACGGTATCGCGCAGCTTCTCGCGCTTAGCGGCTCGCGGCGCCATGCGCTGAATCAGCAGCTGGATCAACTGGCGGCGCCGCTCATTGCGCTCGGTGAGCGATTGCTCGAATTCCTGATCGAGCACCATCGCGTCATAGATGCGCATCAGCGCAGGATCGCTGCCCCAGAAGTCGCAACAGATCTCGACCAGCTGGGCGATGCCCTCACGCGGATCCGCCAGCGTCTGCACGTCCTTCAGGCGTCCCAGACGACCGCGGATCGCGATGTCGTCAAAGGCTTCCTCCAGCAGGCCACGGCGCGATCCGAATTGGTTGTACAGCGTCAGGCGCGTCACACCGGCGATCTTCGCGACGGTGTCCAGCGAGAAATTCGCCGCACTTTCCGCATCGCGCAGCAGCGTTATCGCCGCCTTGATCGCGCGTTCGCGCTTCTCGACGGCAGCAGCGGTACGGACAAGGCTGGTATAGGTGCGAGTCGCCATGGTCTCCACTTGTGAATTAGATATACAGTTAGTATAGTCAATATACGCGGCGCCCGGAAATCAATGCGGGTGACGCAAAGACAGTTCGCCAACGAGCGGCACATCATCGATCCTCAAGCTTAGGGGCAGGCAAGATGCTGGTACATGTTTTCCGCGGTCCGGGCCGCGTGTTTGGCGTCACGGCAGACAAGGCGGGCGCGAATTTGCCGGAACGATTCGCACCCTGGACTTACCTCAAGTCGGCCGAACTCGATCGCGAGCGAGCCAAGCCCGGCATCGACTCACGCGAATGCTGCGACGATCTTGCGGAGTACGGCTTTCATATCACCGATGCGCATGTTCGTATTACGGATCAGGTGACCTGACGTCGGTCGGATCTGGGACGATTACCTGAGGTTGTTGCGGCGTCATGTCCTGCATGGTTCGGAGAACTTAGCGCGTTCGTCGCCAGCGCAGCAGCGCCCACCCTGCAAGCAACACAGAACATGCAAACGCTGCATGGCCAAGCATCACAGCCTTGGGGTCGCTGTCACGGACCAGGGCGCTGCCCATTATGGTTAACGTTCCGGCGAAAGGACCCAGCGAGACATCCTTGGTATTTTTCATGACTTCCTTGGTCACTTCATGCTGCCAGCAATGAGCCTGGAACGACCTGCGAGATTCGCAGTGGAAGGCGGATATTTTCAGGGTACAAACAGCGAAGCTACGCGGGAAGGGGCGTCGCGTTATTGATGCGGCCAACAGGGTGTCCTGCAATTGCCGCAATCCGTGATCAGTTCGGTCGGAATCCTTCGTATGCTGGACTGCAAAGAACGGGGTCGGAATGTGCGCTTTTCCCCCGGTTTTGCCGGCGTGATTTCACGACCGCTGGCATTGGCCTCCATCAATAGCGACCAACCCCCGCACAAGAATCAGCTATCGCGTGACGCAAAGCCCAGCGCTTCTCAATCCACTTGTGAGAATTTCCGGACGGACTCGCTTCACGTCATGTGCGATGGTCCACGAGTCGGCAATCGAGAGGAATCGAACCTGCCCGCTGACGATTTGCTTGGCCGTAAGCGCTCACCCGGGCCGAATGGCAATCCCGTGGGACACGCTTGCCACTACCCACTGGCTAAAAGCTCTGCCAGGCGCGCCTGCAAATCATCCGCGATGTCGCCTGGTCTCAATTTGCGCGTGTAGCAGCCGACCAGCCACTCGAACGGATATTTTTCCTTCGTCAGCTCTTCCACATTCGCGAACAGAAGCAGCTCGCATTCGGGCGTCAACACGACGACGACGCGATCCATTTCATTCGCCATGATGGCGATGTCGTATGCGACCTTCAGAATTCGGGCGGGCGATGCGCTGGGCCGCATGCGCCGTTTTCGCACCAGGCCCGTGCACTGACGGGATGACGGCAGGCCGTCCGTGGCGCGCGTGTTCTTGTGCATGAGTGACCTTGGCGGGCGCCGATGGAGAAGATTCCGCGACATGTCTCGAAGGTTTCACGGTGCCGCTCATTCCGCCATCGGACTCGTCCGATCGACTGCGGCTGAACTGATGGTCTGGAAGCTCATCTACGCAGCTTGCTATGACGCGCTTGCGCGTTGGCGCCCCCCCTCATAAGGGACCGCGAAACTCGGGCTGTCTCACTCCGTCCCGACAGCTGGAATGCCGCTCTTCCCCGACTTGCGCGTTACCCTCTGGCGAGTAGGTGGCTGGCTAACCGAGGTGTCGCCCATCCGCCAGGGCCCTCAAAAGGTGCTGCCTTCGTTCCGTAATATGACGGAGTGATATCGGAAACATCCGATGTTCTTTCCGATCGCCGATTGCCACGATGACCATGCCGACCCGCTGGGGAGGCGAGGGCAACGGCGCACACGGATGCACCCGTTGCTCCTTTGGTTGGCCGGGCCCCGCCTAGGGGCCCGTTCCTTATGCGTGGAGGCCTGTGTGATGTTGTTCGATGTCTGCGTGCTGTTGCTCATCGTGCTCGCGATCGATCGGCCTCTTCGGCGGGTGGTGGAGAAGCACTATCGGCTTCGTGAACTGCGGCAGCGTCAGCAGCACACCCTCGATGGCATTGCGCGTTTCAAATGATCGATACCGGTGGCGGATGCGTGACGGATAATTCGAATGCGCCGCGCGGCCGCGGGTTGCTTGCCATCGGTTGCGTCGAAGGTGTGGTTGCGGCGGCGACGCTCATCGCGGATTTCGCGGTCATTCATGGCGACGGATGGGAGAGCATGTCGCGCTTCATTGTGGCCTTCTCCCTTGTCATCGTCCTGGTGACAACTTCCTTCATCTGTTTGGTGTTCGGATTGGTGGAACGCGCACTCAGCCGACGCAGGGCGGGGGCGTCGCTCGGGATGCTAAATGGGGCATGCATCCTCCATGCGGTAGTGATGGTCTCGAGCGTGGCCTTCATCGCGCTCTGGAGCATTTGAGGGAACTCCGTCGAGGGTAGGTCTAACCGTACGCCACCAGCGGTCTGATGCTGACCGGAGACCGAGTAGGCTGCTATCGCTCTCAGCGAATGATCTGACCTACGTTTGAGCTGCCGCAGCAATGTGGTGTTTCCTCACGTTTGACTGCGTCAACCAGACGCAGGGACTGCCGCCAGAGCCCCGAGTCCTAGCTCGGGGCTCTCTTGCTGAGCGAGGGCATCTGCTTTGTTCATACACATCTACTCGATTGCTGTGCTGTTCCTGCCGGTGCTCGCTCTCTGGGCACTGGGGTTTGGCGTGCGTGCGCTTCGCACTGTCGTGATCCAGCTCCGCGGGCTGCATACATCTCGGCGCGATGTGCTGGATGGCGTGACTCGCTTCTGGCAGCCAACGGTCCGAGGCGCCCGTTCCCGCTGAGTGAGGCCCGGGCGGCCAAGGGGGCGCATGACGCGCATCCTCGGACGAAGCCATTCAAGGCTTGGTGTCGATCTGCAGGTTACGCGCGATCGACGCTGATCAGTGCACACCCGTGCCCGGGGCGTCCTCTGGCCGTTCCGCTTCTGCGCGCTTGGGCGTATCCAGTGGGCACCATGTCTTGAGCCGCTTGCCCGCTCGATACAGGTCGATGCATTCACGCATCTCGGCCTTGAAGGCCAGGTCAGGCGTGTTTATCGGGCAACCGGACGACAACGGTTCGCCGGTCTTGTACTCGTCGATACAACTCGACAGCGGGGGCGCCTTGGGCGGATCCGGATTGTCGGCCAGGGAGGGCGGCGGCAGGTTGAGGCGTTCGTCGCGATTCATGGATGAAGCAGGCGGGGGGGGTGAGCCGCACAGCAAGTTGGAAGCCGTGCTGCTCTTGCTGGGATCGCAAACGCTTTTGACGACATCCTTGATCGCATCGCCGATATGGCGTCCTACCGCGCCACCGGCGGTCTCGTTCGGCGGCGGGAAGTATTTTTCGAAACGGGTGGCCTTGTACTGCATCCGGTTGCTGTCGTGCTGCATGATCTGACGATCGTCCGCAGGCTTGGACGGCTCGGGAGTGGCGCTTGCTGTGGTCGAAGTGACACCTGTCGCAGGCAGCCGCACCGAACCGTCCTTTCCAAACAAACTTGTAGAGGAGGGCGTGGCTGCGGAGGTCGCAGGCGCAGGCACGTCATGATCCTGCACGACCATGGCGTCAGGGCGGGGCTTTTCATGCGTGACCGGGGCGACGCGGGCGGTCAATGCCGGCCGCGGCGGAACCAACTTCTCGGGCGGCGCGGGTGGCTCTGACGGCTGCACGCTGTGCGGCGTTTTGGGGCGATCGATCAGGCGAACAATCAGCGCCCGCTCGTTCTCGATATTCACCGCCGCAGGATGTTGCGGCTTGGGCTGCATCTCGAACCATAGCGCCACGGCGAACAGAGCGTGCAGTACGCATACCAGAGACAGCGCCAGCACCAGCGTCGGGCGCGTCAGCGGCGGCTGTCGCCAGCGTCTGCGACCCAAGGTCTCACGCGTTTCCCCGTCGAGTAATGCCAGGCCGCGAGCACTATCCCCCTGCTGTCGATGTCGGACCTGCCCGGAACGCCTCATCACACCCCTAATTCACGCCAATGACCGACACAAAACATGCGCATGCCGTCAGCGCGTGTTGCGACAAGCCAAATTGGACAGGTTCTTTCAATCAGGGTTCCCCGGGATCTGCGTCAGTTCACGTCGATGTCAAAAATCGGGGTCAAAGTGTCGAGCATCGAATCCGGTGCGGCGGGGGGAGGATCGTCAGTGCCGGACCTCGATTGTGGTGCAGCTTCGCATAAGACGCGGACGCCTATCCTCGGGCGCACGAAATTGCTGTCTATTGACCAGTACTCAACGCGTTTGCGACATTCGGGTGCACGAAGTCGTCGACGTCATCCACTTCAAACTCATACAGGTCTTTTCCCATGAGCTCCATGTTGTCGAGCACGCCGACGAACTCACCACAACATGGCAGCATCGCCTGCGTCGGGCTCGGCATGACCCTGGGGTCGCACCTGAGCCCTTTGGCGCGCAGTCACATCGAGCAAGCCGATGTGGTTTTTGCAGCGCTCTCCGATGGCATCGTCGAGCTGTGGCTGCAGAGCATGCATCCCGATGTCCGCAGTCTCCAGCCGTACTACGGCAAGGGCGACAAATCCCGGATGGTCACGTACCGCGAATGGGTCGGCGTGATGATGGCCGAGGTGCGCGCGGGCAAGAAGGTCTGCGCGGTCTTCTACGGCCACCCGGGGATCTTTGCCTGGTCGCCGCACGAGGTCATCAGGGTGGCTCGTGAAGAAGGGTTTCAGGCACACATGGAGCCGGGTATTTCGGCAGAGGATTGCCTGTACGCCGATCTGGGCATCGACCCTGGCCGCTATGGCTGCCAGCACTATGAAGCCAGCCAGTTGTTGTTCTTCGAGATACCCGTCAATCCGCGTGCCTATCTAGTGCTGTGGCAGGTCGGCCTAGTGGGCGACACCTCCTTCAAGCGCTTTTCTACCGGCCCCGAATACCGACAGGTATTGGTCGATGTGCTTTCCCAGGATTACCCGTTGGATCACGAGGCGATTATCTATCGCTGCGCGACCCTGCCGATCCAGCAGCCCCACATCCGTCGTGTGACGCTGCGGGAACTGCCCACAACGGACATCACCAGCGAGGAAACCCTGGTGTTGCCGCCCGCTGACCGGCCACGTCACAACGATGCGATAAGAGAGCGCCTGGCGGCGCTGGACAAGCTGTATCAAGAAAAGCAGGCAACCGCGTGACGTTGGCCTGTTTTGCTTTGTTGGATGGTCGCGTGAAATCTCATCGATAGCCTTGTCGCATGTTGCTCTCGAGCAGCCAATGGATAGGGTGCAGCGTGAGACCCGGCAGTTCACTTGTTAGTCAACGACGAAGAGGGATATAGCTATGCCGATTTTCATACCTAATGCCGCTCCTCCTGCGATTGTTCTGCTGGAAACCATCGGGCAGAGCGCTTCGTTGCGTCATGCATCCAAATCCGACCTGGCTCAGGCCTTGGAAAAACTGGGCGCCAGCGAACGCCTCAAGCTTGCCTTGACCTCGGAGGACAGTGCGCCGCTCCAGCAGGAGCTGGGTTATCCGGAGGGTATCCACGTCAATCACAACACCGGGGTGTGGGACGGCGATGCCTGAAATGCCCATGCAGAACCGGGGTGAGAGTGCGCGTTGAATCGCCGGTCGGCTCGCGCACACGCCATGCGGGCACGCGCTGCACAAACAAAAAAGCCCGGCGATCACTCGCCGGGCTTTTCCGTTATTGGTGGAGGTGGCGGGAGTCGAACCCGCGTCCGAAGGCGTTTGACGCCCGGTACTACATGCTTAGCTCGCCGTTAGATCTCGTCCCGCGACAGCACAGCGTGCAAAGCGCATCGAAGGACCAGCCTGCTTGATTTAACCCTTACCGACAGGCGGCAGCTTCGGGCGATCTCGTGATAATGACCCTACATCCACGAGCACGAGCACAAGTGGGTTCGGGGCTAGGCCTTAAGCGGCCAGAGCGTAGTTGTCGTCGTTGGCAACTATAAGTTTGCGGCTGGATTAACGAGGAAAGCTGCCCCCTCGGCATGCACCAAGCTATCTCACTACCCCCGTCGAAGCCATGACACCCCCGGGGAAACTGAAACAGTAGCTGGTCAGTCAGTATATGGAGTCGGGAGGGATTTCTACAAGGTGGCACCACGCCGCTATGGTTTGCCCCATCACCACCGAAAGGAACGGCCATGGTGCGGATACGTCAGGCGGTCCTGCACGATGCAGGTGTGTTGACGGAATTGCGTTGTGCGTTTCTGGAAGAAGAGCTCAGGCAGCAGCTGCCGGACGGCTTTGCCGACCAGTTGCGCGGCTGGATCGAGGAGGCCATGCCCGAGGGCCGGCTGCTGGCGTGGCTGGCCGAGGTGGAAGGACGAGCGGCCGGTTGCGTGATGGTGCACCCGTATACGCACCTGCCTTCGGCCTATTTTGTTCGCGGCGTGGGCTGGTATGTGCTCAATATGTTCGTGAAGCCCGCGCATCGGCGCCAGGGTCTGGCTTCGGCCTTGCTCGCTGCGCTGGGAGCAACGGCGAGGGCGCAGGATGTCGATTCCCTCAATCTGCACTCCACCG
>Ga0070689_100002430_pt1 | contig 12173 bp, 7 predicted proteins | sample KBSS23HmetaG_FD_64669 | JGI IMG/M metagenome (GOLD analysis project Ga0070689, IMG submission 64669) | Switchgrass rhizosphere microbial communities from Kellogg Biological Station, Michigan, USA - KBS S2-3H metaG | ecosystem: Host-associated > Plants > Roots > Rhizosphere ... | reverse complement strand
TGTTCCAGTGACCTTCTTCGGAATTTACCGAATATCCGGCGGAATGCTGGTCGTTGTGAAAATTTACTTCGTCGAAAACGAAAAATTCGGCTTCCGTTCCGAAAAATACCGTGTCGGCAATGCCCGTAAATTTCATATAACTTTCGGCGCGAACCGCGACCGAGCGCGGATCGAATCCGTAACCTTCTTTCGTGATCGGATCGACGACGTTTGCGACCAGACAAAGCGTCGTTTCTTCCGAAAACGGATCGATCCAGAATCGTTCAGCGTCGGGCACGAGCAGCATATCCGATTCGTTGATCGCCGCCCAGCCTCTCAAAGACGAAGCGTCAAAGCCGAAACCTTCTTCGAAGCTGTCCTCGGTCAGCATATCAATCGGAAACGTCAGATGATGCCACGCGCCGGGCAAGTCCGTGAAACGAACCGATACAAATCTCGCCCCTTGATCGGCGGCAAAGTTCAAAACATTTTTTGCGTTCATTAATTCTCCTTTCAGGCTTGTAAAATAATTGTTTTTAAATAAATTTTGCGCTTGAAATTTTTCAAGCGCATTTCATCAAGTTGCAGATTTTATTACAGTCTTTTTTGACCGCCAAACCAAACGCAAAAAGTTTTATTTTCCGACAAATTTGTCGGCTTTTACGGATTATAAACTTCTATTCTTTCAGCCGAAGCATAACCGACGGAAAGACCTTGTTTGTTCATTAAAGTAACCATTTTAAAGCCTTTTTCGTTTCCGGTGACAAAGATTTTCCCTAGTAAATCTTCTTTCTTTTCGTTGGTCAAACCTTCCCAATTCGCGTTGACGATTCCGTAAAACATCTCGCTGTTGATCCGCGCGTTTTGAACGTATTCCTTAAATGATGAATTATCGAGATTGACGACTTTGACGCTATCGGCAAGTTTCGGCGGCGCGTTGAAATATTCCGCCCAAGCGTAAAGACAAAGCGAGATAAAAACAGCTAGAACGGTTGCCGCAACGAGCCATTTATTGGCTTTGAATAAAGGATTTTTCAAAACCGACGGCTCTTTTACCGGCTTCGGTTTTTCGGTGACTTTATTGAGGTCTTGTTTTTCGAATTCTAGCTGAATTCCCTCTTCGACCTGCGTTTCCCAAATCGGATCGGAATCGGCAAATTCTCCGGCGAAAACTCTGCCGATTTCGATGGTTTTGCAGACGACCTCGGAAACGATTTCGTTATGATTTTCCGCGTATTGCTCTTCAAAATTTTCGGCGTTAAAGCCTTCTTTTTCTTTTTCCGCCAAAAGCAATCTGAGATAACGGTTGCCGATTCTGACATTGCTTTCGATTGAAGTCGCGGTCACGAGCGGCGCAAAAAAGTTTTCGTGCGTTTCGTCCTTGAAATTTTTGAACCGATTGAAAAAGTCGCTTTTATAAAGTTCTTCGACGCTTTCCGTCGTTTCGGCTTCGGTCGCAAATTCTTCGAATTTCATTGCCGAAAGAACTATTTTCGATTCGTCTTCTTCGGTCGCATAAAGCGGAATGCTCGACCATTCGGCGTAAAATTCGTTTAGTTTTTCAATCGTTTCGTCGCGATTGAAAAGCAGTTTTCTGATGTCGCCGCCGGCTTCGCGAGCGAAAAGTCTGGTCATCGCCATTTCGAATTTGCTGCGGACAAATTCCGAAAACGGAGCGTTGCGATAAAATCTGGCGAGCGCGATAAGCGCCTGTGCGCTCAACGCCGGACGCGTCGTTTCGCAGTAACGTCGAAGATTGTCGACCGAAATGGTTTTGTCTTTTTGCGACAGCGCCGAATACCAGTTTTCGGTTTCCTGCAAAAGAATTATTTCGGCGTTCGATTGTTCGGGCGAATCCAGGCTTTGCGAATCCTGTAAAAAATTATGAAGAGCTTTTTTGACTTCGAGCGCGTCGTAAAGCTGCGGCGTGACGTTCAAAAAATTGCGCTCGATGCCCGACAAAACGTGTTCGACCATCTGCAGCGAAGTAACTTCTTCGCTCGCGCGTTTTTTGAAAAATTCTTCCTGTTCCGGCGAAGAATCCGATTCCGATTCCGAGCCGAAAGAATCATTTCGTTCGACAAATTCATCCTGAACGATTTGCGGAACAACGTCTAAAACATCATCTGTTTCGTCGGCAAATTGTCGATTTTCGGAAACGAAATTTTGAATTTCTTCGGGTGCGATTTCCTGAGAAAGCTCGCCGGAAATTATTTGATCGGAAGCGTCAAAAGTTTCAGATACTTCTAAAACTTTTACGGAATTTTCTTCCATTTTGACAGGCAAAGGCTCAATCTGACTTTGTTTCGACAGATTGAGATTTTCACCGTTTTTCTTTTTATTTTGAACGTCGATGACGGTTTCTTCGAGAAGATTTTCTTCTTTCAACTCCTCGATCAGGTCTTCAAAAATATTCATCTGTTTGGGCATTAAACGAGTCTATATTTGAGAGTTTGGGAAAATTTAAGGAAATAGAATTTAGGGAAATACTGTCGTAATGAAGCCTCTTTCGTCCATTTCTACGACATAAGGAGTTTGCGCGGCATCGATCACTCTGGTCGCTTTTATTCTAAAAGAAGCTTTTAACTCGGCATCGGTCGGATTTGCAGGAACCATTTCGTATTTAAACTTTCCGCGCGAAAGAACATTTAAAAGAACAGTTCCCAGTCTTCCGTTTTGAACCAGATTTACTTCATCGAGCCGTCCGTATCTGTTTCTCTGCGTCATAACGGTTGACTGCGCCGATGCAATAGTTTTGAGCGTCGAAACGGCCGTGCCGTTTTCGGCAGCGGCAATTGCTTTCGATAAAGAAGGAACTGCAATTGCTGCGATAATTCCGATAATAGTTACAACCAAAACCATTTCGACCAATGAAAATCCTTTCTGATTCATACTGTTCATTTAAAATCACCTAAAACTGACAAAATTTGGCACTCTTTTTTGACAAGTTTCGACAATAAACGCTCCGTGAAAATATTAAATTTTTAGATTTGCGGCTATTTTACTGCGTTTCAAAGCTTTTTAAAGCTTACGGAGTAATTTTCCGACTGATTATAATGCAATGAATATGCCAAAAAATTTTAGGTTTATAAAATTTGTAATTTAGAAGTGAAAATTTCTTTTCTTCTCTCGAAAAAAATAGTTGTTGTGATGAGTTTTGTTTTTTGTTAAATTTTTTATAAGTTATACGTTTTACTAATTAGTCGAAAATTCCGACATCTTAAACTGGAGAATTGAAATTTGAGCGCAGTCATTGATCAGAGCATCGAAACATACGGGATAGAAAATTGGGGCGCGGGTTATTTCGGAGTCAACCGCAAAGGAAACTTAATCGTTCGCGCATCGGAAAACGAAAATCTAAACGCCGACGTTAGGGAAATTATCGAAGACCTGAAAAAACGCGGCATTAACACGCCGGTTTTACTGCGTTTTCCGCAGCTTCTCGTCGGACAAGTCCGCAAACTTCAGACGGCTTTTAAAAGGGCGATCAAGGAATTTGAATACGAAGCCGGACATTTGTGCGTCTATCCGATGAAGGTTAATCAGAATCGCGCCGTCGTCGAAGAATATTTGCGCGAAGGCTCGAAATATAATTTCGGTCTCGAAGCCGGTTCGAAAGCCGAGCTTTACGCCGCGCTCGCGATGGAACAGTCCGACGAAAGTCTGCTTGTTTTAAACGGCTTCAAAGACGAAGGCTTTATTCGCCTCGCTTTTACCGGCGCGATGGCCGGAAAAAACGTCGTCATCGTCATCGAAAAGCTTTCCGAACTCGAACACACGATAAAAATCGCCGAAGAGATCACCGCTGAAAATCCTGATTTAAAACTTCCTATTATCGGCGTGCGCGTCAAGCTTTATTCGAAAGGTTCGGGAAAATGGGAAAAATCCGGCGGCGAAGCGGCGAAATTCGGTTTAACGACGACGGAGATTTTGGAAGTCATCCGCCGTTTGAACGAAGTCGGGCGAATCGACATGATGCAGTTTCTGCATTTTCACATCGGCTCGCAGCTCACCGACATTAAACGAATCAAAAACGCGATGAAAGAAGCCGCGCGCGTTTATTCGAAGATTCGGCAGTTAAACGTGCCGATCAAATACCTCGATGTCGGCGGCGGAATGGCGGTCGATTACGACGGCTCGAAAACTTCGTTCGAATCTTCGGCAAACTACAACGCGCAGGAATTTGCCAACGATGTCGTTTACGTCATCAAAGGCGTTTGCGACGACGAAAACGTTCCGCATCCGACGATCATTCAGGAATCGGGCAGATATTTGACGGCTTATCACGCGATTCTGGTAACGAACGTTCAGGACGAAATCGAAACCGTCGTCGAAGATTTATCAACGCCGATGGAACTCGACGAAGACGATCCGCAAGTCGTCAAAGAGCTTTACGATCTGCGCGAAAACGTCAACAGCAAAAATTACCGCGAGTATTATCACGACGCGCTCGAAAACCGCGAGGAACTTTTCACGATGTTCAATCTCGGTTTGATTTCGCTCGAAGATCGCGGCAAGGGCGAAGTTCTTTTCTGGGATATTTGCGAAACCGCGGACGCTTTTGCGCAGCAGAAAAAATACGTTTCGGAAGAATTCGACGATCTGCGCCAATTGCTCTGCGCGAAATATCTGGCGAATTTTTCGGTTTTCCGCTCGATGCCGGACAATTGGGCGTTGGAACAGCTTTTTCCGATTGTGCCGATTCATAAGCTCAACAAAAAGCCGACGGAATATGCTACTCTATGTGATATAACCTGCGATTCGGACGGAATCGTTGATAAATTCGTTGACCTGCACGATGTCAAAACCGTTCTCGAACTGCACAAACTTGAAAAAACCGAACCGTATTATTTGGCGATGATGCTCGTCGGCGCGTATCAGGAAGTGATGGGAAATAATCACAACCTGTTCGGCGTTCCGAACGAAGCGCACATCCATATCAGCGAAAACGGATATATTATTAAAAAGGTAATTCCCGGCTCGACGCTCGGCGAAGCGATAATGACGGCGCGTTTCGATAAAAACCAAATTCACGAACAGTTTCGTAAAATCGTTACGAAAAGCGTTAAAAACGGCGCAATTTCCGATGAAGACGGAAACGAGCTGATCGAATATTACGAAAATCAAATCGGCGCATACACCTATTTAACGCCGAATGATGTGAAAAATACGACGGATTAACAGGATTTTCAATTTTTAGTGTATAATCTGCGGTTTTGCTATTTGCAATTATAAAAAACGGTCTTTGGTCTTTGGTTTTTGGTTTTTGAATCTTTTGTTTAATTAAAATTGATGACTTTTTATCTTTGTTTTCAACACATTGATATGAAGCAGAAAGTTGTCTCTTCGTTAAAACGAATTCAAAGACCAAAGACCAAAAACCAAAGACCAAATATAAAAAAACTTATTTGAGGAAATTATGACAGCTCAGAAAAAATCAAAAACTTCTAAATACTTGACCGTTCCGACCAGACCGATTCCGGTCGACCGCGACCGTTCGGTTGCAGGACTTCTGGAAAAGATGGAAGGCGCGGGTTTCGGCGCGAGACAACTGGCGGAAGCGCACCGCATCTGGCTCGATATGCTCGAAGATAATTCGACGATTTATCTTTGCGGCTCGGGCAATCTTATTCCGGCTGGAATGCGTCGTCTGCTCGCATACGTTATCAAAAACCGCTTCGTTGACGTGATCGTAATGTCGGGCACGGTTTTATTTCACGACGTTCACGAAACGCTCGGCAGAAATCATTATCAAGCGCATCCTTCGATGCTGGATGACGAACTCGAAGTATCTGAGATCTCGCGCATCGGCGATATGCTCGCCAATCAGGACGAGTATCGCGAAGCCGACGAATGGATCGGCAGCGTCATTAATCAACTCGATCCGACATCTTCGTATTCGGTGCGTGAGTTTTTGCATTTGCTCGGACGCGAATTGGCTGAAATCGCGCACGAAGACGGACTTTTGACCGCCGCGTTCAAATCGCGCGTTCCGGTTTTCTGTCCGAACATTTCGGAAAGTCCGCTTTCGGTCGGCATCGCGCGCGCACGTTTCGAAAAGAAAATTCAGTTTAATTTCGACATCACGCAGGACACTCTGGAAATGATGAACGTCGCGCAGAAAACTCGTAATTCGGGCATCATTACTCTGGGCAGCACCTGCAGCCAAAATATGGTGAATATGGCGGAAATCACGTCATACATCACAAAATCAAATATGTGCGGTCACAAATACGCGGTTTCGATTACGACCGACGGCGTTCCGCTCGACATCAGAACACCTTCTTTCGGCGGATCGCACACAGGAACTTTCGGCAAACTTTTGAAAGGCGCAATGACGGCTTATGTTCCGTCCGATCCGTCAATCGGTCTGCCGCTTCTCGTCACGGCACTTTCGCAAACCGCCGCCAAATATATGAAAGGCAGAAAACGCCCGAGTTTTTCATTCTCAAATAAGGAATTAGGAATCGAAGTTCCCTAAAATTAGTTTTAAATTCAAAGTTTAAGGCTTCAAAACTTGTTTTTATTTGAAGCCTTAAACCAAAAATGAATTTCATTTGAAGCGGCAAAAGCCGCTTTTTTTTACATTTTTTCCCGTAACGTTTTGAACTTCACGCTTAGTATTTCGTAAAATGCACTTTGGAAATATAACTAACAAGACTTTCAAGATTTCACCAAAATCCGACAAAGCCGATTTTTTTGGAGTAATAAAAAATGTCAGATACTAACAAAAGATTTTTTTTCGGGCAAAGATTTTTCCCTTTCTTAATTATTGCGGTGACGACCGCGCTTGTTTTCTCCGGCTGCAAAACCGGACTTTTCAACAGCGAAAATCAGCCCGAAACGCCGTTTGCGCCGACAACGCCGCCCGCGCCGGTCGTCGTCGACGGAATGCGAACGTCTTACGCGGACATCGTCGAGCGAACTTCTCCGGCGGTTGTCAATATCATTTCCGATATAAAAGTTCAGCAGACAAATTCGGCGGAAGAAAATCCGTTCGGTCAGCTTTTTCCGCAAATGCCGCAGATGCCGCGCCAGCAACAGCGTCCGCAGGTCGAACGCGGTGTCGGTTCGGGCGTGATCGTCAGCGCGGACGGAACGATTTTGACGAACAATCACGTCGTCGAAGGCGCGACGAAAATCACCGTCGAGATGAACAACGGAAAATCTTACGAAGCGAAAACGCTCGGCACCGACCCGCCGTCCGATCTTGCGGTCTTGAAAATCGAAGGAGAAAACCTTCCGTCTTTGACACTCGGCAATTCCGACACGGTTCGCGTCGGCGACATCGTTCTCGCCATCGGCAATCCGCTCGGCATCGGGCAGACGGTAACCGCCGGAATCATCTCGGCAAAAGGTCGCCGAACCGGACTTTCGGACGGAAGTTTCGAAGATTTTCTGCAAACCGACGCGCCGATCAATCGCGGAAATTCCGGCGGTGCGCTCGTTAATCTGAACGGCGAACTGATCGGCATCAATTCGCAGATTCTCGCCGGCGGCGCATCGGGCGGAAATATCGGCATCGGCTTTTCGATCCCGTCGAATATGGCGAAAACCGTGATGGAACAGCTCGTTCAAAACGGCAAAGTTCGTCGCGGAATGCTCGGAATCAATATTCAAAATATCAACGAAGATTTGGCGAAAGGCTTGGGATTAAAAGATGCGAAAGGCGTTCTCGTAAGCAATGTTCGCACGGGCGGCTCGGCTGACAAAGCCGGACTCAAACGCGGCGACGTTATCACGGCGATCAACGGCGAAACGGTCGAAGATTCGAATATTCTTCGCAACAAGGTTGCCGGAACGCTTCCCGGAAACGACATCAAAGTCAAATTCGTCCGCGACGGCAGCGAGCAGGAAGTAACCGCCAAGCTCGACGAGCTCGATTCGGGCAGCGAGAAACCGCAGAATCAGCAGAACGATCAAAAAGATCAGGAAAATCCGGCGCAGGAAGGCAAACTCGGTCTGACGCTTCAGCCCGTAACGCCGAATGTTGCAAAAGAATTGGAAATGCCTGAAGACACGAAAGGTCTGGTAGTTATGCAAGCCGATCCGAGCGGCGCAGCGGCGCAAGCCGGAATGCGGCGCGGCGACGTGATTTTAGAAGTCAATCGTCAAAGCGTTTCGTCGCTGGACGAAATGCGATCCGCGCTCGAAAAGTCGGGCAGCAATTCCGCTTTGCTTCTGATTTCAAGAGACGGACAGACGACATTTTTGACGATCAAACCGAATTAAAAGATTCTAAAAAACCAAAAAAAATAAACAGCCTGAAAGTTCATTTCAGGCTGTTTATTTTTTAGCTGTTATCAAAGCAATCCGAATTTGACTTATTCGCATGGTTAAACCATAAGTGTTTAGATGTGCCGTCTTTGTTTCCACTCCGATTTTTTATTTACGCGACTTCGCCAAATTCAAAATGTTTTTCAATTAACAGAATAATTGAAAGCAAAATTTCGCTCTCAGTATAAATCGCAATTTTTTGAAAAAAATCGGGTCAAAAAAAATTAAAAAAATTATAAGTTTCAACTTTAACCGAATTAATTTCTCAATCAGCCACCGGTCGGTCACGATACCAGGGCGCTTTGAAACGGAACATATTTGAAAAATTTCTTGACGGATTAAAAATCATTCGGGCGAAAATTTTGACATAAAAATTGTTAGTGCGGCGCTCGATAGCCTTAATAATATATTGATCGAAAAAATCCTCGCCGACTAAAAAAGCCGTCCCGAGCGTCGGCGTGACGACGATGTCTTCCCACGTCTGCTTTCCTTTCAAACCGACGTTGCCGATTGAAGCCTGACTGATCGGTCCGATTTCAAACTGCGTCGACCAAGCCGCCGTCCAAAGCATCGCTTTCATACGAGTTTTCCAATACTTTTCAGTCATCGAAAATTGTTCGCGCCTCGCCTGCGGACTGTTTTGAACATAAATAAATCCGGTAAACGCGCCCTGCAGCGGATGCGCGACGTAGTTGGTAAAAAATTTTCCGCCGTCGTCCCAGCCGTGCAGAGATTTTACGGAATCTGCATAATCTTGCCAAAATTTCCCTTTCAGAGCGTCGCGAGTTTTTTGCTGACCGAGAACGGCATAGCCGTGCTGCACGCCGAGAAACATGAGCGATTGCCCGAACGCGCCGCGCCAATTAAAACCGTCCCGTTTAACGGTGTCTTTTTTGCTATCCCGATTCTTTCTCAAGTCCGATTTGTAATCGTTATCGAATGAAAAATCTTTTTCTATATCTCTTTCGTCTTTAAGTTTATTGAAAGCCGTTTGATTGGCGTTCGATTTATAGTCAAGAAAACTATATTTGAAATCTCTAATTTCCGCTTGAAGACTCTTTCGGGAAAAATCTTTTATGTTTTCATCGGAAACTTCATTTTCGCCGCTTTCATCAAAAGCAGATACGGAACTTTCCAAGTCGGGCTGTGGCTTTTTCGTTTTATAAATTGTCGAAGCCGATTCGTTTTTCGAAACATTCTGCGCTGAAATAATTTGTCCGCTAATGGTCAGAAAAATTAAAAATAAAAACACTTCTCTATGTGATCGCATTTCATTAAACCCCTTGATAATAACTGAACGGAAATATTTTTATTCCCGAATCATATTCGTATAAATTGATGGTTAGTTTTTAGATATGATTCTATCTTCCAAAGCGCAGGCTGAATTTCAGAGGACAAATTCAGAATTATCTAAAACAAAAATCTTTCTTATATTCTATACAATTATGAATTTTAGTAGTTCTTTAAAAGTTATTTTTCAACTTGGAAACAAAAAATGCGGAGCCGGTTTTATAAAACCGGCTCCGCATTTTTATGTTAAAACGCTTATCGTTTACGGCAAATAAGCGGAAGGAACGGGTTTGTCGCCCGTCGTCCCGAACGTCAGGGCGATGAATCCGGCAGTTGATCTTTGGAGATACCAGCCAGAGTTCGAATCTCTGAACACCGCCGCATCCGCTTTCCCGTCGCCGTCGTAATCGCCGACCACCGGCGTGTCCGTGCCCGCTCCGAACGGGAATCCGTAGAACGAGAAATCTTCCGATCTCAAAACGAACCATTGTCCGCTCGACGGTCGGAAGAACGCAAAGTCCGTTTTCCCGTCGCCCGTGAAATCCGCCGGAATCGGTTTGTCTCCACTCGCTCCGAACTGGGCGGCGAGAGTAGAGTTGTTCGAGCTTCTCTGAATCCACCACGCGCTCGTCGACGGACGAAATACGCCGAGATCGGCTTTTCCGTCGCCGTCGTAATCGTTCGGCAAAGCAACGTCTTCCGCAACGCCGAAGGTGCGAGAGAGAACCGAACCGTTGCTCGAGAGAATCGAATACCAGCCCGAGTTCGACGAACGGAAGACGGTCGGATCGGCTTTGCCGTCGCCGTCGAAGTCGGCGGGAACCGCCTTATCGCCCGCCGCACCGAACGGGAAGCCGTAGAAAGTATTGTCCTCGCTTCTCAAGACAAACCACTGACCTGTTGATTCGCGGAACAGAGCGATGTCGGTTTTACCGTCGCCGGTAAAATCAGCGGGCGTGATCTTGTCGGTCGAAGCGCCGAAAGCAACGGCGACGACATTGCTGGCCGAGCGCGAAATCCACCACGCACCGGTTGACGGACGATAGATCGCGACATCCGTTTTTCTGTCCCCGTCAAAGTCAAATGCGGTTCTGCCGGGGGCAATAGTCGTGCCGATTGTGAAAACCGAAGCCGATTCGCCGACCGGCTGTGCAAAATCATGCTCGCGAACGCGGACTTTAGCCTGCGCGGTCGGCGTATTCGGAACGGTGAAGGTGAACGAACCGTTGTTTGCGATGTTGGTTGCAAGTCGTGTCGGATATGTCGCGCCGCCGTCGGTTGATAAATCAATCGTGACGTTTTTGTTAAATCCGCCGTTGTTGCTCCAGGCGATTGTCGCCGTCGAACCCGGCGTAACCGAACCGCCGCTCGGCGATACGCCTGTAATCGTGTCCGGCGTGCGGTCGATATTCGTGTCGCGATACCAACCCACATCACGAAGCTGATTCGGCGTTAAATCCAAAGTCAAAGGAATGTTTACGTTGATGAACGGCTCCATCAAAAGATTCGGCGTTGCAGATGTGCTCCAGTGCGAAACCGATGAACCGCCCGCGAAAGTTGCCGGCGTGTACATTGCAACGCGCCCGGTTGCCGCATCGCGTCCGGCGGTCAAGAAGCTCGAAGCGATTTTGACGTTTTCACCGTCCCACATAAGGTTGTTCGTGTTGATCGCCGATGCCGCGCGTTCCGCGTCGGTCATATTGTTCCAGTATTTATTTGTCGTGCGGTCAAAAAGACGCGTCGTGTAAACGTCGGGAAATCCGTTTAACAATACGCCGGTTTGTCCGTTGGCGAAACTCGAAAATCCTAAACCGTGTCCGAATTCGTGAAGCAGAACGACGAGCAGATTAACCGTATTTGCAGGTGTCGTATTATCAAGACCGAGATAAAAACGCGCACCGCCGAGACAGCTCGCATCACCGTTCAGCGCGCTGTTAAAGGTCGCATTAATATCCGGATTGGCGTTAAGGTCAGAGCCTTCGAGTTTGTTGGCGAGAGCCGCATGATGCCAGGTTCCCGGGAGACTAGCGGATGGAAAGTCTCTGAAAATGTTGATCGTTCCGGCCGAACCGAGAACCGCGCCGGTCGACGTACATTGCTGCGGATCGAACTGCGATCTGATCTGAACCGGTACGCTGCTGTCGAGATATGTTCCCCAGATTGCCGCCGCCGCTTGAAACACGGCGAGACGCTGTGCGCCGCGCGTGGTGGCGCTGTTGCCGCCTTCGGGCGTAACGGTCGTCGGATCGTTAAAGCCTTCGCCTGCGCCGTCGTTGTTGACAATCGTAATTGTCGCCGCGTTCGGGCTGAGCGCGAGACGTTCTTCCGCCTGCTTGATCAGATTTTTATAAAAAACGAGTTCCTCGGGCGACATTCCGTGTCTGGCGGCTTCGTCTTTGACGATGTTGTCAAACGGCGATTCATAGCCGGCGAGAAGTCTTCCCGTTTCCAAATCCTTTCTGAAAAAGATGTTCGCTTCTTCAAGACTCGTCACGCAAGCCGCTTCGGGGCTTCCGTCGTAGCCGAGACGCGCGAGCATCATATTCTGGAAACGATCCTGTAAATCAATGCTGACGGCACCGTTGCGACTGCGCTGGGCGACAAGTCCGTCAGCCGTGCGATTGGTT
>Ga0070689_100002428_pt1 | contig 12177 bp, 2 predicted proteins | sample KBSS23HmetaG_FD_64669 | JGI IMG/M metagenome (GOLD analysis project Ga0070689, IMG submission 64669) | Switchgrass rhizosphere microbial communities from Kellogg Biological Station, Michigan, USA - KBS S2-3H metaG | ecosystem: Host-associated > Plants > Roots > Rhizosphere ... | reverse complement strand
GCTCGCGCTGTCGATCGAGCAGACGCTCGCGCACGAAGGGCGCGGGGGCGCGGTCGTACCGACGCTCCGGCGCGACGCGGGCGATCGCCGCGCGGTCCTCGAGTCGCTCGGCCGCCTCTACACGCTCGGCCACCGGATCGACTTCGAGCGCCTCTCGAAGGCGGGGAATCCGGTGAAGCTCCCGACGTACGCGTGGCAGCGGGAACGGTACTGGATCGATGCGGCGCCCGGCGCGCTCCCCGGCGCCGCGCGAACCGCCGGCGCGCCGGCGCACGTCGGGCACCCGCTCCTCGGCGCGAGGATCGCGTCGTCGATCCATCCCGGGACGTCCCTCTGGCAGACGGAGATCGGCTGCGAACGGACGCCGTACGTGGCGGACCACGCGTTCCGCGGCACGGTCGTCCTCCTCGCCGGCGCGTACGTCGAGATGGCCCTGAAGGCGGCCGACGATCACTTCGGCGCCGGCGATCACGCGCTCGCCGACGTGCGGTTCGAGCGCCCGCTCGTCCTCGCGCGCGATCGCGCTGTCACCGTGCAGACGGCGCTCACCCCCGATGGACCGGAGAGGTGCGCGTTCCAGATCGCGAGCCGCGCGGACGATGGCGCCGCGTGGGTCGTCCACGTGCGCGGGTGGGTCGAGAAGGCCGAAGACACGGCCGCTCAGGGGGCGGAGGTCGCCGCCGACGGCGCGATCGCCGACGCGATCGCGCGATGCGCCGTGGAGACGAGCGGGCAGGCGCTCTACGACGCGTTCCTCGCGGCCGGCGTCACGATCGGCGACGGGCTCCGGACGATCGACCGGGTCGCGCGAGGTGACGGCGAAGCGATCGGCGCGCTTCGATCCGGCGAGCCGGAGATCGGCGGCGGCCCGGACGGGTACGTGGTCCATCCGGCGCTCCTCGACGCGTGCTTCCAGCTCCTCGGCTGCACGACCGATGGTGCGCTGGAGGGGACGTTCATGGCGGCCGGGCTCCGGCGTCTCCGCGTGCGGCGGCGTGGGGTGCACGGCGCGTGGGCGCACGCGCGCCGCGATGCGGCGGCGAACGACGACGACGCCACGGCCGGCCGACTCCGCGGCGATCTCCTCCTCCGCGCCGCCGACGGCGCCGTCGCCGTGGAGATCCTGGGGTTTGAGCTCCGCGCCGCGTCGCGCGGCGACGACCTCGCGGGGTGGTTCTCCACGATCGAGTGGACGCCGCAAGCACGTCCCGCGGCGCACGCGCCGTCGCCTTCGGGGGACACGTCGCGATCGTGTGTACTCCTCACGGATCGCACCGGGGCCGGCGAGCGGCTCCGGCGAAGCCTCGAAGCCCGCAGCATCGCGTGCACGGCGATCGCGCGCACGGATCGTGACGAGGTCGATGTCGCGCGCCTCGTCGAGGTGCAGCGTGAAGCGGGGTCCGACGTCGTCTACCTGTCGATGGTCGACGCTCCGGATCCCGCGGACGGGGGCGACGCCACCACCGCGTTCGCGACGGCGCGCCGCCTCGGGTGCGACGGCCTCCTCGATCTCGTGCGAGGTCTCGCCGACGCGGGGCTCCGGAAGATGCCGCGGCTCTGGATCGTCACGCGCGGCGCGCAGCGGGTGGGCACGGAGGGCGTTCGCACGGCGCAGGCGCCGGCGTGGGGCCTCGGACGGACCATCGCGATCGAGCACCCCGAGCTCCGCCCGGTCCTCGTCGATCTGAGCGGCGGCCCCGAGATCGACGGCGACGAGATCGCGTCGCTCGCCGAAGAGATCGCCGCGGGACAAGGTGGCGGCGCAGCGCCCAGAGAGACGGCGCACGCGACCGAGAACCAGATCGCGCTCCGCGGAGCTTCGCGCTTCGTCGCCCGCTTCGCGCCGTACGCGGCGCCGCCCGCCGCGCCGCCGGTCGTTCACGCCGACGCGACGTACCTCGTCACCGGCGCGTTCGGCGGGATCGGCGCGCTCGTCGCGCGGCACCTCGTCGATCGAGGCGCGCGGCACATCGCGCTCGTGAGCCGGCGCGCGCCCGACGCCGAAGGTCGCGCGCTCGTCGCGTCGCTCCAGGACGCCGGCGCGGAGGTGTTCGTCGCTGCCGCCGACGTCGCGGACGAGCGCGCCCTCCGCGCCGCGCTCACGTCGATCCGCGCCGCGATGCCGCCGCTCCGCGGCGTGATGCACGTCGCCGGAGTCCACGAGGACGGCTTCCTCGTCGCGCAGACGCGCGAGCAGTTCGCGCGCGTCCTCGGCCCGAAGGTCGATGGGGCGTTCGCTCTGCACGCCGAGACGCGCGACGCGCCGCTCGATTTCTTCGTGATGTTCTCGTCGGTCTCGTCGGTCGTCGGCGCGCCCGGGCTCGCGAACTACGCGGCGGCGAACGCGCACCTCGACGCGCTCGCGCACCACCGGCGCGCGCTGGGTCTCCCGGCGCTCAGCGTGAACTGGGGCGCGTGGAACGGCGTCGGGATGGCGCGGATCCAGGCGGAGCGCGGCGTACAGCTCGAGAGCCAGGGGCTCCGCGGCGTCTCGCCCGACGAAGGGCTCCGCGCGCTCGACCGGCTGATGTCCGGCCCTTCGCCGCAGGCTGCGGTGCTCCGCCTCGACGTGCGGAAGCTCCGTCGCACGAACCGGCGCTTCGCCGAGCTCCCGATCTTCGCGCGCCTCATCGCCGACGCGGGCGCCGCGGGCGACGACGGCTTCGGCGCGATGCGCCGCGAGATCGAGGCGCTCCCGCCGCCGATGCGCCTCCAGCGGATCGAGCAGTGCATCCGCACGAGCGCCGCGCAGGTCCTCCGCGCGCCGCTCGCGAAGATCGGTCCGGAGACGCCGTTCGGCGATCTCGGCTTCGACTCGCTCGCGGCGCTCGAGCTTCGAAACCGACTCGAAGCGGGACTGGGGCTCGTCCTGCCGTCGAGCCTCGTCTTCAGCTACCGAACGAGCCGCGCGCTCGCGCCGCACCTCGCGGAGCGGATGGAGCTCTCGCTCGGCGAGGGCGAGGCGGAGCGCGCGCCCACGGAGGCGCATGCGATCGCCGCCGCGGCCTCCGGGAGCGATGCGGCGCGCGCGAGCGAGCCGATCGCGATCGTCGGGATCGGCTGCCGTTTCCCGGGCGGCGTGAACGACGCTGACGACTACTGGCGCCTCCTCGAGGGGGGCGTCGACGCGATCTCCGAGGTGCCGAAGGATCGCTGGGACGCCGACGCGTACTACGACGTCGACGGCCTCGCGCCGGGGAAGATGAACAGCCGGTGGATCGGCTCGATCCCGGACGTCGACCGATTCGACGCGGCGTTCTTCAAGATCTCGCCGCGCGAAGCGTCGGGGATGGACCCGCAGCAACGGATGCTCCTCGAGGTCGCGTGGGAGGCGCTCGAGCACGCGGGGCTCCCGGCGTCGTCGCTCCGCGGCACGCGGACCGGCGTCTACGTCGGCTCGAGCTCGAACGACTACGCGTACCTCGTCGCGGAGAGCCCGTCGGGCGAGGACGCGTTCGCCGCCACCGGGTGCACGCCGTCGCTCCTCGCGGGGCGCATCTCGTACGCGCTCGATCTCCAGGGGCCGAGCATGGTCGTCGACACGGCGTGCTCGTCGTCGCTCGTCGCCGTGGACCTGGCGTGCCAGTCGCTCCGTGGCGGCGGGTGCGACGTCGCGCTCGCGGGCGGCGTCCACTTGAACCTCTCGCCGAAGGGCGGCGTCCTCATGGCGAAGATGATGGCGCTCGCGCCGGACGGGCGTTGCAAAGCGTTCGACGATCGCGCGAACGGGATCGTCCGCGCCGACGGATGCGGCGTCGTCGTCCTGAAGCGCCTCTCCGACGCGATCGCCGACGGCGACGAGGTCTGGGCCGTCGTCCGCGGCTCGGCGGTTACGCAGGACGGGCAGAGCGCCGGGCTCACCGCGCCGAACGTCCTCTCACAGCAGGCGGTGATCCGCGCCGCGCTCGCCCGCGCCGGCGTCGAGCCGCGCGACGTGTCGTTCGTCGAAGCGCACGGCACCGGCACGGCGCTCGGCGATCCGATCGAGATCGACGCGCTGAAAGCGACGGTCGGCGCGGCCGCCGCGGACGCGCCTCCATGCGCGCTCGGCGCGGCGAAGGCGAACATCGGGCACACCGAGGCGGCGTCCGGCGTCGCGGGACTCATCAAGACGGTCCTCGCGCTCCGCCACGAGGCGATCCCCGCGAACCCTCATTTCCAGCGGTTGAACCGGAACGCGTCGCTCGATGGAACGCGCATCTCGATCCCGACGTCGCTTCGCCCGTGGCCGCGCGGCGCCTCGCCGCGCTTCGCCGGCGTGAGCGCGTTCGGCGCGAGCGGTACGAACGCGCACGTGATCGTGGCCGAGGCGCCGCCGCCCGCGCCGATCGACGACGCGGAGTCGTCCGCGCCGGCGGAGCCGGGCGCCCACGTCCTCACGCTCTCGGCCAAGAGCGAAGACGCGTTGCGTGAGCTCGCGGGCCGGTACGCCGCGCGGCTGTCGCATTCCGGCGGGCCGGCGGAGGGCGCGCGGCCCGGATGGTTCCGGGACGTGTGCCGGACCGCCGCGACGCGCCGCTCGCACCACGACCATCGTCGCGCGATCGTCGCCGCGTCGAGCGAAGAGGCGGCCGCGGCGCTTCGCGCGATCGAAGGCGGCGCGTCGCCCGGCGTCGCGCGCGCGGACGCCGACCGGCAGCGCGCCGTCTTCGTCTTCTCCGGCTTCGGATCGCAGTGGCAGGCGATGGGGCGGCGCCTCTGGGACGAGGAGCCGGTGTTCCGGCGGAGCGTCGAGGCGTGCGACGCGGCGCTCCTCCGCGAAGCGGGCTTCTCGGTCGCGGAGGCGCTCATCGCGCCGATCGACGAGGAGCGGTTCCAGGACGTCTCGGTCAACATGCCGCTCCTCTTCACGATGCACGTCGCGCTCGCGGCGCTGTGGCGGTCGTGGGGCGTCGAACCGGCGGCGGTCGTCGGGCACAGCCTCGGCGAGGTCGCGGCGGCGCACGTCGCCGGGGCGCTGTCGCTCGACGATGCGGCCACGGTCGTCGCGCACCGGAGCCGCCTCCTCCAGCGGACCGTCGTCGAGTCGACGCGCGCGTCGTCGATGGCGGTGCTCGAGGCGTCGCTCGCCGACGTGGAGGCGCTCATCGCCGGGTACGGCGATCGCTTGAACGTCGCGTCGCACAACGGGCCGGACACGGTCGTCCTCGCCGGCGAGAGCGAGGCGCTCCGCGAGGTCGTCGCGCGCGTCGCGGAGCGCGGCGGATACACGCGCGTCCTCGACGTCAAAGGGACCGGTCACAGCCCGAGCATCGACCCGCTCCTCCCCGAGATCCGCGCCGCGCTCGCGGGGATCGCGCCGCGGCGCGCGCCGATCCCGTTCTACTCGACCGTCACCGCGGACGTCGCGGGCGGCGAGGGGCTCGACGCCGAGTACTGGGCGCAGAACCTGCGCCGGACGGTGCGCTTCTTCCCGGCGTTCGAGCGGATCGTCGAAGACGGACACGCGCTCTTCCTCGAGGTGAGCCCGCACCCGGTGCTCATGCCGTCGCTCGAGCGCGCGATCCGCGCGGTCGCGACCGCGGCGCCGAAATGCGCCGCGGTGCACACGCTCCGCCGCGGCGACGCCGGGCGGCGCGCGATGCTCGCGTCGCTCGCGCGCCTCTACGAGCTCGGCCACGACGTCGATTGGAAGAAGCATCACGCGCAGCGCGGGCGCGTCGTCGCGCTCCCCCGGTACCCTTGGCAGAGACAGCGCTACTGGGTCCTCCCCGGAGACGGCCGGCGGCTCTCGAGACCGACGCAGCCCACGTCGCGCGTCGCACGCTGGTTCTACGACGTCGCGTGGCGGAGGGCACCGCGCCCGGAGGCGCGCGGTGGCGCGCACGACCCGGGCTTCTGGCTCATCTTCGCCGACGCGTCGGGGGCCGCCGACACGCTCCGCGCGTCGCTCGAGGCGCGCGGCGCCCGGTGCGCGCTCGTCTTCGCCGGTGACACCTTCGCGGTCGACGGCGCGGGACGCTATCGCGTCGCGCCCACGTCCGCCGATGACTACGACCGCCTCGTGCGCGACGTGGCGGCAACGGCCGACGCGCCGTGGCGCGGGATCGTCCATCTGTGGGGCCTCGACGCGGGCGACGGTGCGCCGCTCGATCGCGCGCGCGAGCTCGCGTGCGCCGCGCCGCTCCACGTCATCCAGGCGCTGTCGCGCCAGAAGGTCCGCGGTCGGCCGCGCCTCTGGCTCGTCACGAAGGACGCGCACGACGTCGGCGACGGATCGCGCGCGACGGTGCGCCCCGAGCAGGGGCTCCTCTGGGGCTACGCGCGGAACGTCGTCTACGAGCAGCCGGAGCTCCGCTGCGCGGTGGTCGATCTCGACGCGGCACGCGGCGCGGCCGCCCACGCCGATCTCGCCGACGAGATCGGCGCCGACTCCGCCGAGGACCGCATCGCCCTCCGCGCGAGCGGGCGCTACGTCGCGCGCCTCGCGCCGATCGTCGACGGCGATACCACGAGCCCCGCGGCGACCATCCGCGGCGACGCGACGTACCTGATCACGGGCGGCCTCGGCGGCCTCGGTCTCGAGGTCGCCGGCTGGCTCGTCGGCGAAGGGGCGCGATCGATCGTGCTCATGGGGCGGCGCGATCCATCGTCCGACGCCGCGGCCGCGATCCAGAGGCTCGTCGAGCGCGGCGCGGACGTCCGCGCCGTCCGCGGCGACGTGTCGCGCGAGGCGGACGTCGTCCGCGTCCTCGACGCGATCGCGGCGTCGATGCCGCCGCTCCGGGGCGTCGTGCACGCGGCGGCGGTCAGCGACATGGCGCCGATCGTCGAGTCGAGCTGGCCGACGCTCGTCGCCGTCACGGCGCCGAAGGTCGAAGGTGCGTGGAATTTACACGTACACACGCGAGGGTGCCCGCTCGACCTCTTCGTCCTCTTTTCGTCGGGGGCGGCGCTCCTCGCGATGCTCCCGCAGTCGAGCTACGCCGCGGGGAACGCCTACCTCGACGCGCTCGCGCACCACCGGCGCAACGCCGGGCTCCCCGCGCTGAGCATCAACTGGGGCGCGTGGACCGACGTCGGCGGCGCCGCGCGCGTCGCCGCGGGCGAAGCGCGGCAAGGGGGCTTGCCCGGGATGACGCCAGCCGAGGGTCTCGAGGCGCTGGGCCGGCTCGTCGCGCCGCGATCGCCGCGGCGCGCGCAGGTCGCGGTGTTCCCGATCGAAGACGCGGACATCGACGCGTTCTCCGCGTACGCCGCCGACGTCCCGTTCCTCGGCGAGATCGGCGCCGCCGCGAGCGGCGCGGAGCCCTGGAGGACGTTAGACCGGGCCGCGGCGCCGCGCGATGACGAGGCGGACGTCCGCGCGCAGATCCTCGCTGCCGACCCGCCGCGCCGCGCCGAGATGGTCCTCGGCTGGCTCACGGAGCGCGCCGCTGCGGCGCTCCAGCTCCCTGTCCATGACGTCGATACGTCGCGCCGGCTGACCGACTTCGGATTCGACTCGGTGATGGCGTTCGGGCTCAAGACGCGAATCCAGACGATCTTCGGCGTTGCGCTGCCGGTCGTCGAGCTCGTGAAGGGGCCGACGCTGCCCGAGCTAGCGTCCGTGATCCTCGAGCACATGACCCGCGACGCGCAGCCCGACGGCGGAGCGCCGGCCGATCGCGCCGGCTCCGTTCCGCCCGTCGCTCTCGACCTCGCGAATCGATACGAGCCGTTCCCGCTGACCGAGATGCAGAAGGCGCACTGGCTCGGCGACGCGCTGGAGGGGAGCGCGCGCTCCGCGTCGCATTTCTACGTGGAGCTCGCGTGCCAGGGGATCGACGTCGCGCGCCTCGAGCGCGCGTGGGCGAGGGTCGTCGCCGAGGAGGACGTCCTCCGCGCGGTCCTCACCGAAGACGGCCGGCAGCGGATCCTCGCGACCACTCCCGAGTACGCCATCGAGACGATCGATCTGCGCGGCGCGGAATGCGCCGAAGCGCGCCTCGCCGCGACGCGCGAACGGATGCGCGCCGTGTCGTTCGATCCGTCGCGGTGGCCTCTCTTCGCGATCCGCGCGACGCTCCTCGCGGGCGGCGAGACGCGCCTTCACCTCGCGTTCGATTCGGCGCTCGTCGACGCGACGAGCGCCGTCCAGCTCTTCTCGCTCTGGGGCGACCTCTATCGCGAGCCGGACGCGCCCCGTTCGCCGCCCGGGATCGGCTTTCGCGACTACGTCGTGGCCGAGGTCGCGGCGCGCGACACCGATGCGTACCGGCGCGCGCGGGCGTACTGGCTCTCGCGCCTCCCCGACCTCGCGCTGCCGCCGCCGCTCCCCCGCCGCGGTCGCGCCGGCGCGGGAGACTCGCCGGTCGTGAGCCGGACCGCCCACGTCCCCGCCGAGGCGTGGTCGCGCGCCAAGCTCGAGGGGCGCCGCGCCGCGCTCACGCCGTCGATCCTCGCGCTCACCGCGCTCGCCGAGTCGATCGCCGACGCGTCGGGCGCGGCGCGCTTCACGATCGCGCTGACGTTCGTGAACCGGCTCCCGATCCACCCCGACGTGAACCGGATCATGGGGAGCTTGATGTCGACCGTGCTCCTCGAGGTCGACGTCGGCGCGGGAGACTTCGAGGCGCGGGCGATCGCGATCCGCGACCGGCTGATGGAGGACCTGGGCCACAGTCGCTTCGGCGGCGTCGAGGTGTGCCGCGAGTGGTCGCGCGCGCGCGGCGAGCCGATGACGATCCCCGTCGTCTTTTCGAGCGCGCTCGGTCTCGAGGCTGCGGCGGGGGCCGAGATCGCAAAGACCGGCGCGCTCTTCGGCGAGCCGGTGCACCAGTCGGTGACCACGCACGGCGCGCTCATCGACTGCCACGTCTCGGAGAAAGACGGCGCGCTCCGCTTCGCGTGGAGCTCGCGCGACGACGTGCTCCGCGACGGTCTCGCCGACGACCTCCTCACCGCGACGACGCGGCGTCTCGGAGCACCGTCATGACTTCCAAGACGACGTTACGCGTCGCTCGGGAGAGTCGCGGTGACGAGGACGTACGACACGGGGAGATCGTGGAGCCGCTTTTGCTGCTGGCGCATGATCTCCGCCATCAATCGGAGGAAGATCCGCGGATATCGCTCTTCGAGCTCCGGGATCGCCGCCATGATTTGATCCGCCCACTCGCCGGCCATCCCCAGCGTCGGTATCGAGATGTCTTCGACCGCGATGGATCGGAAACCGACCGCCGCGAGCGACTCCCGCCACTGCGCGAGCGAATACATCTCGGACACGGCGAGGAGGCGGTGGATCCACGGGAGCGCGACCCGATCGGCGAGGCGCACCCCCTCGGGGCGCGAGACGACGTCGGCGCACGCGAAGCGCCCGCCCGGCTTGAGGACGCGCGCCGCTTCGCGGAGGAACGCGACCCGATCGGCGTAATGGAACGCCGTCTCGATCGCGTACACGCCGTCGAAGATCTTCCCCTCGGAGAACGGCATCGCGCACGCGTCACCGAGCCGAAAATCGACGCGATCGGTGAGCCCCTTGCTCGCGGCGCGCTCCTTGGCCCGCTCGATGTGCACGGGCGTGATGTTGATCCCGCTGATCGAGACCTCGTCGTTCTCGCCGGCGAGGAGGCACGCCGGGCCGCCGACGCCGCACCCGACGTCGAGCCACCGCCCCGGGCGCGGCAGCGACGCCGCCGTCCGCCGGCAGAGCTCCTGTTGCGCCGCTTCGATCCCGGGCGCCTTGGCGCGATATCCGTAGTTGTATATTCCGCTGTTCGACGAGACGACGCGGAACATGTCCTCGACGAAATCGTAAAATGCGGCGGATCGGTCCGCCGGCGCGGCGAGCGCCAGCGATTTCAGGAAGTGGATCTCGCGCCACCGTTGTCCCCAGGTCGTCGACAATTTCGTGCCTCCCGATGCCGTTCCGGCGCCGCATCGCGCGTCGCTTCGACAGGGAGCATTGTAGCGCGACTCGGTCACATGGCACCGCGCGGCCCGCCTCTTTTTGCCGTTTTCCGTCGAAGCGAATTACCTCATTGGGCGCCGGCGCCGGCCGAGCAGCGTGAGCGCCGCTACGCCCACGGCGAGCGCGGGCGGGATCCACGGGGCACGCGTGCGCGACGGCGCGACTTCGCGGACGGAGAGCGCCCCTCCATCCGGCGCGACCACGCGGCCGCTGACCACGGTGCAAGGAGGATTGGCGCTGACCGACGCGGTGACCCAGCTCGTGACGGGCCCGCCGGCGGACGGCTCGACGACGAGATCCTGCCCGGCGCCGTCCCGCGGCGCCGAGATCTCGAGGCGCGTGAGCCACGTCGAGGACGCGCGAAGCCCGATCAACGCCTCCGCGAGATCGCTGTCCGCGCCGCACACGAGATCGGACGCCGGGATCTCTCCGGGGTTGCACGGCACGTCGCTGGAGAACGTGTCCCCCGCGCCGGAGTCGCCGGCATCCTGCGCGACGCCGGCGGTGCCGCAACGCCGGACCGCGCCGCTCGACTTCGGATCGAGCGACAGCTTCGGACAGCCGCTCGTCCGCGCCGCGTAGAGCTCCGCGAACGACGTGCCCGGCGCGTCGCGCGACACCGCGCCGTCGCGCGAGAACGACACCGGCTGGCCGTCCACGACGAGCGGCGAGGTCATCACCCCTGGCATCGCGAACGTCGTCGTGAACGCCGGCGCGTTGGGCCTGGTGAGCGCCGCGTTGAGGCGCGACGCGTAGTTGCTCGTCTTCGCCGCCCAGTCCCACACGAGGTCGTCGGTTGGCACGGTCACGCCGGTGAAGCTGGCCGCGCTGGCGCGCGACTCCGAGAGGACGAAGAGCGTGATCGGCAGAGCGTCCCCCGCGCCGGCGGTCGCCATGCGCAACGGGATCGTGTACATGCCCCCCTTCATCACGACCCGGACCGGCTTCATGTCCTGGACGCCGGCGCCCGGAGCGAGGCGCATCGCCTCGAAATCGTAGCCCTCCGACACGTACAGGTCGATCACGGGGCGCACGTGATCGGCGATGACGTACGCGTGAGACGTGAGCCAGTCGACGAGCGCGCCCGGCGTGCTCGAACGAAGGCGGACGACCTCGTACGGTCCGACGTTCCGCGTCTCCACGACCGAGACCACCGATTGGCCTCCAGTGCGAGGCGGCGGCGTCCCCGCTCCGGAGGAGGCGCTGCCGAAGCCACCGCACGCGCATCCGCCGCCTCCGCCTTCGCCCTCGCACAGGATCGGCGGCGATTCGACGTGGGTCGCCGTGAACGTGTCGAGCGCCTGGAACCACGCGTCGCTCGCGACCTCGAGGCGCGCGTCGCCGCGCACGGGGAGCACCCAGGCGAAGTCCGTCGCGGTACCTGTATAATGCAAGCTCGCCCACAGCGTCGTCTGATCGGGGCCGACGGCGAGCGCCCAGCGCTCGGAGGTGACCGTGACCGGCGCCTCACCGGGCGGCGGCGCCGTCGCGAACGTACCGCCGCACGCCGCCGCGTCGGCGGAGGCGAGCGAGAGAGGGGTCGCGGCCAGGAGGGGAAGAACGAAGCGAAGCAAAGACCGGGATGAATGCATCCTCCGGGCAAGTGCAGCGGCCATGCCGCGTTTCCTTTATCGATTTACGCGCATTTTCACGGTGTATCGCGTAGCGCGTGAACCGAAAGTCACAAGGTGGCGGCAGGTCGATCAGGCGTCCATCGCGAAGAGGCGCCGTCGGTACCGTCCATCGTCACAAATCGCGGCTCATGGCTTGCCACGTGGCGAAGAGCTCGTCGTCCAGCGAATCGGCCGCGAGCGCGGTCTTCAAGTCGGCGATCCGCTCGCCGAGGATGGAGCGCACGTGCGCCGCGCTGGTCCGGGCGTCGAGCGGCGCGGGCGGATGGCCGATCGGCGCCGCGCGCCACGACGCGTCGCGTGACATCGTGCGGTCGATGAAGCGGCGGATGACGTCCGCCATGTGCACGGGGAAGAAATGGAAGTGCAGCGCCGTCGCCCGTTCGTCGAGCGTCTCGGTGGCGTGGAACGCGCCGGCCGGCATGTAGAGCACGTCGCCCGGTCGCATCGTCACGGTCTCGAAGTCGTCGTCGTTCACCGGAGCGGCGTCGTCGCGCTCCCACTCGCGGGCGGGGCCCGCGTAGTCCGGCCTCCGCTCCTCGTCGAGCCCTCGCGCGGGCGAGAGCGGCCACGCGATCGCCGGCGATCGTTGCACCCGCCATCGCTTCGTCCCGGCCACGTGGACGACGACGATCGCCCAGTGATCGAAGTGCACGC
>Ga0070689_100002426_pt1 | contig 12181 bp, 8 predicted proteins | sample KBSS23HmetaG_FD_64669 | JGI IMG/M metagenome (GOLD analysis project Ga0070689, IMG submission 64669) | Switchgrass rhizosphere microbial communities from Kellogg Biological Station, Michigan, USA - KBS S2-3H metaG | ecosystem: Host-associated > Plants > Roots > Rhizosphere ... | reverse complement strand
CAAAAACTTTAATAGGAAGCATTGATGCTGTAGCAGGCGGCTCAGTAAGCCTTCCTGATAATTCTAAGATCACTTTGCCGGCATCAGGTATTGTGGTAAGATTAAATAATCAATCTTATTCAGGCAGTGTAAAAGTTTATGCTGAGGTGATCGATCCTGCATCAGCAGATATTGCACAAATAGTGCCCGGAAGTTTCCAGGGTACTGATGCAGCCAATAACCGGGTGACACTAAAATCATATGGAATGCTTGCGGTGGAACTGGAAGGCAATAGTGGCGAACAACTGCAAATTGCAGCTGGTAAAACTGCAAAATTAAAATTTACTATTCCTTCTTCATTACGTTCAACTGCACCTGCAACTATTCCTCTTTGGTCTATTGATGAAACAACTGGTCTTTGGAAACAGGAAGGCAACGCAACAAAAGGAACTGATTATTATGAAGGTGATGTAAGTCATTTTTCATTCTGGAATTGTGATGTAAGTACTCCGACAATTTTTCTTGAACTAAATCTTAAAACTGTAGAAGGATCATTGCCATTTACACAGGTAAAAATTACAAGGGTGAATAGTGGCGGAGCAACTTATGGCTATACTGATTCAACAGGTCACGTGGGTGGCCTGGTGCCAAAAAACGAGCCTTTATTACTTGAAGTTTTCAGCAATTGTAATCAACCAGTTTTTTCGCAGAATATCGGACCTTATAGTTCAAATACAAATCTTGGTACAATAACAGTTACTATACCTCCAATAAATTATTTACAGATCACAGGCAGCGCAGTAAATTGTAGCAATCAACCTGTAATAAATGGTAATGCAATGATTTATTATGATGGTCATCTTTATAATAAGCCAATCAGCAATGGTAGTTTCTCACTAACTGTTACACGTTGCTCAAACAGCAACGCAACTATAGAAGTAGTCGTTGTTGATAATATTGGTAACGAGCAAAGTTCAATTTGGAGCGGATCGGCTTCAAGCGGAACAGCAAGTACCGGAACATTATCTGCATGTGGTACATCTTCAGTTAGCTTTTTCAATTATACTTTGGATGGAACTAACTATAGTTTAAGTACTGCCACTACAGACTCCTTTTTCGTTTCAACAGGTAATGCAACATCACAACCTGCTACACTTATTATGGCCTTCAAAAAAAGTCAGCCGAACATAAACATTGATTTTTATACTCAGGGAGGAGCAGTAGGAACTTTTCCCGTGATGTTTATGACGGCAAATCAGTATGAAGATTCTTCAATAACATTGGTAACGCCTTTCAATGTAACTTTTACCTCTTATGGAGTAGTGGGTCAGTTTATTGAAGGAAGTTTTACAGGACAGTTTCGGGAAATATTGAATAACAATCTTCATAATGTATCGGCTACCTTCAGAGTAAGAAGAAGTTACTAATATACTGGAGTTAAAGCCCAGGTAATGATATTTACTGAACCTCAGATTACCGTCTGAGGTTTTTTATTCAATTTTCAGATAACTGAATTGTTATCCTTGACATATAAAAAAGGGCCACCCTTCTTGGTAGCCCTTACTGCTTATATAAATCGAAAATCAAAACGGTGGATCTGGCGGAGTATTTGGATTATTATCTCTTTCTCTTAATGGATAAGGCATTAAGTTTCTTTTGCGTTCTGCAGTTGGTCTCCCAAACCGACGCATGTCTTCCAATTTTAATCCGCTCATGAATAATTCGATGCTGCGATGACGATAGATCTGGTCAAGCAATTCAGCTATGGTAGCCGGAGCCGCCGCGGGTTGATTTGCATTTACACCATATATGTCATTATTTTTTGTAACAACCTTATTCAATTCAGTTGTGCCATTAACAAGGTCAGGCGTGCCGGCACGGGCATAAGCTTCCGCTTTTATCAGCATCATTTCGCCTGGTAAATAAATTGGAAAGGCAGTGGCCGCCGCATCTCCAAAACCTTTTATTCTAAATCTTGGTGCTATTGTCGCATTGATAGAAGTATAAAAAGGAACTCTTCCATCAGTTAATGATGGTTGCAATGGAACCAGTAAACCCAATGTTGAATCTTTTGGCTGTACCACATTATTAGTAGATGTGGCTACTTCATAAAGTGGATTCAATGAAAGTGCATCAAAATTGAAAGTTGACTTTTTTGTAAGATCAACAAGATTTGCTTCTGTTAACGCCTGCGAATACAACCCTGCAAATAAGGAATATCTTGCTCTGAGTGCATGCAATGTATTTACCATATCAATACCAGCAGGTACATACAAACTAAAAGATGTGCTAAGTGGATTTGCTGCAATAGCCGCCAGGGCTTCGTCAATTACAGTGATAGCCTTTTTAAATCCATCTACCCTATCAATAAAAGAAACACTTGCACCAATACTTGAAGGAACTTTCTCCCAAAACTGTGACAGATCGCCAATTGATAATGCTTTAAAAATACTTGCGTAAACAATCAATGAACTTCCGAAGTTTTTATCCCCTAATGATTTGGCACTTGTAATTACTTTATCCGCATCATAAATCACTTTGTTCAAGTTTGTCCAGAAAGTAGTTAACATTGAATGGTTGCCATCAACTGCTGTACCACCTGTTGCCAATTGTACTTCTGCTGTATTACCGGTATTTACCACTATCAATTCATTTGTCAAAAGCCCATTTATTGTAACGTGATTATAGAGATTGCTTGCTCTTCCTAGTGTGTAAACTCTTTGCAGACCTGTGGCCACACCTGACAATCCAGCTTTCGTAGGGTTAGCAAACAAATCATCCTCCATTGCCTTATTGGGATCAGTATAGTCTTTCTTGCATCCGGATTGTACCATTACAACACAGATGAGAACAGACATTACTAAAATTTTTATTATTTTATTTTTCATAATGATTTTTTTAGATGGTTTAGAATTTTGCAGATAAGCTTATACTATAAGTTTTGGGAATAGGTACCGATCCGAAATCAATACCGCGAAGAATAGTACTTTGTCCACCGGAATTTACTTCAGGATCATATCCCTTATAATTATCCCAGCTAACCAGGTTCCGTCCGCTAACAGCTATTGTTATATCACGGATCGTTTTAAAATTGCCCAAAGCATAGCTTAATGACATTTCTCTCAGTTTTACAAATGAACCATCATCTACACGCCATTCTTCTACAGTAGCATAAAAGTTATTGATATATCCGCGTGGATAAACTCCAGTTTGTTCCTTTTCTGCTTCTTTTCCGTTGCCAACACCTTGTCTCGTTCTCCAGTCTGCATTGAATACTTCCAATCCTTGTACAGCATCCAATTGAAGACGAAGGCTAAGTTTTTTCCATGTTACTTCATTCACTAAGCTTCCTGTCCAATCAGGATTTGGATCACCAATAACTTTTCTTACCAATGGGAAGGTTGCAATAGGAAGACCATTTGCATCTCTTTGTACAGTATATGTTAAAGGACTTGTTTGTGTTCCTCTTTCTCCCTGGATAAATCCTACACCATTTTTAACAGGATTACCGCTTGCATCATTTGCAAAAAATGCTCCGTAGAAAATTCCAATTGGTTGTCCTTCGATAATGGCCACTGGTGCACCGGAATTGGTACTTAATAATGTAAGTGCCTGCCCGATCTTAACCGCTTTATTCCGGTTATGATTATAAATAGCAGTTACTGTCCAATTCAAATTTTTATTCTGAATCGGTTTACCAGTAACAACAAGTTCAAATCCTTTGTTTTCAAGACTACCGAAATTATCAAGCAAACTGCTGAATCCTGTTGTTGGAGCAATAAAGCGGTTGATCAACAAGTCATCCACTGTTTTTGAATAAATATTTGTTTGGATACTCAACCGGCTGTTGAAAAATCCAAGATCAATTCCGAACTCAAGTTCTTTCTGACGTTCTGGTTTTACATTTGTATTGGCCAGTGTGGAACTTGATGACAATGCAATACGACTTACAAATGAATTACTACTGTATGAATTAAATCTCGAATATGCGCCAATACCAGTAAGGTTTCCACTTTCCCCATAAGCTACTCTCACTTTGGCAAAGTTCCATATGTTACTGATTGCCGAATTTTTCCAGAACTCATGTTCACTTATCACATAGCTGCCACTTGCTTTATAATATTTCTGGTTGCGTTGATCTTCGCCAAAAACTGAAGAACCATCAACCCTAATTGCACCAGTTGCATACAAAATATTTTTGTAGCTGAAGTTTTGCTGAAAATAATACCCGGAAACGGAGATCTCACTTCTTTCATCCGACCCCTGCAACAAAGTGCTTGCGCCATTCACGGTTTTTATTAATGGAGCAAGGCCACGACCTTGCAGTAAAGTGTAACTTGATTTTTCATATTGTACGGAATAACCTACCTGCGATATTGAATTAATATTGTCTGTGATCTTGAATTGATAGGTACCGTTCAGTTCATTATTTATCTGGAAGAAATTATAATTAGCTGCACTGGCATATCCATTTCTGGTCGGATCCAGCGTTGCACCTCCACCAAAGAACCCATCACTTACGTTATAAGCAAACGGTGGAATATAAGTTTCACCCTTTTGTCCGTATTGATCCATTCCTAAAGTGTAATCAATTGTTAACCCTTTAAAGGGTTTTACCTTAAGCCCTGCATTAGCAATGATCCTGTTTGTTTCTTGTTGTTGTTTTATATCCTCAATAATGGATACAGGGTTCACCCTTCCTCGTTCACCAATGGCCTGCAAATTTCCGGCTACATCTCTTTGCCAGATATTATGAAAATTACCAATGATATTAATTGAATTCATCGGTGAGAAAAATGAGTTACCATCAGGTTTTTCATTACTAAAACTATTAATATAATTTAAGCCAATATTAAATGTGACTTTATTACCAATAGCCTGGTCAAGATTGGTTCTGAAACTATACCTTCTGAAATCTGTATTTTTAATGATGCCCTCGTTTTTAAAGTAAGAAGCAGAAGTATAGTATTTTGTTTTGTCTTTGCCGCCGGCTACAGATACAGTATTGTCGGTGCCAAGACCTGTTTGGAAAATATAATCATTGTAATCATATCTTGTAACAGGAGTAGTATTCGTTAATGCGGGAGTTAGTATATCCTGTGTTTGTGCACCTGCCCCATCCGTGGGACCACCAAATTTTGTTGGCGACATATTTACAGGAACACTTTGACGTAATTTGCTTGACATTATACTTGTAGTGAAACTTACAACCGGTGCACCAGTGCTACCTCTTTTTGTAAAAATCTGCACAACACCAGCATTCGCCCTGGAACCATAAATAGCAGCAGCAGCAGCACCGTTCAATACTTCTATCCTGTCAATATCCGCAGGATTTATATCTGCTAAACGGTTTTGACCGATCGTTCCCACGAAAGCTCCTCCATCATAGTTAGAACTCGTATTGGTAACCCTGTTTGTTGCATTATTTATTATTACACCATCAATTATATATAATGGCTCACTGGAACTGGAGATAGAACTAATACCTCTTAATCTAACTGAGAATCCTCCACCAGGGTCACCACCGTTTTGTATAATTTGTGCACCAGCTGTTTTTCCTTGTAAAGCTCCAAGCACATTCGATGTAGCTCCTTTAGTCAGATCATCACCTTTTACAGTACTAATATAACTACCGAGTTGCTTTCTTGTAGTTCCAGCAGAAACCCCAGTCACCACAACTTCATCAAGTTTGAGAGCATCTTCTTCTAAAGAAATATTGGAAGTATACGAGCTTTCACTTCCTACAGTCAGTGCCTGGCTTTTTGTTTTAAACCCTACACCTGAAAATTGCAGGGTATATGCACCTGGTTTGAGGTCAGTAGTAAAATTATAATTTCCTTCGCCATCAGTCGCACCTCCAAAACTTGTGTTGCTAACAATAACAGAAATAGAAGGAACGCCTTTACCATCAGGGCCAGTAACCTTACCGCTTATTTTTACCTGGCTCATTGCAGTTATTGAGACCAGGCAGAAGACAAACACAAGACCCAATTGATTAAATAAAGGTCTTGAGATTTTTTTTCGGTTCATACATTTTGGTTTGAATAATTAAAATGGGTATACTTTAATCTTACAGGGAACGGATCTATAATATCTCTACGCCTTTTTCTTTGTAGGCATCAAAAATTTTTTCTCCCGGATCTGATTCGGTGATCATAATATCTAATACATCAAGATCTCCTATTTTCAATTTTTGTTGGGTATTTATTTTTTCAGCGATCGTCAGCGCAACCACTTTTTTTGAAGACTGGATCATTGCTTTTTTCACCTGCACTACATCCCAATCGTTATCAGTAAGACCATGTTCGGCATCAATAGCATTGATACCAAGAAAACAAATATCTGCATTGATCTGTTTGATCTTTGTTATAGCATCGCCACCTACCGTGATCTTTGAATTCTTTGAAATTCGATCACCGATAAAGATCACTTCGATATTTGGGTGTTGAATGTATTCCATTGCCGCAGGCAGGCTACCGGTAAAAAAAGTTGCCCGTAAATGTTGCGGTAATGCTTTTGCTAATTCCAGGATCGTAGTACCGCCGGTTGTAAGAATAAACATGCCATCGCGGATCAACCGCACAGCTTTTTGGGCGATCATCTTTTTATTATCATGAGAATAAACGCCATTGGTTTGAAATGAAACATGAAATGATTTGGATAATGCGCCGCCATGTACTTTAATGATGTCACCCGTTTCAGCTAATTCAGATAGATCACGACGAATTGTATCTTCAGAAACATTAATCACTTCGCAGAGATCGGATGTCAAAACCCTATTATGAAGGTTAATTTCTCTTAGTATGAACTCCTGGCGTTCCTTTTTCAACATAAGCGGTTATAGTTGTTGGTCTTTCGAAACTACTTAGTTTTTCCTAAAAGCCGCAAAAAAATGCATGAAATTTTAAAAAAGCCTGCAAAAACGTTCATCAACCCTTAATTTCAAGACCTGAAACCGCAAAGCTTAAGTGACTATATTTATTATATTATATGAACCCCAACATTGAAAAGCTTTACAATATTGCATCAAAGACCGAACGGCTTATAATTGGCCTGATGAGCGGAACATCCTTTGATGGGCTTGATGTGGCGCTTTGTAAAATAAAAGGAAGCGGACCGGAAACGGAAGTTAAACTTATCCAATTCGAAACATCTTCTTATCAAAATGATTTTAAAGAGGAATTAAAAACGATCTTCTCACGCCGAGATGCTGATCTGGAAAAAGTTTGTTTGCTGAATGAATGGGTGGCCATCCAGCATGCGGCAATTATAAATGAATGTTTACAAAAATGGGGTTATTCAAAAAATGATATTGACCTTATAGCAAGCCATGGTCAGACAATTTATCATGCCCCTAAGTTTTTACACGCAAGAGAAAAATTTCCGAATGCAACGCTACAGATCGGAGATGGAGATCATATTGCCGTAAATACCGGTATTATCACGATCAGCGACTTCCGGCAGAAACATATCGCTGCAGGTGGTGAAGGAGCACCATTAGCTGTATATGGTGATTATTTTCTTTTTTCAAAAAAAGGAGAAAACAGGATCATGCTGAATATTGGTGGCATTGCAAACTTTACTTTCTTACCAGGCGATCTTGATGGGACAAGGATCTTCTGCACCGATGTGGGCCCCGGCAATACAATGATGGATGCATTTGTACAAAAACATTTCCCGGGAAAATATTTTGATGAAGGATCTGGTATTGCTAAAAAAGGAAAGGTGAATGCTGATCTGTTGAAAGAATTAAAAGCACATTCATTCTTCACAGGCGATTTTCCAAAAACGATCGGCCCGGAATTATTCAACTTATCTTACTTACAAAATGCGATGGAAAGATCAGCAATAAGATCGATTTCTAATGAAGATATAATGGCAACACTAAATCGTTTTTCCGCCGAAACAACTGCTGAAGCCATTAAGAGATGCATTGAAAAAAATGAAAGCTATTCGATCTATACAAGTGGTGGTGGCATGCACAATCCTTTATTAATGGAAAACATTAGATCGCAATTACCCGGAATGAAATTTTATTCAACCGATACATTACACATAGCCCCTGATGCAAAAGAAGCAGTGCTGTTTGCACTGCTTGCTAATGAATGTGTTTGCGGAGAAAAAATTAATGTTGGTAAAGGAAGAAACAAGATCCCTTCCGTTACAATGGGAAAGATCAGTTTCCCTGGTTAATTATTTAACTGTAAAATCAACTTGCTTATCACCCCACATCAATGAGACTTTTCCAGACTTGTCTATAGAGTAAGCCAGCTTTTCTGCAAAAGCTTTTGTTTTACCACCTTTTATTTTTACTCTTAATGCGTCGTCAGCTTCTTTATAGCTGAAAGCACCCCATTGATTCCATGTTTTACTAAAGATGATCGTCCATTCGTCTCCATTCATAATAGTGAAAAGTCCGTACTTACCTGCAGGAAGATCCTTGCCTTCTACTTTTACATTTTTGCTCACTTCAAAAACTGTGGCTTCATTTGCTCCCGAACGCCACACTTTTCCTTCCATGGGATCTAAATCTTTTCCGATCATTCGACCCTTAACAGATGGCTGACTGTAATCAACAGACACGACGGTACCATTCGTAAGTGTTTGCACGACGAAGGCCGGTGGACTTGGAGCCTCTGCGCCATAGCGATGCTTAATGGGTTTATTGGCGTCTTGCGCTGTGGCAACAAAGATGACGCATGATGCGATTAACAAAAGAAACAGTGATTTCATATTAATAATTTATGTTTAAAAATACAGAGAACTATAAAATTAAGATTAGTTACTTGACGAACGGCGTCCTTCACTTAATTCTTTCAGATTTGCCAGCCCCCGTTCCAAGTGAGCACCATAAATATTCTCAAAAAAAAGGGATTTGAACTTTTCCCAGGGGTACCATCTTAATTTGAAGTCCATATACCATTGCGCCACAACATTGTTTTCATTTCCGCCCGAAAGAACTTTCCATCCCATTTCCATTCCCTGTGTTGCAGTGTTGCCTACCTCTCCCACTGTAACAAGACTATCGTTGATATTCAAAATAGAAAGCCCGAGCAAACTGCTACTGTCCAATAAGATCCCTTTCGGTTTGCCTTTGATATATAAAATGGCAAGCGAATCAGCGCCGGGATACCATTCTTTCCATTTCAAAGGATCAGCAATAAGGCTCATTACTCCCTGTTTGGTACTATTAATATCTGTTGCCCTGGAAATCCGGATATGTGATGGAATAAAAAGTGAAATAGTTGTAACCAACAGGAATAAAAATATAAAACTCAGTATCGCTAATTTGATAACACGCATAAATTCAAAAGTTAAAATAGATTCCTCGCTCTGCCCGAATGACAGGGCTATCGACTGTGGACCGTCGACTAATTACTCCCATTTGAAAACTTTGACGGCAATAAAATAAACGATAATACCCCAAACGAGAAGAATAAGAATTTCCGGCCAAACATTCCAGATATGACCTCCCTCAAATGACACCTGGCGAAGTGAATCATTCAGAGCAGTCAGCGGTAAATATTTTACGACTTTCTGTAATCCTTCCGGCATTGCAGTTACTGGAAAAAAAGTTCCTGAAAGAAAGTATTGGGGGAACATGAACAGGTTTGCATAAACAGGTATAACATTCTGATTTTTGGCAATTCCACTAATGATATAACCAAACCCCATAAAAACAACAAGACCAAGAAAGCTCAGAATTAATAGTTCAACAAACGTGATCCACCCGTTTGCTAATGTGAAATGATAAAAATATGTACCGAACAAGATAAGTACAACTGCAGTTAGCATTTGGAAGATAATTCTCGCAATACTTTCACCAATTACAATATATGCCCTTTTAATAGGCGTAGAATACATTCTTTTCAATACAAGAGTTTCTCTGAAAGAATAGAAAACAAATGCAACGCCGAAGATTGCAGCGCCTATTAAAGAAAAACCAATAAGTCCTGGCAGTAAAAAATCAATGTATGTGTAAGTCCTGCCTGGAACTTCTTCCATAGTAATTAATTGCCTGCTTTGATTATTTATTACTGATTGAAGAACGGAATTTAAAACAGGCAGATCTTTTTTACTGGCAGATGTTGTTTTTAAATGGATGGTATACGGATGGTCACTATTTGAATCAGGGATATTTTTTATTTCGATCAATGCCGTTATACGGCCTTTCTTCAACTTGTCTGCCAATTCCTCTTCGGTTCCGTTCTCTATATGTAATACCGGTACATGAATAAGTGTTTGATAAAGGCGGTTGGTAGTATCCGTATTTTTATCAAACGCAACATCTACAGATATGCCCCCTCTTTGGCTAAGGGCACCAAATATTACGATTAGTACTATCGGGAAAAATAAGCTGAAGAACACAGCTTGCGGACTCCGAAACATTCCTGTTAAGCTGGCTTTTGTTATAGCCATCATTGCCCGGAACTGGCTATATGGTTGTGGCATTAATAATTGTTGAGTGGCAAATGTAAGGCTCTTGCTTCATTTTCTTAATGGTGAATTGTATTCGCAACAATACAAAATGCATAACATAAGTTTATTGATTTCCAAATATCCAAAATTTCTCAAAAAAAGTTTTATATCATAAATTAGAGTGTTAGCGGCAACTATTCAACCAGTCATTTAAAGCAAGCAAATGAAATTGACCTTTCTCATAACAATGCTTCTTCTCTGTGACTTTCTGAGTGCACAAAATTCATTAGACATCAAAAGGATTGATTCAATAGCTGGAGTAATTTCGGAGAAAGCTGCTAACAAAAAGCATAAAGTTGTTGAGGGTACTTTATTATTAGAAGGTAATAAAACGAGCAGCATCCGATTTCATTTAGATAACAATGTAGTGGAAATGATTGTTGTAGAAAGTAACCTCAAAGACAATGTGACTCTTTATTACTTTGACTACAGGAAGCTCCTATATGTAGTGAACTTTACAGATGGCAACTACAATGAGATTGAGAGTTCAATCTATTTTACCGACAATACTGCCTACAAAAAACAAGAAAGTATTTTTAAGAAAGTTAATTCAGACATTTTCACAGCTCAAGTTTCATCCTATTTTGACTTGTTCAAAGAACAATTGAAAGAGAAGTAAACATCCGTTCGTATTAATTAATAAAAAACTCAAACGGTAATCTTGTTTGCACAGAGTTGGTCATTTGTTTTACACGCAGCATCTCATTATAAATCTTGAACTGATCTTCACCCAGCTCTTTTCTTATCATTTCTGTTTTTAAAGTATTGTCCTTTGCACCAAAAAACCTGTCAAATATATTTTGGGTCTCCGGGTATTCACGCAAACGAAAATCTTTAAGTTTTGCCATTCTTGCTGCACAATCAACTGCATCCTGCAAACCGCCGAATTTATCGATCAGGCCAATACCAATTGCCCGGTTACCACTCCATACCCTGCCCTGTGCAATGCTATCAACATCATCAACAGATTTTTTTCTTCCATCAGCAACTCTTTGTTTAAAGCTGAGATAGATCTCATCAATGCTTTGCTGCACAAATTTCTTTTCATTTTCATTCATTGGCCTGTAAATAGCGCCGAGATCAGCATAAGGTGCCGTCTTTACTCCATCAAAGGTTACACCTAATTTGTTTTTGAAGAATCCTTCCATATTAGGAATGATACCAAACACACCAATGGAACCGGTAATGGTGGTAGGACTTGCAAAAATACTGTCAGCCCCACAGGAAATATAATAACCGCCCGATGCAGCTACATCACCAAAACTTACAACAACCGGCTTTTCTGCTTTTGCTAATGAAAGTTCACGCCAGATCGTTTCACTTGCTAAGGCGCTACCACCGCCGCTGTTCACACGAAATACTATTGCTTTAATTGTTTTATCAAGTCTTGCCTTGCGAATCAGCTTTATGTAATCTGCGCTGGCAATTTGTCCCTGCTGTTCACCACCCCCATCGACAATATTTCCTTCGGCATAAATGAGTGCAATTCTTTCTCCCGTTGACTTTTTATAAGAACCACTTTTGAAATAACTGTTTATTGAAATGAAATTTATTTTATCATATTTTCCCAATTTCAATTTCTCTTTTATCTCATCTTTTATCTCATCATCATATTTCACACCATCAATTAATTTTTTATCGACAGCATCCTGTGGGTTTTTGATCGCCGCTTCATTAGCATATTGATGAAGCGTAGCGGTATCTATCTTTCTTTGCTCTGCTG
>Ga0070689_100002425_pt1 | contig 12182 bp, 10 predicted proteins | sample KBSS23HmetaG_FD_64669 | JGI IMG/M metagenome (GOLD analysis project Ga0070689, IMG submission 64669) | Switchgrass rhizosphere microbial communities from Kellogg Biological Station, Michigan, USA - KBS S2-3H metaG | ecosystem: Host-associated > Plants > Roots > Rhizosphere ... | reverse complement strand
TCGCGCCGAGCGGCACGCGCGCCCGCTGGCGGTGGCGATGATGGACGCCGATCACTTCAAGAACATCAACGACACCTACGGTCACCAGACCGGCGACGAGGTGCTGCGCGAGATCTCGGACCGCTGCAAGAAGACGCTGCGGGCGAACGACATCCTGGCGCGCTACGGGGGCGAGGAGTTCGTGGTCGTCTTTCCCGAGACGAAGCTGGACGAGGCGGGGGCCGTCGCCGAGCGCTTGCGCCTCGCGGTGGCCGAGAACCCGATCAAGATCGGCGACAAGGCGCTGGCCGTGACGGTCTCGATCGGCCTGGCCGCCTACGCGCCCGGACAGGACATGGACAAGCTGTTCCAGCGGGCCGACTCGGCCCTGTACACGGCCAAGCAGGACGGGCGCAACCTCGTTCGCGTATAACGTCGGGCGGGACGCCGCCGATGGACGTCGCGCTCGAGCGCCTGCGCAATCAACGCCTGGTCGGGAAGCCGTTCGCTTCGCCCGAGGAGGTGGTGCGCTGGCTGGGCGCCGTCCAGTCGCAGGACTACGCGGGCGCGAAGTGGGCGATCGCCCAGCGCACGCGCGCTTGCAGCGACGCCGATCTGGATCGCGCCTACGCCGACGGCCGCATCCTGCGCACCCACGTGCTGCGCCCCACCTGGCACTTCGTGCTGCCCGACGACATCCGCTGGATGCTCGCGCTGACGGCGCCGGGCGTCCGCGCCCGGATGGCCTACTACGATCGGCAGCTGGCGCTGGACGACGCGGTTTTTCGCCGCAGCCAGGCCGTGCTGGAGAAGGCGCTGGCGGGCGGCCAGGCGCTGACGCGCGAGGAGCTCGGGCGCGCGCTCGCGGGCGCCGGCGTCCGCGCGGCCGGGCAGCGCCTCGGCCACCTCATGATGCGCGCGGAGCTGGACGCGGTGATCACCAGCGGTCCGCGTCGCGGCAAGCAGTTCACGTATGCGCTGCTCGACGAACGCGCGCCGCCCGGGCGGACGCTGGCGCGCGACGAGGCGCTGGCCGCGCTCGCCGGGCGGTATTTCGCCAGCCACGGGCCGGCGCTGGCGCACGACTTCGCCTGGTGGTCCGGTTTGAGCGTGGGCGACGCGCGGCGCGGTATCGAAGCCGTGGCGCCGCGGCTCGCGTCCGCCGCGGTGGATGGCAAGACCTACTGGTTCACGCCCGGCGCCCGTAACGCCGTCCGGGTTGCGCCGCACGTCGTTCACCTCCTCCCCAATTACGACGAGGCGACGGTCGCCTACCGCGATCACGCGCCGTCGCTGGCCGGCGCGGCCCCGACCTTCACCGCCCGACCGGAGATGGTGATGAACCACGTCGTGGTCGTGGGCGGCCGGGTGGTGGGCGGCTGGCGCCGCGTGCCCGGCAAAGCCGCGATGGTGGTGGAGACGATCCTGGCCACCCGGCTGCCCGCGGCGGCGCAGAAACAGCTCGAGGCGGCGGCTGCGCGCTTCGCGAAGTTCCTGGGACTGCCCGTGAAACTCCGGGCGCGGACCGCGCAGCGGATCGTAAGGTTGCGGCGAGCATGAACGTCGTCGGTCCGTCGCTGGGATGCGCTGCCTTTCCGCTCGTGGCGGCCTGGCTGTTCGCGGGCTGTTCCGGCTCGGGAAATCAGCGGACGAGCGACGCGCAGATCGTCGAGCGGGAGGATCCCAGAACCGCCGTCTGCGCGAGCGCCGACGCCGCCGGAGAATCGGCCGCGCCCCCGTTCGAGATCATCCAGCGGATCTTCAGCGAGAACTGCACGTCCTGTCATGCGCACGGAGCGGACCTCGATCTCACCCCCGGTGCTGCCTGGGGCGATCTGGTGGGCGCGCCGGCGCCGGTCGCTGAAGCCTGCGGCGGTACGCTCGTGACGGCCGGAGCGCCCGACACCAGCTACCTCCTGCAGAAGATATCGGTCGATCAACCATGCTCGGGGATGCGCATGCCGCGTACGGAGTTCGCACCCGATCCGCTGCCCGATTGCGTGATCGCGCTGGTGCGGAGCTGGATCGCAGTGGGCGCGCCAGGACCGACGAACGCCGATGCCGGCGCTGACTGAGGTGTGAAATGAGCACGTATCCGACAGGAATGTTTCCTTCGACCTTCATCGGCGGCGCCGCCGGCGTGTGGCGGATCGAGAGCAGCACCGCCGTGACCGGCGAACCGCTGCCGCCCGCCGATCGCCTGGAGGTGCGCGAGGGCATCGTCCCCGCGTCGGCGGGGACCTGGCGGCTGTCGGGCGTCGCCGGCCACCCCCGCTACGTCGAGCGCCGTGAGAAGGCGCAGCTCGACGCGGTGACGCCGCCGCTGGGACGGCCCGAGGCGACGATGGCGGCGCTGATCCCGATCCGGAAATCGCCGGCCTGGTGGGCGCTGCCGCAGGACGAGCGGCGCGCGATCTTCGAGCAGCGCTCCCGCCACATCGCCGACAGCCTGGCCTTCCTGCCCCGCATCGCGCGGCGCCTGTATCACGCCCGCGACCTCGGCCAGCCGTTCGACTTCCTCACCTGGTTCGAGTTCGCGCCCGCGCACGCCCGCGCGTTCGACGAGCTGGTCGCGATGCTGCGGTCGCGCGAGGAATGGACCTACGTCGACCGCGAGGTCGACCTCCGCCTCTCGCGCTGACGCGCGGGCGGCTAGTACGACGGCGCCGCGTGTGGCGACGGAACGTAGCGCGCGACCAGGCGCAAGAGGTCGCTGACCTCGAACGGTTTGGGGAGCACGCCGGCGGCGTCGACCGCGTCGCCCCGGCTGTGCACGTGCTCGGCGGCGGTGGCGACCACGATCGGGATCTCGCGGCCGTACTGGGCACGGAACGCGCGCGCGAACTCCCATCCGTTCATGACCGGCATCAGCATGTCGAGCAGGATCAGCGCGGGCATGGCCTGCGCGACCGCGTCCAGGGCCTGCTGCCCGTTCAGCGCCGTGCGCGTGGGATAGCCGGCGTCTTTCAGGACCAGCTCCATCACCTCGACCATGTCGAGATCGTCGTCAACGACCAGCACGTCGTTGCGACGCCTCATGCGTGTGCTCCGGCGTCGCTGGGCAGGCGAAGCCAGCTGGTCCGTTCGGGTCCCGCGTCCTCGTTGGTCAGCGAGCCGCCGTGCCCTTCGGCGATCGTCTGGGCAACGGTTCGTCCGATCCCGATGTCGTCGTATTCGCCGTACGTCTCGCCCACGTCGTCGTGCCAGGGTAGGGCCTGATAGCGGACGCCGACCGCGACGCGGTCGCCCTCGGGCCGCGCCATCAGCGTCAGGCGCGAATCGGCGGGCGACAGGCGGCAGGCCTCGTAGAGCAGGTTCCGGATCGCGAGGGCCAGCCGTTCCGGGTCGCCGCGCACCGGAAGCCGGCCCGTGACCTCGGTGTGCAGGTCGTGCCGGTGCGACCAGGTGCTCTCGCCCGAGATGCGCTCGATGAGCGGGCGCAGCTCCATCGCGCTGGGGTGGAGCTGCAGCGTCTCTGCGTGCGCGCGCGACAGCACCAGCAGGTTCTGGACCATGCGATCGATCCGGTCGCACTGGCGCGCGATCGAGGCCGCCACGCGCGTGTCCTCCGGCGTCACGGCGGGAAACAGGGCCTGCACGTCGGCCTTGATGATGGCGACGGGCGTCTTCAGCGAATGCGCCGCCGCCGCGAAGAACTGGTCGCGCATCCGCTCCAGGCGATCGGCGGCGGTGATGTCATGCATCACGCTCACGACCCAGGTGGCTGGCTCGCCCACCTGCAGGCGCACCCCTGCCGCGGTCACCGAGATCACCAGGGCGTCGCCGCCCGGCGGGTGCATGACGGCCTTGTATCGCAGGGGCCCTCCCTCGTCGTACACGCGCTGCGAGGCGAACTGTTCGGGGGGGACCAGCGCGCCGTTCGGGTAAGAGACGCGAAAACGACGCGAGAATTCGGGCGCGCCCATGCCGATCAGCTCCTCGCGCGGGCAATGGAGCAGGCGCACGGCCGCCGGATTCGCGTAGGCGACGGCGCGGTTGTGGCCGAGCAGCAGGACGCCGTCACCGATGCTCTCGACGGCCGCCGTGGTCAGGCGCCGCACGCGATCCAGCCGCGCCGAGCTGCGAAAGGTCACCGCGTACAGCAGCAGCGTGGCCAGCGTGATGAAGATCCAGCCCTTCGCCGTTTCCACGCGCGCGATCAGGACGCGATCGCGGATCAGCTGGTAGAGGATGACGTCCGTGAGGAACACCCAGGCCAGGCCCGCCGTCGCGAACACCGCGCTGACGGTCGCGGCGATCCGGTGCGCCGAATAGGCCCGGTGCGTGAGATCGGGCAGCGCTGTCGGATCCATACCGCCCGGAACTACGTCCGCCGCCCGATCGCTCACAGGTATCCCCGACACAATGTAGCTTCGGATCGACCGGGCGAACGCCTAGGCCAAAGGCTGAAAAGGTGTTGCCGCGGCGCGCGTGTGCGCCGGGATGCAAAAGGTTTTAGGACGTGACGCAGGCCGGAACCACGCCGGTGAAAGCCACGTCGGCCGCGGCCGGCGAGAGGGCAGCGCGCTACCGCGACCGCTGTGCGCGCGGCGGCCTGTGGTTTTGCGTCGCAGGCGTGGTGCTGGGCGCGATCGGGTTGATCGGCGGAATCACCGGCGCCGATTTGCTGACGTCGGTGATCCCCGACGAGCCGGCCATGATGCCGAATACGGCGCTCGGCCTGATCCTGATCGGCGTGGCCGGCGCGCTGCGCGCCCGCGAACCGGCCGGGCGTCGCCGGACGATCCTGTCGTTACTGGCCGCGATCCTGGTGGCCGCGATCGGAATCGCAACCCTCGCCGAATACGTATTCGCGATCGATCTGAGCATCGATCAGATCTTCGGGCGCGGCCCTTCCGGAAATCCCCACCCGGGGCGGCCCGCGCCGGTCACGGCGGTGACGTTCGTGTTGCTGTCCGGCGCGCTCGCGCTGTTCGACACCCGCGCCCGCGCGCGCGCCCGTCCGTCGGAGTGGCTGGTCCTCTGTGTCGCGCTCACCGCGGTCACGGCGTTGCTGGGTTTCGCCTTTCGCGCCGAGTTGCTCTATCGCGCGTTCCATTCTCCGCGCTTTGGGCTGGCGTTACCCACCGCGGCCGGCCTGTTGCTGGTCTCGGTAGGCTTCCTCCTCGAACGCCCGAAGGCCGGGATCATGCGCGCGATAACCTCGCCGGGCCCGGGCGGCGCGCAGTTCCGGCGGCTGCTGTTGCCCGCCGTGCTGATCCCGGTGGTGCTCGGGTTCGCCGTCACGTTTCTCCTGGGCGTGATGCGTCAGCATGAGGAGTCCCTGGTGGTGGCGGTGCTGGTTTCGATGACGGTCGCGGTCGGCCTTCTCGGCCTCGCCATCACCGCCATCCCGCTGAATCGCGTGCACGCGGCGCTCGATGCCAACCGCGCGCACGTGCGCGCCCTCGTCGAGCAAGCGCCCGACGGCGTCTTCATCGCCGATCTTCACGGCCGTTACACCGACGTGAACAGCGCGGCCTGCCGCCTGCTGGGGTACACGCGCGACGAGCTGATCGGGAAGACCATCGCCGATCTCATTCCTCCCGAGGACGTCGAGCGCCTGACGCGAACGAAGAACAGCTTGCTCGCAGGCGGCGTGACCGTGAGCGAGTGGACGCTGCGGCGCAAAGACGGCAGCTACGTGGCCGTCGAGGTCAGCGCCAAGATCTTTCCTGACGGCCGCTGGCAAGCGATGGTGCGCGACATCAGCGAGCGCAAGCGCCTGGCCACGGAGCAAGCCCGCCTTTACCAGGTCGCCCAGCAAGCGGTCCACCTGCGCGAGGACGTCCTGGGCATCGTCGCCCACGATCTGCGAAGCCCGCTGGGGACGATCTTGATGCAGGTCGGTCGAATCCGGCGCGGCGGCAGCGACGAGGAGCAGAAGGGCGCGGCGGTGATCGAGCGCGCCGCGCGGCGCATGAATCACCTCATTCAGGATCTGCTGGACGTCGCGCGCGTGGAAGGTGGGCGCATGACGATCAAGCCGCAGCGCCTGTCGGGCGCGCAGGTCGTCGCCGAATCCGTTCAGGCGCAGGAGCCCCTGGCGACGGCGGCGGCGCTGTCCCTGCGGATGGACCTTCCCGCCGATCTTCCCGACATCTGGGTCGACCGCGATCGCCTGCTTCAGATCCTCGAAAACCTGGTGGGCAACGCCATCAAGTACACGCCGCCCGGCGGTCGCGTCACCGTCGGCGCGATGCGACGGGATCCGCACATCGTGTTCTGGGTGGCGGACACCGGCGCGGGCATCGCGCCCGGGGACCTTCCGCACGTGTTCGAGCGGCTGTGGCAGGCCCAGCACGGCGATCGCGCCGGGGCGGGGCTGGGACTGACGATCGTCAAGGGCATCGTCGAGGCGCATCGCGGCCGCATCTGGGTCGAGAGCAAGCTTGGCGCCGGCACCACGTTCTACTTCAGCATCCCTGTCGCGCCGGGCGCGGAGGCCTGGCGCTCCGAACCGGCGCCGCGCCACCCGTGAACGGCCGCATCAAGAACGCGTAAAGGCGGCCACGAACCGGGGCTGACGCGGCCATTCACCGAGCGGGATGATCTATGATACGCGCGTGATTTGCCCTGCGAGACGCTGGCGACTGTCTGTCGTTCTTGCCGCGGCGGCGGTGGCCCTCGGTGTGGCGTCGCCCGCGTTTGCCAACGGGCGCTTCCCGGAGGCGCAGCGGCTGCTGGAGCACCCGGGCAACCCGAATCGACTCTACATGGCGGCCACCTTCGGCCTGCTGGTGACCGAGGACCGCGGCAAGAACTGGTACACGATCTGCGAGGAGGCGTTCGCGCTGAAGTTCCTGGAGGGCGATCCGCTCCTCGAGGTCATGCCGGACGGCAGCTTGCTGGGCGGCATCTTCGACACGCTCAATCGGTCGACCGACTGCGGCTGCGCGTGGAAAACGACCCTCGCGGCCGCCGCCACCGAATCGGTGATGGACATCGCCGTCGATCGCACGACCGGCGGGGTGGTGGCGCTGGTGCAGGACACGACGACCTTCCCGGGGCGCCTCGCGGTCTATGAATCGACCGATCTCGGCGCGACCTGGAAGAAGCTCTCCGACCTGCCCGCGGAGATCGTGAATGGTCTGACGATCGACGTGGCGCCGTCCCAGTCCTCGCGCATTTACGTCTCGGGCGTGACGCGCAACGAGGCCACCAAGCCGGCGGTCGCCCTGCTGGCGGTGTCGAACGACCACGGCGCCACCTGGCAGATGCGCGAGATCCAGGGCGCCGATGCCAGCGCGCTCCCGTACATCGCAGCCGTCGACGCCACCAAGCCCGATCGGGTGTACGTGCGGACGGACGAGTGGGTCGACTTCGGCGATTACGCCGCGAACGACGCCTTGCTGTACTCGGACGACGCGGGTCAAACCTGGCGGGAGCTGGCGCGCCAACCCGCCAAGCTGTTCGGCTTCGCGCTGTCGCCCGACGGCGCGACCGTCCTCATCGGCTACGGCGATCCGATCCAGGCGGGCGGTCGCACGGTCAATCCGGACCAGATGGGGATCTACCGGGCCAGCACGGCGGCATTCACCTTCGAGAAAATCTTCAACGGCGCCGTCAACTGCCTGCGCTGGACGAGCAACGGTCTCTATGTCTGCTTGACCGAGAATCATCCCGACGTGCCGAGCCCGGGCATGTCGCTGGGATTCTCGCCGACGGTGAACTTCACGCTCACCACCGCGAGCCCGCTGACGTCGCTGCTCGCGGTCAAGCAGGTGCGCGGGCCGCTCGCCTGCACCGCCGCGCTCTGCACCGACAACTGGAAGACGGGCGTCGACACTGTGGCGCCGCTTTGCGACCTGCTGGCGGCGACCTGCGACGTCGACGTGTCCAAGAACGTGCTCTCCTGTCCGGCCGCGCCGGACGGGGGAACCGACGCCGCGGGGACCGGGGGCAGGGGCGGGACCGGTGGCGGGGCGGGCACGGCGGGCGGAAATCCCGGCACCGGCGGCTCGAGCGGGACCGGCGGCGGTGGGGGCGGCAAATCGGGGGGTTGCGGGTGCGCCGCCGCGGCCGGCCAGGCCGGGGAGGGGGGACTGGCCGTGCTCGCGGCGGTCGCCTTCGCCATCGGCTTGCGCCGACGCGGACATCGATCCAGAGAGGTGTTGCGTGTACGCCCGCATCATTAAGACCGCGTCCGCGTCCGCGACCGTTTCGCTGGCCGTCGCCCTGATCGGCTGCGGCGGAGACGGCGGCGCGACGACCGAGGAGATCCCGAGCTGCGAGAATCGCGGCGACATGTACTTCGCGGGGATCGCCAAGACGACGGACGACGGGATCGCCACCGTCCAGCTCACGTCGGCTGCGCCGGCGCCGCCCGCCAACAGCTACACCAACGATTGGGACCTGATGGTCACGGACGCGACGACGGGCGCTCCGCTCGAGGGCGCCGTGGTCGTCGCGGCGCCGTACATGGTCGATCACGGTCACGGCGCGCCGAACGTGATCGCCGACGACATGGGCGGGGGCGACTACGTCATCGACCCCCTCAGCCTGAAGATGAACGGGCTGTGGGATGTCACGATCAAGGTCACGCCGGCCGGGGGCGCCGAAACCCGCATGGTGTTTTCGTTCTGCGTACTGCCGCTCTGAGTTCGATTTGAGGCGCGTGGATGGTCGAGACGCTGCCCGCATCGTCATCGCAACGGCCGCTCTCGTCGCCGCCGCGTCCTCCTGCGGTCCGGGCGACGATCCGCGGCCCGCTTGCCTGTCGGCCGTCGACGTCGACACCTGCACGCCGCTTTATCCCGCGGAGTTCCCGGTGATCTTCAGCCAGGTCCTCGGCGTCACCTGCGCCTCCAGCGGATCCAGCTGCCACGGCGATCTGGGCCGGATGGGCGGCCTGTTCCTGGGCGACGAGGGCGCTGCGTATGCGGCGCTGCTCGGGCTGGACGGCGGCAAGGCGCGCGTGATCGCGGGCGATCCGGCGTGCAGCGAGATGATGGTCCGGCTCGATCTGCCCGGCCATTCCTGGTCGATGCCGCCGGGGGCGCCCCTCGACGAACGCGCCCGCTGCTCCATCCGCCGCTGGATCGCGGCGGGCGCGGCGGCGACGCCGGGCGCGGCGCCATGAATCGCGGCGTGGTCGCCGCGCTGGCGCTCGCGATCGCGGGCGCGGCGTGTGGCGACGATCAGCCCACCTACCGGCCGCGGTCCGAGCTGCTGGATCCCCTCACGTGCAAGGAATGCCACGCCAAGCACTACGACGAGTGGTCAGGCAGCATGCACGCCTACGCGTCGCGCGATCCGGTGTTCCTGGCGCTGAACAGGCGCGGCCAGGAGGAGACGGGCGGCGCGCTGGGCGCGTTCTGCGTGAAGTGCCACGCACCGATGGCGGTGTCGGAGGGCGCCACCAGCGACGGTCTCAACATGGCGGAGGTGCCGGCGGCGCTCCAGGGCGTCGGCTGCTACTCGTGTCACAACGTCGCCGGCGTCGAGGAGACGCACAACAACGGCCTCCGGCTGTCGAACGACGCCACCATGCGGGGCCGGATCACCGACCCTGCGGCAAACCCGGCGCATCGGTCCGAGGCGTCGTCGCTGTTCTCGGGCGCCGAACCGGACAGCGCGGAGATGTGCGGGTCGTGCCACGACCTGGTGCTGCCGGTGCCGCCCGCGCCGGCCGTCGTGCCGCTGGAGCGGACCTTCCACGAATGGAGCGGCGCCGTGTTCGCGCCGGAGCAAGCGCCGAATCCCTCCGCGGTCGCCACCTGCAACTCGTGCCACATGCCGCCCAGCAACGCGATGGAGCCGATCGCCGAGGGGCCGGGCCTGCACGTGCGCAGCCGGACCAGGCACCTTCATCACTTCGCCGCCGTCGACGTCCCGCTGGACGCATTTCCAGACAGCGGCGATGCGGCGCGGGACATGGCGGTGCGCGAGCAGCAGCGGACGCAGATCCAGCAGTTGCTCGACGTCACGTTGCGCGTCGACATCTGCGTCCAGGCGCTGGGCGGCGGTTCGGCCGTCTACGTCACGCTCGACAACGCGGGCGCGGGCCACAACTTCCCGAGCGGCGCCAGCCAGGATCGGCGGGCGTTCGTCGAGGTGATCGCCTACGCGGGGGACGCGCGAATCTACGAGAGCGGCGTCGTCGCCGACGGGCAACGGGTCACGGACCTGACCGATCCCGATCTGTGGCTGTTTCGGGACAAGACGTTCGGCGCCGACGACAAGGAGACGCACATGTTCTGGGACATCGCGCGCGTCGAGCAAGGCACGATCGGCGCGCAGGTGACCAGCAACCCCGCCGATCCGAAGTTCTACACGGCGTCACACGCGGTGCGACGGTTTCCCACCGCCAGCGGGACGACGATCCCGGGCTTGCCCGATCGCGTGACGGTCAGAGTTCGCGTGCAGACGATGGGGCTCGACTTCATCGACGACCTCATCGCGTCGGGTCATCTGGACGCCGGGCTGCGCGCGGCGATTCCGACGTTCGATCTTCTGCCCAACCGCGTGCTCGCCAAGCCCAGCCAGCCGAAGCTCGCTCCCCTCGCCGAGGTGACGATGGAATGGAGCCAGGCGACGAAGATGGCCGGCGTGTTCTACGTGCGCCAGGATTTCACCGAGCTGCCCGCCAAGGACTGCGTGGGCATGCCTCGGAAGCCGTGACGCCCGCGATACCGGCGTCGGCGCGCGACGCACCCGAACGTCAACAGGGCGAGACCGGTCCACGCCCAGTCGGGCGCGCGTGAATCGCCGGCGGCGCGACAGCTACAACCCGAGCTCCCACCGCCGGGCTTCATCCCGCCGTCCCCACCGCCCAGGCCGGAGGCGTCGCCGCCGCTGCCGCCCATTCCGCCGGTGCCACCCACATTTCCGCAGGTCAGATTGTTCGCGGAGGTGTCGGGATCGCAGCGGGCCTGCAGCACCTGACAGATGGGTGGCGTTCCCGCGGTGCCGGCCGACCACGTCTCGTTGCAGGTCGCGGCGACACAGCCGAGCGGGCCGCGGACGTTGCGAAGATCGAGCAGCGAGGTGAAGGGATCCTTGGTGGCCAGCGTGAAGTCGGCGTTTGGCGCGAATCCGAGCGCCAGCGCCTGCGTGGAAGGATCCAGGGGCACGGTGCACACGTAGACGCCCGTCGCCGTCCAGCGCAGGCAGGCGACCGTCGTCGCGAAGATCTTCTCGAACGCGAAGTCCTGCGTCGACGCCTTGTAGACGCCGAAGTCGTCGCTGTTCGTCGAGCGCCCGGCGGCCTCGAAGGGATCGCCGTAGCCGGCCAGCACCGTGTTCCCGTCCGGCGACAGCGCGAAGCCGAATAATTTCGCCTCGCGGTGAAGCACCTCCGTCCAGGTCTTGCCGCCGTCGCCGGAATGGAGAAGGCCGTCCTGGGCGGCGAACGCGCCGGTTCCTTCCCAGTTGTCGGTGCGCACGAAGATTCGATCCCGGTTCGATGGGTGAACGGCGGCGATGAACGGCTTTATCGAGCCGCTGGTCCCCGGGATGTCGGCCTGCTCCCACGTCTGGCCGCGATCCCGGGAGGCGAGCAAGACCCCGATGTTCCGGCCCAGCACGAAGGCCGAGACGTAGAGGCGCGACGGATCGGAGGGCGCGACGTCGATCGTGTACCCGTCGGTGACGGCCGCCGGAAGATCGGAGATCTTGACCCAGGTCTTTCCTCGATCCGACGACTCCATCACGAACAGGGTGGAGGGACTGACCGTGTCGTCGCGCAGCAGCGCGAGCACCTTGCCGCTGGCGTCGGTCGCCACGTCGAGGACGAACTGCGTCGCCGATTCGCCCAGCACCGTGCGCCAGGTGCAGCCGCAATCGCTGGACAGGTTGGCGGTGTCGTAGATGCCGGCGAGCATGCTGCCGTCGGGGAAGACCTCCAGCAGCGGATCTCCCTGGAGGAACTTCAGCGCGAAGGCCAGCTCGCAGACGTAGAACCAGTTGCGCCCGCGGTCCTCGGTGACCAGCAGGCCATAGGTCGCGGTCAGGTAGAGGCGATTCGGATCGGTCGGGTGCTCCAGCAGCCGCTGCGATTCGGGGAACCGGCCGTTGGCGCGCGCGTTCGTCGCGGTCAGCCCGACCGCAGCGAGCAACGCCGCCGCGACGATCAGCGACAGCGATTTATTGCGGCGCGCCGCACGCAAGCCACTCGCCGAGCTGACGGCGCTCTGCTTCCGTGGGCAGCGGAGCGCCGGGCGGCATCTCCGTGTTGACCCCGGCGGGCCCTGCGGCGGCGT
>Ga0070689_100002423_pt1 | contig 12184 bp, 9 predicted proteins | sample KBSS23HmetaG_FD_64669 | JGI IMG/M metagenome (GOLD analysis project Ga0070689, IMG submission 64669) | Switchgrass rhizosphere microbial communities from Kellogg Biological Station, Michigan, USA - KBS S2-3H metaG | ecosystem: Host-associated > Plants > Roots > Rhizosphere ... | reverse complement strand
CGCGGGTGGATTTCCTTTTCCTCCGCGGCGGCGATGAGCGCCGCGAGGTCGTCGCGGCGGGCGGCGGCCGCCATAACCGTCGAGCCCTCGGGCCGCTGGCCGACCACCAGGTGGTCGAAGACGACGTCCTCGATGGCGTGGACGATCTGCCCTTCCAGCTCGAACCCGACGACCTGTTCGATCTTGCGCGAATCCGAGAACGGCAGCTCGAGTACGCGGACCGACAGCTGATCGCCCCCGACGGCCAGATACGGCGTGACCTCGCCCGAAACCTGGGCCAGCCCCTCGCGCACCGCCTCCATCTGCCGCTGGAGCAGCGGTTCCTCACCGGCGGGAACGGCGGTCTCCATCAACCCCCGCAGCCGGTGGGTGCGGAAGCCGACCTCGAGAAAAGCGAACTTGACCGAGTAAGCCCCGATGTCGATGCCGCAGATGGTGTGCGCCATGGTCCGTTATTCCTCGCGCCAATACTGGAGAACGCCCGCCGCCTTCTCCGAGCCCGGGTTGATCGTCAGCGGGTTCTGGAGTTCGCGTTTGGTATCGATGATCGCCGTGATCTTCTTCTTCACCCGCCCGGACGCGCCGGTCGCGACGATGCGGTAGACGCGCGGCGACGCCACCTTGGCCACCCTGCCCAGGTCGGCCTCGGTGATCTTCATCGGCTGCATCGACTGGAAGATCTTGTAACGGGGGTCGTCGGGCAACACGGCGGTCTGGGGGTTCGTCATCAGGCTGATGAGGGTCTGCAGGCTGTCGAACCCGGCCGCTGACGCGCGATCGCAGGCGATGCTCGCGATCGGATACAGCCGGCTGTCGTCGAAGATGCCCGGGTCGGAGGGTGGCTTGCTGGGATTGGCCGGGTCGAGCGCCGAGGCGCGGATGATCCCCATCAGCAGCGGCGTGCAGTCGCCGCCGTTCTTGTTGCTGATGGCGCCGAGATTCACCTTGCAGTCCTGATCGGACGCGTAGACGGTCAGGTGCGGCGCGAACGCCTCCATGAAGCCGTCCGACACGCCGCGCACCATCTTCAGCTCCTCCAGGCTGTCGGGGCTGTTGTCGTGCGCGCGATAGCGATCGTTGGTCGCGTCGTACCGGTAGTCCTCGCCGCCGCCGCTCCCGCCTTCCACCGAGAACATCTGATCGTCCGCATCCGCCCAGTCGATGATCGCGCGCGCCACCTCTGGACGGGTCGCGAAGTTGCCCGTCTGGTCCGCTTCCGAGAACAGTCGATCGAAACGCCGCGAGTACATCAGGCCCATCAGCAGGCGATACACGACCGTCTGACGGTCGCGGATGGGCGCGCCGCCCGACCCGCAGGCGACGTCGATCTTGCCGTCCTCGGACGTGATCTCCGCGTCGAAGGAGCCGGACTTCAAGCCCAGCCCCTTGATGTTGGCGGTGTCGATCCCGACAAGACCACCGAGGCTGGCGACCTCGTCCTTCGAGCCGCTGAAGAATCCCATCAGCGCGCCCGCGTAGTCGGTGATGCGGAGGCTGAACGCGAGCGCCCCCATGCTGGCCGCACCGCCGCCGGCCTGGCTGGTGCTGGAACCGCCCAGCGCCGTCTGCAGCATCTGCTTCGCCTGCGCCATGGTCGGATCGATGAACTTCTGCTGAATCTTGATGAGCAGGCGCGACAGGTTCACCGACGAGCGCGCCAGGTAGTGCGCGCGCATCTCGTCGCGCGCGTTGGCGGCCTGGGCCGCGTCGACGACGGTTCCGTAGGTGAACTCGCCGACGAGCGAGATCATGAGCGCGAGCCAGGTCAGCACGATCAGCATCGCGACCCCGCGCTCGCGGCGCTCGAGCGGGCGGTACCGCGCCCGGATCCGGTGAAACAGATTCGACAGCCTCATGCTCATGGCCCCGACGCCGCCGGTTTGTAGCCGACCTTCTCCGTGATCTGGATGCGCGCGTCGGTCGTGTAGTCGACCTCCTTGCCGCGCTCGTCGACGACGGTCAGCGTGATGCGCACGTGGGTCGGCAGGTACGGTGTGCCGCTCGCGTCCAGCGTGCTCCAGTCGGTCTCCCACTCCTTCTTCCGGTGGTCGTAAAAGGCGAACTTCACCCGCGCGACATCCGGGCAGAGAATGTACGACTCGCCGAACAGCGTGCTCGGGTCCTCGGCCTGCAGCCGCCGTGTCTCGCGGCGCATCAGGTTGAGGACGCGGCGGTCATCCGGATCGCGCGCGCCGTAGTAGCTGACCAGCGACGTGTCGCCCTCGGCGGCGCCCGCGCGCAGGCGCTGGTGCGCAAACGTGGAAAACGTCAGCTCGTCGACGTCGACGCGGGCCGACGCCACGAACTGTGTGCGCTTGTACGCGATGCCGGTGTTCTCGTTCTCGGACATGTACGCCATCTCGATCTCACGCGTCATGCGCATGAGCGCGACGCGGACCGAGTGCGCGCGTTCCTGCTCGCCCTGGATCACACGCTTGTGCTTCACGGTCTGAGCGAAGGAACCCCACATGATCGTCGTGATGAATCCGAAGATCGCGAGCACGAGCATCAGCTCGACCAGCGTGAAACCGGAGGACGGGCGCCGCGCGCGCATCAGTTTCCTCTGAACCCCGGCGGCTTGAAGAACCCGCCGCCGCCCGTCAGCGGGTTTGCCGTCGACGGCGGCTTGTTGGTGGTCGTGTTCGGCGCGCCCGGACCGCCGGTCCCCACGCCCGGCGCGGTGAGGTTGCCGTCCAGCTTCGACGGGTCGGTCAGGTACTGGACGACCTCCATCGTCTGATCCCGGCGTCCCGTCTCGTCCCACAGGACGCGCACGGTGACCTTGCGGACGGACTCCTGCAATCCGATCCGGATGGGCTCGATGAACGAGCTCATCATCCCGCCCAGAAACCCCGTCATCAGGGACATGGGATCCTTGGCGTCGTTGCTGGATTCGCGCGCCTTGTCCTGGCTCTTCTGGGTCAGGTCGGTGGGCAGCTCGATCCGCTCGATCATCGTCTCCCAGCGAAACAGCGGATAGCCATCGTCCTTGAACGTCCCGTGCGCCGTCTCGGTGTCGGTGCTGAATCCCTCGTAGAGGATCTGGTCCTCCATGTCGCTCATCTTGGTGCGCGCGAGGAACGTCGCCGCGGTGGTCATCTTGGCGTGGTTGGTCGCGCGGACGTTGTTGGTCACGATGCCGAGCAAGCTGACCAGCGTGAGGGACAGGATCGCAAAGGCGACCATGATCTCGATCAGCGTGAAGCCGGACGACGACGACCGCTTCATGGCTCAACCCTCGTGCCTTCGTCGTCGGTGCGCTGCCGGCTGGCCGGCGGCAGGATCTCCTGGTCGTAGACGCGAACGCGGCCCGTGATCGGGTGAGCCACCAGGGAGTAGATGGGCGGACCGTCGTCGCTCGACAGCGTGATGATCGCGGGCTCTGTCTGCCCCAGCGGGAAGAAATATACGTACGCGCGCCCGCTGGTCAGCGGTTCCGTCAGGCGCGGCGTGTAGACGCTGCGGATCTTGGCCTTCTTGAGCTTGACCGGCTTGATGGCGACTTCCTTGAACGCGGCGAAGCGGGCGCGCTTCGGCTTGAAGTCGCCCACCTCTAGCTTGGACAGGTCGAAGCTGGAACTCGCCGGCGTCGACGAGTTGTCGTAGTTCTTCGCGGCCCGATCGAGTCGCTTCTGTTCCTCTTCGTCCTCGTCCGCCTCCCTGTCCTCGCGCCGCCGCATCGCCTGCTCCGACTCCGCCTCGCGCGGGATGTAGAACCGGTCGTCGGAGACCTCTGCCCAGTACTGGTCGGTCTCCATGTCGAGCACGAGGCGGTGCATCTTTCCAGTCGTCGAGGCGCGGTCGAACAGGTAGCGCATCGCGCCCGAAAGATGCGCGGATGATTCCCTCAGATCGCTCTTGGCGAGCGATCTCAGACCGCGGGCGCCCAGACCCACGACGACGGCGATGATGGCGATCACCACCATCACCTCGACCAGCGTGAATCCGCGTTCCCGGCGCATGGCTCTTTCGATCGAGACGTCTCACTCCGCGGACTTGATGTCGTCTTCCGTTCCCGGTTGCTTGTCGGGACCTGCCGAGATGACATCCGCGCTATCGGGGTCGGCGGTGCCCGGGCACTTGTAGGCGTAGGGCGTGCCCCAGGGATCCTTGACGTCGTTCTTGCCCAGCTCACCCTGCGCGATCAGATCTTCGATGCTCTTCGGGCAGGTGGCTCCGCTACCGGCCATGGACCTGACCGTCGCATCGGCGATCTTCTTCACGCCGATTCGCGCGGCGCTGATCCTGGCCTTCTTCAATTGCTTGACGACCTGAACCGAGACGACGCCGACGATGATGCCCATGATCGCGAGAACGACCATGATCTCCAACAGCGTGAAGCCTCTCTGGACGTCGCGGGCGCGACGTCGAAACCAACTCCGTGCTTTTTTCATGTTCGGGCTCCCTTCCTTTGTCTTCTCACTCCATGAAACTTTGCAGGTCGAGCATCGGCATCAGGATCGAGAAGACGATGAACGCGACGACCACCGCCATCGTGATGATGATGACCGGCGAAAGAACGGTCGTCAGGCGCTGCACCTTCCCGTCGACCTCGCGTTCGTAGGCCCCGGCGACGTTCTCGAGCATCGTCTCCAGCTGGCCGGATCGCTCGCCGACCGCCACCATGTGGACCATCATCGACGGAAACTGGCCCGACCGCTTGAGCGGCGCCGAGATCGACTCGCCCTCGCGGATGGCGTCGCGCGCCTCCTCAACGACCTTCTCGAGCAGCGTGTTGCTCAGAACGCGCTTGCTGATCTCCAGCGCCGTCAGCATCGCCACGCCCGACTGCAGCGTCGTGGCCAGTGTGCGCGCGAAACGCGCGACCGCCACGAATCGAACCAGCGGCCCCAGCAGCCACATCCGCAGCATCGCCCGGTCGATCAGGTTGCGCCCGCGCTTCGAGCGCGACCAGCGCCTTATCAGGAGATACGTGATGATGCCGCCCGGAATCACGACCCACCAGTACCCGCCCGCGACATTGGACACGTTGATGAGCAGGCGCGTGTTCCAGGGCAGCGTCTTGCCGAGATCCTCGAACACGGCGGCGATCGTGGGCACCACGACGATGAGGAGGAGAGCCATCACGAGGGAGCCGACCACCATCATGATGATCGGGTAGAGGAGCGCACCCGTGACCTTCGCACGCAGGGCGAGTTGCGCCTCCAGGTAGTCGGCCAGCCGCGCCAGCACCTGATCCAGGTTGCCCGCGGCCTCGCCGGAGCGGACCATGTTCGCGTACAGGTCCGGGAACAGCCTGGGGTAGGCGCCGAGCGTATCGGCCAGCGAAGTTCCCTCGTTGACCTTCGTGCGGACCTCGACCAGCACCATCTTCAGTTTCGGGTTTTCGGCCTGGTCCGCCAGCGCGCCCAGGGCCTCCGCCAGCGGGATGCCCGCCTTGAGCAGTGTCGCGAGCTGCCGCGTGAACACCGCGACGTCGTGCGGGCGCACGCGTGTGAGCAGGCCGCCGATGTCGATCTCGCGCTTGTAGAACGGAACGTTTTCGCCGCTCGCCCTCGCGGTCGCCGCCGGCCGACCAGCTGCCTTGCTGCCGGCGCCCAGCACTTCCTTGTGCTCGGTGACGAAGATACCGTCCTTGCGCAGCGCCTGGCGCAGCAGCTTCGGGCTGTCGGCGTCGCGCGTGCCGGACGACGCCTTGCCCGCGGTAGTCAGTCCTTTCCAGGCGTAGACCGGCATGGCTTCAGTCGACGTCCTGGGTGGTGATCATCAGGACCTCGGCGGTGGTCGTCATCCCCGCCATCACCTTCTGCGCGCCGTCCTCGCGCAAGGTGCGCATGCCGGCCTTGGTGCCCTGGACCTTGATCGATTGCGCGTCGGCGTTCTTGACGGTGAGCTGCCGGATCTTTTCGTCGATGATCAGCAGTTCGTAGATCGCCGTCCGTCCCTTGTACCCGGCGCCCAGGCAGACCGAACAGCCGCCGTCCTTCGCGCGGAACAGCATCCCGGGCGGCGGCACCCAGGCCTCGTCGCCCTTGAAGTGGACGCGCCGGGCCTTGCCCTGCGCGAACGCGACCGGGTCGATGCCGATGCTCGACAGATCCTCGTCGTCAGGACGGTAGAGCTCGCGGCACTCGACGCATACGCGCCGCACCAGCCGCTGGGCCAGCAGCGCCATCAGCGACGACGCCACCAGGAACGGCTGCACACCCAGGTCGACCAGACGCGTGATCGCGCCGGCGGCGTCGTTGGTGTGAATCGTCGACAGCACCAGGTGGCCGGTGAGCGAAGCCTGGATCGCGATCTCCGACGTCTCGCGATCGCGGATCTCGCCGACCATGATGACGTCCGGGTCGTGGCGCAGGAACGACCGCAAGCCGGTCGCGAACGTCAGGTCGATCTTCTCGTTGACGGCGGTCTGGGAGATGCCGTCCAGCTGGTACTCGACGGGATCCTCGATCGTCAGGATGTTGAGGTCCGGCGCGTTGATCTTCGCGAGGCAGGCGTAGAGCGTCGTCGTCTTGCCCGAGCCGGTCGGCCCGGTCACCAGCAAGATCCCGTGCGGCTTGTGGATCAGGTCGTCCATCTGGCGGAGGTGATCATCACCGAAGCCGATGTCGGCAAGATCGTGCAGGACCGATTCGCGGTCGAGAAGACGGATGGTGATGCGCTCGCCCTGCTTGACCGTCGGCGCGGTCGCGACGCGCATGTCGATGTCCTTGCCGGCGATCTTGCGGCGGATGCGTCCGTCCTGCGGCAGGCGCTTCTCGGCGATGTTGAGGCCCGCCATGATCTTCACGCGCGAGATGATCGACGGCATGAACTGGCGCGCGGCGCGCCGCGTTTCGTACAGCTCGCCGTCGATGCGGTAGCGGACGAGGACTTCCTTCTCGCCCGGCTCGATGTGAATGTCGCTCGCCCGTTCCTTGACGGCGTTGAACAGCAGCGAGTTGACCCAGCGGATGATCGGCGCCTCGTCGGTGATCTCGAGGATGTCGACCAGCTCCTCGCTGCCGCCCTCCATCTCCTCTTCGTCGTGCTCCTTCGCGAGATCGCCGCCCTTGTCGGCCCGGCGTCCGTAGATGTCGTTGATGACGTCCAGGATTTTCTGCGACGGCACCAGGACCGGCTGTACGTCCATGGAGAGCTGCATGCGCAGATCGTCGAAGGCGCCGATCTCCAGCGGGTCGGCGGTCGCGACCATCGCGGAATCGCCGTCGCGCTTGACCACCAGCAGGCGGTGCGACTTGGCGAAGCCGATCGGAATCGACGTCGCCAGATCGACGTCGACGTCGTCGGCCTTCAGATCCGCACTGTAGGCGATTCCCAGCTGGAACCCGAGCGCCTGCAGCAGATCCTCCTCGGTGATGGCGCGCATCTTCAGGAGGATTTCGCCGATGCGGCCGCCCTCCTCCTTCTGCGTCGCCGCGGCCTGCTCGATCGATTCGGGCGTGAGCGTGGCCATCGCCCCAGGCGTCTTCGCCTTGAGCTGCAGCAAGATGTCGCCGATGCGCTTCCGGGCCACCGTCAAAGTCCTCAGGGTGCGGGCGCGGGTGTCGGACCGGCCCCGCCGCCGGCGGGCGGCAGTGGGATGCCGCCCGCGCCGGGCGGCAGTGGCATTGGCACGTCCAGCGGACCGGACTGGTCCTGCGATTGCCTCGACCGGAGATCGTCCAGCTCCTTCTTCTCGACGTCGATCTCGCGCGCGACCTTGTTGATCTCCTCGAGCATGCCGACGTTCTTGCGGTAAGAGCGCTCCGCCTCGGTCGGGCGGTCCTGCCCGCCGTAGCGCTCCACGAACTCGCGGCGCTCCTTCATCTTCTTGTCCAGAACGCGCCGCAGATCCGACATGTCGTTGATGACGTACGGCGTGAGCGCGATGATGAGATTGGTCTTCACGATCTTCTTCGTCGAGCTGCGGAAGAAGAACCCCAGGATGGGAATGTCGCCGAGCAGCGGCACCTTGGTGACGGTGTTGATGACCTTGTCGGACATCAGGCCGCCGATCAGGATCGTCTGCTGATCCTTCGCGACGACGATCGTCTTCGCCGTCCGCTCCGACGTCGACGGGCCGAGGTTGCTCGGGCCCGGCGCCAGCTCGGAGATCTTCTCGTCGACCTCCAGCCGGACCATATCGTGCTCGTTGACGTGGGGCGTGAGCTTCAGCTCCAGCGCCACCTTTTCACGCTGCACGTTCGGGAAGAAGCTGTTGAGCCCGCCGAACCCCGGGATCGGCGCGGCGCCGCCCGGCGCTGCTCCGCCGCCCAGGCCGAAGGTGCTGACCGGGAACGGCACGCGCGAGCCGACCGAGATCTCGCCGTCCTCGTTGTTCATGATCAGGAGGTGCGGGTTCGAGAGGACGTCGACGTCGCTGTTCGTCTGCAGCGCCTTCACCAGCACGCCGAACGACGGGATGTCCAGCGTCGCGGTCGACGAGGCGCCCAGGTTCTTGGCCTCGTCGGCGTTCAGCACCGGGCCGAGCACGCCGGCCAGCATCGTCTCGCTGAGCGACGCCGCCGGGAACAGCGTCTTCGCGGGGTTCAGGCCGCCGACGGCCAGGGCCTGATCGTCCAGCCCCGGGATGCCGAACGGCTTCGCGGCGTGGAACGAGACGCCCAGCTCGCGTGACTTGTCGAGGGTAACCTCGAGGATCATCGCCTCGACGAACACCTGCTTGCGCGGCGAATCCAGCCGCTCGATCACGCGGCGGAGCGACTGGTAGTCCTTGATCGACGACACGACGAGCAGGGAGTTGGTCGGGCGATCGAAGTTGACGCGCACGTCGCCCTCGAACAGCTGGTTCTGCATCCCCTGCGCCTGCCCCGCCGGCGCGGCTGCGGGCGCGGGCGTCGCGGCCTGACCGGCCCGCCCCCCTCGCCGCGCGCCGCCCTGGCTGACGGTGACGGTCACGCCCGTGACCGCGCCGAGCGTCTGCGCGAGCTCGTCGCAGTTGGCGTGCTCGCAGTAGTAGACGTGGATGCGCCCCTCGCTGTCCGGAACGGGCTGGTCGAGCAGTTCGACCATCCGCTTGACGCGCGCGTAGGTCCGGTCGGTCGCGATGACGATCAGCTGGTTCGAGCGCTCGTCCGGGATGATCTTCGAGACGATCATCTCGGTAGTGAGATCACCGATCTTCGGCTTCGCTCCGCCCGCCGGGGCGGCCGGCGCCCCGCCCCCTTTTTTTACGGCCTGCTGCACCTGGAAGATCTCGGCGAGCTTCTGGGCCATGTCGGGCGCCGCCGTGTTCTTCAGGCTGATGACCCAGACCTTTTCCTGCGCGCCCTCGCGATCGATCGCGTTCAGGATCTTCATCATGCGGTTGATGTTCGAGGCGAGGTCCGTGATGATCAGCGCGTTCTGGGGCGCGAACACGACGATGTCGCCCTGCTCGCCCTTGACGCGGCTGAGCGCCGTCGCGACCTCGTTCGGATCGACGTACTCGACGTGGACCAGGCGGGTCACGTAGCTCTCACTGGCGGGAACGTCGGCCCCCTCGGCGTAGACGGGGATGCCGCCCATGGTCTTGACCTTCGCGGTCTCGACGATGCGCTCGAACTTGCCCGTGTGCTCGATGGTGAGCCCCGCCGAGTCCAGCGCGCCCAGGAACAGCCGGTAGGCCTCCTCGGGCGTGATCAGCTCGGGCGCCACGACCGTCACCTTCTTGCTGTTCGCCGGGATCGTCCCCGGCAGCAGGAACTGCTTGCAGGTGATCGACGAGATCCAGGCGATCAGATCGCCGAGCTCCGTGTCCGGCTTGAGATTCAGCTTCACGATCCGCTTGCCGGGCGGGAACTTCTTGCAGGTGTTGAAGTCCTTTTCGCCGATCAGCTGGTTCGCGCCGGTCACGCCCGGCGTGCCGGCGGGCGCCGCGGCCGCGGCCCCGGGTGCTCCCGGCGCGGGCGTCGTCGGCGGCTTGCCACGCTTGCCGCCCAGCACGCCCGGCAGTCCCGGCAACCCCGGCGCTGTTCGCGGCGTGCCCGGCGCCGTTGGAGGAGTTGGAGCAGCGGCCGGATTGGGAACGTTCATCCCCGGCGTGACCTTCACCGGCTTGCCGTCTGGACCTGTCACCACCGCCGCGCGCAGCGGGCTCGCGCAGAAGAAAAACGCAACCACCGCGGCGACACTCTGTTTTGTTTGTCTTGTCATCGGATGTTGTAGTCCTTGGTGATCTTCTGTCCGTTGCGTTCCACGGCGACGGTGAGGTGATTCGCCGTCTTGAGCTTGGTGTAGGCGAGCAGGGCCTGGTCGGGGCTGGTCATCTCCAGGCCGTTGATCGCCGAGACGACGTCGTTGTTCTGCAGTCCGATCTTCGCGAACGGACCGTCAGGCCGGATGCTGAACAGCCTGAACCCGACGGACTTGCCGTCGCGGACCTCGGGGACGATGCGCGCCGCGCGCGCGAGCGCTGCCATGTTGTTCGTCAGCGCGTCCAGGGTCGATCGCTGCACCTCGTACTTGTGGTCGGAGATCTGCTTGATCCCCTTGTCCAGCTCCGCCTGAAATGGGTCGGTGGGCGTCGCGGCCGCGACGGGCGCGCCGGCCGCGGGCTGCGGGCGATCCAGCAGGTCCAGGAACTCGTGCCGGCCGCCGCCGAAGTCGAGATAGACCTTCGCGTCGTCGATGTCCTCGATCGTGGCGTCGCGGATCTTCGAACCGACGTTGTACGGCCCCGCGGTCTTGGCGTCGTTGTCGCGGATGACCGCGACCGACCAGCGTGGATCGGCGGGCGGCGGCGCGAACATGATCGCGAGCAGCTTCAGGTTCAGCGACGTGCGCTGCAGCGGCGGGGGCGGCGGCGGCTCACCCGTGCCCTGGCCCTCGACCGGCAGGATGGGCGGGCAGGCGGAGCAGAAGATGTTCCGCTTCAGGATCTCCTCGACCTGCTTCGAGTAGACGGTCGCCGGCGTCGCGGCCGTCGGCGCGCGCAGCGCGACCTTGGGCGCGGGCCCCGTGCCGACCAGCTTCTTCTCGAGCGCGGTCGCGATGCCCGTCGATGCCGCGCGCGCCAGGAAGATCGCGCAGATGGCGACGACCACCCCGTCGAGGGCCCACAGGTATTTGCGCAGCAGTATCTCCACGATCCCGGGACTGATAAAGCAACGCCGGGACCACCCGCGCCGCCCACAAAGCCCACTGATTACAGGCGGTTAAGTGCGGGTGGTGCCCCGGTCCGGCTGCCAATTTGGCACCGGCGGGCGGCCGAACTCCGTCAGCCGTTGCTGGAGGCGGCCGCGTCGGTCGTGTCCGGCTCGGTCCGCTCTTCCTCGAGGCGACGGTAAATGGTCCGCGTCGCGATGCCGAGAAGCTGGGCGCAGAGGCGCTTGTCGCCGCCCACGTGCGCCAGCGTCGCGTGGATGACCCGCCGTTCGATCTCCTCGAGCGGCGTGCCGACCGCGAAGGACAGCGACCGCCCGTCGCCCTGCACGCCCCCGCCCGTACGGACCTCCGACGGAAGATCATCCAGCTCGATGGCGGTGCCGCGTGACAGCACGACGGCGCGCTCGACCGTGTTCTCCAGCTCGCGCACGTTGCCGGGCCAGTCGTACCGCGACATCGCGTCCGCCGCCGCGCGCGAGAACCCGGCGAGGGTGCGGTTGTTGCGCGCGGCGTACAGCTGCAGGAAGTGCTCGGCCAGCAGCGCGATGTCGTCGCGCCGGTCGCGCAGCGGCGGAATCGGCACGGCGATGACGTTCAGCCGGTAGAAGAGATCCTCGCGGAAGCGGCCGTCGCGCACCGCCGCCCGCAGATCCTGGTTGGTGGCGGCCACCAGCCGCAGGTCGACCTTCACCGTCCGACCGCCCAGCCGTTCCACCTCGCCCTCCTGCAGGACGCGCAGCAGCTTCACCTGGACGTGCGTCGGAATCTCGCCGATCTCGTCGAGAAACAGCGTTCCCCCGTCGGCCTGCAGGAAGCGGCCGTCGTGTCGCTGGACCGCGCCGGTGAACGCCCCCTTCTCGTAACCGAACAGCTCCGCCTCCAGGATGCTCTCGGGCAACGCCGCGCAGTTCACGGGGACGAACGGCCCGCCGGTGCGCGGCGAGTTCTCGTGGATCGCGCGCGCCAGCAATTCCTTGCCCGTGCCCGATTCGCCCAGCAACAGCACGTTGGCGGTCGACGGGGCCGCCTGCATGACGATCTCGATGGTGCGCCGCCACGGCAGCGACTGACCGATCAGCGAGCGCCGCTTCTCGGCGGCCAGCTGCGCGCGCAGCGAGCGGTTCTCCTG
>Ga0070689_100002422_pt1 | contig 12185 bp, 10 predicted proteins | sample KBSS23HmetaG_FD_64669 | JGI IMG/M metagenome (GOLD analysis project Ga0070689, IMG submission 64669) | Switchgrass rhizosphere microbial communities from Kellogg Biological Station, Michigan, USA - KBS S2-3H metaG | ecosystem: Host-associated > Plants > Roots > Rhizosphere ... | reverse complement strand
CAAACCCCACCGGGAGCAAGACCGAATAGGAACGGCGCGGGAGCAATCCCGGATCTGTCCGGATCAGCCGTTCGGGTAGGTTGCTTGATGCGCCGGGCAACCGGCGTGCAAGAGGAATGGTCGTCACGTCTGCGGCTCGCGCCGCAGGCCATACAGAACCCGGCTTACAGGCCGGCTGATACGTTGTAAGGGGGCTCGGCGGCACAACCGCCGGGCCCCCGCCAATTCTGCGGCCATCACTTTCGCAGCGTCGCGCTACCGGCTAGCGTCCGCGTCCCGCATGACGACCTCCCGCGAACGAATAGGAATAGCGCTCGGACTTGCCGGCGTGCTGTTGTTCGGCGGCACGCTTCCGGCGACGCGCCTTGCCGTCGTCGCCTTCGATCCGTTTTTCCTCTCGGCTGCGCGCGCGGCCATCGCCGGATGCACCGGCCTTGCGCTGTTGCTCATCCTGCAGCGGCCGATCCCGCCGCGCGCATCGTGGCTCGAATTCGTCCTGGCCGGCATCTGCACCATCATCGGCTTTCCGGTGTTCATGGCCCTGGCAATGTCGCACGTCCCGGCGTCGCACGGCGGCGTCGTGCTCGGCATCATTCCGCTTGCAACCGCGGCTGCCGCCGCCCTCGTTGCACATGAGCGGCCGAGCGCCGGGTTCTGGCTCGCAAGCATCACGGGCGCCGCCATCGTTGTCGTCTTCATGGTGCGGCAGAGTGGCGCCAACACGATCCAGATCGGCGACATCTATCTGCTTGGCACGGTGCTGTCGGGCGCATTTGGCTACACGCTGTCGGGTCGGCTGAGCCTCACGCGGCCGGGCTGGGAGGTGATCTCCTGGCAGGTGGCATCGTTCCTGCCCCTGTCGTTGATCGCTGCTTATCTCTTGTGGCCGCAATCATTCGCCGGCGTGCCGGCATCAGCTTGGGCCGGCCTTACCTACGTCAGCTTCGTCAGCCAGTTTTTTGCGTTCTTCGTCTTCAACGCCGCGATGGCGATGGCCGGCGTGGCGCGCGCCGGCCAATTGATGCTGCTGCAGCCATTCGTGATCGTGGCCTTGTCGATCCCGGTGAACGGCGAGCGTTTCGAACTGTCGACGCTGCTCTATGCGGCTGCAGTTGTCGCCGTCGTGATCGTCGGACAACGCATGCGGGTCACCCGCGGCTGAACGCACAGAGCAAATGATCGAGACCTATTTCTTGTAGGCCGCAATCACCCCTTCGCCGTCTTTGCCGGCCTTCACCAGCCACTCGGTCATCAACTGGTCGCCGATCTTCTTGAAGCCGGTCATCAACTCGGCGCTCGGCGGCATGACCTTCATGCCATTCGACTTCAGCTGATCGAGATACCAGTTGCTCTTGTCTTGCCACATCTTCCAGCCGCGCGTTTCGGCGGTCGCGGCAGCCTTGAGCACGGCCTCCTGTGTCGGCTGGTCCAATGCATCGAATGCCGCCTTGTTGACGAAGGTCACGTTCTTCGGAATCCATGCCTGCGTGTCGTAGAAGTGATCCATCGATTCCCAGGCTTTGGCGTCGTAGCCGGTTGCCGCCGATGTGATGAACGCGTTGATCACGCCAGCGGCCATTGCCGGCGGCAGTTCGGCGGCCTGAACTGTGACCGCCTGGGCGCCCACCATCTCGCCAATTCGTGCGGTGCCGAGATTATAGGCGCGCCACTTCAGGCCCTTCATGTCTGCGACGGTATTGATGTCCTTCTTGGCGTAGATGCCCTGTGGCGCCCACGGCACCGCAAAGAGCAGCAGCATGCCCTGCGATGCGAGTTGCTTGCTGATTGCGGGCTTGGAGGCCTCCCACAGCTTCCGGGCCTCTGGATAGCTCGTTGCCAGGAACGGGATCACGTCGATGCCGTAAACCGGATACTCGTTCTCATGCAGCGAAATCAGCACTTCGCCGATCTGCACCTGGCCGGTCTGCACGGCGCGTTTGATTTCGGGCGCCTTGAACAGCGACGCATTGGGATGAACCGTGATCTGCAGCTTTCCGCCAGTCGCATCGGCGACGTCTTTGGCGAAAAGCGTGAGATTTTCGCTGTGCGGATTGTCCGCCGGATAGGCCGCCGGCAAGTTCCATTTCGTTTGGGCCAATGCCGGAGCGATCGCTATGACCGTGCTTGCACAGGCGGCGATGATGATCGGCCGAGCAAAACTCATGACTACCCTCCGTCAGCTGCCACTACTCCGGGAAGACCCACCGCGGCAGTACCATCACGATATCAGGAAATACCGTTATGATGGCAACCGCGACCACCAGCAGGCCGAAAAACGGCAGTGATGCCTTGGCTACCGTGTTGGAATCCTTGCCACTCATCGTCTGCAGCACGAACAGGTTGAACCCCACGGGCGGCGATACCTCGGCCATTTCGACAACAAGAACGACGAAAATACCGAACCAGATAAGGTCGAACCCCGCCTGTTTGATCATCGGGATGACGATCGTGGTGGTGAGCACGATCATCGAGATGCCGTCGAGCGCGGTGCCGAGCACGATGTACATGACAGTCAGCGCGGCAATCAGCGCGTAGGGACTGAGATGAAAACTGTCGACCCACGACGCCAGGGCGGCGGGGATTCCTGTGTACGCCATCGAGGTCGACATGTAGGACGCGCCAGCAAGAATAAGCATGATCATGCAATTGACGCGCACGGTCCCCATGACGCTTGCCCAGAAAGAGTCCCAGGTGAGCGCGTTGTGCCACCACGCGATCGCCAGCGAGCCGAGCACGCCCCACGCCGCGCATTCGGTCGCCGTCGCCCAGCCCGCCACCAACGAGATGAACACAAGCAGGATCAGCAGCGTCAAAGGAATGAGCTGTTTGGATTCCCGTAATTTCTCCCGCAACGACATTTGCGGCTCGGGCGGCGGCGTTTTCTCCGGATGAACGAGCGACCAGCCGGCGATATAGCCGGAGTACAGCACCATCACGAGCAGGCCCGGCAGAAATCCGGCAAGGAAGATCTGGATGATCGAAACGTTGGCTGCGACGGCATAGACAACCATCGTGATCGATGGCGGAATGAGAATGCCGAGCGTACCGGCGCCGGCGAGGGAGCCGAGCGACACCATTTCGTCGTAGCCGCGCCGCTTCAACTCAGGCAGGGCGATCTTGGCGACCGTTGCGCACGTCGCCGCCGAAGACCCCGACACCGATCCGAAAATTCCGCAGGCCAGCACGTTGACGTGCATCAGTCGGCCGGGAATACGGTTGAGCCACGGCGCCAGCCCGCGAAACATCTCTTCCGATAATTTGGTGCGGAACAGAATTTCGCCCATCCAGATGAACAGCGGCAGCGCGGCGAGTGTCCACGAATTGCTGTTGCCCCAGATTGTCGTCGCCAGTACCGGCCCCGCCGGAATGGCGCCGCCGATGAACTGCATACCGACGTAGCCGGTTGCAAGCAAAGCGATGGCGATCCAGACGCCACCGGCAAGCAGGACGGTGAGGAAGACCAGGAGCAATGCCGAAATGCCCACCAGTTCGGCCATCGCTAGACCCCGCTCTGGATCGCTTGCTCGACGACTTCTTCAGCCGTCTGCGGCTTCGGCTTTTCGTAGCGGGGACTGTTGCCCCGGACGACGTGGACGAACTCATCCACGAACGCTATGAAGAGAATGACGAGGCCGGCGCTATATCCGAGTTGCGGAATCCAGAGCGGCGCCGGCAGAACGCCCTGCGCCATGTCGTGAAAGCGCCAGGAGTCGTACGTCATCAGCACGGCGTAGTAGCTGAAAAAGCCGACAAAAAACCCACCGATCAAAAGTGAGCTGATCTCGAGGGCATGCCGTGTGCGGCCTTCAAATCGGTCAATCAACAGTCCGACGCGGATCATTTCGCCGTGACGAAAGGTATGGGCGAGACCGAGGAACGATGTGGCGACCATGCACCACGAAACGAGATCGTCACCCGCCGGAATGTTGAAACCGACCGGCCGGCCGGCCGACAGGAACATCATCAGTACAAAAATTGCGATAAGGAAGAGACCTGCCGCATAGCCCGCGAACAGATAAAGCCGATCGAGCCACACACGCATGGATCAGGCCGGATCGACGCCATTTGCTTTGAGGGTCGGCCCGGCTGCGGGTGCGGTGAGGAAACGGATCAGCGCCTGCGCCGCCTCGCGCTCCTTCGCGGAAGCGCTCAATCCGGCAGAAAATCCGATCTTGGTCTGCAGTTCCCCCGGAATCGGCCCGACCAAATCGACGCCAGGCACTCCTGTAATGCGCGTCGCCACCACCACAACCATGTCGGCCTCCCCACGCGCGACAACCTCGACCGTGTCCTCGGCCTCCATCGGCTTGAGCTTGCCCTGCATCCCGGCCTTGATGCCCAGCCGGTCCAGAAGACTGACAAAATAGAGCCCGCTTGCACCCTTGCCGGGGTAGGCAACTGCCTTCGCGGCAAGCAGTGTACGCTTGAACGCGTCCACCGATGAGATGTCTGGCTTTGGCGTCCCTGTACGAACAGCAAGCCCCAGCCCGGAGCGGCCAATATCGGCGCGGCTGCCCGCGATCAGCCTGCCGTCCTTGATCAGCGCATCGATAACCGGCGGATTGAGCACGGCGACATCAAAAGCCTCGCCGGCTTCGATCTTCTTTTTCAGGTCGGCATTGACCTCGAAATGCAACTTGATGGTGTTGCCGGTGGCGCGTTCGAACTGCTTGCACAATTCCTGCACCGCCGCCTTGGCGCCATTGCCGCTCAAAACGCGAAGCTCGGCGGCCTGGGCAGGCGAAGCTGCGACAAACAGCGCCGCAATATATACGAGCAATCTTCGCATGATCTCACCACTTTTTTCGCGGCCGTCAGCCTAACAGGCTTGTTTCAACCCTGACAGGCCGGACATAGTGCTATCTCCATTTTGAATTCGATACCCAATTCGATCCTCATGGCGAGAAAAACTTCACCGCAGCTTTGGGACTTCTGGATCGACCGCGGCGGCACCTTCACCGACGTGGTCGGGCGCCGCCCCGACGGATCGCTGATCGCGCACAAGCTCCTGTCGGAAAATCCCGAAGCCTATGCCGACGCCGCCGTGCAGGGCATCCGCAACCTGCTTGGCTTGAAGCCTGACGAAGCAATTCCGGCCGGGCACGTCGGCGCAGTGAAAATGGGCACGACGGTCGCCACCAATGCGCTGCTCGAGCGCAAGGGCGAGCGCACCGCGCTGCTCGTCACGACAGGCTTCCGCGACGCCCTAAAGATCGGCTACCAGGCGCGTCCGAAAATTTTTGCCCGCCACATCATCAAACCGGACACACTCTACGAGCGTGTTGTCGAAGTCGATGAGCGCGTCCGCGCCGACGGTACGGTGGAGCGTGAACCCGACATCGCGGCTGTCCGAGCAGATCTGAACGCCGTCAAGGCCGATGGAATCAACGCGGTCGCGATCGTTTTCATGCACGCCTACCGCTACGCCGATCACGAAAGGAAGGTGGCGGCGCTGGCGCGCGAGATGGATTTTTCGCAGGTTTCGGTCAGCCACGAGGTCTCGCCGCTGATCAAGTTGGTCGGCCGCGGCGATACGACGGTAGTCGACGCCTATCTGTCGCCGATCCTGCGGCGCTACGTGGCGCAGGTCGACAGCGATCTTGACGCAAAACGTTCGGCCGCACGTTTGATGTTCATGATGTCTTCCGGTGGGCTGACGGCTGCCGAACTGTTTCAAGGCAAGGACGCGATCCTGTCCGGCCCCGCAGGCGGCGTGGTGGGGATGGCGGAGACAGGAAGACAGGCAGGGCTGAACCGCCTCATCGGCTTCGACATGGGCGGCACCTCGACCGACGTGTCACATTTCGACGGCGAGTATGAGCGCGCCTTCGAAACGGAAGTCGCCGGCGTGCGCATGCGCGCGCCAATGATGCTGATCCATACCGTCGCCGCCGGCGGCGGTTCGATCCTGCATTTTGACGGCGCCCGCTTCCGCGTCGGTCCGGATTCAGCGGGCGCCAATCCCGGCCCAAAATGCTACCGGCGCAACGGGCCGCTCGCCGTCACCGACGCCAACGTGATGGTCGGCAAGCTCATTCCGGATTTCTTCCCGAAGATTTTCGGGCCGTCGCAGAACCTGCCGCTCGATGCACATGCCGTTCGAATGGCCTTCACTGACCTTGCCCAGCAGGTCGGCGGCAGAAACCCCGAAGGGGTCGCCGACGGCTTCATCAAGATCGCGGTCGAGAACATGGCCAATGCGATCAAGAAGATCTCCGTGCAGCGCGGCTACGACATTACGCGTTATGCGCTCAATTGCTTTGGGGGCGCCGGCGGGCAACACGCCTGCCTGGTCGCCGACGCGCTCGGAATGACGCGCGTGCTCATTCACCCTTTCTCTTCGCTGCTTTCGGCCTACGGCATGGGCCTCGCCGACATCCGCGCCACGCGCGAGCAAGCCATCGAGCTGCCGTTCGGCGGCAAGGCCTTCAAGGCGATCGCGCGCGTCGGGAAATTGCTCGGAAAAGCGACCAAAGAAGAAGTCGCGGGCCAGGGTGTCCCGGCCGGCAAGATCAAGGTCTTCGTGCGCGCGCATATTCGTTACGCCGGCACCGATACCCCGCTCGTGGTGGCGGCCGGCAGCGGCGCCGCAATGAAGCGCGCGTTCGAAAAAGCACACAAGGCGCGTTTCGGCTTCATCGATCGCACAAAACAGATTGTCATCGAAGCCGTATCCGTCGAGGCGGTCGGCGGTGGCGCGAAATTCAGCGAAAAGGCCGCTAGGCGCTCACGTCCTGCGTTGCCAAAGCCCGCGCTGAAAACTCGGTTCTTTTCCGCAGGTGCGTGGCATGATGCAGACGTCTACACGCGCGATCAGCTCAGACCGGGCTCGCGCGTCAAAGGCGCAGCCATCATCATCGAGCCACACCAGACCATCGTGGTCGAGCCAGGCTGGCAGGCTGAACTGACGGCCAAAAATCATCTCGTGCTCACCCGCGCCAAAAAGCTCAAGCGCGTTCACGCCATCGGAACGCATGCCGATCCCGTGATGCTGGAAGTGTTCAACAATCTCTTCATGTCGATTGCGGAACAGATGGGTGTTTCGCTGCAAAACACTGCTTATTCCGTGAACATCAAGGAACGCCTCGATTTTTCGTGCGCCGTCTTCTCGCATGATGGGACCCTCGTCGCCAACGCACCCCATATGCCGGTTCATCTCGGGTCAATGGATCGGGCCGTCGAAACGATCATCCGCGAAAACAAGGGGCGGATTCGGCCCGGCGACGTCTATGCCATCAACGCCCCCTATAACGGAGGTACTCATCTCCCGGATATCACGGTCTGCACGCCGGTCTTCGACGACAGGAAGAAGTCGACCCTGTTCTGGGTGGCATCGCGCGGACACCACGCCGACGTCGGCGGCATTTCCCCAGGCTCGATGTCGCCGAACGCCACGACGATCGAGCAGGAAGGCGTGCTTTTCGACAACTTCAAGCTGGTCGATCGTGGCCGCTTTCGTGAAAAGGAATTGCTAGCAGCGCTCACTGGAGCAAAATATCCGGCGCGCAATCCGGTGCAGAACATCAACGACATCAAGGCACAGATGGCCGCCAACGAGAAGGGCGTGGCCGAACTGCGCAAAATGGTGCAGCACTTCACGTTGCCGGTCGTGAAAGCCTACATGCAGCACGTGCAAGACAACGCGGCCGAGAGCGTTCGGCGCGTGATCGACCGATTGCACGATTCGGAATTCAGCTACGAGATGGACCAGGGCACCGCAATCAATGTCAAGATCACGGTCGATAAGAAGAAACGCGAGGCAACGGTCGATTTCACCGGCACAAGCGAGCAGCAACCGACGAATTTCAACGCGCCGGAGCCGGTGACACGCGCGGCAGTGCTCTATGTGTTCCGCGTGATGGTCGACGACGAAATTCCGATGAATGCCGGCTGCTTGCGTCCGATCAACATCGTGATTCCAAAACGGTCCATGCTGTCGCCGGAATATCCGGCCGCCGTCGTCGCCGGCAACGTCGAAACGTCGCAAGCTGTCACCAATTGCCTGTTTGGCGCGCTCGGAGCCCTCGCAGCCGCACAGGGCACCATGAACAATCTTAACTTCGGCAATGCCCGCCATCAGTACTACGAAACAATCTGCTCCGGCTCGCCGGCAGGCCCCGGCTTCAACGGCACTGACGCCGTGCACACACATATGACCAATACCCGCTTAACCGATCCGGAGGTGCTGGAGTTTCGCTATCCCGTCGTGCTCGAGGACTTCCATATCCGCCCCGGCTCAGGCGGACGCGGCAAGTGGCACGCCGGCGACGGCATCCGCCGCACCATCCGCTTCCTCGAAAAAATGGAATGCACGATTTTGTCGGGACACCGGCGGGTGCCCCCGTTCGGACTGGCCGGCGGCGAAGCGGGCCAGGTCGGCGAAAACTGGGCCCGGCGCAAGGACGGCAGCGTGGAAAAGCTGCAGGGGTGCGATGCCACCGTAATCGACAAAAATGAGGCCATTATCATTCAAACGCCGACTGCCGGCGGCTACGGCACCCCGGAAAAGCGCTAATTGAATCGACCGCTTGTGCTGGCCGTTAATCATGGCGTCCGGCCGCGCTTGATTTTGACGCCTGCGACGCCGACTCTTTCGACCATGCGCACAATGATTCTGACCGCTTTGCTCGTGACCGCGCTTGCCACGCCCGCGCTGGCGCAGAGCTACCCCGTGTCCGGCAGGTGGGGTGAGAGCAACAGCTCGGAGAAAGGCCTGATCGATTGCAGCGGGAACCGGCGCATCATCGACTTTTTGGGCGATCAGCGGACGGACAGCAATGGCGGCGTGCCGGAATACCGAAACAAGTCGGTGCAAAGTGTCGGCCAGTCGGACTATCGCATCGTCGATGAGTTCAACAACGGGCAGGTCAGCAACGGCCAGAGCGAATACACGCTGCGCAAGATCGATTCCAATCACATCGTGATGAATCAGTCCGGCACCGCGTTGAACCTGCAGCGCTGCAAATAACGCAGCGTCTCCATAAAGTTTGGATCAGTTACGCGCGATGATCTCGCGCTCGCCGCGATGCACCGGCGTCGCTCTCGTGATTTTGCCGGAGCGGCGGCGCATCAAAATCGACGGACGGCGCTTTTTCAAAGCGCTTCTGCGTCGCCGACGTGGCCGGGGGCGCTCGATGCGCAAGTGCCCCAGCTGTGCACTCGCGAAGCTGGCAACGGAATTGGCGAGCAACAACGGTACGCCGAGCACCTCGCTCCAGGCCCGCCATTCGGCAAGCGCCTCGTCCGGCCGCGACGTCAAGTAGAGCGGGAGCGTCAGTGATGGGTCGCTGTGTTCCAGGACGATTGCGAGCAGTTCTGCTTCATCGCCCTCGCCCGGCACCAGCTGCAATGAGATTCCGGCGAAAGCCCTCACCGGCATGTTGAGCGCCATCCGCATACCGGACAACGAGCGCCTCAACACCACGCGTTCGCGATGAAGCTCGATATCCCGCACCCGCCCATCGGCGGCGACATCGCTCGCGCAAAACCGCACGGGCAGGCCGAAGGGGTCGAGCCGCAGGGCGCGGCCCGACCCGGCGCATCCGCCACTTCGCATTTGACGCCTCGAAACTCTCCCGCGTCCGGTCTAGTCGCCGGGTCGCGCGTCATTCGTGACAGAAACGCGTCCAAATCGGCTTAAAGTTATGGGTTAACCGGTCGTAGCTTGCGGCACATGATTGACGCCGCGTTGCGAACCATGATTGACGAGGTGTTGCCGGCGGGCGGCAAATTGCGCGATCCGGCCCTTGAACTACGAGCCCCCGCGCTCATTTGGAACTCAGCAATGCCTTTGTCTGTCGATTCCCTTTTGGACCTAAGTGCGCTGACCGATCGCGCCGACCGGCTGGTTAAGGCCGCACGCGCGGCCGGTGCAGACGCGGCGGATGCGGTTGCCGTGCGCTCGATGTCGCTCGCTATCGAGGTACGAGACGGGAACACGGAGGAATCCGAGCGTGCCGAGGGCGACGACCTCGGCCTGCGCGTCTTCGTCGGCCGGCGTCAGGCCGTAGTGTCAACCAATGAGGTCACGGCCAACGGCGCCGCGGTGCTGGCTGAACGCGCCGTCGCGATGGCGCGCGTGACGCCGGAGGACAAGTTCGCCGGCCTCGCCGACGAAAAACAGCTGGCCCGCAAGTTTCCCGAGCTCGACCTGATCGACCCCGATCTGCCCAGCGTGCAGGAGCTCGAAGCCATGGCGCGGGCGGCCGAAGAGGCAGGGCTTGCGGTCAAGGGCGTCAGCAAATCCGGCGGCGCGTCCGCCTCGGCCGGAATCGGCGGCGTGGTTCTGGTCACCAGTCACGGTTTTCATGGCGCTTATCTCGGCTCCAATCACGGCGTGTCGATGACCGCGATCGCCGGTGAAGGCACCGGTATGGAGCGCGATTACGATTACAGCGCCGTGCGGCACGCCGGCGACCTGGAATCGCCTGAAAAAATCGGCCACAGCGCGGCACAGCGGGCGATCGCGCGCCTCAACCCACGCAAGGTCAGCACACGTAAGGTGCCGGTCGTATTCGATCCGCGCTCCGCCGGCTCACTGGTTTCGCATCTGGCCAGCGCCGTCAATGGCTCATCGATCGCGCGCAAGACCAGCTTCCTGAGAGACAAGATGGAGGCGAAGCTGTTCGCCGACGGGATTTGCATTGTCGACGACCCGCTGCGCAAACGCGGGCTGCGCTCGCATCCGTTCGACGGCGAAGGCGTCGCCGGAAAAAAGCTTGCACTCGTCGAAGACGGCGTTCTGCGTTCGTGGCTGCTGGACAGCGCGACCGCCCGCGAGCTTGGCCTTGTCACCACCGGGCACGCGCAGCGCAATGCATCGTCGGCGCCCTCCCCCAGTCCCAGCAACCTGCATCTCGAGCCCGGGCGCCTGACACCAGATGCGCTGATCGCCGACATTGCCGACGGATTCTACATCACGGACCTGATCGGCATGGGCGCCAACATGGTCACAGGCGATTACAGCCGCGGCGCATCAGGCTTCTGGATCGAAAACGGAAAGCGCACTTATCCGGTGAGCGAGGTCACCATCGCAGGCAATCTGCTTGAGATATTCCGGACGCTGACGCCGGCCAACGATCTGGAATTCCGCTACGGCACCAATGCACCCACCTTGCGCATTGAGGGTTTGACCGTTGCCGGCCAGTGAGACAAGCGCGCTGCGCGCGCCGCTCGAGGCCGTGATGCGCGAGGCCGGCGCTCTCGCCCGCAAAACCGCGCAAGGCGCATTCAGGCACTGGACCAAAGGCGAGGACAAATCTCCGGTCACCGAAGCAGACATCGCGGTCAACGATCTGCTGCACCAGCAGCTGACCGCGCTGTGTCCGGGCGCCGGCTGGCTGTCGGAAGAGACCGCGGAAATCCCCGCGTCGACAACACTCATGTGGATTGTCGATCCGATCGACGGCACGCGCGCTTTCATCTCCGGACGGGCCGATTGGGCCATTTCGGTGGCGCTCGTCGAGGACGGACGGCCGCTTGTTGCCGCGCTTTACGCGCCGGTGAGCGAAGAGATTTTTCTCGCGACGCGCGGGACCGGTGCGACGCTCAACGGTGCGCCAATCAAAGCGAACGACGGCGATGGATTGCGCGGAGCAAAGATCGCCGGACCCAAGCGCTACCTCGACCGGTTTTCAAACCTCGCGGAGGGCACGCTCGCCCAGCCGAAAGTCCACTCGCTCGCTTTGCGGCTCGCGCGCGTGGCGCACGGAGCCCTCGACGCTGCTTTCGCCTCGCGGGGCAGTCACGATTGGGACCTTGCAGCCGCTGACCTTTTGGTGCACGAAGCCGGCGGCGCGCTGACCGATTTCACGGGAAGGCCGCTGAAATACAACGGTTCGCAGGCCGTTCACGGTGCGCTCGTCGCAGCCGGTCAGGCCCGCCATGACGCCTTGATCGGACTGGTGCGCGACCGAAAAGCGGAATTCGCATAGAGTTGACCGGACCTTTCCTGAGATCGACCCATAGATCGACCCATGCCTGCAGATTTGCCCGCAACGAAACCGCAATTGCTGCATCTCGTCCTCGGTGGCGAGCTCACCAAGCTCGGAGGCACAGAGTTCAAGGATCTCGACAAGGTTGATATCGTCGGCGTCTACCCGAACTATGCGAGTGCCTACGTAGCATGGAAGGCGAAAGCGCAGCAGACCGTCGACAACGCGCACATGCGTTATTTCATCGTTCAC
>Ga0070689_100002421_pt1 | contig 12191 bp, 6 predicted proteins | sample KBSS23HmetaG_FD_64669 | JGI IMG/M metagenome (GOLD analysis project Ga0070689, IMG submission 64669) | Switchgrass rhizosphere microbial communities from Kellogg Biological Station, Michigan, USA - KBS S2-3H metaG | ecosystem: Host-associated > Plants > Roots > Rhizosphere ... | reverse complement strand
GTCGATGCCGAGCTGGATCGCCGGGTTGCGCGTTACGAACTTCAGCGCCTCCTGCGGCGGCACGCCGCCGTACTTGATCGCCTTGCCGGCCTCGGTGTTGAGCCGCCGCGCGTGCTCGTCGCTGTCGCTGTTGAAGCTGACGCAGATGCCGGCCTCGCGCATGATCGCGCCGTTCTCGGGGATCGCGTCCCAGACCTCGAACTTGTACGCCCACCAGTCGCTGAACGCCGACGCGCCGACGGCGGACTCGCGGATCGCCTCGGCGACCTTGTAGCCCTCGAGCACGTGCTGGAACGTGCCGATGCGGAAGCCGAACTCCTTGGCCATGCCGCACAGCATGAAGATCTCGTCCTGCCGGTAGCTGTGGCAGTGCACGCGGCGCTGGCCCGCGAGCACTTCGGCGAGCGCCTCGAGCTCGAGGTCGCGGCGCGGCGGCAGGCGGGACGCGCGCTGCTTTGGCGCGAGCGCCTCGTACTCTTGCATGCGGCGGTGGTAGTCGGCCGCCGCGAGGAAGCGGTCGCGGATCAGCGCCTCGACGCCCATGCGCGTGTTCGGGTAGCGGTCGCTGCGCTCGTTGCCGTTGACGCGGCGCGGGTTCTCGCCGAGCGCGAACTTGATGCCCGGCACGCTGCCAGCCAGCAGCATGTCGTCGGGGTGCACGCAGCCCCAGCGCAGCTTGACGGTGTTGCTCTGGCCGCCGATCGCGTTCGCCGAGCCGTGCAGCTGGTTGACGGCGGTGACGCCGCCGGCGAGCTGCCGGTACCAATTGGCGTCGTCGGGGTTCACGACGTCCTGCACGCGCACTTCGGCCGTCACCGCCTCGCCGCCCTCGTTGACGCCGCGCGAGATGCCGGTGTGCGAGTGGCAGTCGATCAGGCCCGGCGTGACGTGCTTGTCGGTGCAGTCGACGACCAGCGTGCCTTCGGGCACCGCGGGCAGCTGCTCGCGCGGGCCGGCGTAGACGACCTTGCCGTCGCGCACGAACAGCGCGGCCAGCGGGATCGTGCCGGCGTCGGTGCAGGTCCACAGCGTCATGCCCGTGAACACCGCGGTGCGCGGCACGGGCGGCGACAGCGAGCCGTAGCCGCCGAGCGGCAGCGGCAGCGGCTTGATCGCCGGCGGCGCCGCAGCGGCCTCGCCGGCGGCGCGCTCGGCGCCATGGTCACGCTCGCGGTCCTGTTCCTTCGCGACATCGTTCGCCGCCGACGCCGCGAGGCGCTCGGCTGCCAGCGCGTAGATCCCCGCCGCCGTGCGCACGTCGCCGCTCGCCTTGCCGTCGCGCAGCCGCAGCCGGCAGAACGCGGGGCCGTCGCCGAGCGTCTTGTCGTCGAGCACGAACTCGAGCCGGTCGGTCTCGCGCGCGACGTTCGTCGCCTTGCAGTCGCGGTCGCCGACGCGCGCCGTCACCGATTCCTTGCCGACCGTCAGTTCGAACGCGACCGCAGGCGCGCTCGCGACGCTGGCACTCCAGCGGCCGCTGATCGACGCCGGCGGCGGCGGCGTGACCTCGCAACGCTGGCCGCCGACCCAGACCGCGTCGATGCGCGCCTTCGGGTCGAACAGGTCGCCGTCGACGGCGACGACGTTGGCGATGCGGCCGGTCTCGAGCGTGCCGAGGTCGTCGGCCACGCCGAGCAGCGCGGCAGGCGTCGTCGTCAGCGCGGCCAGCGCCTGGTCGGCGGTGACGCCGCACGCCAGCGCCAGCGCCAGCTGGCCGCGGAACTCCTTCTTGTCCTGCAGCCGCGCCGTCGTCAGCGCGACGCGGACCTGCTGGTCGAGCAGGCGCTTGAGGTTCGTCGGCGCCTGTTCCCACGACTGCAGCTGCCGCAGCGACACGCGCTCCTGCACTGCGACCGTCGCGACGTCGGGCGCCTCGGGGAACTGCAGCGGCACGACGACCGGGATGCCGGCGCCGGCGATCGCCTGCACGCGCCGGAACTCCATGCCGCTGCCGATCGCGAACGCGGGGCGCGCGAACTCGGCCGCGATCTTGGCGGCGCGCAGCACCTCGAGTTCGTCCTCGACGTCGAACGCGAGCGGCAGCGCGCGCTGGTCGACGAGCGCCTGCAGCGCCGCGTTCGGCGCCGGCGCGCCGGCGCGCAGCGTCGCGTCGCGCGCGGCCGCCGCCGTGCAGCGTTCGTACCAGTCGGCGTCGGCGAGCGTCTGCCGCAGCAGCGCGATCGCGCCCATCTCGCTGCTCGGATGGCCGGTGAAGCGCGACTGCAGGCTGCACAGCTGGTAGCTCGCGGCGCGCACGACCGGCGCGCGCGTGCCGGGCGCCGGATCGCGCAGCAGCACGACGGCCGCGCTGCCCTTGCAGTTGCCGCCCGTCGGCGCGATCGCCGCGGCGGCGAAACCGAGCGCGCGCAGCTGCGTGCGGTCGTCGGCCGTGGCGCCGTCGCCGTCGAGTGCGCTGCGCTGCGCGAGCACCATCGGGTGCCAGTGCACCATCGGCGCGTCGGCGTCGGGCGCCGGCGCGTCGACCGGCAGGAACGGTTCGATCAGGCCCGGGTAGAGCGTCAGCCCGGTGCAGTCGAACACGCGCGCGCCGGCCGGCGGCGGCTGGTCCTTGGCGAGGCTTTTGACGCGGCCGTGGTGCAGCACCAGCGTCGCGTGCTCGACGCGCTCGCCGGGCCGCACGACGACCGTGCCGCCGACGAGCGCGTGGAACTCGGGATCGTTGGTGGCGGGGCCGTTGCTGGGCGGCCCCTGCGCACAGACGATGGCGGCCAGCAGCGAGGACAACGGCGCGGCGACGAGGGCGCGGGCGGGAGCCATGAGCGCGACGATAGCGGCGGCATGCCGGGTTCCCCACTGCCGTGGCGATCAGGGGGCGTTGCGGTGCCGCGGCGGCGCGGGGGAGCTTGCGCGATCGCCGCCGCCGGCGTGTCATTCGTGTTGCGTCGCCACCACGCACCTGCCCATGCCCTTGCCTCGACGGTTCCTCCTCGCCCTCGCTGCAGTGACTGCCGCGTCGATCGCCCCGGCGCAGGCACTGGTGCTCCCCGCGGGCTCCGCCGGCGTCGAGGGCGACAGTTCGACCGCCTACCCGTGGAATCGCAACAGCTCGGTGATCCACGTGCAGTACTGCTACGACGCGAGCAACTTCACCGCGCAGGGTGTCGTCGCGCCGATCCTGATCAACCGGTTGCGCTGGCGCGCGAACAGCACCACCGTGGCGTCGACGGGCGGCAGCTACGCGACTGCGGTCGTCGATCTGTCGACCGCGGCCGTCGACCATGCCGCGCTCACGACCGTGTTCGCCGCCAACCACGGCCCTGACCGCCTGCAGGTCTACGCGGGACCCGTGACCGTGCTGCCGACGCCGCCGGTGCCGATCACGACGCCGCTGACGCCGGGCATCTTCCACGTCGACCTGCCGATCGCGCCGTTCCTGTACGACCCGGCGGCGGGCGACCTGATGATCGACATCGCGGTGCCGCCCAACGTGTTCAGCGGCGCCTCGACGACGCCGCTCGACGCGCGCGCTGCGGGCGTGGCTGCGTCGCGCGTGTTCAACCTGGCCAGCGACACCGCGCCGACCGGCACCGTGCAGTCGTCGTTCGGCGCGGTGGTCGAGGTCGGCTTCACGCCGGCCAACGTGCTGTTCCCGAACTTCAACGCCGACGTGACCGCCGGCGCGACACCGCTGCAGGTGGCGTTCACGAGCCGCAGCTGGACGTCGGACCCCGGTGGCATCACCTCGTACGCGTGGGACTTCGACGGCGACGCGGTCGTCGACAGCACGGCGCCGAATCCGACGTTCACCTACGCGACCTGCGGCACCTTCGACGTGTCGCTGACGGTGACCGACGCGGTCCACCCGCCGCAGACGCGCACGAAGGTGCACTACGTGTCGACCGACGACATCGTCGCGAGCTTCACGGTCGCGCTGCTCGGCCCGCCGGACGTCTACCAGCTGACCGACACGTCGACGCCGCCGGCGACCGCGTGGGCGTGGGACTTCGACGGCGACGGCATCGCGAACTCGACGCTGCGCAATCCGGTGGTCGTGCTGCCGCTGTGCCAGCCCGCGACGATCACGCTGCGCGCGACGCGCAACTGCAAGACGAGTACGACCGAGCGCTCGCTGTTCGTCGCGGCCAGGGAGCTCTTGACGACGTTCACGACCAACAACGGGCTGCCGGCGAACTTCGCGACCGTCTACTTCGACATCCGGGTCACCAACCCGATCGGCGTCAACATCTGCGGCCTCGACGTCAACACCGGCACCACGACGGTCGGCACGCAGTTCACGCTAGCGGCGTGGGTCACACCCGGCTCGCACACCGGCGTCACCGACGTGCCCGGCGCCTGGCGGCTCGCGGCGACCGGCACCGGGGTCGCGGCCGGCAACAACGTGCCGTCGATCGTCGCGCTGTCGCAGCCGATCTTCCTGCCGCCCGGCAGCTACGGTCTCGCTGTCTACCACGTCGGCGCTGGCGTGCGCTACTTCGACCCCGGCGTGACGACGCCGACGACGGTGACCAATGCCGACCTGACGCTGACGCTCGGCTCGGCGCGCACGACGACGGCCCCGTTCACGGGCGGTTCACTGTTCTTCCCGCGCGTCTGGAGCGGCACCATCCACTACGACACGAGCCAGACCGGTGGGCTCGCCGGCATGGGCTTCTTCGGCGCCGGCTGCGCCGGCACACTGCCGGTCAGCCGGCAGAGCGTGCTCGAGCGCCCGGTGCTCGGCGGCACGCTGCGCGTCACGTTCGACCGGCTGCCGGTGGACCTCGCGCTCGGCCTGCTCGGCTTCAGCAACACGCTGTTCAGCGGCGTGCCGCTGCCCATCGACCTCGGCGTGATCGGCGCACCGGGCTGCGCCGCGCGCGTCAGCGCCGACATGGACTTCCTGCTGTTCGGCGCGGGCCAGCAGGCGACGCTCGCGGTCGCCGTGCCGTCGAGCACGACGTTGCTCGGCGTGCCGTTCTTCACGCAGGCTGCGGTCCTCGACAACACGAACGCGCTCGGCGCCGTGCTGTCGGACGCGTGGGCCGGCGTCGTCGGCCGCTGACCAGCAGCCGCGGCGCCACCGCCTCTCAGCGGAAGTTGCCCGCGTCGAGCGCGTCCTTCATCGAGTCGACGTCGATCCAGTTGCCGGTCGTGTAGAGCACGCGGATCCGGTGACCGTCGCCGATCAGCGCGCGCAGGAGGCTGCCCATGTCGGCCGTGCGCCGCGCCTCGGCATCGTCGAGCAGCCGCGCCAGCAGGTCGCGCACGACCATGGCGCCGGCGGCCGACACCTTCAGGAAGCCCATCCACTCGCCGTGGATGTCGCCGCTGACCTCGGTGTCGATGACGTCGAGCAGGCGCACGTCGTGCGCGACCGCAGTCATCGACATCGGCGCCGAGCAGCGCACCCAGTCGGCCTGGCGGCCGCGGTTGCGGCTGTGCTGCCAGTTCGAGTCGACGAACACCGCGAAGTCGTCCTCGGTCTCGAGCAGCTCCTGCACGACGAACTTGCGGAACAGGATGTCGCCGTAGCCGATCAGGCACGCGCCGTCGAGCGCCGGCAGCGCCAGCTGCAGCGTGGACAGTTCGTGCGTCGAGTCGATCGCGTCGTTGTCGAAGTAGCGCAGGCCCGGCAGGTCGACCGCCTCCTTGCGGTAACCGCGCACGACCGCGATCTCGCCGACACCGGCGGCGCGCAGGCCCTGCACCGAGTGCGCGAGCACCGGCTGGCCGCCGACCTCGATCATGCACTTGGGCCGGTCGGCCGTCAGTTCGTGGATGTCGTCGCCGCGCGTCGCGGCGAGCAGGATCGCGCGCGTCGAGCGCTGCTGCGGCAGGTAGCGCGCCTCGGCGACCTCGAGTTCGTCGGTGCCCTGCAGCCGGAACACCTCCGACAGCGGCGCGATCGTCGCTTCGACGGCGGCGAGCGACTCGTCCTTGTGGATGCGCGCGGCGGCCTGCTGCATCGCCTGCAGCGACGCGCGCAGCATGTGGTTGGCCCAGATCGCCGCCGCGAAGCCCGCGGTGCGGAACACGTCGGTCGGCGTCGAGTGGTACTTGGTCGGCACGATCACGACCGGCGAGCGGCCGGCCCATTCGCGCTGGAACGCGAGCACCTCGTCCGGCATGCGCAGCGCGCTGTGGATCAGGATCGCGTCGGCGCCGGCGGCGCGGTAGGCCTCGGCGCGGCGCAGCGCCTCGGCGAGGCCCCAGCCGGCGATGAACGCCTCGACGCGCGCGATCACGACGAACGCGTCGTCGCGCTGCGCGTCCTTCGCGGCGCGCAGGCGGCCGCAGAACTCCTCGATGTTGGCGAGCCGCTGCCGCGTGCCGTCGAGGAAGCTGTTGGTCTTCGGGAAGCGCTTGTCCTCGAGGCAGACGCCGGCGAGCCCGCACTGCTCGAGCTTGCGCACGAAGCGGCGCACGTTGTTGAAGTTGCCGTGCCCGGTGTCGCCGTCGACGAGGATCGGCACCTGCGTCGCGTCCGCCATGAACTCGAGCACCTCGAGCACCTGCGTCCAGCTCGCCTCGTTGCTGTCGCGCACGCCGAGCGACGCCGAGATCGACAGGCCGCTGGCCCAGATCGCCTCGAAGCCGGCCTCCTCGGCGATGCGCGCGCTGAGGCCGTTGTGCGCTTCGAGCAGGAAGTCGAGGCCGGGGCGCTCGATCAATTGCCGCAGCTGTGCGGTACGACTGTCGGGCTTCTTCGCGAGACGCGGGCGACGTACGCCCGGATTGCGATCACGAGGGGAATGGCGGTCTCTCGACGGCATAGGTACGGGCATCGCTCCCGGCAATGAGCAACCATCGTACCCGATTCCCCACGTCCTGTTGTCCGACGCGCGCGCAACAGGGACTGCGTTCCGGGACATGCGCACGACAAATGCCGCGCGTTCGCCGCAGCGATCTTGCTACGCGTAGCGCAGCATGGATGCCGCGTCGGACGCACAGCCCCATGACAGTGTGAAGCCGGAGCCGCCGTGCCCGTAGTTGTGCACGACGACGCCGCGCGCGTGCTGTTCGCGCTCGACGCGCACTGCCGAGCGGAACGGCCGCAGGCCGACGCGCACCGACACGACCGCGACGTCGCGCAGCGCCGGTTGCCGCGCCGCGCAGTCGGCGAGGATGCGCACGGTGTCGGCAGCGTCGGCGACCGTGCGTTCGTCGCCGTGCTGTGCAGTGCCGCCGAGTACCAGTTCGTCGCCGCGCGGCACCGCGTAGACCGGCTGCTCGCCGGTGTCGTCGATCAATGCATGCGGCAGTGCCATGCCGCGCGCGATCACGACCTGGCCACGCACTGCGACCAGTGCGTCGTCGGCGCACAGTTCGCGCGCGCCGAGGCCCGTGCAGTTGATGACCGCGCGCGCGAACGCGAATGCGTCGTCGAGCCGCGTCAGCTTCTGCTGGTGCAGCACGCCGCCGCCGTCGCGGAACCGCTGCAGCAGCCACGGCAGGTATCGCCTGGTGTCGCAGACCGGCACCGTGCAGCGCACGCCCTCGTCGGTACGCACGGCCTCGCACGGCGAGTCGTCCAGCCAGTCGGGTGCTGCGTGCCCGGGCGGCAGCAGTTCGACCGTCGGCTGCATGCAGACGCCGGTAGCCGGGTCGGACGCCAACTCGCGCAAGCGCGCGTAGGTGACGCTGCTCCAGTACCGCACGCGTTCGCGCGGCGACGCCAGGTACGGGTACCAGATCGCCGCCGCCACCGCCGACGTCGTGGCCGCCGGCAGGTCGCGCGCGACGATCACGACGCGATGGCCGCGCTGCTGCAGCGTGAGTGCGGTCGACAGGCCGGCGACGCCGGCACCGCAGACGACGACGTCGGCGCGTTCGGGCATGGTGGCTTGCCCGAGACTACGCGACTGCGACACTAGCGCAAAATGGCTGCTTCCCCGATCGACCCCGACGTTGCGCGCGCTGCGACGCCCGACGGCGCGTTCTACGGCGAGCCCGCGTTCGCGCTGCAGCGCGCGCGGCTGTTCCCGCGCACGTGGCACCTTGCCACGCTGCGCGGCGGCGAGCTGCCGCAAGGGCACGTGCAGCCGTGGACGCTGCTGCCGGGCGCGCTCGACGAACCGTTGCTGTGGACGCGCGCCGGCGACGGCCGGCTGCGCTGCCTGTCGAACGTCTGCACGCACCGCGGCAACCTGCTGTGCGACGACGGCGGCAGCCGCAACGCGCTGCGCTGCGGCTACCACGGCCGCACGTTCGACCTCGACGGCCGCATGAAGAGCGCGCCCGGCTTCGAAGGCGCCGCGGACTTCCCGCGCGCGCGCGACGACCTGCCCGCGGCGACCGTCGGCGAGTGCGCAGGGTTGCATTTCTGCGCGCTGCAGCCGGCCGTGCCGTTCGCGCAGTGGAGCGCGCCGGCCGCGGACCTGCTCGCGCTGCTGCCGCAGCCGCTGGCGCCCGCGCCGTCGCGCACGCGCGACTACGAGGTCGCGGCCAACTGGGCGCTCTACGTCGACAATTACCTGGAGGGCATGCACATCCCGTACGTGCACCGGGCGCTGGCGCAGGCGCTGGCCGTCGCCGACTACGAGCACGAACTCGCGCCGTGGAGCACGCTGCAGGTCGGCGTCGCGCAGCCCGGCGAGCCCGTGCTCGAGCTGCCGCGCGGCCATCGCTTGCACGGCCGGCGCATCGCCGGCCTCTACCTGTGGCTGTTCCCGTGCACGATGCTGAACCTGTACCCATGGGGGCTCAGCGCCAACGTCGTCGAGCCGCTCGCGCCGGCGCGCGCGCGCGTGCGCTACCTGACCTGGGTCGTGCGGCCCGAGCTGCAGGAGAAGGGCGCGGGCGGCGACCTCGACACCGTCGAGCGCGAGGACCAGGCCGTCGTCACCGCGACGCAGCGCGGCGTGCAGGCGCGGCTGTACGCGGGCGGTCGCTATGCACCCCGGCACGAAGCCGGGGTGCACCTCTTCCACCGGCTGCTCACGCAGTTGCTGGCGTGAAGACCGCATGGCCGGGAGATGGGGCTCGCTGGAGGTTCTTGAATGAAAGAGTCACTGCGTGCGTTGCCGCTTGCATGCTTGGTCGCAGTCGGCCTCACCGTGCTGGGCTGCCAGGTGCCACAGGACGGCTCGACGGACGCAGTAATAGCGCGCGCGCGTACCCTGGTTCATGCGCACAAGGACCTGGAGGCGCATCACGTCATTGATGCTGCAATCGAGAGTGGCGACTCTGCTCCGATTCTGCGGAAGAAGCGCGCTGAGATCCTATGGCTGCTGAGGGCCTATGAATTGGCGAAGCCGGATCTTCAGGAGTATCTGAAAGCAGAGCCATCGGACGAGTACGGCTGGTACCTCTTGGGGTTCTGCCTTGCCGAGTGTCATCGGCCTGTGGCAGCCCTGGAGGCCTTCTGGAAGTGCGCTTCGCTGGGTTCTACGGAAGCCGACCTGCGCGACAGGATCGGCGACGCGGAGGAGGAGGTGAAGCGAGTGCGGCGCGTCCTGGACGAACTGGTGAGCGGCGTTGCTCGAGGCGCAGGTGGTCCCGAGTATTGGATGAAACGAATCACTTTGGCGCTTCAGCTTGGTCAGCTGGAGGATGCAATGGCAAGCGCGGTTGCCTGGTGCGAGGCGATGCCTGACTACCCGGCCCGGGACTGGGGGCGCCTCACGGTCGCATGTGAGCGCGGCGACTGGCAACTGGCGAGAGATGTTGCTGCGACGCTCGAGAGTCGCGGCATCGACCCAGCGTCGACACTGTTCGCCACCAGCGCAGCCTCGGGCGACTGGGTGGACGTGGTGAGGCTCACGGACGGTGAAATCAGTGCGGATCTGAGGGCGCGAGGTGCGTTGAGGTTCAGAGCGCTGGGGTGTTTGGCTCTCCGACGATATGAGGAGTACGTCAGAGTCGTCGGCGTGATGTCCACACAAGAGAAGTAGTTCGCCACAGGTCGTCGCCGGCGCCAAGAGCCCGTGCTCTTGGCACCGGCGAACTGTGCCACAGACTGGTGGCAGGCCTGGAGTGCGCGGGCTTGCCGCCGGAGTGGGCCCGGCATCCGGCACTCGCCTCAGTCGGGCACCCTGAACAGCACCAGGTTGTCGAGGAACGCGATCAGGTCCTGCTGCGCATCGGTCGCCAGCGCGCGGAAGGCGTCGCGAGTCGCGGCACCTTCGCCGCCGCTCGAGGATCGCCTCGGTCAGCGTCGTCGCGCGGCCGTCGTGCATGTACGGGGCCGTGGTGCGCCCCACAGGTTCTCGGTCAGGAACGTGCTCGCGCCGGTGCCGTCCGAGATCCACGACAGCGTCGTCGGCTGTGCAGCACTGGCTGCGCTACACTGACGTACTGACTCGATCGGGTGACCGAACCCGACCCTGCTGTTCGATGACCGAGGACGCCGTTGCGCATGCCGCCGCAGTCGCCAATTGGAAGGCGATCGTGGCCACCTACCAGCGCCCCCATGCGGGCCGGGCGACGTGGCAGATCGTCGACACCGTCGGCTCGTACGCCGCCCTGTGGTTCCTCATGTACCTCAGCCTCGGCGTCTCCTGGTGGCTGACCTTCGCGCTCGCCGTGCTCGCAGGCGGACTGCTGGTGCGCGTCTTCATCATCTTCCACGACTGTGGCCACGGCTCGTTCTACGCGTCGCGCTTCGCCAACGAGTTCTGGGGCTTCGTCACGGGCATTCTCACCTTCACGCCGTACTACCACTGGCGCGGCGAGCACGCGATCCACCACGGGGCCACCGGGGATCTCGACCGCCGCGGCATCGGCGACATCTGGACGATGACCGTCCAGGAGTACCTCGAGGCGTCGCGCTGGAAGCAGTTCAGCTATCGCCTGGCGCGCAACCCCGTCGTGCTGTTCGTGATCGCGCCGCTCGTGCTGTTCCTCGCGCTGCAGCGCGTGCCGCGGGCCGGCGCCACGCAACGGGAGCGGCACTCGGTGTGGTGGATGAACCTCGCGTTGCTCGCGATGGTCGTCGCCATGATGATGGCCTTCGGTGTCCTGCCGTACCTGCTGATCCAGCTGACCATCCAGATGGTCGGCGGCGCCGTCGGTGTCTGGCTGTTCTATCTGCAGCATCAGTTCGAGGACGCCTACTGGGAGCGCGGTGACGACTGGGACTATGCGGCGGCCGCGCTGCAGGGCAGTTCGTTCTTCGCGCTGCCGAAGCTGCTGCAATGGTTCTCGGGCAACATCGGCTTCCACCACGTCCACCACCTGAGCCCGCGGATCCCCAACTACAACCTGCAGCGCTGCCACGAGTCCCATCCCCTGTTCCGCAGCGTGCGGCCGATGACGCTGTTCGGCAGCCTGCGTTCGCTGGGGCTGCGGTTGTGGGACGAGTCTTCGAGGAAGCTGGTCGGGTGGCGCCACCTGCGCGAGCTGCGGCGGGCGCGGCGCGACAAGGCGGGCGGTCAGGACCCGCCGGAGTCCTGATCGGCCCTGCTCGCGCGGCGCGCGTCGCGCGAGGCGCGGGCCCGGCGCTGTTCCTGCGCGTCCGCGGTCCGTAGGCTCCCGGCCGTGATACCCGCTTGCGAACGTCGAGGCGTGGTCGGGCGCTTCGTCAGCTGAGCGTCCATGGCGACGGACGACGCGTTCCGGATCGAGACGGACAGCATGGGCGAGGTGCGCGTGCCGGTCGGCGCGCTCTACGGCGCGCAGACGCAGCGCGCGGTCGACAACTTTCCGATCAGCGGCGCAGCGATGCCGCGGTCGTTCCTGCGCGCGCTCGGCCTCGTCAAACGCGTGGCGGCCGAGGTCAATCGCGACCTGGGCCTGCTGCCGGCCGACGTGGCCGACGCGATCGTGGCGGCGGCGCTGGAGGTCGAGAGCGGAACGCACGACGACCACTTCCCGATCGACGTGTTCCAGACCGGCTCGGGCACCTCGACGAACATGAACGCGAACGAGGTGATCGCGACGCTCGCGAGCCGGCGCCTCGGCAGCAGGGTCCACCCGAACGACCACGTGAACATGGGGCAGTCGAGCAACGACTCGATCCCGACGGCCCTCCATCTCGCGGCCGCGCTCGAGACGCGCGAGCAGCTCGTCCCCGCGCTCGTCCACCTGCAGCGGACGATCCTGGACAAGGCCGCGCGCGTCGGCGCGATCGTCAAGACCGGCCGCACGCACCTGATGGACGCGATGCCGCTGCGGCTCGGCCAGCAGATGGGCGGTTGGGCGCACCAGATCCAACTCGCACTCGAACGGATCGACGGCACGCTGGCGCGCGTGCTGGAACTCGCGCAGGGCGGCACCGCCGTCGGCACCGG
>Ga0070689_100002420_pt1 | contig 12194 bp, 10 predicted proteins | sample KBSS23HmetaG_FD_64669 | JGI IMG/M metagenome (GOLD analysis project Ga0070689, IMG submission 64669) | Switchgrass rhizosphere microbial communities from Kellogg Biological Station, Michigan, USA - KBS S2-3H metaG | ecosystem: Host-associated > Plants > Roots > Rhizosphere ... | reverse complement strand
GACGGCGGACGGCACGGGCTTCAACGCCAACGAGGCCCAGGTCGGCGCCAACCACTGCGACCTGGACTGCTCGGGTGTGCGAGACGCGGACTGGGCCAAGCACAACCCCAACACTCCCGACACGGCGCTAGGCTTCGTTTGCAGCCAGTGCCTCTCGGGCTCCGGCCCCTGCGGCCGGCAGGTGCACTGCGCGGCCGCGCCCGCGCGCCAGGCGGCCTGGGACCTGACGACGCGCGACCTGACGGCAGCGCCCTTCAACATGAGCAGCGAGACGGCGTTCATCACCGGGAACCGGCTCTTCTACCTGGGCAGCGGCCTCATCTCGTCGTGGCATTCCTGCACCTGCGGCGGGTCCTCGAACGGCTGCGGCGCCACCAACGGCTACATGCAGTGGCTGGGTGCGGACGACAACGACGGCAACCTCAACAACGGAACCCCGCACATGACGGCGCTCTTCGCGGCATTCGACAGGCACGGCATCGCCTGTGCCACCCCGCCGCCCCAGAACACGACCTGCGAGCCGACAGGAACTCCGACCGTCACCGCCACCTCGACGCTCAACACGGTCACTCTCAACTGGACGTCGGTTGCGGGCGCGACGGGGTACTGGGTCTACCGGTCCGAGGGCCACGCCGGCTGCAACTTCGGCAAGACCAAGATCGCCGACCTGCCAGGCCTCACCCTCACCGACAAAGACGTGGCGCGCAATCGCGACTACTTCTACAACGTGGTCGCGCACGGCTCCTCGCAGTCCTGTTTCGGGCCGGCGAGCACGTGCCTGCCCGTGACCCCGGGCAGCGCGCCGCTGGAGGCGAGCCGCGGGGAGTAGTCGGTAGCAGAAGCGGGCGGGCAGCGCCTGAGGGTGCTCTACTTCGACTTCCGGGCCGGCTTGAGGCTCTTGTCGAACGAGCGCACGTAATCGGCCAGGGCCGAGATCTCCGGCTCCGTGAGCTGGGCCTTGAACGGCAGCATGGCCGTTCCCGTGACGCCTTCGGTGATGGTCTTGGCCACCTCCCCGGGCTTGCTGCCGTGCGTCCATTTGCCGTCCGCGAAGTTCAAGGGCTCGATCGGCGAGTTGCCCTCCGCCAGGTGGCACGCCTGGCACTTGGACCGGTAGAGATCGACCGTGGCCTCGGAGGCGGCCGGTTCCTCCTTCCGGCCGCCCGCGGCCGCCGGGACCGCGGCCAGGACGCCGATCAGGAACGCCAGGGTGGCTCCGCGGGTCAAGGGACGACGATAGAGGCCGCACGGAATCCCTGTCAAGAGGCGGGCCACTCCGCATAAGATCTGCGCCCAGGACGGCACCCGCGAGGGAGGTGGCCATGCCCGACAATGCCCGGTGGCGCCTGAGCCTGATGATGTTCCTGGAGTACGTCATCTGGGGCTCGTGGCTCCCGCTCCTGGCCCTGTACCTCTCGCGCTTCCTCGGTTTCTCCGGGACCGAGATCGGCTGGATCTTCGCCACCCAGGCCGTCGCCTCCGTGACGGCCGTCTTCGTAAGCGGCCAGATCGCCGACCGCTACTTCTCCACGGAGCGCTTCCTGGCCGCGAGCCACGTGGTGGGCGGGCTGGCCATGCTCACGCTGGCGTTCCAGAAATCGTTCTGGCCGTTCTTCGCGACCATGCTGGTCTATTCGCTGGCCTACGTGCCGACCCTCTCGCTGACCAACTCGATCTGCTTCCACCACCTGAAGGACGCGCAGAAGGAGTTCGGCCGCGTGCGCCTGTGGGGGACGATCGGCTGGATCGCGGCCAGCTGGCCGTTCGTCCTCATCCTCAAGGGCAAGGAAGGGGCGGCGCTGGGCTCGGCGCTGACCAGCATCTTCGTGGTGGCCGGGCTGGCCTCGCTGGCCCTGGCCGCCGTCTCGCTCATGCTGCCCGCGACGCCTCCCGCCCGGTCGGCCGGAGAGAAGTACGCGCCGCTGGAGTCGATCAAGCTCCTGCGGAACCCGACGGTGCTGGTGCTGTTCGTGGCGACGTTCCTGGACGCGCTCGTCCACCAGTGCTACTTCCAGTGGACGAGCCCGTTCCTCTCGGCCATCGGGATCCCCGAGAACATGATCATGCCCGCCATGAGCATCGGCCAGATCGCGGAGATCGCCACCATGGCCGGGCTCGGCTACTTCCTGGCCCGCCTGGGCTGGCGCTGGACGATGATCTTCGGGATCCTCGGCCACGTCTTCCGGTTCCTCATCTACTCCCTGGGAGGGCCCGCGTGGCTGGTGGTGGGCAGCAACCTGGTCCACGGCTTCTGCTACGCGTTCTTCTTCGCCTCGGTCTACATCTTCGTGGACGAGTACTTCCCGCGCGACGCGCGGGCCAGCGCGCAGGGCCTCTTCAACTTCCTCATCCTCGGCCTGGGGCCGTTCGTGGGCAGCCTGCTCTGGGGCCGCCTGGGCGACGTCTACCGCACGCCGGCGGGCATCGACTTCTCGAAGCTGTTCCTGGTGCCGGCGGCCGTGGGCCTCCTGGCCGCCCTCGTCCTGCTCGTGGGCTTCCGGCCCGCTCGCCCCGCGCCTGCGGCGGCGCGCGCCGCCTGAACGTTGATGCACGTCCCGCCGCATGGCCTGCTTCTTGCGGTGATTGATGAACGGCGAAGGACCGAAAAGACCGCAGATGCCAGCTGGCCACCGGCGCCCCTGGAATTGCGCAGTCCATGCGAACGAGGCCGTCTCGGGATGGCCGCGCAATGCCACAAAGTGGCATGCGACGGGCACCGTGCCGCCCCGCGGCGGGATGGGGCTCCACGCGATCGGCCGGAGCAGGGGACGCTGGCGCCGATGGGTCCGGTTCGCCCTCCTGCAGATCGCCGCCACGCTCCTGCTCTGCGAGATCGCGGCGCGCCTGCTGACCACCACCAGCCACGACAACGGCATGGACCTGGTCATGGGTTACGTGCTCCTGCCCTACCGGCCGGCGGAAGCCGACATTCGCGCCTGGATCCGGCGGCCGTCCGGCAACTACCTGGTTCCCGACCGCGAGCTCGGCTGGACGGTGAAGCCGCACGGTCGGTCTCCCGACGGGCTGTACGAGTCCAACGCGGAAGGGGCCCGCGCGGCGAGCGACCGCGTCTACGGCGACCGGCCACCCGCCGGTCGCATACGGCTGGTCACGGTAGGAGATTCGTGCACCCACGGTGACGGCGTCTCCGTCGAGGACACCTGGCAGCGAGACCTCGAACGGCGCCGCGCCGATCTCGACGTCATCAACCTCGGGGTTCCGGGCTACGGTACGGACCAGGCCTACCTGCGCTGGAGGCGCGACGGAGCGCGCTTGCACCCTGACATGGCCCTCCTCGGCATCTGGCCCGAGAACATCTGCCGGAACCTGAACGTCGTCCGCTTCTTCCTGCAGCCGGCCGGCGGTTTCGGCTTCCTGTCCAAGCCGCGCTTCGTGGTCGGGGACGGAGACCTCCAGATGGTCAACGGGCCGGTGCTCCAGGGGCCAGGGCTGGTGCAAGCGCTCACCGATCCCGCGAGCGCCCCCCTGCTGCGTCACGAGTACTGGGCGATTCCGAAGGACATCCAACCCCAGCCGTGGGAGCGGCTGCGGGCGGCACGCGTGGCCGCCACCGTGGCCAGCCTTTACCGCCGGCGTGCGATGCGCGAGCGGCTCTACGCGGGCGTCGATCCCCGCGGCATCGATGTGACGGTCGCCATCGCCGACGCCTTCCGGCGAGATGCCGAGAGTGCCGGGACGGTTCCCCTGGTGGTGATCATCCCGATGGTGGACCTCCTCGCCCGCTACCCCGGCGACAACGACCTGCCCCTGGCCCGCGCGCTGCAGGCGCGGTCTCTCGACGTGATCGACCTCGGGCCGCCGATGGCGCGTACCGTGCGCGAGCGCGGCCGGTCGTGCTGCTACGCCCGGGATGGCCACCTCTCGCCGGAGGGCAATCGGCTCCTGGCCGGATGGCTCCTCGAGCGCCTCACCCCTCGCCTCCAACAGGCACGGTCGGCGGACTGAGCCGGCGCTGGACACCCTGGCGCCCTTGCGGGACCGGCCCTACTCAATTAACGTCGCGCACGCGCGGCGGAGGTGATCGAGATGACGCGGAAGGAACGGCTGGGCGTCGGGTTCATCGGCAGCGGGTTCAACGCTCGGTTCCACATCCGCTCGTGGGTCGGCGTCCGCGAGGCCGACGTGCGGGGAGTGTGGAGCCCCAACCGGGAGCGGGCGGAAGAAGCGGCGGCCCTGGCCCGCTCGCTGCGCGTCGGCGAGGCCAAGGCCTTCGCCTCCATCGAGGAGATGGTGGCCGCGCCCGAGATCGACTGCGTCTGGGTCTGCGGGCCGAACCACATGCGCGTCGACAACATGGAGCGGATCGTGGCCGCGCGCGGCCGGGGCGCCGAGCTGCGCGCCATCGCCTGCGAGAAGCCGCTGGCCCGCAACGTGGGCGAGGCCCGCCGCGTGGTGGAGCTGGTGGAGAAGGCCGGCGTCCTTCACGGCTACCTCGAGAACCAGCTCTTCGCGCCCACGGTGGCGCGCGCCCGGGAGATCGCCTGGGCGCGGGGCGCCGCCCTCTCCGGCCGGCCGTACCTGGCCCGCGCCGCCGAGGAGCACAGCGGGCCCCACATGCCGTGGTTCTGGCGGGGCGACCTCCAGGGCGGCGGGGTCCTCAACGACATGATGTGCCACAGCCTCGAGGTGGGCCGGCACCTGCTGACCAAGCCCGGCGCGCCCCGGAACAGCATCCGCCCCACCAAGGTCCAGGCCCAGATCGCCTCGCTGAAGTGGTCGCGCCCCGCGGACGCGGCCGCGCTCATGGCGTCGATGGGAGCGGAGGTCGACTACGCCAAGCACCCGTCCGAGGACTTCGCGCGGGCCACGGTGGGCTATGTGGACGACGCGGGGCATCCCCTGATCGTGGAGGCCACGACGTCCTGGAGCTTCGTGGGCCCGGGGCTGCGCCTGAGCATGGAGCTCCTCGGGCCAGAGTACTCCGTCTCCGTCAACACGCTCGACGCCGGGGCCAAGGTCTTCTTCAGCCGGCGGGTGCAGGGCGCGGCGGGCGAGGACCTGGTGGAGAAGCAGAACGCCGAGCAGGGCCTGATGCCCGTGGTCGGCGACGAGCCGGCCGAGTACGGCTACGAGGGCGAGAACCGCCACTTCGTCCGGCACTTCCTCGATGGTGTGCAGCCGGAGGAGGACTTCCGCGCCGGCCTCGAGGTCACCGAGCTCCTGATGACCGCCTACATGAGCGCGGAGCAGGAGAAGACCCTCGCCTGGAAGCCGGCAGGGCTGGAAAGTTACGTGCCGCCGGTGGCCCGCGGGGATTGGAAGCCGTAATTTCCTCTTGAACTGCCCCCCGGAAAGGGTGTATAGCATCTCCGCACTCACAAGACGCCATTGCCGTAGGGAGGGCACCGCGAGCAGCAGACCCGGTGCCGACGGGAGGTGGATATGCTGCGGAAGGTCGGTTTCTCGGTCGCGATCGCGCTGCTGGCGGGCTCCGTCCAGGCACAGACCGTGTTCACGAAATCGCCGGACCTGGGACCGTTCTGGCAGCCTCTCGGGCCCGTCGGCGGCACCTATGTGTACGCCGATTGCTTCATTGCCCCCGCGGGTGTCGACGTCTGGCCGCACGTCCTTGGCACGTGGCTGAACAACCAGACGCCGCCTCCGCCCTCGGTGCGGTTCGAGATCTGGGGGGACACGGGAGGCAGCGGCCCCAACGCCGCCAACGTCCTGGCCACCACCGGGTCCTTGAGCCCGAACCCTACCGGCCTCGAGCTCATCTCCGCTCCGGTACTGACGGGCGCGCAGGCCCTCACACCCGGCACCCTCTACTGGTTCGCCGCCACCGTGGTCGGAGAGTCAGGAACCGGCCAGTACCAGATGGGCGGGCATACGCAGAACAGCCAGCAGAACGACAACTGCACCTTCTGGTACTCCAACGATCCGGGCGGCATCGTCTTCGACGGCCAGAACCTCACGCCGGAGATAGCCTTCACGCTTACCCTCGACGACGTGCCGGTGCCGGTGGAGCTGATGTCGTTCACGATCGACGGCTAGCCAGGGCTCGACGGTGGCGCGCCGCGATTGGAAGCCCTAGCTCCCGTGGCAGGGTGGCGAGACGGGCGGGGGGCCGGGCGGGTCCACGTCCGCCAGTTCGTGGCGTAGCTGCTCCAGCTTCGCCTTCAGCTCCCGCACTCGCGGGGCCTGGTCGCGCCGCGAGGCGAGGTTCACCATCTCGTCCGGATCGGAGACGAGGTCGTACAGCTCCCACTCCTCCGGCTGCTCGTAGAAGTGGATGAGCTTGTGCGTCGTGGTGCGCACCCCGCGGTTCTTCCGCACGCAAAGATCGGCCGGGTACTCATAGTACTCGTAGAGGAAGGCCTCGCGCCACGGCGGGTCCCGGCCCTCCAGCAGGGGGACGACGCTGTGGCCGTGGAAGCCCCCGGCGGCGGGGACGGCCGCCAGCTCGAGAAGCGTCGGCGCCATGTCCACGTTCAGGACCATGTGGCTGCGGTCCACCAACCCGGCCTTCGCGCGGGCCGGGAAGCGGACGATCATCGGCACCCGGATCGAGGGCTCGTACATCAGCCGCTTGTCGTACAGGCCGTGCTCGCCGAGGAAGTGGCCGTTGTCGGAGGTGTAGACCACGACTGTGTTGCGGGTCAGGCCCTCCTTGTCCAGCAGGTCCAGCACCCGGCCTAGGTTCTCGTCCACGCTCAAGAGTACGCGGTAGTAGTTCCGGACGAGGGCCTCCAGGTTCTTCCGCTTGCGCTCCTCGCGCGGCAACGACTCCGGCACGCCGCGCTCGCGGAAGTCCGTCATGTCGGCGATCGTCATTTCGGCCTGGCGCAGCGCCTCCGGCCGGCCCTCCAGCTTGTCCTCGAAGGTGCGGGGGACGGGGATCGGCACGTCCTCGAAGGCGTGCTCGTGCCGGGCGGCCGGCATCCAGGCCCAGTGGGGGGACTTGAAGTGGTAGAGCAGGCAGAAGGGCCGATCGCGCGGACGGTCGCGCAGAACCGTAAGCGCCTGGTCGCCGGCGACGTCGTCGGCATGTCCTCGCATCTTCAGGGGCACGCCGTTAGCGATCATCTCCGGATCCTGGTAGACGCCCTGCCCGGGGAAGATCACCCACTGGTCGAAGCCGCTCGGCCAGCTCCGGAGGTGCCACTTGCCGACCAGCGCGGTGAAATAACCGGCGCGGCGCAGCAGCGCGGGAAAAGTGGGGAGGGTGTCGGGAATTCCGGGCTGGCTCGCGAAGGCCGGGCCCGCGCCGTTCGTGGTCACGCCGTGTGCGTGTGAATAGAGGCCGGTGAGGATCGAGGCGCGGCTGGGCGCGCAGAGCGAGTTTGTGACGAAGGCCAGCTCGAAGCGGACTCCCTCCGCGGCCAGCCGGTCCATGTTGGGGGTCTTCAGGATCCGGTTCCCATAGGCGCCCATCGCGTCCTGCCGCTGGTCGTCGCTCATGACGAAGAGGATGTTGGGGGCCTCCCTGGGCGGGGCGGGCTGGGCAAGCGCGCGGCGCACCAGGGGAAGCGCGGCCGCGCCGCCCATCATCCGGATCGCGCGTCGGCGGTCCATCATCTGCGGGCTCAGGCCGAGGTCAGCGCCCGCTTGATGTAGTCGAACGAGCGGCGGACGCCCGCCGTCGGGTCCTTCTCGTCCATCTCGTACTCGATGTTGGCCGCGTAGGGGAACTTCACCTGGCGGGCCAGCTTCAGCACCTCGGCGATGGGTGCCGTGCCCTCGCCGAACTGGCGATACGTCCGCTCGGCGTCACGGTCGCGGTCCTTGATGTGCAGGCTGACGATCCGGCGGTGGTGGTCGCGGAAGAAGGCCACCGGGTCGTGGCCGGCGGCCCAGAAGTGGCCGACGTCGAGGTTGATGGAGAGGTACTCGGAGCGGCCCTCGAGCGCCTTCAGGAAGTCGTCCGGCCCCTCGAAGTTCGCCGCTTTGTCCCCCTTGAACCACGAATCGCCCAGGTAGTGGTTGTGCAGGCCGAGACGGACCTTGTACCGGCGGCACCGCTCGTCGACGCGATCCAGGATCGGCTTCTCGAGCGAGGACGTCATCACGTCGGTGCCCAGGAGGCCGGCGCCGCGGAAGGCGCGCTCCAGGTGGTCGTCGGTGGCGTTCGTGGGGAAGTTCGCGCAGTAGGCGCTGACCTTGATGCCCGCGGCGTCGAACTTGCCGCGCACGGCCTTGAAGTCAGCCTCGCTGGCCTTGGTCGGGTCGAGGTGGCCGTTCCACAGCTCCACGCTGGTCAGGCCGATCGCAGTCATGGCCGCGATCATGCGGTCGATGTCGAAGGCGCGGAAGGTGTAGCTCTGCACGCCGACCTGGACGCCGCCGAACACCGATGGCGTGGGCTTCCCCTGGGCCGCGGCGCGCGCGGCCATCCCGGCCGCCGCCGCCGCCAGACCGGACGTGAACTGCCGACGCGTGATCAAGGGCAAGGACATCCTCCTTCCTTCATGGTCAGGGCCGCGTCCAGTCGAAGAGCACGCCGATGGCCGTGGAGCGATCGCGGAGAAGGCCCGCATAGACGGACGGCGCGTCCGCCGGGTCGTGGCGATGCGTGACGAGGTCCGCGACGCGCATGCGCCCCTGCAACAGGTAGTCGAAGAACAGCGTCGCCATCTCCCCGGCCGTCCAGGGGTTGAATTCGCTGGCCACGTCGGGGCGCATGAGCGCGTGGATGGCCAGGATGGACAGGGAGTCGGCCAGCACGCGCGGTCCCATGCCCTGGCGGGACGGAGTAGGCGTGTCGCCCAGCAGGACCACGCGGCCCAGCTTCCGCAGCAGCCGAGTGCAGGGAGAAAGCGCCGCCGGGTGGCCCGTGACGTCGAAGACCACGTCGAGCATGCGCCCGTGGGTGATGCGCTCGACCTCTCCGCGCGCCTCCGCGGCCGTGAGCGTCAGCGCATGTGTCGCGCCATGGGCGCGGGCCAGGTCGAGACGGCCGGGGACCGTGTCGACGGCCACGACGCGCCTCGCGCCCATCAGGACGAGGTACTGCACGACGAGCTGGCCCAGCATGCCCAGGCCGACGACGCCCACCGATTCGCCCAGCGCCATCTCCGCTCGCCTCACGCCGAGCTGGGCGGTGCAGGCCAGCGGCATCCATGTGCCGTCCTCGGCGTCGAGGCCGGCAGGGAGGTGGACGACGCCGTACGGCTGGCCGGTGCTGGCGCCTCCGCTCGCGGTGACAGTGAAGTAGTCCTGGTGCGTAGCCGAGGTCGCCAGCCGGTCGCCCTCGGCGAAGCCGCTCACGCCGGGCCCCACCTTCACCACGCGGCCCACCATGCTGTAGCCGGGGCGGAACGGGTACTGGACCCACTCGGACCAGTTGGTGCCGGGGTCGAACACTCCGCGGAGGCAGTGCGTCTCCGTGCCGATGCTGATGAGGCTCTTCTCGGCGCGGCACAACACCTCGCCGGGGCCGGGATCGGGGACGGCCTCCTCACGCACCTCGACCGTCTCCGGCGCCGTGAACACGACGTACCGCGACCTCAGGCCAGCCATCGGTCCCGACCGGGCCAAGGACGTCCTCGTTCCTTCATGGCTTCCCGGGCCGCGGGGCCCCGGGCGGAGGAATGGCGGGCAGCGTGGCGGGGTCGGTGCCGCTGAACTCCGCCAGGAGCGTGTTGCCCTTGTACTCCATCTCGTCGTGGATCCCGATGCGCGCCGTGTAGTAGCCGAACGTGGTCCAATGCTTCAGGTCCACGAAGAAGCGCTCGCCGTCGGTCTTGGGATGGTCCTCGCCCGCGGCCAGCCGCGTGAGTATCGCCAGCCGCTGATCGGCGGTGGCCGCGAGGAAAGAGGCGCCGGCGCTCTCGCGGGCCGCCGCATCCACGATGGCGAGCCCCGCCTTCCATTTCTCCTGCTCTTCGCGAAGGTCGGGGATGGACGAGTCGTACTGGGCGAGCCGCCCGTCGATGTAGGCGGCCACGCCGGCCGCGCGCGCGCCGCCCGAGTGCTCGTCCTGCGGGATGATCATCTCCGTCAGCTCGTCCAGGAGGGCCATCTGCGCGGCGTCGAAGAACCGGCCCGCGGCGAGCGCGGTGGCCGGCTCGGCGACCACCAGGCGCGGCAGGAGTGGCGCTGCGGCCGCGGCGGCGGCCAGGCGCAAGACATCGCGGCGCGAGAGAGTCACAGGTTGCCCTGTCGCATCTGGTCGGCCAGGTAATCGCAGGAGCGCCAGGCCAGGGCCATGATGGTCCACGTCGGGTTCTGGCACGACGCGCTGACGTGGGTGCTGCCGTCCACCACGAACAGGTTCTTGACGTCGTGCGACTGCTGGAACGGGCTCACCACCGACGTCTTCGGGTCGGCGCCCATGCGGGCGGTGCCCAGCTCGTGTATGGACCAGCCCTCGGTGAGGACCTTGCGGTCCACGCTCAGGATCTCGATCCCGGCCTCCTCGAACATCTCGCGCGCGGTGTCGGCCATGTCGGCGGCCATCTTCTTCTCGTTGTCGCCGAACTGGAAGCTGAAGCGGAGGACGGGGATGCCCCACTTGTCCTTCACCTCGGGGTCGAGGCCCACCGCGTTCTCGTAGCGCGCGAGGACCTCGCCGAAGCCGCCCATGTGGACGGCGGCGCTGGACATCTCGCGCACCGCCTTCTTGTAGGAGGCGCCGAAGCCGGGGAGACGAGCGGTGCTGGGGAACATCTCGGTCCCGCTGCTGCCCTCGAATCCGTAGCCGCGGATGAACGAAGGATGGCGCTCGCGCAGGTTGCGGTACCGCGCGATGTAGAAGCCGCCGGGACGGCCGTCGTCGATGGTGCGCGGCTTGCCCGCCAGGTCCTTGTAGAACCCGTACACGCTCGGGCCCATCACGTGCTCGCAGAAGTTGTGGCCGACGTGGCCGCTCGAGTTGCCGACGCCGTTCGGATGGTGCGCCGACCGCGAGAGGAGCATGAGCCGAGCCGACTCCAGCGTCGACGCGGCCAGGATCACGACTCGCCCTCTCGCCTCCAGGGCCTGGCCGGTCCCGGCGTCGAGGAAGGCGATGCCCCGCGCCTTGCCCGTGCCGGGATCGATCGTCACCTCGCGCGCGATGGATCCGGTGCGCAGCGTGAGGTGGCCGGTGTCGAGGGCCGGATAGATGAGGCCGGTGGGGGAGTCGAACGCCGCGTGGATGTCGCAGCCGCCCACGTGGCGGCCGCAGGCCCCGCGGCCGAAACAGCGCGAGCGGTACTTGTTGTGCTTCAGGCCGTCCGTGGTGACGCCGGCGCGATACGGCGTCAGCACGCGCCCCGACCGGGCCAGTGATTGCCGCAGCCGCACCTCGGCGGCGTTCAGCCGGGTGGACCGCTGGAACAGGCTATCGGGCAGATAGGGCAGGCCCTCGGGATGGCCGGCGATGCCCAGGTAGAGATCGACCTTGTCGTAGTAGGGCGCGACGTCGGCGTAGGAGATGGGCCAGTCGTCGCCGTAGCCGTCGTGCGTCTTCGCCTTGAAGTCGTAGTCCGACAGGCGAAGGGCCAGGCGCCCCCAGATGTTCGTCTTGCCGCCCAGGACCCGGGCCCGCACCCAGGCGTATCGCGTCCCGGTGTAGGGATGGTCCTGCTCGTTCACCAGGATGTTCTTGCTGTAGTCCGATCCGCCCCAGCCCTGGACGTACGAGTACATCGTTTTCCAGGGCGTGCCCTGCGCGTAGGGCGGCTGGCGGATCGTGTACTCGTTGAAGCTCAGGGCGTGCGCGGTGTACGGCTTCTCTCCGCGCCGGGGGTGGTCGTACGGCCACTCCATGGACTTCAGCTCGCTCTCGATGTCCAGCTTCTTGCCGGCCTCGAGCATGAGCACGTCCAGGCCGTGGGACGTCAGGACGTGGGCGGCCATGCCTCCCGCCGCGCCCGAACCCACGATCACCGCGTCGTAGGTGCGGCTGAGGTCGACGTCCTTCGGCGGCGGCGCCGGGGCGCGGAGGAGCATTGGATCTTCCGGGGCCGCGAGTCTACACCGTCGACGGCCTCGAGACGAGGGCGTTCACACGACGGACGACATCCGCGCGGGCCACCGCGTACTCGGCGGCCTCCAGCGCATGGCCGTGGATCCCCCAGCGTTCCCAGCCGCCGTCCGCCGCGGGCACAGGCAGCTGTGAGCGCACCTTTTCCGGTAGCGCGCGAAGGGCGCCCGACAAGGCCAGGGCCACCGGCTCGCCGCCTTCCTCGAGGCACCAGGCGGTGACCGCCCAGCCGTGGGCGGCGTGGCGGCCCTCGTCGGCGGCCAGC
>Ga0070689_100002419_pt1 | contig 12195 bp, 10 predicted proteins | sample KBSS23HmetaG_FD_64669 | JGI IMG/M metagenome (GOLD analysis project Ga0070689, IMG submission 64669) | Switchgrass rhizosphere microbial communities from Kellogg Biological Station, Michigan, USA - KBS S2-3H metaG | ecosystem: Host-associated > Plants > Roots > Rhizosphere ... | reverse complement strand
CGGCTTCGCGCGCTCTGAGCACGAGCCATTCATAGAGCGGCTTGCCTTCGTGTTTGTCACTCTCGCCGATGTAAATGCGAAGCAGATGCCCTTCCTGCGGAAGCGTCATCGCATTCACCTCACCAGACCAGAAACCATGTAGCCGGCCGCGACACCGCCCACACCGAGCACGAGCTGCAGGCCGACGGAAAAACCAGCAGATCCCCACTGGCCATCACGCATGAGCTGGAACGTTTCGTACCCGAAAGTCGAAAAGGTCGTGAACCCACCCAGAACTCCAATGAACAGAAATGCGCGAGTCGTGCCCGTGAGAATGCCACGCGACTCGCTCAAGGCCGCAAGCATTCCGATCACGAAACAGCCGCAGACGTTGATCACCAAGGTTTCGAGAGGAAACGTCCATCCTGCCTTCCATCGGCCGACCAGGCCTCCCAGCCCGTATCGAAGCACCGTGCCGATGAAGCCTCCAACGCCGACCCACAACGCTCGCTCCATCACCGCCTCCGCGACAAAGAAAAAAGACCCCCACCGTCATCCGGTAGGAGTCATCAGCCCGGGGGCCGGGCGGTTCAGGCGAACTCCATCGCCTCTGCTGGGCCGAAAGCTATCACAGCCTCAAGCCGGGAACAGATCGGCTTCCTCGGTGTCGTCTGGCTTGGCCTCGGGCTCGAGGTTGTGCACCCCCGCGCCCAGCAATCGAACGGGTCGCGTTCCGGCCTCCGTCTTCTCCAGCAAGGCGACGGCGCGAGCGGAGATGGCTTCCGGGTCGTTCGACGCATCCTGGGTGTTGCTGCGCGTGATCGTCGTGAAGTCGTCGTAGCGGACTTTGATCGTGACCGTCCGCGCGAGAATGCCCTTGCGGCCGAGCCAAAGCGCGTTGTCGCGCGCCATACTCGAGATCTCCTGCCGGATGCGCTCGATGTCGGTCAGATCCTGCGCGTAGGTGATCTCCGAGGACGATGATTTCGACGCGCGGTTGGGCTCCACCGCGCGATCGTCCTCTCCCCGCGCCAACTTCTGCAGCCACTCGGTCATGCTGCCTACGGCGCCGCGCAGCACCTCGGGGTCGGCGGTGCGAACGTCCACCAGTCGCTGGATGCCACGCTCTCGAAGACGCGCCGCGGTCACCGGACCCACGCCCCACAGCGCATCGACCGGGAGCTGCTGCAGGAACGGCTCGATCTTCTCGGGAGCGATCACGGTCAGGCCGTCGGGCTTGCGCCAGCCCGAGGCGATCTTGGCGAGGAACTTGTTCGGCGCCACACCCGCCGATGCGGTGAGCTGGGTGCGCTCACGGATGGCGGCCTTCAGCCGCCGTGCCACGTCCATGCCGAGCGATTCACCCCAGGCATTCTCGGTGACGTCGAGATAGGCCTCGTCGAGTGACAGCGGCTCGACCAGAGGTGTGACTTCGCGAAAGATCTCGAACACCTGGCGCGAGACCGCGCGGTACTTGGTGAAGTCCGGCGGCACGATCGCGAGATCGGGGCACAGTCGGACCGCGCGACTCATCGGCGTGGCCGAGCGCACGCCGAACTCGCGGGCCTCGTAGCTCGCCGCGGCCACCACACCGCGTGATTCGGGCGAGCCGCCCACGGCCACCGGCCGGCCGCGCAGCTCGGGACGGTCGCGCTGCTCCACGGACGCGTAGAAGGCGTCCATGTCGACATGAAGGATCCGCCTCATGGGATGGGAACGAATCTACCTCACCCTCGCCGGCGCGGCGCAGCGGGCTTCTCCCCCAGCTCGCGAGCGATCAGTTCGCGGAGCCAGCGCTGTCCGGGGTCGCTCTGGCGGCTCGCGTGCCAGACCATCGTCAAAGGCAGCTCGGGAATCGGAATCGGCAAGTCGAAGGCCTGAAGCTTGTGACTTCGGGCCCACCATCTCGTCAGGCGCTCGGGCGCCACGCCGATCAGGTCGGAATCGGCAACGATTCCGGGCACCGAGATCAGGTTCGCCACCGTGAGCACGACCTTGCGCTCGAGGCCGCGGCCCGCGAGCACGGAATCGAGAAAACCGGTGCGCACGTCTTCGGGGTAGATGATCCGGATGTGGGGAATCTTGATGAAGGTGCGGACATCGAGCCGGCGCTTCACGCGCGGGTGGCTCTTGCGGACGATGGCGACCAGGCGATCGCGCGCCATGGGCTCGAAGAGCAGGTCCGGCCTGGGGCGGACCTCGGCGGCGAAGAGGCCGAGCGCCAGATCCACCGCGCCCTCCCGCAGCGCCTCTTCCGGCGGCCAGAACATCTGCGGAGGCCGGACCGTGCGCAGAGAAACTTCGGGCGCCTCGCGCTGGACCGCGCCCATCAGGCGACCGATGTGCATCGCTTCGACATAATCGGTGGCGGCGATCGTGAACGATCGATTCGAGGACTCGGGGCGGAACTGAGCACCCGGCTCCAGCGCTTCGCGGAGGGCGGCGATGGCTTCGCCGATTGGCCGCGCGAGCTGTTGCGCCCGCACGGTGGGCCGCATCAGCCCGCCCTGACGGACGAAGAGCGGATCCTTGAAGTGGGTTCTCAAGCGTGCCAGCGCGCCGCTCAGCGCCGGCTGGCTCATGTCGAGCTTCGCCGCCGCGCGGGTGACGCTGCCTTCGCGGGCCAGGGTGTCGAACGCCACCAGCAGGTTGAGATCGAGCGCCGAGAGCTTCATCAGTAAAACCAATAGTGCAGATTCGATCATACGATTGTCCAATGTTGAGCGGGACGGGCATGATCCTCGGCGTGAACCTGCTTCTCCCCCTTCTGCTGTTGGCGGCCAGCCCGAAGACGAGCGCTCCCTCCGCGTCGATCGCGATCACTCACGTGGCCGTCATCGACGCGACCGCCCCTTCGCCACGTCCCGAAATGACAGTGCTGCTCTCGGGCACGCGAATCACCGCGATGGGCCCCAGCGCTCAGACCGCGGTTCCGCGCGACGCCCGCGTCATCGATGGGACGAAGAAGTTCCTGATCCCCGGGCTGTGGGACATGCACGTCCATCTGACCGATGCCACCGCCGCGGCTTTTCCCATGCTCGTCGCCCATGGGATCTCCGGGGTGCGCGACCTGGGTGGCAACCTCGACTCGCTCGACCGCTGGCGTGCGCAGATCGCGAGCGGGAAGCGCGACGGGCCCCTGATCCTCCGCGCCGGGCCTTTCCTCGACGGTCCCAAGGACGTCACCGAGAATCGACTTGCGATCACCACCCCCGAGGCGGCGCGCCGCGCCGTGGACTCGCTGGCCGCCCGCGGCGTGGACCTGCTCAAGGTTCACAACGCGCTCCCACGTGAAGCGTTCTTCGCGCTGATGAGCGAGGCGAGGAAACGACATCTGCCGGTCGCCATCCATCTGCCCCAGAATCTCAGCGCGGCTGAAGCCTCGGACTCCGGCGCGGCGAGCCTCGAGCACATCGAGACGCTGATCACGAGCGCGGCGTATCGTCCCGGCGCCACGGCCAAGACCTGGGATGAGGCGTTGGCCGAGAGCCAGGGCGAAGCCGGCGCCAAGCTCTTCGCTACCTTTGTTCGGAACCACACCTGGTTCGACCCCACGCTCTCCGCGTATTACCGCGGCTTCGTCCACTGGGAGAACGATCCCAAGAAGGTGGCGAAGCGCCGCATCGCCATGACCAAGCTCATCGACGTCACCGGTGACATGCACCGCGCCGGAGTTCAGCTCCTGACGGGCTCGGACCTGGGCGAGGCGAGCCGCGGCATCCTGCCCGGCGCCGATCTGCACCAGGAGCTGGCGATGCTGGTCGAAGCCGGGCTCACGACCCAGGAAGCGCTCCAGTGCGCGACCTTGAATCCGGTCCGCTTTCTCGGCATGGAGGATTCACTCGGCACGATCGCGCCAGGCAAGCGGGCCGATCTCGTCCTGCTCAATTCCAATCCGCTCGAGAACATCAACAATTCCCGCACCATCGAGGCCGTCATTCTGGGAGGACGCCTCGTGTTTCCGGCGATGCCTTCTCTCGCACCTCAGGCCGCTCGCAAGTAAGGATCTCTCATGTTCCCGTTGCTCCTCGTGCTCCTCGCTCACAGCACGGTCGCTCAGCCTTTCGAGATCTACAGCAACAAGCCCTTCGTCCAGGTCAAGGTCAACGGATCCGCGCCGCTGTCCTTCATCCTCGATACCGGCAACAACGCCGGCTCGATCATCGCGCGCGAGTGCGCGGAGCGTCTGAAGCTGGAGCGTGGAGCGGAAGCCAGGTTCGAAGGCGGGGCCGGCTCCGGGGCCGACGTGAATGTGTCAGCCGCCAAGCAGGCGGTTCATCTCGAAGCCCTCGGCGACACGATGACCGTCGCGGAGCCGCGCGTGCTCACCCTGGGACACGTCTCCGCGGCCGAAGGCCGGCGCTGCGACGGCCTGCTCGGCTTCGATTTTCATTCGCGCCATGTGATCGAGATCGACTACGCGCGCAGCGTGATGACCATGCACGATCCCGAGAGCTACACGCCGCCGGCCGGGGCGATCGTGGTCCCGCTCAACCTGGACACCGGCTGGCCGATCGCGCGGGGCTCGATCGCCGTCAAAGGCGGGACTCCCATCCCCTGCGATCTCCTGATCGACACCGGCGTGCGCTTCACGCTGGCGCTGTTTCGCCCCTTCTCCGAGAAACACAAGCTGTACGAGACTCCAGGCACGCTGCACGAGAGGGTGATCGGATCGGGAGCCGCCGGGCTGTCGCACGGCGACCTGTGCCGGGTGCAGACGCTCACGCTCGGCTCGGCCTCGTTCGCCAATCCCATCGTGGCTTTCTCGCGCGACACCAGCGGCGTGTTCTCCATGGACGGACCCGACGGGATCCTCGGCGGCGAGGTGCTGCGCCGGCATCGGGTGACCTTCGACTACCCGCACCAACGCATGATCCTCGAGCCCTATCCCGGGAAGCCGGCGCCGTTCGAGAACGACATGAGCGGCATGTTCCTCGGCAGCGAAGCCCCCGAGTTCCGGAAGATCCGGGTGCTCGCCGTGAACGCGCAGACGCCGGCCGCGGAAGCGAAGCTCCAGGTCGGTGACGAGATCGTCTCGATCGACGGCCGCACGTCGTCGAACCTGACGCTGGATCAGGCGCGTGCGCTGCTGCGTGAGCCCGTCATGCGACGTCTCGAGGTCCGTCGCGGCACGCAGGTCCTCCGGGTGAGGCTTGCCGCGCGGCGCATGGTCTGAAGCGCCCGCCTGCCCCTCACCGGCTGGTATTCTCTACGACACGACCGGTCGCGATCTGAGGATGCGCGTGCCTTCGACAACCGCCGAGGCCAGGGTCAGCTTGCGGCCGCTCGCGATCACCCGCTCCATCTCATCCGAGCCGAGCGTCGCGCGCACCCTCGAGGCCAGCCGGTCCATCTCCGCGCGCTCCAAGGGCAGGACTTCGAGGTGGTACGTGGCACGGGTGGCCTCGGCGGCCCCGATGAATCGGGCGGCGTCGCTGCTTCGACCCGTGACCAGGAGCAGCTCCACGAACGCATCGATGGCGTAGGCCCCCTCCCGCGGCGATTCGAGTGCGGCAAGCCGATCGAAACATTCGAGCATGGAGCGTCGGGCGGCCTCGACATCGCCGCCGCGAAGCCGGGACACCGTGAGCGCGCCGAGGCAAAGCGTCTCGGTGCTGTGATCGCCGATCTCTCGAAACATGCCCAGCGCACGCTCGAAGTGCGCCCGGCCATGACCTGGGCGTTCGAGCGCGGTCTCGATCGTGCCGAGATTGTGGAGCGTCATGGCGATCCCTCGCGTCTGGCCCCGTTGTTCGTAGAGCGCGAGGCTCTCCTCGAACAGCCTGAGCGCGTCCTCGAAACGCTCCTGGTACATGGCGATGACTCCCAGACCTGCGACCACGGCGGGCAGGCCCGATTTGTCTTCGCTCGACTTCCAGAACGCCAGACTTTCCTCGAGCCGTAGGCGCGCGGATTCATGGTCGCCGACCGTGGTTGCGGCTCCCGCGGCCCGCGTCAGGGCCAGTGCGCGCGCGGCGCTGGGCGGATTGCCGGCATCGCGCTCGATTGCCTCTTCGAGGATGCGCCGTCCGAGATCGTAACGCCCGAGCAGCATCCAGAAGCGGGTCATGCTCTCGGCGAGCACCAGACGTCGCCGCGCGCCGTCCGCTGCGCGCCCGCACCAGCTCAAGGCCGCGATGACGTTCTCTTCCTCGTGCTTCAGCTCCTCGAGCATCTGGGCCTGGCGTGGTCCGGTCAGAGCGATCTTGGCCGACACGGCGAGCTGCAAATAGGTTTCCAGGTGTCGTTCCCGTATCACGTCGTGAGCCGGGTCGGCTCGGAGCTTCTCCAGCGCGAACTGATGGACGCTCTCGAGGAAGCGGTATCGGGCGAAGGCCGATGCCTGACGGTCGACGACGACGAACGAGCGCTCGGCCAGACGGGTGAGCACATCCAGCACTTCGAACTCATCGCCGCTGTCCGAGACCACCGCGGCGGCGCGCTCGAGTGTCCAGCCGCCGGCGAAGACGGCGAGCCGCATCATGAGGTCCTGCTCGGGTGGGAGCAGGTGGTCCCAGCTCCATTGAATCGTGGCGAGCAGCGTTTGCTGTCGTGATGACCCCGCTCCGGGTCGCGCGAGGAGTTTGAATCGATCCCCGAGGCGGGCGCGAATCTGCCCGACGCCGAGCATTCGCACCCGCGCGGCGGCCAGCTCGAGCGCCAGTGGAATCCCGTCGAGCCGGCGGCAGATCTCGACTACGTCGGCGGCTTCCTCGCGGGTCAAGGAGAAGTCGGGCTGCGTCGCGCGGGCGCGCTCGACGAACAATCGTACGGATTCGACGTCCATGAGGCCTGGGATGTCCGCCGCGTCGGCGGAAGGAATCGCCAGCGCCGGCACCGAGAACACGACCTCGCCGGAGATATGGAGCGGCTCGCGACTGGTCGTGAGCACGCACGAATCCGCACAGCCGGCGAGGATGCCCGCCACCAGAGCGCGAGATCCCTCGAGCACGTGCTCGCAATTGTCCACCACCAACAGCATTCGGCGGTCGCGCACATGATGGATGAGCGCCTGGAGCGGAGACCGGCCGGGCTCTTCCTGGACTCCGAGCGCCGCAGCCGCGAGGTCGACGACGTGGCGGTCATCCGCGATGGACGCGAGATTCACGAGCCAGACCCCGTCGTGGAATCGCGACAGCGCGGCCTCGCCGAGCCGTTGCGCAACGCGTGTCTTGCCCGAGCCGCCGATCCCCAGCAGCGTGAGCAGTCGTGTGCCTTTCATCAGCTGTTCGCACTCGCGCAGAACGTCCGCGCGGCCGACGAAGCTGGTCGTCTGGGCCGGCAGGTTGTTCGGGGTGGGCGTTGCGGACGCGCGCTCGACGCCGGGAGATCCCTCGAGTGTCTCGCGCACCGCGCGCATGTCCGGGACACGTGCGTCCGGCTGTTTTTCCAGACACCTGGCGATGAGCGCGCGCACGTGCGCTGGCACCGCGGCCGGGAGCAGATTCATGTCGACCGCCTGATGAAGCGTGGCGGCCAGGACTTCGAGGGACTTGGCACCGGCGAAGGCGTGACGTCCGGCGAGGCATTCGTAGAGCACGCTTCCGAAGGCGAACACATCAGACCGCGCGTCGGTGGGCAGGCCGAGCACTTGCTCGGGACTCATGAATCCCGGTGTTCCTGCAATCTGCTCCTCGGCGGATGTGCTCGCCGCGGTGACGACGTTCTCCAGCGCGATCGTGGGCGACCCGTCGTCCACGGTCGCCGGGCGCGTCGGCGTGGTGCGGCGAGCCAGCCCGAAATCGAGAACTTTGACGAGCCCGCGAGGACCGAGCATCACGTTGTCGGGCTTCATGTCCAGGTGCACGATGCCGTGCTCGTGAGCCACCTCGAGGGCTTCGGCGACCTGGATGCAGATGCTCAGGGCTTCGTCGACGGTCAGTCGGTTCCGCGCGATCCGCGCCGCCAGTGTTTCGCCTTCGACCAGCTCCATGACGAGAACCGTTCGGCCATCCGGAAGCTCCTCGAGACCGTGTATGGTCGCGATGTTGGGATGATTGAGCGCGGCCAGCGTGAGCGCCTCGCGACGAAACCGGACGGCGGCTAGGTCATCCTGGCGGCTGCGGCTCGGCAGGAGCTTGAGCGCGACGCGGCGATCGAGGTGGGTATCGCGAGCGAGGTAGACCTCGCCCATGCCGCCGGCGCCGAGCGGCGAAATGACTTCGTAAGTTGCGAGGCGCGTGCCGGAGCCGAGCTGCATGAAGCCTGGAATCTACCCTATTGCGCGGCTCCCGATCCCCGGGTTCATGCTGGCAGAGGCATGGTGTAGCACACCGCGGTGCCGTCGAGCACGAGCGTGCCGTCGTCGCGGACGATGCGCGTGATCATCTCGGTGATCGGCTTGTCGGTCCGCACCTTGGTCAGCTCGATGTGCCCGGTGATGGTGTCGCCCGGACGCACCGGCGCCTTGAAGCTCCAGTTGGCCTGCAGGAAGACCGTCCCGGGCCCGGGCAGGTCGGTGGCGACCATGGTGTTCAGGATGGCGCTGATGACTCCACCCTGAACCACGATGCCGCCAAACGGCGTCGCGCGTGCGAGCGCCTCGTCGTAGTGGATGGGATTGCGGTCGCCGCTGATCTCGGTGAAGAGCTCGATGTCCTTCGCGGACACCTGGCGCGAGCGCTCTGCTTTCTGTCCGACACTCGGCGCGCCCTTGGGCCATGCCACGATGCTCTGCGTCATCTCTCCTCCTGGTGGTTCGGCCCCCGCCTCAGTCGCTCGCGGTCGCCACGGCGTCGCCATCGAGCGTGCGTGCCAGATGCTCGCTCAGGTCTTGCGCGTCGGCGCCGGCGCCGTCGATCAGGCTCGACTTGCGGCGGCGCAGGAACGGCAGACCGATCACGTACAAGCCCGGCGCCGCGGCCACGCCGCCGTCGTGCCGGATGCGGCCCTTGCGATCGAGCACGGGAACTTCGAGCCACGAATAGTCGGGCCGGTAACCCGTCGCCCACATCACCGTCCGGATTCCGGCCTGGCGGAGATCGAGGGCGATCGGAAGATCGTGGGGCACGAGCGTGGGCTCGAAGCGGTGAGGTGGATCCACGGCGCCGTCGAGACCATGCTCGGTGGCCCACGCGTCGATCCGGTCGAGCAACCGATTCATCTTGAGATCCGACAGCGCGCACTGGTTGGGCAGCGAGCCCGAGAACTGCGCCTTGCCGTCGGCGAAGCCCACCAGGCGACCCACCATGCGCACGCCGAGCGCGCCGAGATGATTGAGGTCGACCGTGCGCCGCTCGGCGGATCCGGCGAGCTGCAGCGACGGAACATGACGCGCTCGATTCAGATCGTCGACCTCGTCGTACGGATCGTCGAGGACTCCCGCGGCATCCATCCACCACTTGATGTCACGGCCGCGATAGACCCGCGGCGCGCGAATGTGCTCGCCCACCGCGATCGTGACCGCATGCCCGGAGCGCTGCAGCTCCTCCGCGATCTGCGTCCCGCTCGCGGAGGCGCCGACGACCAGAACACCTCCCGGCGCGATCTGTCCGGGGTTGCGGTAGTCCTGAGAAGTCACCGAAGCCATCCCGTCGGGCATCGCGGCGGCGAGGGGCGGGACATGAGCCTTGTTGCATGCGCCCGTCGCCAGCACGACCGCGCGCGCCTCCCACTCTCCCTGCGTGGTCTCGACGTGATAGCCGTTCGAGTTCGTGCGCACCGAGGTCACCTCGGTGTGTGGATGCACCGGCGCCGAGGTCACCGATGCGTAGCGCTCGAGGAAGGCGATCGTCTCCGGCATCGTGAGGTAGCCGTCAGGATCGGGACCTTCGTAGCGGTACCCGGGCAGGCGGCTCAGCCAGTTGGGCGTGAGCAGACGCAGCGAGTCCCAGCGCTCGTGCTTCCACGAGTGCGCGACTTCGCCTCGCTCGAGGATCACGTGGTCGATCGAGCGGGTCCGCAGGCACTGGCTCATCGCCAGGCCCGCGTGACCCGCCCCGATGATGACGGTGGTGACTCGCACGGATGACAGCCTAGACCTTGCGGACCTCGACCGTGACGTTGGTGGGATTGGTGATCACGTCGTAAACGGCCGAGCGTTTCTGCGACTGTGCCACGATGGCCTTGATCTCATCGGGGCTCGCATCGGCCTTGATGTCGTAAGTCACCTTGATCCCATCGAAGCCGTTCCGCACGTCGCTATCGATGCCCAGAATGCCCTGAACGTCCATCGGGGCTTCGAGCGTGGCGGTCACGGAATGGAGCTGGATCTCGCGGTTCTGGGCGACCGCCGCGATTCCGGCGGTGAGGCAGCCCGCCAACGCGGCCAGGACGATCTCGACCGGCGTGGCGCCATTGTCCTCCGACGCGAAGATCTCGGGATGGTCGGATTCGAACGTGTGCGTCCGCTTGTGCTTCTGCTCCTCGCCGAGTCCGAAGAAATCTTCCACGGTCGTCTTGCTGTGGGTTCCGTTCACCCACTCGCACTTCGCCCGCCACTTGAACTTCGCGCCCGCGGGGGTCTCGGTGAGCGCCTGACGCGCGGTGAGCAGGTGTTCCACGTTGACGCCGTTGTCCACGGGACTCTTGGTGGTGCTCATGAGGGGGACCTCCTGCTTGGACATCGATTCGAACGGGTATGGGCCATTCGCTTGGACAGGCGAAGCGTCCAGCGGTTGGCGGAAACCGGCAAAGAGGCTAGCAGGCCCTGGGGGCGGTTCCAGTCAAGATTGAGCCGCCCGCTCGGCATCGCCGGAAGGCGCCCGATCGAGGGCCACCAGCGCCTCGACCTCGCGGTTCATGGCCACGCTCAGCCGCCGGTGAAGGAGCTTCAGCGTCTCGAGGTCCCAGTCGAAGGCCGCGATCGCGTCGGTGATCTCGAACAGCTCCAGAGACAGCTCGTCGCGGGTGGCCTGGTAAGCGGCGAACGCGCTTTCCGTTCCCCGGATCACGGCCCGCGCCAGGTAGCCGGCATCTCGCAGCGCGTCGCTGATCCCATGAGCCGTGATGGGATCCTTGAAGTAGCCCGCATCCCCGACCAGCGCCCACCCCGGCCCATGGCTCTGGCGCATGAGACCGACCTGTCCTGGAAATCCCCGGTAGGGCTCCGACGGGGCAGAGCCCGCCAGGGTGCGAGCCAGCTCGGGAACGCACTCCTCCACGATCTTCCGGTAGCCGGCTTCCATGTCGGCGCGGATCTCGCGATGGAAGCGGTCGTCGGACATCGCCACGAAGATGCCGGTCTGCGCGCCGTTCGTCGGGATCAGCCCGACGCTGATGCCGGGCCGATAGCGCCATTGATAGCCTTCGTTCGGCAACCCCGGCCAGAACGTGTACACGACTCCCGCGGTATGACGTCCCTGCCGATAGACTGCGGCGCCGGCGTGCCGCGCGACCGTGGAGCGCAGGCCGTCCGCGCCGATCACGATCTCGGCATGGACAGGGTGCAGAGAACCGTCGCGCTCCTCGACCACGAGCCCCTCGACCCGGCCTCTCGAGGTCTGCAGCAGGTGATGGATGCGCGGGCCGAAGCGCACGTCCGCCCCCGCGCGCGCCGCCTCGTCCGCCAGCAGCACGTCGAGCACGGTGCGTCGCGGCGCGTAGAGCGCATCGACCCCATCGCGCAGCTTGATGGGGACGGTGATCGTCTCGTCGCCGTAAACGAAGCTCGTGGTGCGCACCGGGGGCGTGTCCTGCTGGAGCAGCGAAGGGAGCACGCCCCAGTGATGGAGCTGATAGACGCCGGCGCGCATCATCGCGAGCGTCGAGAGGGTGTCCGCGCCGCGCCGATCGCGATCGAAGAGCAGCACGCGCATGCCCTGACGCGCTAGCAGCATCGCCGTGGACGCCCCGGCGCAGCGCGCGCCGACGACCACGGCGTCATAGCGAGCGTCGTAGCCTTCCATGGGCCGCAGTATGGCACGACCGGCGCTCGCTGCGCCTATCTACTCCTGATGCGGGCTCGTGGTGTGAACCAGCTCCCGCTCGCGGCTGGGCCGCCGGTAGATCTCCTGCTTCGCCGTCGGCCGGCGCCGCCGCATCGGGCCGCGATACTCCACCGGCTTCATCGTCTCGGCCGATTGATAGAGCGCGCGAATAATCGAGACGTCGATCAGCCCTTCGGTCCCTGACGGCTCGGGATCCCTCCCGCTCTGCACGCACTCGGAGAAGTAGACCAGCTCCGGAGCGAACTGATCCCGCTTCTTGAACTCACGCTCGGTGCTGCGATCGTCGACCGTCATCTCGTGCGTGATCGGCTCGGCGTACTCGTAGCCG
>Ga0070689_100002415_pt1 | contig 12211 bp, 15 predicted proteins | sample KBSS23HmetaG_FD_64669 | JGI IMG/M metagenome (GOLD analysis project Ga0070689, IMG submission 64669) | Switchgrass rhizosphere microbial communities from Kellogg Biological Station, Michigan, USA - KBS S2-3H metaG | ecosystem: Host-associated > Plants > Roots > Rhizosphere ... | reverse complement strand
CGAGGCTTGATTGTGCGGCCCTTGACCGTATCATCGCTGATGATAACAAGTTGCGAAGATTGTGCCAGCGGCGTACGGTGGCCTCTCGCACAACAAATGGTAGCGTGTCTGGTGCGTGTTAGACTCGGGAATGCTCCGCCACGCCGCTGAAACCGATCGTCACCGATCGTTATCTTTATGATCAGGAACTGGGAAATGATCTTTAGGCGAGTTTCACTTCTTGTTGCCGGCATGGTCGTTTGCATTTGTGTCGCTCGCGGTCAAACAGAAACCGGCGCGACGAAGCTCGTGGGCGATTGGACCGGCGAATCGATCTGTGTCGGTGAAATTGGGGCCTGCCATGATGAAACTGTCGTCTATCACATTTCACTGGACGCGTCCGATCCAACGAAGTTGAAAGTGGCCGCTGACAAGATCGTGAACGGCAAACCCGAATCGATGGGTGATATCGATCTGAAGTACGATGCGAAAAACAACACTCTGACGGGTGATCTCACAAGCGCGCGCCGTGGCGTATGGGAATTCACGGTCAAGGAATACATTATGTGGGGCACGCTGAGTGTGCTTCCGGAGAAGAGAATTGTGCGCCAGATTCGGGTCACCAAAAACGGCCCAAACCAAAGTCCAATTGCAATGACAAATCACGCTACCGGAACGTTCGAAGTCAAGCTCACCCCGCAGGATGATAAGTCCGGAGACAAATCGCTGGGCCGCATGAGCATTGAGAAGCAATGGCATGGTGAGATCGAAGGTTTGAGCACAGGTCAGATGCTGACCGGCGGGGACGTCAACACCGGTTCGGCGGGTTATGTCGCGATGGAAAAGTTCACCGGCACGGTCAAAGGCCGAAAAGGAACACTTATACTTCAGCATTCCGCGACCATGACGAAAGGTAAAGGCGATCTTATGATTACGGTTGTTCCTGATTCTGGAACGGATGATCTGAAAGGTATCCGCGGCAAGCTGACAATCAGGATCGAAAACGGCAAGCACTTCTACGATCTGGAGTACGGTCTTTCACAATGATCACAGCGAGCTTACCCACCGATAAACTCTTTAAAGTTTCCCGTGTGCGAACGTGAAAGTGGCGGATCATCATCGAAGCGAAGCCTTGGAGTCTAAGTCGATCGCTCAGCCAGCCCCACTATCCGATTGGTGCCTTGGCGCCTCTGGATCGATATTTTCCCTTGGTCTCTGCGCGAAGCGTAGTAAGCTCAGCTTGTTTTAATCGATGCTTCCTCAGTCCTCAAAGTTATGCTCGAAGCAATCCTCAAACCAATAGAAGATAACTGGCAAAGTAGTTATCGTGGATGGAGACTCAGAAATAATCTGGTCAGAGCCTATCACTTTAAGTGAAGCTCAGAAAGAAGCTGATAGATATAACGCCAGAACCACATTGGTCCAGGATGGTTTGCGTAGGCTAAATAATTTGTCTGGCGCCGAGCTTACCATTGACAGCCAATCAGAACGGTCATAGTTTGCCCTCGCATTCCTCCAAGGGGAGAACTTTTACTTCCGCAAGCGCCGATGCTTGCATAAGAGTCGTTACCTCTCTTTATGTCGGCATGTCACTAGGTTAATGGAAATCATCGGAATAATCATTGCGGTTATAGCTTTGTTGGTTTCGATCATCACGCAATTATCGCCGGGAGGGCTCTGAAAGAGCAGGTTAGGATTACCAGGCTAACGAATCGTTGGATGCGAGCGGCGGGACCGTGTCTCGTAACATAACTGATCTGGCGATGCTTGCGTGAATTAGCGCCGCCGCGTCAGTTCAACCGTTAGGCTTGAAATCTATGAACTACCTGGAACGTTATCGCAACGGTGAATGTGAGCAGGTCTGGAGCGACCTCCAAGCTCTCGGCGCGGGCATCCGTGAGGAGCCACACTACCCTGAGGCCCGCGCGGTGGCGGTCGAGACCATGCGCCGCGTCCGCTGGAACTGCGAGCTGCTCGTCTCGCGCCTGCGCGCCTTGGGTTACGTCTTCGGCACTTACCCGGACGGCTCTACCGGCTACTACACGGAGGGACCGCTCGTTGGACCGTCCAACCAGACGCGTGCCGACTGCGGCGAACTGGAGGCGGAAGCCGGACCGCTCCCGCTCTCGCTCGTGGCCTTCTGGGAGGAGGTCGGCATGGTCGATTTCGTCGGCATGCACCCCGAGTGGCCTGACGGGCTCGACCCGCTCGTCGTCGCCCCGCCGGCAGCGCCCCTCTCCGACGTTTCTGAGATGGCGGGCAACAACATCTTCGAGACCTCGATCTACTCTCAACTTAGTGAGGCGTTGGGCCGCGAGAACTTCGAAGCGCCGAAATTCTTCGGCGGCCTCGCGCCGGACGACCTGCACAAGGACAACGTCAGCGGCGGCGAGGCGTACGGCGTGGCGCTGCCCTGCCCGTCGGTCGATTTCGTGTTTCTGTATGAGGCGCACAAACTGCTCTTCGTGCCGTACCTGCGGCTGGCAATCCTGCGGTGGGGCGGCTTCCCCGGCTTGGATACGAGTGTCGCACGGTGCGGCTACCTCGGCTTGAAAAGGAAGGCAGTGCGGTTCGAGCCGCTTGGCGAGTTGGTGGCGGGGCTGGAGCCGTTTTGACTGACTGTCTGCACCCGACCGTATCACGCTGCTTCTCTACACGTTGTGTGTGATGCCCGGCGTTATCTACCTTCTGAGGTTATGCAATGTTCAAATTTGCGATACCCGTCCTGCATGTGACCAGTTCAGCCGCGGCGGAAGATTTTACTGTGACCGTCTCGGTTTTAGGCAAGCTTTTGCCTATCGACCGTTTGGTGGTGCTGATCCCTGTTACATGGGCCTGACGCGTGACGATGTTGAGGTCCATGTTTCCTCTTTTTCTGGTGATGGAGTGGCGGGCGGAGTAGTCTTTGTTGGCGTCGAAGATGTTGATGCGCTCCATAAAGAACTAAAGGCCACAGGTGTTGTCATTGATCTGGAACCGACGGATCAAAGCTGGGGCAATCGCGAAATGTACGTACATGATCCAGATGGCAACAGCATTCGTTTTGTGCATCGCGGTGGATAACGAATTAAGAATTCGTGTGGCGCGGAGTGGTGATGCAAGCTGCGCTACACGCAATGAGCCGCCACACAAGAAAACCATCGAGATCGAGTGAGGCCAGGGTTAAAGTTACTGAAGGGAACGGCGAGGGACGATCTACTACCAGGTGAACAGGAATATTTGCGGCACGAAAATTAGCATGACAACGGGCAGTAGGGCCAATTTTCGCGGTTCTGCTAGTTCTTGCTGTTAAATTGCAAAACGTCGTGCTACAACACGACTGTTTACTATCTAACTAGTAGTTCGTTGCTTCAGGTTCACACCCTGGAATTGTCTTCGTGCTAAAGATTTTCTTTATTAGTCTGTTGGCGATTGGCTCGGCGCAGGAACTCGCAGCCAGGGAGTGGCGTGGCTTAGTTCCGATGCGATCGACGCGCAGCGATGTGGAAAGGGTTCTCGGAAACCCAACGATCCTCGCAGAGGTGTAACCCGCTCTTACGCTTTACATGATGGGAGATCTATCTACTTTTCGGATCATGGTGAGGCTTATATCGTTTTCGCGAAAATGCAGGCAGTGATGGGCCAGCGGCATTGTATCGACAGCGTTGCTCCCGATACAGTGTTGTTGATTCAGGAAAGTCCCACAGTAGAGCAATCTGTTGACCATTACATAAGGGATAGGAAGCGTTTTAGAATCTTTGACCCGTCAGAGCCCAGGGGTATCGGTTATCTGGGATATGTCGATGAAGAAGAGGGCTTCGTGATCCAAACGTTCAGGGGCAAGGTAACAGAATTAGTCTATTTGCCATCCAAAGGCGATCAAGAACCATGTGCCGGCTATTATCTCAACCCGGAAGAGTTCGTGAGTATCATGGTTCATCCTACCATGAATCTCAAGTTTGATGAGTATGAAGATCTTGCCTTTTCAGATGAAATGGCGCGACTCGACAATTTTGCGCTCCAACTCCAGAGTCAACCTCGTGCTCGTGGTTTCGTCATCGTCTATGCAGGCAAGAAAGCCCTGGTTGCGGAGGCGAAGACCCGAGCGACCCGCGCAAAGAGTTACTTAGTGAAAATCAGAGGAGTAAATCCTGAGAGAGTGGTTGCGATCGACGGTGGCTATCGTGAGTCATTTTTGGTCCAGCTCTTCATAGGTGATCTGGACGTCGAACCACCAACTCCGACGCCCACGCTGGATGCATCTCAAGTAGAAATCATCCGGAACACTCACCCTCAGAAGAAACCACGATGAACGAACACGCACCGAACCGGTGAGTACAAAATGAGGGACGTGCAGCCTTTGGTTATGGGTTCTCCTTACACTGGTTCTAACGATTCAAGTCTGTGTTGCCCAACCAGCTAATGATTCAGTAAACGCTCCTAAAAACAAGACCGTGCGGAGAGTGCTGTCCCAATTGGGGGGGCGCCATCCAACCCTACGACTACAGGCTGTCCAAATCTGTATAAAGAGCAGTGGAACTGGATAAACTTTTACACACCCGAGACAACTGAAAAGACCTTTGGCCCAAAGTCTTTTTCCGCCCATGGATTATTACAAGATGGGCCACAAGTTCTATCTCCGAATAGTCGAAGGCACACACAAACCTCAACACGAAACGGAAACAGTAGGCAAAGCGTTCAATTAGATCCGGCACCGAACGAGCAACAGTCTAACGGAACACTACCGAGTATTGGCGCGCCTTCGTTTCCAAATCCTTTTCAAAATCTGAGTCAATGAACTATGACTCTCTTGCTTTAATCCCAGCACGGGCCTTATCGAAATCACGATCCGCGGGTATGCATGCTGTGGCATCGTCATTAGCTTTCAAGAACTCGTCATTTAACGCTTTGAAGTTGCCAATGAGGGCGGGGCGATTCGCCGGTTGTTCGTGATATTCAGCCATAATCAGGTTGAGCCGGTGGGTTATACTGCTGTAAACACCTCCGGATTTAAGGTGACATTCGACCGCCTTTTGGAAATTGAAGAACGCCTGTATGCCTGCCAAAGCAGCCGCTAAAAAGGCCAGCAGCTTAATGGTGATTGTGATCGCGTTTTGATTATTTGCAAAGGCTGCCTCAATCAACCCGGAACCGATTAGGATGTTAAGGACTACGACAGAGACACCGACGATCTGAAAGGTTCTTTCCTTGCGCTGCTTCGCAATAAAATGCGCGCTTCTGGTAACTTGTGAATCACGCATGAGCTTCTGCATCGCCTCAAAGATCTCGTCGTTATCGTTTGCTGGTGGAGCCATGACTTGAGCCATTTTGCTTTTCTCCTGTTTTAGATTAGCGGAGCATTTCAACCAAAGCGATCTTCAGCAATGAAGTAACCGGTGAGTCCCGCTTGAATTTATGCCGGTGAGGTAACGGAAGGCCGATCTAGTGTCGGCCTTTCGGTTTTACTGCTCTACTTAGCAAAACGCTTGATGGCGCTGTGGTGGCTAGTTCTCGGATTGAATAGACTCGTTAAAGGCTAGCCAAAGTCACGCGACCTCGCAGCAAAACTCCGGCGTGATATTCAATTCATACATAGACTGGATCACCACATAAAGATTATGGCACAGCACTTTGCAGAGTGCTTCATTAACTTGTGCCGTGGTGCTCTTGCTTCTCAGGCGCTCGCCAAATTTACCTTTGATCATGCTGAAAGTAGTTTCGACGTTGCTCCGTTTGTGGTAGTGGGCCAAGAATTCGGCGCGCTTGAAGTTATAGAAAGTAGAACATACGTGACCATACATCAGTGCCCCGGTCTGCCTGAGCATTCGACTTGAAAGGAATGAAAGGCACTGCGCCGTTATCTTCCGTGGCCTTGAGATTCTTCATGCTGCGCATGGGTGAACCTGTGCCTAAAACATGACCGACGCGAAGAGGTTGGCGGCGAAAGGCAAACGATTGCTGGAAAAGTACAAAGTTGCGAAGAGCAAAGTAGTCGGATGTCCTTAATGGGTCGCCGGTGGAATGGATTCACACGACTCACGAGTGACACGGTGACGGTATTCGAAGACTTTTTCTAAGCGCGGCACGATGATGAACGGTGCGGCTAATCGCCCGATGAAACCGAGTGGCGGTTCGTATTCGATCTCATCGCGCAAAACAGCCCCTTCCGGATGCGGTTTAATGATGTGCCGATGACGCCAACGGCGAAAGGGTCCTTCAACCTGCACGTCTTCAAACATGTGCGGCGGATCGTACGCCGTATGTTCTGCCACCCATCGCACCGGAAACAGACCAAAGATGCGCGTCTCTATGATCGCCGTTGAGCCGGGCTTGATATCAGGCGCGGCTTGGACGATATGTGCAGACTCCCATGGCGGGGTCAACCGCCGAAGCGCGTCGGGTAGTTCGTGAAACGCGAAAACACGCTCCGGCAACGCATGTATGATGCTCTCTTTGACAAAGCTTCGTACGCCCATCATTAATGATCAGTGTGGGTTCGGTCATAAAGTGAAATTGGTCTATTAGTGGAATCAATAACTTACGCGGACGATTCGGTCATTAAATGAAATTCTTGTCGGGCATAACGTGAGAATTTCCTACATATTTCGGTCATAACTTGAAATTTTCGCGTTAACTGGCCAATCTTCCGCTCCAGCTCAGCCTCACGGCTACACGGCGGCCCTGACCGGAAAACGCTTTCATAGCTTGTTCTCTGAATTCGCGGCGCCAGCGATGCAGTGTGTTGGCACTGACTTCCAACTGGCGCGCCACCAAGCCTAGCGGTTTGCCCGAATCGGTAGTGTCTTAATTTCACATTCTTCCGTCGATCCCATAAACGAAACGCGGATTCAGTGGTAGGATGCGCCACCTAAAAACGACACGGGCTGGAAAGTGCGCAAACACTCGCCAGCCCTACACAGCCAAATCCTAACCCGCTTAAGAGAAAGGATCGACTATGCCTGATAATCGTAACACTGAAAAACCAACCGAGCAGCAACCGCTCGGCACCGAAGACTGGGAACTCGCTTTTGCGCCCCTCAAGGGGCATACCAACGCAGCCTTGAACATGGGATTTAATTTGATGGTTCTGTTGGCCTATCTCAAGGTTGAACCGCTCAAGATCCAAGAGGCTATCGAAGGAATTGAACATGGCCTTGAGGCTTTGTATCCGTACACTCAGTTTCACGATGTATGCCACGATATGTACATCAAGGTAATAGGTGGTGACTTGACGCTTGAAGAAGAAGAAATGCTGAAGAAGCTAGGCATCAAGTTCTAATCCCGCACTCTTGGCGACAACCTCACCTTGTCGCCGCTTCCCGCAGACTGTGACGTATCCAACTAGAAAGCGTTTTATGCTCGCTCACGCTCGCCGCCTTCGTAAACAGTTTTAATTCTTCCTCATTCAAACGGACGGGCACGATCTTTCCCTTGGCGTGTCCCTTGGGAAGTTTTGGTCTACCGAGTTTTTTGCTGACCTTTTTGTTGTTCACGATAGTCCCTCACGATTGATGCCTTCACGGCTGACTCGGGCGAAGTTAACGGGCGGCACTTCCAACACGGTCACATAACGTCGATCATCTTCATCAGTTGAGTATCCCCAAGTATATGCACGTTTCGCCTTTGGGTGGTTCTGTAGATCGAAAACTTCTACTTCGCCTTCCCAAACTGTCTGCCCCTGGAATTCTTCATGTACAGGAATCGTTTCTACGTACTCCGCTACAACTCCGTGCAAGTTAAGAATCACAGCCTGTAACTCTGCAATGTAATCATCCCGCTTCACGATGCAACCTCAACCAAGTCTCCGACCGTCCAGAACGTTTTCTCAACTCCCGCCATCATCGCGGGCGTCATTTTGAGGGAACCGTGAGAGCGTACAAAATTGTAATACGCGAAGTGAAGCGCCACAGCCGCTTCAAAGTTCTCACGCTTCTTGCTGAATGCGTAAGTGAGGCGAGTCAAGCGGCGCATGTGCAAGCGCGTGGTCCCGTTTAGTCTCTCAACATGATTAGTCGAAACCAGATCCATTTCCGGTTGGCCCATGATTGCCATCTTCTGCATGCTGGTAACTTCCGGCGCGCTATAGCGGCGCTCTTGATGATGCTCGCCTTTATCTACACCGTAGTTCTTAACAACCATCGCGTAATCCACGTCCATGCCGAAAGCGTTCTCAACCGCTTCAACATAAGCGCGCAAGCCATCACTGGAAACTTGCGGGCGATTCTTCACGCATGAGGCAACATCAGAGACAAAAGCATTAGCGCTAAGGTGATCGCGCTTGCCACAGAGAAAAGAGGGAACCAGTTTCGTTTCTGCATCAATCGCGCAGAACGTCCAAGCGTCGCCAAGTGTCGGATCGTCAGTCGATACACAGTGCTTTTCTTTCTTGCCGATGAATCCCCAGATTTCATCGAATTGCAGAAAGTTACAAGTTAGGTTGCGCATCTTTTCATCCATTAGCCGCACGCAGCCCTTGCCAATACGAACACCGAGATTCATAATCGTATTACGGTTAATGCCAGTGATTCGCTCGATGGCCCGAATGCTCGAACCTTCGGCCAGCATGTTGACTACTGCGATCTGCTTGTCTTTGGGAAGGATGTTTGCCATGCATAAAATGTAATACACCTAGTCCGCACAGTCAAGACTTTCTGTGTTACATTTAGGAGTCCGGGAAAATATTTTTTGGGAAAAATTTTTATTTTTCAGGCTAGAAATTAATTTCAGATTGGCAAGATTCCTTGCGCAAATTTTTACAGAGCATGCTAAAATAACGCTTGTACGGCGGAACGAATATCCCTAATTACAAGGGTGAATTGAAATTTCGTTGGAATTGGCACTGTTTCCCCAAAAGACGTCCTTAGACGTGTCAAGCTGACGCTAATCGTATTGTCTATGGGGAGCATCTAAAAGATTTAAAGCCCTGAAACGGGATAATGGCCGCGAAACCGATTCCCGCTCAGGGCAACTAAACGCAACTCCGAGAACGGAGCGTTTTAAGTTATGTCCAGTGTACTGGAATATCCAACCTATGACGAGGCAGAAAACTGTCTCGAACCGAGGCAGGCCGTTGAGCGATACCGAGCCGAAAGAGTCAATAATCCCGGTGCGCTTGTGACGCTTGAGGAGTTGCACTGTGGCGAGCACTTCAAGGTTAGCGTGTATCAATCAAGGGCTGAAAAGGAACAATACTATCGTGACCGGATACAGCGTATTTTGCGCTTGTTTCATGGGCATGTAAGCGATATCGAAAAATACAGAGAGTCCAGATGAGCCAACAGCCTCCCCCGGAGCCACCGGAGCCTCCTCAACCGCCTGAGCCTGACGACAAGGAATCCAAAGCCCTAGAGAAAAGCGACGAAGCCGTCGAAGCGCTACTTGAACACGTCCCCCAGAACCTCATCCGGGAAACGTTGATCGGCATCATTCGGGAGGGTGCTACCCCCCGAATAGATCCCGACACTTATCAACTCGCAGCACAAACGGCTCAGAAAGAGCAAGACAATAGGCTTACGTTTCTCATGCGTAAGCTTGAAGTCGAAGACATAGATAATAACAGGAAGCACGAGCTTGAAATTGAAAAGCACAAGCTTGACGTAGAGCAAAGCCGTTCCGTCCGGTCAATGTGTTGGCCCATCCTCATTGCCTCAATAGTGGTTGTTATAGGTGGTCTTACTGCCGGAATTTATCTCGCGGCAATCGGGAAAGAAACGCTCGGCTTCTCAATACTATCCGCTATCGTAACCGCGTTGTTTGCCTACATAGGTGGTCTAGGCACCCCGCGCTTCTGGAAAGACTAGCCTCAGAAATTTTTTACTTTTTCAAATTAAGACACTACCCCCGAATCGAGCTCCTTGATCGCCGCCAGTTTGAACTCCCGAGTGAACACCCGTCGAGACTTGACCATAAAATCCTCTTTGCCAGTGTAGCAAGTGAGAATTTTGTGGCTTAACTCACTGTCTGATTTTTGGGGTTCACTCCATAGAGTTGCGAAGCATTAGACACGAAACGCTGCCAATGATTTCTTTGCTACGAAAGGAGCGGAACCGCCGCTTCAATTCAGCGTACCTTCCTAAGGTCCGCTCTCAACTGAATGCCGGTACCGCGTTGGTAAAGGCCGGGAAGTGAAATAGGGAGACGACCGGTGATGTTCTCCCGGCCTAGAAGCGCACGCGCCGCAGCCTCTTGCAAGGCCGGCATATCGCCATAGGCCATAACGTACGTTTGGAGCGACGGAAAGCTCTTAAGTAGATACGGATTGCCGAAGCTGATGCTGATGATAGGAACCTTTTTATCGATTAGGTCGGTAAGGGCGCCTGCTGGCAACTCGGGCAAACCGATACTGCGCGCTTCCCCGGCACGCACACGTCCGTAGAGCGATGCGATCACCACGTCCGCTGCTCGCGCTTTTGTTATCGCCTTCTGAATCTCTTCCTTAGTCGACCTTTCGTCCAGAACTATTGTCTCCATGTGCGTGCCGTTGCGCTGCATCTCGGCGACGAAAGGTGACGCAATAGAGAGGCGGTCGTCTCCGTTGGTGATTGCCAGATTGAATATCTTAGCCTCAGATGGATGATTGATCGGTACAAGCTTGCTATCGTTGCGGACGAGAGTGATAGCCCGTCCAGCAACTTCTTTCGCAAACGCGATCACGTCGGGACCAGACAAAGAATGGTCTATCTGATCAAGCGGCGTTTCGCGTCTTTGGACCAGGCCCAGATCATACTTCGCCGCAAGGATATGGCGCGCAGATTCCTCGATGCGCTTCTCAGTTAGCCGTTTAGACCGCACGGCTCCAAGTAGCCCTCGTACTGCGGCGTCAGGGTCCGCGGGTTTGATGAGCATGTCCGCGCCTGCTTCCAGGGAACGCACTGCCGCCTCTTCCTGATCGAAGTAATGCGTGAGTCCGCCCATGTCCAGAGCGTCAGTAACAATCAACCCATCGAAACGCAACTCGCCTCTCAACAAGCCTCGGACCACTACAGGCGACAAGCCTGCGGGCAGAAAAGCTTTCTCGAACTTGATCTCTTGACCTTCCGGGACGTATTCAGGGCGACTGGTTTCGTCGGGCGGCCGGAGTTTAATCGGTGTTGGGTCAATCTGCGGCAGCCCGATAAAGGACACCATCACAGAACCTACGCCCGAGGCTACGGACGCGCGGAATGGAACCAACTCAACGCTTTCGAGGCGCTCCTTGGTGACGTTGATCTCAGGGAGACCGCGGTGTGAATCCACCGCCGCATCTCCATGCCCCGGAAAGTGCTTCGCGGTAGCGATAACGCCGCGACTCTGACTACCCTGGATGAAGGCCGTCGCGAACGTCCCTACAGTCGCAGGGTCTTCACCGTATGAACGCACGTTGATGATTGGGTTATCCGGGTTGTTGTTTACATCAACCGCCGGTCCGAATATCTGTCTTACGCCAATAGCACGCGCTTCGGCGGCGATGATTTCGCCCTCGCGCCGGGCGTAGTCAGGATTGCCTGTCGCGCCGATGGCCATGTTTGACGGCAGGTTGACGGCGTCATCAAAGCGCATCCCCGCGCCAGTTTCCATGTCGGCAGAGACAAGCAAGGGGTAACGTGACAGCCGCTGCAACCGGTTAGTTAGATGGACCGACTCGTATATAGAGCCGCGATACAAGATAAGTCCGCCAACGTGATTCTCTTTGACTTGGCGGCTTAACTCGCGGAAGGTGTCCCCGTCCTGATTTAAGAATTTTCCGTAGACGGGGATTGAAATAAGCTGCCCGACCTTTTCTTCGAGCGACATGACGCGGAGCTGTGACTCAGCCCAGCGGAGAGCTTTGGCCGAAGGACGATTACTCCAAGCGCTCGTACGCTGTGGAGTGTCGGACGCACGCTCTATCGTTGCTGCGGGATAAACAGTAGGGATGCCTGTGGGCGCAATGGCGAGCGCGGCGGCTATGAATAACGGTAACGCAAGGCGACTTAGTCGGGACATTTTATATACCTGCTGTTATGTCTTCCGGCTCAATAGTGGGCCAAGATACAGGAGAACACTTTACGTAGAAAGGTGTTAATATGTCAGTGAGACGTAACACCTTCTACACTCTCGTTCCTGGGCGGCTCACAAGTAGGATCGTTCGAATCTTGCTTTACCGAAGAATGCGCGGGCCTAAAACACGAGACGAGGTCGGAAGTCTGCACAAAAAATAGATCTTCTGCACAAAAAGTCCCTCAAACTACCCCCTTTTTGTGCAAAGCCTTCTGGATGGCAATCGGTTTCTTTA
>Ga0070689_100002413_pt1 | contig 12214 bp, 10 predicted proteins | sample KBSS23HmetaG_FD_64669 | JGI IMG/M metagenome (GOLD analysis project Ga0070689, IMG submission 64669) | Switchgrass rhizosphere microbial communities from Kellogg Biological Station, Michigan, USA - KBS S2-3H metaG | ecosystem: Host-associated > Plants > Roots > Rhizosphere ... | reverse complement strand
CGAGCTGGTCGCGGTCATGTTGGTGGTGTTCAGCTTGAACGCGCGCGCGGCTGACGATCCGCCCGACATCGAGCCGTTGTTGAACAGGATGAACGACCCGTCCGAGAGCATGTGGTGGCCGTGGTTGACCATCCACGTCGGGACGCCGCTGAAGAACTTGCTCTGATCCTTCGGGCTGCCGCCGCCGAACTGCCACAGCAGCGCGCCGGTGCGCGTGATGTGGACGTACGCGTTCGGGTTGCGATCGCCCAGCGTGTACGTGTTGTCGCCCGGGTAATAGTGGACCGAGTTGGTGTGGTAGCGGCCGTTCGAGGTGCTGTAGAGGGCGGTCATGTCGGCGACGATGGTCTTCGTCGTTCCGTCGTCGGCGCGTTCGACCAGCGAGCAGGGCGCGTCGGTGCCGGTCGCGTTCCAGAGCAGCGTGGCGAACCCACCCGGGATCGCGGTCATGTCGTGGTGCGACGCGGCCATCCCGGACGCCATCGTGGAGCCGCTGCCGTCCATGTTGATGATCTTGACCGCGCCCGCGCTGGTGTTCTGGACGTTGAGCGCCATCAGGTACATCTTGCTGCCGTCCCAGCTCATCTGGATGCGGCTGGTGCCTGACGGCCCGGTCGACCACCACACGGGCGCGCCGTCGGCGTCGAAGATCCACGCCCCGGTGCCGTTGACGCCGCTGCTGGTCACCATGAAGCCCTTGGAGTGCGCCGCCGCGTTCATGATCGTCGTGGTCGGCTTGGGTGCGCTGGTCGGGACCGCGCCCGTCATGATCGTGTAATCCGAGCTGGTGCAGGTGCCCGCGCCGGAGGTGGCGACGACGCGATACACGTAGCTGGTGCTTCCCTTCATGCCGAGCAGCAGCGTGCGGTAGCTCGGCTGCGCGAGATCGACCGGCGCGGTCATCGTCGGGCCGCTCGACGCGGGGCCGAAGCGGATCTCGGCGCCGGTGATCCCGGTGAGGTTGGTCGTGAACGTGACGATCCCGACCGTCGGGATGGTGCCGAGCATCGACGTCGCGGTGATCATGCAGCCGCCGGCGCCGCCGCCGCCGCTCACGCCGGCGATGCCGGTCGTGCCGCCGCGCCCCGTGGTGCCGGCCATGCCCGTGGTGCCGCCGCGTCCACCGGCACCCGCGGTTCCCGTCGTGCCCGCGGCGCCGGTCGTGCCGCCGCGCCCCCCGGCGCCCGCGGTTCCCGTCGTGCCCGCGGCGCCGGTCGTGCCGCCGCGCCCGGCCGCTCCGGTCGTTCCGGCGCTGCCCGTCGTCCCGCCGTTCCCGGCCGTTCCCGTCGCGGTCGACCCGGCCGAACCGGTCGTGCCGGCGCTTGCGCCTCCGGTCGCCCCGGCGCCCGTCGTGCCCGCGCTGCCGCCGGTGCCCGCCGCCCCCGACGTTCCCGCGCTTCCCGACGACGAGCCGCCCGCGCCCGATGGCTGGACGTCCGTCGATCCGGCGCACGCGGCGATCGTCAGCAGCGCAAGCAAGGACGAGGTTCTGCACAAGCGACGCGTCATCGGGGGCACCTCCACGGGTTGCGATCAGCGCGGCGGCGGGCCGTACAGCGAGTCGCGGTACTCGGAGTAGCCAAGCGAGCTGAACTTGAACGTGGCGACCACCTGACTGCCGGTGGTGACCTCCGTGAGCTGCCCCGACGTCGAGCCGGTCACCAGGATGTTGCCGTTCGGGAGGCTCTGGACGTCGCCGAGCACCATGCTGGTGATGGTGCTCCCCGAGTACGTGAACGAGCTGGTCGCGGTCATGGAGCTGGTGTTCAGCTTGAAGCCGCGGACGGTCGAGGCCCCGCTCGTGCCGTTGTTGAACAGGTAGAACGTTCCGTCGGCCGTCAGGTGGTGGCCATGGTTGACCGACCAGGTCCCGGTGCCCGAGAAGAACTTGCTCATGTCCTTGGGATTGCTGCCACCCAGCTGCCAGAGCAGCGTGCCTGTGCGCGAGACCTTCACGTACAGGTTCGGGTTGCGATCGCCGAGCGTGTACGTGTTGTCGGACGGGTAGTAGTGGATCGAATTGGTGTGGAAGGTGTTCGAGTTGTAGACCGTGTTCACGTTGGCGATGATCGTCTTCATCGTTCCGTCGTCGGCGCGTTCGATCAGCGCGCAGGGCACGTCCATGCCTGTCGTCGTCCAGGTCAGCGTTGCGAAGCCGCCCGGGATCGCCGCCATGTCGTGATGCGCCGTGGTCAGCCCCGAGATGGTCGTGGCGTTGTTTCCGTCCATGTCGACGATCTTGACCTGGCCGCCCGAGTTCTGAACGTTGAGCGCCATCATGTACATCTTGCTGCCGTCCCAGCTCATCTGGACCCGGCTGACGCTGTTGGGTCCGGTCGCCCACCAGACCGGCGCGCCGTCGGAATCGTAGATGTACGCGCCGCTCCCGTTGAGGCCGCTGCTGGTGACGATGAACCCCTTGGCGTGCGCGGTGGCGTTCGAGATCGTGACGGTTGGTTTCGGCACGGTGCTGGGCACGGCGCCGGTCGTGAACGTGTAGTCCTGGCTGGTGCAGGTGCCGGCGCTCGAGGTGACGACGATCCGGTAGACGTAGCTGGCGCTGCCCTTCATCCCGAGCAGCAGCGTCCGGTACATCGCCTTCGTCAGATCGACGGGCGCCGTCATCGTCGGGCCGGTCGATGCGGGGCCGAAGCGGATCTCGGCGGCGGTGGGGCTGGTCGCGCTCGTCGTGAAGGTGACGATTCCGACCGTCGGGATCATACCCATCGTCGATGTAGCGGTGATCGTGCAACCGCCCATCCCGCCGCCGCCCGTGTTGCCGGCGGTGCCCGTCGTCCCGCCGCGTCCCGCCGCGCCGGTCGTACCGGCGGTACCCGTCGTCCCGCCACGTCCGGCCGTTCCGCTCGTACCGGCGGTGCCTGTCGTGCCGCCGCGTCCCGCCGTTCCGGTCGTGCCGGCGGTGCTCGTCGAGCCCGCGGTTCCGGTCGTCCCGGCCGTGTCGCTCGTGCCGGCGGCGCCCGTCGTGCCGGCGGTCGCGTTCGCACCCGCGGTGCCCGTCGTGCCGGCGGTCGCGTCCGCGCCCGCTGCGCCCGGCGTGCCTCCAGTTGACGTGGTTTGCACGTCACCCACCGTTCCGACGCATGCGCCGCCCGCGAGCAGCGCAAGCACGCACGAAACTTTAGACAGAATACGACTCATAAGGTGCGCCTCCACGGGGTCTCGGCTGGGGGTCCGACCCTCGTTTGGGTCACTATCCGTCGGCAGCGATCAAAAAAAAAGCATGGATTCCACGGCTCAAAGAAATGCGGGTGCCGCGCAATAAAAAATGGACCAAAAAACGCATGAGCCGCTCTTGGAAACCGATTGCGGCATCGTTTGCTGCGCCTAGATGGCGCGCAGCGTTCAGCGACGGTCGCCTGGCGTCCACGTCTGGCGCGAACAACCTGGCAGACCGCGCGCGGGTGTGATTCACTGGCGTCAACTTCGGAGCCACCATGAGCGATTCCGACATCGACCGCAGGACCATCTTGAGCGCAACCCTCGCCTGGGCGGCGGCGACGCTGAGCAGCTGCAGTGACAACGCGACGGGGGGCGCCCCCGCGTGTGCAACGGGCGCCGACGGCGGCGTCGGCGGGTTCACGTGCATGAACACCATGACCGGCGACCACATGCATCCCCTGACGATCTGCGGCGACGACGTCGAGGTCGGACTCGACAAGATGTACGCGCTCGCGGCTGGCGGAACGGGTCATACGCACATGCTCACGGTCACCGCGTACGACTTCGTGTACCTGAAGGCAGGCGCGACTCGCATGGTCGACTCGACCACGACGAACGCGCATCTGCACACCTGCTCCATCACCTGCACGCCGGCCTGATCGGTTACCGAGCGGGAATTGACGCAGAAGAAGATCGCGGTCATCGGAACCGGTTCGGCGGGGCTTCTGACCGCAGCGCACCTGTGCACCTGGCTCGCCGATGACTGGCAGGTCTGCTGCGTCTACAACCCGAAGAAGCCGATCCTCGGAATCGGCGAGAGCACGAACGGCGGCGTCATCAGCGTGCTCGAACGCGCGACGAACTTCTCGCTGGCTTACCCCGCGGATCTGGACGCCCTCGACGCGACCATCAAGTACGGCAGCAAGTTCACGAACTGGCGAAAGCACGGGTGGGTGAATCCGCTGCTGAGCGGAAACATCGCCATCCACTTCAACAACCGTCGCCTGAAGGACTTCGTCGTCGAGCGGATGAGCGCGATCTGGCCACGGCAGTTCAGCGTCGTCGAGGCGGACGTGCAGGAGATCCAGAACTTCGCGGACCACGTCACCCTGCGCACGGACCAGGGGCCCCGCGATTTCGACTTCGCCGTCGACTGCACCGGGACGCCGGCCAGCTTCGACGGCTACACGATGAGCGACTGCACGCTGATGGACAGCTGCCTCGTCCACATGATCAAGGACTACGAGTACGAGCCGTTCACCGATCACATCGCGACCCGCGACGGCTGGATGTTCGGCGTGCCGCTCAAGGGCTACAAGACCTACGGCTACCTCTACAGCCGCGCGTTCACCGAGACCGCCGCCGCCGAAGGGGAGATGAAGCGGTTGCTCGGGGCGAAGAGCCTGGAGGCCGGCGCGTACAACGCGCGCTACGACTTCCGGTGCTACCACGCGAACGAGCTCATCTCCGGGCGCGTCTGCAAGAACGGAAACCGGGCGCTGTTCTTCGAGCCGCTGCTCGCGAATTCGATGTTCCTCTACATCTTCGCCGCGCGCTTGATCTACGACTACGTCCAGGGCGGTCAGACGGCGTCACACTGCAACGGTATGTTCGTGAAGGCCGTGCAGGAGATGGAAGACGTCATCAGCTACTACTACAAGGGTGGGTCCAATTTCGAGACGGAGATCTGGCGCGAAGCCGCGGAGCGTGCGCGCGCGCGCCTCGAGCGGCGGACGCAGTTCTCCGAGTACCTCGCCAAGGTCAGGGAGTTGAAGAGCCACGGCCTCATGCAGGCCGCGCCGGGCTACGCGTTCTCTCCTCACACCTGGCAGATCGTCGACGAGCAGATGGGCTACCACACGTTCGATTCGCCTCCCGCGCCGTAGCGCCACCTGCGCGACGGGTCGGATCGAAACGCTATTTCAGGACGAAATAGTAGGAGTCCGCGGACCCGTCCGACCGAGGAAAGGTTACCGTTTTCGCCGCCGCGGCGACGCATTCTCCCGTCGGTGTCTTGCCGAGCGGGCCGAGCGTGACGGCCGACGTCACGGTTCCATCCTGGCGGACGGTGATCTCGACGAACCCGGTGCCGGAAATCTTGTACCGGGTGTGGCACGCCGTGAGCTTGTCGTTGACGGTCTGCATGCCGCACCAGAACGTCCGCTCGGACAGTCGATGTTCCTCGTACGGCGAGTGCCGCGCTTGCGGCGGGACGAACCCGCGCAGGTGCCGGAACCGGCCCGCGGTGTCCTCGACGGTATTGATCAGCGAGCAGGGCGCGGTCTTCACCCGGTCGTCCATCGCGGACCGGACGTGGTCGACGAGCTCCTCGAAGTCCCGCTCGACGATCGGCTCGCTGGCGCGGGTCTGGCGCTCGATCGACGCGGCGATCGCATCGAGCACGGCCAGCGCCTGCCTCACGCGCGCGGTGTCGGCCGACTGCAGGTTGACGTGCACGACCATGAAGCCGTTCGTCACGTCCCGTATGCACGCTTTGATGATCTGCTCGGCCGTTTCCTCAGGGGGCGCGTCAGGCAGGCGCGCGGGCTGATCGTCCTCGCCCGTCTTGGCGACGGGCATCCGGACGTCGTTGTCGGTCGCTGATCTCGACGACGCGCACGCCGCCACCGCGAGGGTCAGGACCGCGACCGCACGCACGTCTACTCGTTGACGACGAGGTTCACCGGGCTGCCCGGTGCCGCCTGCGTCTCCGCGGCGGGGTCCTGCTTGATGATCACTTCTTCGTCGTAATAGTCCGACGATCCGGTGCGCGTGGTTCCGACCTTGAAGCCGGCTTCCTCGAGGGTCTTCTTGGCCTTGCTCATGCGGAAGCCCAGCACCTTGGGGATCGCCTTGAGAACGCGGCCCGTCGACACGATCAGCGTGACGTCGGTGTCCGGCGCGACCGACAAGCCGGCCGCCGGCTCGGTGCGGATCACAAGCCCGGCGGCGATCGCGTCGCTCGGCTCGTCGCGCCGGTGGCCGGACGCGAGCTTGCGGTTGCGAAGCTGTTCGATGGCGTCGTCGGGGCGCGCCCCCGCCAGCGTCGGGATCGCGACCGCGCTCGCGCCCGTCGACACGAACGCCTGGATCGCCGCGCCGCGCGGCGTCCGCGATCCGGCGAGCGGCACCTGGCCGGCGATCTTCCCGGCCGGGATGCTGGGATCGGGCCGCTCCGCCTGCAGCGTCAGCAACAGATCGCGCGCGCGCAGGAGATCGCGGGCTTGCTCGACCGACACGCCGTTGATCGACGGAACCTCGACGTCGCCGCGCTTGCCGTGCAGGAACTCGAGCGTTCCGCGCCGGTCGGCGACGGTCAGCGCCACGAACGCCGCCACCGTCGTCGCGAGCGACGTCAGAAACGCGACCAGCGCCGGGCGTCCCATGCCCCGGCATTGTACATTCACCGCCCCCCAGCAAGGAGAGGCGCATGAAGGCGGTCGTCATTTATGAACCGAGCGGCGTGTCCCGGGACGCGGTCATGGCGGTGTTCCCTCGGCACAAGGTCCTGATCGATGAGTTCGCCGGACGCGGCGAGATCCTCGGCATCGGCGCGTTCGCAGGCGGCGCCGAGGGGTCGATGGGGATCTTCAGGGATCGCGCGTCGGCCGAAGCGTTCGTGGCCCGGGATCCCTTCGTGCTCGAGGGCCTGGTGAAGAAGTACGCGATCCGCGACTGGTCCGACGAGATGCTCAAGTAGGTCGCTACCGCTTTTCGTTCGCTTCCAGCACGCGGAGGACGTTGCCGCCCAGGATCTTCTCGACGTCGGCGGGGGAGAGGCCGCGTGCGCGCAGGCCGGCGGTGATGGCGGGCAGCTTGCTGACGTCCTCAATCCCGACGGGCGTCACCGGTACGCCGTCGAAGTCGCTGCCCAGGCAGGTGTGCTCGACGCCGGCGACCTTGGCGACGTGCTGGATGTGATCGAGCAGCCGGGCCAGCGGCACCGGCGGCTGGAGAGCGCGCGCGTCGGCGCGGATCTCCTTCCAGGTCTCCCAGGGCGGCCCGGTGCGCTTCTTGGTCCACACCGCGTCCTCGGCCTTGTGGAACGCATCGTCCAGAAACGCCGACCCGAAGTTGACGCACACGGCGCCGCCGTTGGCGGACACCGCCTTCAGCATCGCGTCGGTCATGTTGCGCGGGATGTTCGTCAGCGCGCGCGCCGATGAATGCGTGGCCAGCACGGGCTTCTTGCTGGCGCGGACCGCGTCCCAGAACGTCGGATCGGAGACGTGCGACAGGTCGACGACCACGCCCAGGCGGTTCATCTCCGCGATCACCTCGGCGCCGAACGGCGTCAGGCCGCGGATGTCGCCGGCGTCCGCGCACGAGCCGCCGATGTCGTTGCTGTTGATCCAGGTCAGCGTCATGTAGCGGACGCCGCGCGCCGCCAGCGCGCGCAGGTGCTCGAGCTGCGCGGCGTGATCGCCGGGCAGCAGCGCGTGGCCGCCCTCCAGGCCGTAGAGGGCGCTCATCACGCCGGCCTTCGCGTTGGCGCGGATGTCGGCGGCGGAGCGGGCCACGCGCAGCCGCTTCGGGTTGGCGGCGGCCAGCTTGTCGATCGCGTCGAGCTGGTGCGTCGCCTCGGTGAAGAACTGGTCGGGCTTGAACCGCATCGGCAGCACGAAGATCGAGAAGAACTGCGCGTCCAGGCCGCCCGCCGCGGCCTTGGCGAGATCCAGCTGCGCGTCGGGTTGCGGCTTCGCGATGTCGATGTCCCGGTACGTCACCAGCTGCGTCGTGTCGGCGTGCGTGTCGATCACGATCGCCCGCTTGTGAAGAACGTCGTCGGACGGAGCGGGCGCCGCGGCGATCGCGACGGCGGCGGCCAGCGTGACGAGAACAGCGGCCAATGCGCGCATGCCCCCCTATACACCGGCGCGCCGCGCGACTAAAACGACGGAATGACGATCGACCGCCGAAAGTTTCTCGCCCGCGCGCTGTCGACGGGCGCGCTGACCACCGTCGCCGGCGGCCGGCTCGCCCAGGGTGCACCGTCGGCACCGCCGGCGCCGCCGCCGCAACCGGCGGCAAAGCCCGGCCCCGATCTCTCGACCTGGCCGGGCGTGCGCGCCGAGTTCGCGCTGTCGCGCGACTACATCCACATGGCGTTGATGCTGCTGGCGTCGCACCCGCGCCAGGTGCGCGACGCGATCGAACGTCACCGCCGCGGCCTGGACGACAACCCTGTCACTTACGGGCTGTCCAACTTCCAGAAGCAGGAGGACGCCGTGCGCGCCGCCGCCGCCGATTACGCGGGCGGCAAGCCGGAGGAGATCGCGCTGACCGGCAACACCACGACGGGGCTCGCGCTGCTTTACGGCGGCCTGCCGCTGCGGCCGCGCCAGGAGATCGTCGCGTCCACGCACGATCACTTCGCCGCCTACGAATCGCTGCGCCTGCGCGCGCTGCACACCGGCGCGACCGTCCGCAAGATTCCGCTCTACGCCCTGCCCGAGAAGGCGACCGCCGACGAGATCGTCGGCAACCTGGTGAAGGGCATCGGCCCGCGCACGCGCGCCGTGGCGGTGACCTGGGTGCACTCGTCGACGGGCGTGAAGCTTCCCATCCGGCGCATGGCCGACGCGCTGGCCGACGTCAACAAGAAGCGCGGCGACGCCGATCGCGTGCTGCTGTGCGTGGACGGCGTGCACGGCTTCGGCGTCGAGCAGGAGTCGTTCGCCGATCTCGGCTGCGACTTCTTCGTCGCCGGTTGCCACAAGTGGATCTTCGGGCCGCGCGGCACGGGCCTCGTGTGGGGCCGGCCCGACGCGTGGAAGGGGCACCAGGGAATCATCCCGACGTTCGAATGGGCCGGGTTCAAGCTGTGGATGCAGGGGAAGACGCCCGAATCGCTGCCGCCCGGACCGCGCGTGTCGCCGGGCGGGTTCCAGGCCTTCGAGCACCGCTGGGCGCTGGCGGAGGCGTTCCGTTTTCACCTGGCGATCGGCAAGCCGCGCGTCACGGCGCGCATCCACGAGCTGGCCACGCGCTGCAAGCAGGGGCTGGCGGCGATCGGCGGCAAGGTGAAGCTGCGGACGCCCATGGCGGCGGATCTGTCCTCCGGCATCACCTGCTTCGAGATCGACGGCCTGCCGCCGAAGGCGATCGTCGAGAAGCTGCTGGCGAAGAAGATCGTCGCCAGCGACAGCCCCTACGCGACGTCATACGCGCGCCTGACGCCCGGTCTGCTGAACACGCCCGAGGAGGTCGACCGCGCCGTCGCCGAGGTGAAGCTGCTCGCGGCCTAGGCGGCTTCCGCCGGGCGCCAGGCGATCTCCTCCAGCGCGTCGGCGATCAGGCCGATGCCCGACGGCCGCTCGTCGCGCCGCTCGGCGAGCATGGACAGCAGCAGCGTCTCCAGCCGGGGCGGTATCCGCGCGACCAGATCCGACGGCGCGAGCGGACCCCACCCGATCGCGTCGTCGGCGTCAGCCAGACGACGCCCGCTGATCAGCTCGTACAGCAGGCAGCCCACCGAATAGATGTCCGCGCGCGCGTCGACCGGTTCGCCGCGGATCTGTTCGGGCGCCGCGTACTCCATGGTGCCGACGCACAGGTCCGCCGCGTTCACATCGTTGGCGGCGCCGAGCGCGGCGCATACCAGCCCGAAATCGAGCAACGTCACCTGGCCGTCGTCGCCCACGAACACGTTCGCCGGTTTGACGTCGCGGTGAACCAGTCCGCGCGCATGAAGGTATTCCAGCGCGCGACAGAGCTGCGCGACGATGCCGACCACCTCCGGCAGCTTGCCGGCGGCGGCGGCGGCCGGGTAGGGCACGCGCTTCGGCCACAGCGCCGAGATCAGGTCGTCGACCGTCTCACCGTCGAGCAGCTCCATCGCCATCCACGGCGCGCCGCCGCTCGTCCCGCTGGCGACGCGCCGGACGATTCCCGGATGCGACAGTCGGCCCAGCACCGAGATCTCGCGGCGCAGGCAGGTCTCGTCGCACGGTCGTTGCGAGCGCACCGTCTTGAGCGCGACCATCGCGCCGCTGCGGACGTCCTGCGCGCGCAGCACGATTCCCATCCCGCCTTCGGCGATCGTTCCGAGCACCTTGTACGGGCCGAGACAGGCAAGGTCCCCGGTGGGACGAAGCGGAAGGGTCGCGAGCGCGTTTGCCATGCGCCGGCCAATCAGCAAAAGAGGTGCCAGTCACGCGATGAGCGGCACAGCTGATCGCCGCTGGACGATTCGTGCGGCCACGCTGCGCAGATTGTTCAGCGCCTGTCGGGCGCCGGCGGCCGCGAAGGCCGTGAAATCGGCCGCGCTCCCGCCCCCGGGGACGGCGGGAGACGCGTCTTGGCCCCTAAGCCCGCGTTTCGCTCCCGCCGTCCCCAACCCACCCCTCCTGGCGCGCCCTCCGACGCGCCAGCCACCGCGTACGAGAGCAATCCGCGGACCAGCTGTGCAGACGGGCGCAGGCGGCCCTTTGCCGCGCGCACGGATTGCGCGGTCTGCGCAGCGCAAGTCGGTCAGGCGCGGGTCAGGGCGAGGGCCTGCGCAGCACGCGCAACGTGCTGTCGCTGTCGTATTTCATGCCGACCAGCACCAGCTCGTACTGCTGCCACTGACGTCGCTGCCACGTTTCTTTGGGCGGCGTGCCCGGCTCGATCTCGTGGCCGAGCGTGAACCGCTCGCTGCGGGTCCCGCTCCGCGCCTCCAGCTCCGTCATCTCTTTCTGCGGACCGCCGACCAGCGGACGCTTGTGCGTGTGGCCCCGGATCTCGATCTCGAGGCCGTCGGGCAGCACCGCGACCTCGCCCATCTTCAAGGTGATCGGATCACCGAACGCCGCGGTCTTGATGCGCGCGACGTCGGCCCCGCGCTCGGGACGTTCGTACGCTTCGCCGCAGCTCAGGAAGGCGGCGTTGGCGGGAAAGCCGGGCGGCGGTGCCTCGCCGCGCAGGAAGGCGATCACCGCGGTCCCGGCCTTGATCTGGGCGTCGGGGATCGGCGTCGCGTAGTGCGAATCGGCGTACGAGACCACGCCCGCCTTGATCGCGGCGGCGTGCGTGTGCTGGAACCATTCGGCGCCGTTGAACACGCGCACGAGCTCGCCCGCCTTCGCCGGCGGTCCCTTCAGCGCGGTGTCGACGGCGATCTCCACGTAGTGGAAGGTGGCGCCGTCGACCTTCACCTCTGATCGCGCCTTCACGGTCCCCTTCACCACGCGCGTCGCCAGCGTGACCGCCTGCCCGAAACGAACGCTCTGGTACGCGATGCTGCTCGCGTGCGGCGCGGTCGGCGACGACGCGAGCGCCACCGCGACGGCGACACCGGCGGCGATGTGACCGTAACCGGACGGGCGGGGGCGCGTAGCAATCACCAAGCGACAGCTTACCGACATTCCAAACCGGAGGGAGATCCATGACCAGTGCACGCAAGATCCCGATGTTGATCCTGACCCTGACCCTGGGCGCCGCGGCGGCGGCACCCGGCGCGGCGGCGGCCGCGACGCCCGAGGCCGACGCCGCCCGCGGCGACATCCAGAAGACGTTCGGGTTCGTTCCCGGCTTCTTCAAGCTGGTGCCCGATCTCGCGCTGCCCGGTGCGTGGATGGATTTCAAGGGGCTGGCCGTGAACCCGATGACCGCGCTTCCGCCCAAGATGAAGGACCTGGTCGGGCTGGCGGTGGCGGCGCAGATCCCGTGCGAGTACTGCGTCTACGCGCACACCGAGCTCGCCAAGATGAACGGCGCGACCGACGCCGAGATCAGCGAGGCGGTCGCCATGGGCGCGCTGACGCGCAAGTGGAGCACGTTCCTGAACGGCATCCAGACCGACGAGAACAAGTTCCGTTCGGAGATCGGGCAGCTGGTCACGAACATGAAGAAGATGATGGCCAGCGGCGCCGCGCCGGCGCCCTCGAAACCCATGCCGGTCACCGACGGCAAGGCCGCGCTCAAGGACATCGAGCAGAGCTTCGGCTTCGCGCCCGATTTCCTGCGCCGCTATCCGCAGGAGGGCCTGGCGGGCGCGTGGCAGGAGATGCGCGATCTGGAGATGAACCCGGCCACCGCGATCCCGGGCAAG